>Ga0315282_10008805_pt1 | contig 16237 bp, 21 predicted proteins | sample YL17G07_20_MG_FD_203693 | JGI IMG/M metagenome (GOLD analysis project Ga0315282, IMG submission 203693) | Sediment microbial communities from Yellowstone Lake, YNP, Wyoming, USA - YL17G07_20 | ecosystem: Environmental > Aquatic > Freshwater > Lake > Sediment | place: USA: Wyoming | collected...
TCAGGCCGGTTTTTTCCAGTTTTGAAATTATTTTCTCTAAATAATCGAAGGAAATCCCTTCTTTTCCAGAGATTATTTTTAGAGGACAGATTTTATCCTTGAAGCGAGCTAAATAAACCATTGCCCGCAAACCATACTGTGATTTAGTAGAAGTTTTAAACATAAAACCGACGGATATTGTCGGTTTTAATATAACAAATTATAAAAACGTGTCAATATCTATCTATTTTTTGAAGAATAAATTACATAAACAATGGCCGTCCTTTTCGATTTCCTCTTTATGATAAATACAGGGGCAAATTATTTTTTTGTCTTCCTCTTTATCCCCTGTTACTCTTCTACAAGGACAATATCTGGCACCTAAATTTTTTTCTCTGTCCAATAAGCTTTTAACCACTCTGTTGACCGTTTCTTTATCCGGATTTAATTTAAAGCCGCTATTTTGGGCATACTCTTCGTATTTCTTTATCAACTCATCAACTTCATCGTCCCCTTTTAAGTTCGCCTCCAGCCACTCTTTTATGAAATCTTCTGTCTTTACGCCAACAAACTCGGCAATACGCCTCCCGCCATTAAATAAGATTACTGTCGGAATCCGCTCAATCCCGTATTCCTGCGCTAATAGGGGCGACTCATCAATATCAATCTTGGCAAAAGTAATTTTATCCTCAAAATCCGATGATACTCTCTCTAAAATCGGGCTGAGAACAGAACAAGGCACGCACCAATCAGACCAAAAATCAACCAAAATTGGCTTTTGGGAGCTTAAAACTTCTTTTCTGAAATTGTCATCTGTTAAGGTAATCATATTAATTAGTTTTTTCTATCGCGCCCACGGGGCAGGATTCAACTGCCTGTTTAATGCATTCTTCATTCGCGTTTAAATCTGCCCCTTCTTTTATAGAAGATTTACCATCTTCTTTTAATTCAAAAATGTCGGGGCATAAAGTTGCGCACATTCCGCAACCTATACATTTTTCTTTGTTTACTTTATACATAATTTTTCTAATTTTCCTATTTTTTCGCTAAACGACCTTTTAAGCAACGTCTTATTAGTATAGCAAATTATATGTTCAGTTAAAAGTCCTACCGCGTTTAGTACGGTAGGGCCAATAAAATAAAACGGGCTGGCTTTTCTCAATCTATAAATTTAAAGGTGGAGACCATACTTTCGAAGATTTGTATGCCTTCTTCTTTACCAAAATAACTAATTAAAAAATAATAGTCTTTATTTCTTTTTTCCATCGCCCTTGGATTTGGAACGTTTTCTTCGCCTTGAAGAATTTTTTGGTAATTATCGCTTGGGTTTTTGTAAACCCTGATTTTAATCACGCTGTTAATAAGGGTTTTCGTAAAAAATCTTGTTATATTCAAGACGGCCGGGTCCGTTTCCTGACCACCCTCAAAAAAATTCCAATTTTTTGGGTATTGTATTTCGTATTTATACTTTTCATTTCTATAAGTGCTCCAATCCGCTATTTTATTGTTGGTAATTTCTGTTTTTTTACTTATTGGAAATTCTAATGTAGAAATAAAAAAATTTTCTATCCAATATATAATTCCTCCGCCAACAATAATGGCTAAAATAATTACAATTAAAATAAATTTCCAATTAGTTTTATTTTTTGTAATGAATGGCATCTTTTATGCTAAGAAATTTATGGTTGATTGTTAATATGCGCTTTCTTCTTTCAGCCATTTTAAAGCTTCCTCTTCAGTTGAAAAAACTTTTAAATCTTTCTTGCCCGTCACTTTTAAGAGAAAGGAAACAATAACTTGATTTGGTTTATTTAAACCAAAAATTGCCGCTTTTCCTATTTTTGGCGATTTAATAATTTCGGCATAAATTTTTCTCGCTACCGCGGTTGGACCAAATCCTGCTTCGGTCGCATCTCCTAATATTTTTGTTTTCCCCTCCACTTTATCCAGAACCTCAAATAATTCTTTTTTAAATCTTAAAGCGTCCTCTTCGATCCATTTTTTCTCCCCGGTCTTAACCGCTATTATCCCATCATCCCTTCTCCATATTTTAAATTTATAATCATTATTTTCCTCCATATTTGTTTAATTTTTCTTCTAATTCTTGGATCTTCTTTTCTATAACCAATCAATCCCTCTGCCGCTTTATTTCCGTCAATAAATCTTCCCTTTAAGTTATACAAAAAATAGGCGTCGGACGCATCTTCAAATATGGCGTTGAATTTTCCTTCGGAACTTTTAAAATTTCCTTCTGTTTTTTTCTGCCGGCAGCATTTATCATTATTTTTATATCGCTTGAAATTTAAAAATGCCTTATTTAATAATACCACATATAAAAGAGTTAAAAAATGGACAATGTTTCTTTTTACCATCAGGGGCTTGCCCCGTAGTAGAATTTGGACAAATTTAATTTTGTATTTTTCCGCTATGGCGGAAAAGTCCAAATTTCACTACGGGGCTTGACTTTTTACAAGGGGAAAATATAATGATAAAAGACTTATAGGTCGAGGTATCTTAAAGTAAGCTTTAATAATTTTAAAAAATTAAGGAAGCCAAAATAAGTAGAGCGACTCAAGGTCGAAAAAGGTCGCTTTTTTCAATTTAATTTAATCTCATATGTTCAAAAAATTTGACAGCGAAGGAAATTTCGCTCCAAGAAAAATGTATCAAGGAAATTGGAAATGCGCTGATTGCGGAACAGAAATAACCGAACTTCCATTCGAACCATCTGCTGACAGACCAATTTACTGCAGAGACTGCTGGAAAAAGAAAAGAGATGAAAAATTCGCAAAGTAAACCCAGTTAGAGACTTATCTCTAAAGAGGGGTAAGTTGTGAATTAAAAACCCCGCCGCGCTAAGCGCGGCGGGGTTTTGCGTTTATATTCCTAATAAATAATAAAATCTGTCTTATTCTTCTTTAAGCCATTTTAATAGCTTCTTCTCCGGTTTTGAAAAGTTTAACATTTTTAAGACTAGTAGCTGTTATGATAAAAGAGGTTACTACTCTTGGAAATATTCCTCCTTCCCAAAAGGCTATTTTTTCAAAACCCGGTTCTTTTAATTTATCCTTTAGAAAGTTTACACCCCATCTTCTAAATGCAATCGATGGAATGTGGGTAGAATGAGTAAGATCAATCAAAACCTTAAGTGGACTATCCGATTGCTTGTTTATAATATTATTAATTTCTTCGTTAAGAGATTTTTCAATTTCTTCATCAAATTTGAATTTACCCAGTTGTACTCTTATAATGCCACCCTCTCCCAGCCAGAGATTGAATCCCCTATCTTCTGATTTAACTTTTTTGTCCGCTATATTATTTTTAGATTTTTTACTATCCATTTAATTAAAAAATCTTTATGTCACACTTTTCCATTATATCAAAAAATTCCGAAGGAGAAAAACATTGTTTTCCCTACGGGGCAGGCCACTTGATTGATAATATGAGATTAGAAATACTAAAGAAAAATTCTGTCGTGTCTACTCTTTATAAATTCAATTGCTTTGGATATAAAGTCTTCGTTATTTATTATGTTGGAATGGTTTGTCCCGGGAATTACGATATCTGTATAACCCTTAAGAAAATTGCTTTTTCTTGGCCAAATTAAAAGATCTGACTGGGCAATAAAGTTTGTTGTTTCTTTTAGCAGGGGCACCTTGCTTAATTGTTTGATTTCTTTTCTCCATGGCAGTAATTCGCGCCCCGAACGAAGAAGAGCAAAAAGTAGCCCTACCCAGCTTCCTTCGTGCGGTACCGAAACAAAAATAACGCTACTAATGTGATTTTTTGTTTCTGGATAAGAGTCAATAATATATTTTAATATAATGCCGCCTAAACTATGAGCAATAATATCATATTTTTCCGGAATCTTGGTTAAATACTGCTTAACTGCTTCTGAGGCGCTTTTAATGCCCTTCGTGTTGTAACCCAAATCTGCAATTTCCGTAACAAATCCCGCTTCCCGCAGTTTATTTGCTAGAAAATTATAATATTCTTTCTTTCCAAAAATTCCCGGAATAATGAGAATCGGCATATTAATTATTTTATTCTACCACTTCGATATGTTCAGTGTAAACAAAATCCCCGAAGTAGAAAACTTTATTTTCACTACGGCAGGCCGCCCGGCGCGACAGCGCCGAGGCGGTTTAAAGAGGGTTTTAATCATTAATTCCTTCATCAATTCCCAGGCGCTTTTTCAAAATCCATATTAAAGGATAGAACGAATACCACAACAAAGCATTAATCTTTTCTTTTATTTTTTCCCTTTCATTTTGTTCCCCCTTTCTGAAAGAGCTATTTATTTTTCTGATTTTATTCTTTAGTAATCTCTATAATTTTTAGCTTTGAGGTGGAGCCTGAAATGATTTTTATATTTGATTGGCTGGTATTAAAATAATCGGCCAGCATTCTTATAACGGCGCGGTTAGCTTTCCCCTTCTCCGGCGATTCTTTAACCTGCACCTTAAAATTCGTATCGCTAAGCTTTATCACCTTTTCTTCATTCGCTTTTGGTTTAACCTTCACAAAAATTTTCATAATTTTACTTATAAAAACTTCATAAATTTATTGTTTTCATCGACAAGAATATTTTTTGCTTTAATCGGTTTATCGGTCAATTCAAAACCCATAATAATGATTTCATCACCTTTTTTAATTAAACGAGAAGCGGCTCCATAAATAATTATCTTCCCGGAATTTTCTTCCTCTTCAATCACATAGGTTTCCAATCTTGCTCCGTTAGTGTTATCGGCCACCAGAACTTTCTCGCCCGGCCAGAGACCAACTTTTTCAATTAAAGCTTTATCTATGCCTACACTTCCCACATAATTCAAATTTACATCGGTAACCGTTGCCTTATGAATTTTTGATCTTAATAACCATCTCATTTTGTCTATTCTACTACAAACCCGCCCCTTGTGCGAGGCGGGAATCGGGCTCCGGTGGTAGGATTCGAACCTACAACCTTATCCTTAACAGGGATCCGCTCTACCATTGAGCTACACCGGAATGCGAATTAATTTTACAAATTTTAATGAAATAATCAATAGCCCTTAAGCTTTTTCAAGCCACGATGATCTCTGATTCTTTCTAAAGCTTTTGCTTCAATTTGGCGGATTCTTTCTCGGGTTACGCCAAATTCCTTTCCCACCTCCTCTAATGTGTGAGTTATTCCATCTTCCAGGCCAAACCTCATTGATAATATTTTTTGCTCGCGCGGCACCAAATCAACCAATATCTCTTTTAACTTTTCCCGAAGCAACGTTCTTGCCGCCTCCAAAGATGGGGGTATAGCTTTCTTGTCTTCAATAAATTCAGCCAAAACGCTATCTTCTTCATCTTCCCCAACGGGAGTTTCTAAAGAAATAGTCTCCTGGGAAATCTTCCTTATATGGTAAACTTTTTCCGGTTCGATGCCCATCTCGGCCGCAATTTCTTCTGGCAATGGTTCTCTACCCAAATCCTGTAAAAGTCTTCTTTTAGCTTGATTATACTTAGATATAGTCTCAACCATATGAACAGGAATCCTGATTGTTCTTGCTTGATCGGCTAAAGCTCTGGTAACAGCTTGTCTTATCCACCAGGTAGCATAGGTTGAAAATTTATAACCTCTACGCCAATCAAATTTTTCTACAGCTCGAAAAAGCCCCAGATTTCCTTCTTGAATTAAATCGAGTAATGTCAAATTTGGACTACGGCCGATATATCTTTTAGCGATAGAAACCACCAACCTTAAGTTTGCCCGAGCTAGTTTCTTCTTTGCCTCCTGATCGCCTTTTTCAATTCTTTTTGCTAATTCTTTTTCTTCTTCAGCGGTTACAAAAGGAATTTTCCCAATCTCCTTTAGATACATTTGAACCGGGTCGATCTTTGCGTCGGGCATTTTGGCTAGAATTTTTTCTTTCTCTATCGTTTCTTTTGTCTCTAAAAATTCTTTTGTTTCCTTAATTTCGATCCCCTCTTTTTCCAACTCATCAAAAAGATCTTCCAGGCCCCAGATATCATTTTCTAAATTCGGGAAAAAATATAAAATCTCTGACATTGTTAAAAACCCCCTCTGCCTGGCTTTTTCCTTAAGGACTTTAATTTTTTCTGGAGTAAAGACTTTTTTGGGTCTGCCTCTTTGGAGGCGGGCGCGCCGCGCCCCTTTTTTTCTTTTAGCTCTCTTTTTAATCATTTTAGTTCTTTTCTTTTTCTTTTTCACAATCTTTCTTTTAAGTTTTCTTTTTTCAACCGATCTTTTGGGCTTTCTCTTTTTTATCCTTCCGACTTTTTTATTTTTTTTCTTTTTTTTCATATTTTTAACAATTTAAGATTGAATTGTATTTTTTAACTAATCGGCTAAATTCCTGGGTTAATTTTTCAATTTTATTTAAATCTTTTTCTGTCTCGGCCCTTTTAATTTCTTGCGAAATCTTGTCTAATTTATTTTTAATCTCAAATGAATGGATTTCTTTTAAGCAAAAATTAATATCTGGCAAAATTTCTTTTTCCTCAATTTCCTCAATTTCGGCTTTTAGAGAAAGGTAATTAAAGTATTCTAAAGTTTGCGGTGATAAATTTTTACAAGGATTTTCTGGTTCTTTCTCTAAATTTATTATAATTTCTTGACCTTTATCGGAAAAATAAAGACTTATCTCTTCATTAATTAATCCTCTGTTTTTTGGAGTCTTTAAAATCAGTGTCAGCAATCTTTCTTCCAAGAGCTCTTTCCTTGATTTTGGAGGGAGATTGATCATTTCTTCCGGCTCCAGCCCATAGGTTTCTTCTTCAAGTTTAACCTTTTTTAACTCTTCCAAAATATCATTTTCTCTTACCTCTAAATCTTTCGCCAATTTTTGAATCCAGAACGACTGCTCAATTTTATTCGGGATTCTTTTTATTATCGGCAGTAAAAGCTTTGATATTTCTTTTTTATCGGTAGGTGTCTTGAAATCCCTGCCAGAAAAGGCGGCTTCAAAATAAAAATCATACATTGATTTTGTATTATGGATGGCTTCTTCCCATTCTTTTGGATTTTTTGAAATTATTTCAGCCGCATCTTTACCTTCTGGCAATCTGATAACTTTTATATCAAACCCCTGGCTTTGCGCCAAATCAATCCCTCTTTTTGTGGCAGAATCACCTGCAAGGTCCATATCAAAATCTAAAATTAAATTCTCAGTATACCTTTTTAAAATCTTCAGCTGAAAGGAAGTTAAAGCGGTACCAGAAGTAGCTACCACGTTCTGCGTACCCGCCTGATGAGACATAATGCAATCAGTATACCCTTCAACTAAAATACAGCCGCTTTTTTTCCTTACTTCCACCTTAGCTTTGTCTAAACCATACAAAACCCGGCTTTTATCGTATAAAATCGTGTTCGGCGTATTGACATATTTTGCCACTTCAGCTTTATCTTTTTCCTTAAAAACTCTTCCGCCGAAACCAATAACTTGGGAATTTAAATCAAAAATAGGGAAAATAATCCTACCGCGAAACCTGTCATAAGACGATCCTTCTTCGTTTTTAACAGATAAGCCGGCTTTTTCAACTTCATTTCTCTTGTATCCTTTTGAAACTAAAAAATCTGAAAGTCCCTGCCAAGTATCGGGAGAATAACCCAATCTCCATTTCTTGATTGATTCTTCGGAAATTCCCCTTCCTAAGAGATAAGCTTTTGCTTCCTTGCCGCTCAAGCTTTCTTCTAATTGCTTTTCAAAAAATAGAGTGGCCAACTCGCAGATTTCATATAGTCTATTTCTTTCTGTTTTTAACTCTGGCCTTTCTCTTTTTAATTCTATTCCTGCCTTTTGAGCTAAGATTTTTAAAGCATCCCCAAATTCCACTCCTTCAATTTCTTTAATAAAGCCGAAGATGTCTCCTCCTTTTCCGCAATTTGAGGCGACGAAATTTCCAGCTACATAAGAATGATCCTTTGCTATTGTAAAATCATAAGTATCCCCTTTATAGTATCTTTTTTTGATTGTTTTTATTGGAGAAATCCAATATAATACGCCATGTTCTTCATAAAAATGTGAATAGTGAGCACCGGGATTTTCCTGCCATTCTACTCTATATGATTGCTGATGATGAACTTGTTTTTTATCAGTTTTCTCTTTATTTATAAAAAGAGTTGGGGCAATATTTAGTCGTAAAAGAATATCTCTTAACTGTTCAGCTAAAACTAAAGATATTGTTGTGATGGCTTTAAATTTTCTATCTCTTTTGCATTTATTTACTTTCCAACTATAGCCGTCTCCTTTATAAATACCATCTAAAATTATTCTCTGCTTTCCAAATGGTAAATATTGAAACTCAAAAGGAATGTGTTTATTTCCCGCATGCAGACCGCATAAGTTCTCGAAAATATTAGACAATTTTGAATTGCAAGCAGTAATTTCTAGTCCGGTTTTATTTCCTTTTTTTCGTCTATAGATCGTCGTTTTTACTTTAAATATGTTTTCAACTAAATTTTTAATTTCTTGAGCAAATTTTTCTTCGTGATTACCTAAACTAAATCTGATGTAAGCCCGGTGGTTACTTCCTTCGGCAATGTAATAACCAATTAATCTTAGGAGTTTTTCCTCAACTTTTATTTTATCAGGAATATCGCCAATATCTCGTCCATAATTACTAATTCTCCGATTATAATATTTTTTCAAATCAAGCATTTCTATATCTTTGATATCTTGATTAATTGGATAAAGTAAAAAATCATTTATTGCCAGTTGGCTCGCGGGCAATTTTTCAATTTTATAATCTTTCCAAAAAGATCTTTTACATTTCTGACAATTCCATTGGCAAATTCTTGTTAGACGTCCTTTATGAATACAATTTTTTGTTTTTATTGCATACACTTCGTGATCGGCAGTCAAAGAAACTATTTCATTTGATTTTCTTGTTCGGATATCAATTATTTCTCCTTTGTACGGTCGCCAAAGAGTTCTAATCACTGGCATAAATCTTCCCCGATGGGTTAATACTTTCTGACCCACCTGAATATCCTCTATTTTATGAAAACCTTTTTCAGTTTTTATCAAAGTGTTTGGCAAAAAACATCCGAAACAATGCCAGATTTGACGGACTGGTGAAACAAAAAAAGAGGGTTTTTTTTCGGAATGAAAAGGACAAATGGCTCGGAAGTTCGCACCGGTTTTTGAAAGTTTTATATAACTTCCGACAACCTCAATAATGTCTAACCGATTTTTAATCTCATCAATTGGGGAGATCATAGCTTGGCATCTATAAACATGCTATAATTAATTTAGCAAATTTTCGATTAAAAGACAATCGTTTTTATTTCTATGCGCATTCTACAAATAGCTCCACTTTGGATTTCTGTTCCGCCTCAAACTTATGGCGGAACTGAACTTGTTGTCTCTTTATTAACCGAGGAACTGATAAAACGAGGGCACGAAGTCACTCTTTTGGCGTCTGGTGATTCTAAAACCTCAGCCAAGTTAATTCCCGTCTGGCCGAGGTGTTTATGGGGCGCTCATCTTTCTGCCCCCCATGCGGCTTTTTCTCTAATTTATCAAAAACTTTTTGAAATCCAAGAAGAATTTGACATTATTCATGACCACTGCGAATTCTATACCGCTCCTTACAGCCAGTTCCTAAAACGGCCCCTTATCTCAACCATCCACCATCCGATGTATGAAGAAATGATTATTTTGTTTAAAAAATTCCCTCAGATAAACTACGTGGCAATTTCCAAGCATCAAAGGAAATCAGCTCCCGGGGTCAACTTTATTAAAACCATCTATCATGGCTTACCAATTGAAGAATATTCTTTTAACCCTAACCCCGGAGACTATCTCTTGTGGCTTTCCAAGTTAACCCCTCAAAAGGGACCGGCTGAGGCGATTGAAGTGGCTAAAAAATCAGGTGAGAAATTAATCATTGCCGGAATAATCCCCAAGGAATATGAAGATTATTTTGAATACAGATTAAAACCTCTAATTGATGGCGAACAAATTCAATTTGTCGGACCGGTTAATTTTGAAAAGAAAGTTGAATTGTTTAAAAACGCCAAAGCATTTTTATACCCAATTAAGAGACCAGAGCCCTTTGGTCTAGTCGTTATTGAATCAATGGCTTGCGGCACGCCGGTCATTGCCTACAAAGAAGGAGCGATGCCCGAATTAATCAAAGATGGAAAAACGGGGTTTTTGGTTGATTCTCAAGAAGGAATGATTGAAGCCTTAAAAAAGATAAATCTCATCAAAAGAGTGAATTGCCGGCGTCATGTTGCCAAAAAATTTACCCTCCAAAAAATGGTTAATAAATACGAAGCTCTTTATAATAAAATTGTAAAAAATTTCAAAAAAGAAAAAATATGAAAATTGCTCAAATTGCTCCTTTTTGGTTTTCTATCTCGCCAAAAAATACGGTGGGATTGAAGGAATTATTTCTTTTTTAACCGAAGGATTGATCAGAAAAGGTCATAATGTTACCCTTTTTGCTTCGGGAGACTCAAAAACCAAAGCGAATTTGGTTTCGGTTATCAAAAATTGTTAAAAATATAAACCAAATGGTTTCTGCTATTAAAAATATAGATAAAATTGATAGGAAAAAGTGTCGGGAAAGGGTGGAAAAATATTTCACAGCGGAGAAAATGGTTAATGGTTATGAAAAAGTTTGCTTAACGGTTCTAAAAAAATATTAATTCTAAGAAATAAATAAATTATAAAAAAGCCGGCTAGTTTAAGCGGCCGGCTTTTAAAATTTCGTTTTTTAAATATCAGATGCCGGTTTTATCGGTGGGCTTTTTTGAAAAGTAAAAAATGTAAGTAATTTCCAAAATAGCTAAGGTATTTAATAAAAGCAGGGCAGCAAACCATTTTTTGTGACTGTTTTTCGCGGCCTTCCATAAAGCCACTGCTTTCCAAGGTAATGTCCAGGCTAAAATTAATAATAAAATTGGCGTCGAGAAGAGAATTTGTTCCATATTATTTAAAAAATTATTTTTTTGCTTGCCCCGTACTCAAATCCGAAGGATTTGTAGTACTGGGGTAATTAAATTCTATTTTTTCTGGGTTTTCGCCCTTTAGGATTTTATCAACCATTTCAATTTCTTGCAACACCCCCTCAATTAAATCATAATTTTAAGCATCCTCAAAAGTCACCCATTTGTGATCTACATTTTCATCATTCAATTTTACTTCGCCCGATTTCCAATCGCAATAAAAACTTAGGGTAACTACTGGAATATTATCAGGACGGATAAAAACTAAATCTAAAAGATATTTTAGCTTGTTTACTTCTAAGCCAACTTCCTCTTCTATCTCTCTTTTTAAAGAATTTTCTATTGCATAATACCAAGCGTCGGTAGTAGTTTTTGGGGTATTAATATAATCAGCTACTTCTAATCCTCCGCCTGGTACCGTCCATTTTCCCGGAAAAACCTTCTTATTCGGGCTTCTTTTAACAATCAAATATTTGCCGTCTTTGTGAATTATAGCCGTCGAGCAAATCCGATGAAGCTCCATAGATATTTTATTTCTTAATATTACAGAATTTTCCTAAAACTTTAGCGGCTTTATCAAGATTCTTTTCTTCAACTAAAATATAATTGGTCTCGTAGGTTGAAATACAGAATATACTGATTTTAGCTTTGGCAAGAGGAGTTGAAAGGCCAGAAACAATGCCCGTTGCCGTAAAATCTAAAACGGTGTGAAGCTTAAAAGCCCGCCAACCTCTCTCCACCAATACTCCGCTCGGAATCTTATCCTCTGGACAAATAATGGAGAGCTCATCTTTTGTTCTAACAATGGAAACAAACCTTTTTTCTTCTAATGCCCAATCGGGAAGAAGACTATTTTTAGCAAAATGGCAAATACCAAATTTCTCTGGCAATATAGAAAGCGTGAGTTTCATAGACGGTTTCATAATTTTTAAAAAATTTACATTTCGTCGACCCTTTGCGGTGTGTATTTGAAAAAATCTTTACCCCGTAGCGAAACGAAGTTTCTGCTACTGGGGCGAATTGATTTTATTCTTTGGCGGCAAATTCTTTTATTTTGAGCAAGTTTTACCCCGTAGTAGAAATTTGACAACCCCGCCCTTTCTAAGTTTTCCAAATTTTAATTTTTAATCCGAATCTAGAAATAAATTTGAAAGGAGAATTATTTTGGAAGTTTTAGAAAGGGCGGGGTAAATTGCCAAAGACGGTCAAATTTTCACTACGGGGTTTATCTTTTTTTCCAAAACAACAAACAAAAAAGCGGAAATTACCGCTATGATACTTCCAAAGATAAATGGCGCGCTAACGTCAATATAAGTCCAAAGCAATCCGGCAATAAGAGAAGCAAAAAAAGTGCACAGACCGATTGTAGTCTGATAAACACCAAAGGCCGTACCTGTCTTTTCTTGGGGAACTAAATTAGAAATGTAGGCTTTTCCCACTCCTTCGGTGAATGCCATATACATTCCGTAAACCGGGAAAAGGAACCAGAGAAAAAGACTGGAATGTGCCAAGCCGAAGAAAAGATACACAGCGGAAAAAAGCAAAAAGCCGACCAAAAGCACTTTTTTAGGTCCGACTTTGTCAGAAATAATTCCGGCGGGTATTGAAAATATAGCATAGGTAAAATTGAAAAGAACATAGGCCAGTACCACTAAGATTACTGATAAACCCAAATTTTGCGCTCGCAAAATTAAAAAGGCGTCTGAACTATTGCCCAAGGCAAAAATGAAACTAATCAATAAAAAAATCTTAAAAGAGGGGTCAAGGTTACGCCAATTAAAACGAAAGGTAGGGGAAGAATTTGCTTCTTTCTTCTTTTCTTTGACAAAAAAGAGTAACAAGAGAATTCCAATAAAAGCCGGGATAAAGGCAAGAAAGAAGATTAAACGAAACTTATTATCTAAGAAATGAATCGCCAAAAGAGCAATCATTGGACCGACCACTGCCCCCAAAGTATCAAGTGCCCGATGAAAACCGAATGCTCTCCCGCGAACCAAATTTTCCGAACTTTCAGTAATCAAAGCGTCTCTGGCTGAGGTGCGTGTTCCTTTACCAAACCTGTCAATAAATCGGGCAATCAAAACAAACGGCCAACTAAAAGCCAAGCTTAAAAGTATTTTAGAAATGGCTGAAAATGAGTAACCGGCAACAACAAAAGGTTTTCTTTTTCGCCATTTGTCGGAAAGCCAACCGGAAACAACTTTTAAGACACTGGCGGTTGATTCGGCAACACCTTCTATCAAACCGACAATCGCCACTGGCGCGCCTAAAACACTGGTCAAAAAAATCGGCACCAGAGGATAAATCATCTCCGATGCCACATCATTAAAAAAACTCACCAACCCCAAAACAAAAACATTTTTAGAAATCCCGAATTTGGTTTTCATAAAATTATTTGGACGATTTCAAGTTTTTCGCGGGCGGCAAATTCTCGCAACTCTGCGAGTTGCGTTTCAATATTTTTATATCTTCTTTCCTAGCCATGGGACAAACATAGGCACCTTTTTCTTATATTCAAGATATTCTTTACCAAGCCGTTTCTCCAATTCTGGCTCTTCTATTGCCCTTAACTCAACCATATTAAGCAAAATAAAAAGCGGGGTGAATATGAAAACAAGAGAGATTGACCTCAGTAAAATGCCGAGTCCGAACAATAAAATAAACCAACCCGTTAGCATGGGGTTTCTGATATGGGCATAAGGGCCGGTGGCCACCACTTTTGGCGGAGGATTGAAAGGCACGGCTGTTCCTTTTGCTTTGATAAAATACAGCCATGACCATAGGACAAAGAACAATCCTATTACAAGAACGGGAATAGATACAGCAACACTCCATAATGCATAAAGGAGTTTGGGAAATCCCAGAAGTCTGTCCAGCCAAAGAGAAGCAATAATAAATAGCCCATTAAAAGCAAAAAAGAAAATTACCCCTACGGGAGTAAGAAGATTTCGAGTCTTACGACTGCTTGTCGCGGCTCTATAGAAAATTTTAATCAATTTTTCAGGAAGACCCATATCAACAAATTTTCATTTTATTAACTCCTCAATTGAAACGTCCAATGCTTTGGCGATTTTCGCCATAGTTTGCATTTTAAACTTTTACTCGCGGCTTAAATAATTTTTCAGTATTTTCTTAATACTTCTGAAACCCCATCCCGATTTTAAATATATTTCTCTATTCTTTGCGTCTTTTTTGTTAAGAAAGGCTTCGTAAAAAATGAGCCTGTAAGGAAGAAATAATTTTGTCGCAAGATTTTTACCATTATTATGATCTTTGAATCTTTTCTTTAAATCGGTTGTATATCCAATATACAATGATTTATTCTTCAAACTTTGCAGAATATAAATATATAAAAACATATTGGCGGGACGTACAAATTTTTTTAAAATTTTACGTCCCAGCAACGTAAAAATTTCTTTGAAATTTTGTACGTTGCGGAAGGGGTGGGATTCGAACCCACGGTACCTTTCGATACACGGTCTTTCCAGGACCGCCAATTAAACCGCTCTTGCACCCTTCCATTCTTTATATTTATCGATAATTCTTGGATTAGATGACCCGAATATTTTTAAATAATCAATTATATTTTTAACGCCGTACAAATAAATCCTTCTGCCCTTATCTGTTATGTGCGGCTTAATTTTAAACTTATTAAAAATATTTGCAACAGAATTTAATATTTTTTTTGAATAACTTATAAAACAAAAACCTATATCATTTCTTAATTCCCCCTTAACAATATGGTTATGGATAAATAAACAACCGTCTGTATCCACTAATCCCCTTATAAAAGCTTTTTTATATTCCAAATTATTTTTTATCCAATTAGGAATATCAATCTGTTGAGCAACTTTATTCCCTCTAATAGAGCCTTTATTTACTAAAAAATCCACTAAATTGGTACTTGAACAAACAAGCACTAAAGAATTTTGACCAGGCCTTTTTCTAATGGCCACTTTAATTTTAAATAATCTATTTAGCAGTTTATAAACATAACGGGAATATCTTAAATCAGAAACAGAATTCAAGGTAATCACAAGCTGCCAGTCGTTATTTATTCCACCGTCTCCAAACACAATACCAAGTAATTCTGCTAATTCTTTTAAATCATCGGGAATATTAATTACTTTTCTGTGGCTCTTGAGAGGAAATTTTAATAACGAATAATCCATATTTAATAATATGCACTAGGCCACCCCGCCCTAGGTGGGTCCGCCTTGGGCGGATATGCGACCCTTCCATTTTTAAACTGACATCTCTCGCAAAATCTTAATTCTCTTTTCAATCGGCGGATGCGTTGAAAATAAATTGGATAAGCTCTTTCCCTTGAAGGGGTTTGCGATATACAAATGCGCGGTTGCATTTGATGCAGTTTTCATTGGTGTTGGATCGGCGGAAATTTTTTCCAGAGCCCGAGCTAATCCTTCGGGATACCTCGTTAAAAGAGCGCCAGTAGCGTCTGCCAAAAACTCTCTTTTTCTTGAAATAGCAAATTGAATTAACATTGCAATAATAGGCGATAAAATCGCAAGAATTATACCAACCAACATCAAAATTGCAACTGCCTGCCCTCCCTCACGGCTATCTCTTCTTCCAGAACCGCCGAACCACATACTTCTTAAAAAAATATTAGAAAGAATCGCAACAAATCCTACTAAAACCACAACCACCGTCATTAAAAGCATATCTTTATTGCCAATATGAGATAATTCATGAGCTATTACTCCTTCTATTTCGGTTCTGTCTAATTTATCTAAAAGCCCTTGAGTTACGGCAATTACGGCGTGGTTTTTATCGCGGCCGGTCGCAAAAGCATTAGGCTGGGCTTCAGGAATTATATAAATTTTAGGGGTCGGCAAACCGGCAGTAATGCATAAATTTTCCACTAATCTGTAAAGCTCATTTTTTGTGTCTTCTATGGGTTTAGCGTGGGTCAAAGACAAAACGATCTTATCCGAATACCAAAAGCTAGTAATATTCATCAATAAACTGAAAATGATAGCAATAATTAAGATAAGCTGGTTTTGGTAGATATAACTAAAAACCCATCCGAGGCCAACAATTAAAACCAGAAAAAGTCCCACAAGAATCCAAGTCCTCCGGATATTTGAATCGGCTTGAGTATATAGTGTCGCCATTAAATTAGCAGTATTAAAATTTTACTTGCGGCGTTTCTCTTTCTCCAGCTTCTCCTATCTCAAAAAATTCCATCTTCTTAAAGCCAAGATTAGAAACAATCAGATTTACTGGAAAACTCTCAATTCTTATGTTCAAATCTCTGACATTGCCATTATAAAATCTTCTGGCGGC
>Ga0315282_10008806_pt1 | contig 16237 bp, 7 predicted proteins | sample YL17G07_20_MG_FD_203693 | JGI IMG/M metagenome (GOLD analysis project Ga0315282, IMG submission 203693) | Sediment microbial communities from Yellowstone Lake, YNP, Wyoming, USA - YL17G07_20 | ecosystem: Environmental > Aquatic > Freshwater > Lake > Sediment | place: USA: Wyoming | collected...
CGAAGCAAACGCCACCGGAGCCGAGCACCGTTACCCGTGAATGAGCGGAGGCAGGCACCGCGCACACACCCACACGCTCGCCCCTTTCCACCGGCAGGGGAAGAGCGCCCTCTCGCCCTCGGGCGTACCGCAGAGCACGCACTGGATGTCGCTCGGCGCGCGGGGGTGGTCCTCCACATGCCTTTCGGCCGCCTCCCTGGAGAAGCCCGGGGCTTCGCGCTCCTCGATGCGCATTGCCCCCGTCGGGCAGATGCCGATGCAGAACCCGGCCCCGTCGCACAGTTCTTCGCGCACCACGTGGGCCTTGCCATTGACCAGTTGAATGGCCCCTTCCGCGCAGGGCGCCACGCAGGCTCCACAGCCGGAGCACAGCTCCTCGTCAATCTGAACTATCTTGCGGACCACCACGCGCACCCTCCCCAACTGACCCCGGGATACCTCCCGACACCATGGAGTATCGCCGGGAGGTCTTTCGCGTCCCTTGACCTAAGTCAAGAAAGTGAAGAAAAACTTTTTCGGCAGCGCTTCTATTCGCCCAGCCCGCCGGCGACCTCGCGCAGGGCGTCCAGGTCGAGGACGCGCACCCGCCGACCGTCCACAACGACCATGCCCTCACGCACCAGGGCGGCCAGGGAGCGGGAAAGCGTCTCGGGAACGGTGCCCAGTCGGCTGGCCAGGGCTCGCTTGCTCAACCCCAGGTGAACCCACCCGGTACGGCCCGGCTCGCCCAGGGCCAGGCGGGCAACGAGGTACTGCGCGAGGCGGGCGCGGATGCTGGCCAGCGAGAGCTGCTCGATGAGCGCGGCGAACTCCCTCAGCTTCTGGGCCAGGGCCGCGATGAGGTTCAGGGCCAACGCCGGCCGGCCGGCGAGGAGGCGCGCAAAGTCCTCCCGGGGAAAGAAGACGACTGTCGTGCGTTCGAGCGCCTCGGCGGAAGCCGGGTAGGTGCGCGTGCCGAAAAGGGCCGCCTCGGCCACACTCCCACCCGGGCCGACCACGTGGAGGATCTGCTCCCGACCCTGGGGCGAAAGTTGGAAGACCTTGAGTTGCCCTTCGCCCACAACGTAGAAACCTTCGGCCGGCTGCCCTTCGAGAAAGAGAACCTCACCTTTCCCAAGCCGCTTGGTCCGAGCGACCTGAGCCAGGAGGTCTACGTCCCTCGCCGCGAGGCCCGAAAGGAGAGGCGAACGTCCCAGAAGCTCAACTGTGCGACTGCGCTCCATTCCACCTTGCTCCCGACTTCCACCACAGCTCCATACTAAGGCCAGCGGACCGCCTTTTCCAGGGCGGGGTGGCCTGGTGGCCCATGCCTGTCCTTGCTCGATGAGCGAGGCGCGGGTGTAATTGCACCAGAGGGCGCTGGGAGAGAGCGAAGGAGGGTGGTCCGTGAACGCCGGAGCTTGGCTGGGCCTTCTTCTGGTCGTGACTTTTGTGGTGTTGCCTCCCGGGGGTGAGGTTCCGCCGGTACCGAAGGTGGGGTTGGGGTGTGTGGTCGACAATGACAGCAGTGCCTTTCGCATCCTGCGCGGGCAGTGGGTGCCCTCCGCCCGCAACGAAGGCTCCATCGGCTCGGGCTACCTCTGGAACACCAAGCGCGCCCAAGACCAGCTGGGACCCGATGCGGTCGAATGGCGGCCCGAGATCCCCGAAAGTGGCCTCTACAAGGTGTACGCCCGCTGGGTCTGGGGAAAGGGCGACCGCGCCACCAACGCGCCCTACACCATCCACTTCGCCGCGCCCTCGGCGCCCGACGAGACGCAGACACCCGGGCTTCGACAAGCTCAGCCCGCCCTGAGCGTGTCGAAGGGCGAGGCAGCCGCCGAGGTCCGCCGGGTGGACATGAGCAATGCCAACCTGGCGGGCAAGTGGAACCTCCTGGGCGCCTTCTCCTTCGCGAAGGGGACGGGGGGCTCCGTCGAACTCACGGACGACGCCGACAACACGGTGGTCGCCGACGCGCTGAAGTTCACCCCCGTCACCGAGAGCGACTGGCGTACGCTCACCACCGTCGAACGTGGGGACCTCCTCTGGGAGGAAACCTTCGCCGGTGACCTCAGCCATTGGGTGGTGGAAGGCCCCGCTCAGGCGCGGATTGAGGAGGGGAGGCTGTTCCTCCAGCCGCTCACCGGCGAAGGCGCGGAAAGCCCGGGCATGCCGGGCGTCCTGGTCTGGCGAAAGGACGACCTGCCCAGCGACTTCCTAATGGAGTGGGACTTCACCCCGGTCTCCAAGCCCCAGGGCTTCTTCCTGGTCTTCTTCGCCGCCGCCGGCAAAGGCGGCGAGGACCTTTTTGACCCTTCCCTTCCACCACGGGCTGGTGACTTCCCTCAGTACACCGAAGGGGCCATCAACTGCTACCACATCTCCTACTGCCGGAACTACGAGAACTCGGTGAACCTCCGGAAGAACGCCGGGCTCAACCTGGTCTCTTCCACCGAACTCTCCGTCATCCGTGAGCCCGCGGGCGCCCACCACGTGGAACTGGCGAAGAAGGGGGGCTACATCAGGCTCCGGGTCGACGAAAAGGTCTGCCTGGAGTGGCTGGACGAGGGGGAGGTCCTGGGGCCGGTGCTGGGCGGCGGGAAGTTCGGCTTCCGGGAGGTGTATGATACCGCTGGCTACTACGACAACGTCCGGTGCTACCGGCTGAAATGAACCAAGGAAATTGCTTGGCCTGGTAGCCATTCGGTCCGGCATCCCTACAAGGTGACACGGTTCTTCGGGCGTCAAAGACGTCTGCGCTTGCCCGGAAGGGAACTGAACCTACCGGCCCGCGGGCACCGGCTGCAAGGCAGGCTGCATGGCGGGGTCGCTCATCCAGCGCTGGTAGCGCGGGTCGTCCCGCCAGGCTTCGTAGTCGTCCCTCACTTCGGTCGCCAGGTCGCTATCGAGGTGACCCAACGCTCCCTGAATGGAGAGGTGAGCCGCGACCGGCGCGGTGGCGGCGAACGTGGCGGTCACCTCCCCCTGTGGCGTGCGGATGCGCGCCCCTACCCGGTCGCCCTCTTCCACCAGGTCCGTCGGCAGCATCTCCGCTGAGGAGGCGTCCGTCGCCCAGAGGACGTGCAAGAAGAGGTCGTCCCGCTGCCTCACCACCGGCTCGACCTCCATCCGCCAAAGGCCCAAGCCGATGCGTTCGAAGAAGTTCTGGTCGAGCCGCTGGTACCAGGCGTCGTACATGTCGTAGTTCTCGCCATTGACTTCGAACTGGTGGCCCTTTCCGCCCATCTTGCGGATGATGGCCTGCTTGGGCAGGAGCGTTTTCCAGAAGAGTGCGCTTCCATTGTGCACGGCTTTGCCCGTCCTCCCCTGCCAGAGGTAGTGGCCCTCCGGATGCACCGAGGGATCGAGGGTCTCGGTCCCGTCGAGGAGTTGCGGTTCCTCCATGGTGTGGAGGTACCAGCGCTTGGGGTCGTCGGCCCGGACTGAACGCACCCGGTCAAAGATGATGAAGAGGTCCAGGTTCCCACGGACGTACAGGAACTGCCGGGTGAAGTTGCTGACGGAATCGGGGCTGTAGGAACGGGTCGCATCGCCTGCGGCGTAGTCGAAGAGCGGATTGGTCTGGTAGGCGAGGAGCCGACCGGCTTCGGGCGTGTAGAGCGTGTCCTCCGTCGGACGGAGCCCCCAGCCCTGCACCCATTCGCGCTTCGGCCGGGAGACCTGTCCGCCACAGACCGCGTGCCAGCCATTGCCCTCGACGTCTTCCGTGCCCACGGTGATGGAGTTGTGGGCGATGGTCTGGATGAAGTAGCGGTTGTGGTGGCGGCCGTCGCTCATGTCCGTCTGTTCGGGGTTGTTGAGCGCGCGGGTGCCCGTGTCGCAGGCGAGGTAGCCCCTGCGGTAGATGATGAAGGAGTTGTTGTCGGCGTTATTTCGGCTGTCGCTCTCGAAGCGGCCGCAGTGGAAGTGGGCGTAGACGGCATCGTCGGACCAGTCGCTCCGCATGGAGACGTAGCCGCGCTCCTGGAAGAGCATGGTGGGCGGAAGGTCCTGGGGAGACACCTGGGGGACGCTCGGGTCAGCCCAGAGGAGCGGCCCCCAGAGTTTGCCGAAGATGTCATAGTCATGCTTTCTGCCGATGATGCGGTCCTGAATCCACCACCAGGCGACGCCATCCCTCCAGTAGCCCTGGGCCAGGCTGACAAAGTTCTCCGCGCCCGTCTCCTCGGGGAAGGCGTTCCCACCCCAGCAGTTGATGCCGACGTGGACCGTGTCCCCGCGCCCGGGTGGGTAGTGGTAGAGGTAGTAGGGCGGCGTGAGCCGGGCCCAGTCGAACCCCGCCAGCAGGTCCTCACCCGTCGCCGTCCGCCAGGCCTGGACGGCCCCCATGGTGCCGACGTACTCGTGCTGGCCGATGTAGGCGTGGGAGTTCCCGTCGCCGCCCCGAAAGCGGGCCCAGCCATTGAGCCAGTCCTTCCGCTCCCGGAGCCAGGGGTAGAGTTCGGAAATCTGCTTGGCCACCAACTCATCTTCCAGGCCCGCGCCGTAGGTGCCTACCGCGTACATGAACCGGGCCGACTGGCGCCACTGCTCTTTCTGCATGAAGTCCAAGGCCTTCTGTTCGCACTGTCGGCGCTCCTCCGGGGTCATCAGGTCGTAGACCAGGTCGTAGCCGTAGAGACCCAGGGCCGCGTAGACGCCGAACTGCCCCCGCTGGAGCACGGCCTCCTTGCACGCCTCCCCGTAGCGCGAGTCACCGGTGAGGTGGTACATGACCCCGAGGGCGACGATGGCGTTCCGGGCCCGGTCGGTGCCCCTGGCCAGTCCGTCGTCGAGCGTGCTCTTCAGGAGGGCGAAATCCTCTGTCAGCGGGCTCTGGCTCAGCCGGGCCTTGATGGCGGTCCTCTGCTCCCTGGTGAAAAGGAGCCGAGGGTGCTCGTTCCTCGTGAGGGCGCAGTCAGCGGGCACCTCGACCGAGCCGATGCGCACCACCTCGCCGGCAAAGGTCGTCGCTGCCAGCACACCCACCCCCAGGTGCGTCGCCAGGGCAAGGACAGTCGGTTTGCGAAGGCTCATGGCCATCACCTTTCTTGGCACAGGAGTCGCCTGGGAAAGGACCTTTCTCGCAGTCGAAGCAGACAATTATGCCCACCGACCGTCGCCAGCGCAACCGCATAGCCTTCGGTGCAAATGCACCTTGACATCCTGCAGCACCCGGGGTAAGAAGCACACGCGACTCGCGTGGTTCGACGTGCTCACCACCCGACTCGACTGAGCTCGTCGCAGGCTGAGCGAAGCCGAAGGGAGGAGGAAAAGACTCACCCGCAGAGCACACCGGGACCACAGAGAAGGGCGGATGTGTGGACGCGGAACAACATGCCAAATGTCCTTCCTCTGTGGGCTCTCCCCGACTCGACGACTCGACCTCGGCGGCGCCACGGACAGGGCGCCCGCGTCGGGCTGGCGGGCACCCGCCCTGTCCCTACAATGTAGGGACAGACCTTCAGGTCTGTCCGTCTGTTAGACCGAACGGCGAAGGAGGCGTGTGTGACTTCGGCGAGTTCAGTCGAGCCCTCGGACGCCGGTAGCAGCCCCGCCATGCCTACGGGCAGGCAGGGGAACCGCTCACCCAGCCAAGAGGAGTTGCTCGCCGAGGGCAGTGGGCGGTGCCTGACGCTCAAGAGCTTCCTCCTCACCGTCGGGCTGGTCGCGGTCCTCTGCTACTTCATGCCCGTCTGGATACTCTTCCGCCATTCGACGGGCAACGGCGGCGGCTACCTTCCGCTCTTTGCCCTGGGTACGGTGCTCCTGCTCATCCTCCTGGGGCCGGTGCTTCGGCGGCTGGGCCTGACCTTCTCGGCCGGGGAGAAGCTCTTCATCTTCGCCGGCGTGGCCCTCGCCCTTTTCTGCTTCCGGACGACGGCTTTCCTGATGACGCTCCTCCCCAGCCCCTACAACTTCGCCACCACGGAGAACAACTTCGAGGGGGAGTTCCTGTACACCATCCCCGACCACCTCGTGCCTTTTTCCGACGTGCACGATGAGCAGTTGTCCTGGTTCTACCGGGGGCTTCCGGAGAAGATCCCCGAGCACGCCGAGGAGGACTGGAGCCTGGCCCAAGGGGAACTCCCGCGGGAGCCCATCCCGTGGCACCGGTGGCTCCGCCCGCTCGGGTGGTGGCTGAGCCTCCTCGCCGCGGTGTGGTGTGCCCAGTTTTGCCTGGGGGCCATCTTCCGCAAGCAGTGGCTGGAACATGAGACCCTGATGGTACCCCAGGCGGAGATCGTGGCCAGCGTCGTCGAGGAAGGACCCGAGCCAGGCCGCTGGCCCCGCATCTTCTCCAGCCGAGGCTTCTGGGTGGGGGCCGGGCTCTCGCTCGCCATCTTCACCCTGGAGGGCTTCCATGCCTACTACCCGGGCGTACCCAGCCTGGGCCTGAATACCTTGACCCTGGCGTCGTACCTCACCGAGCCGCCCTGGAACAGCATGCTGCCCGAAGTGACCATCCAGCCCTACCTGGTCGGCATCGCCTACCTGCTTCCGGCGCAACTGTCGCTCAGCCTCTGGTTCTTTGCGGTCGTCGACAACCTGACGCGGGTGCTCCTGACCGCGGGTGGGCAGCCCCCGGACGTGCTGGAGGCCTGGAACTCGGGGTCCACCAACACCGGCTCCGACGCGGTGGGCGCCGTCATCGTCTTCGTGCTGGTGCTCCTCTGGGCCGGGCGACGTCACCTCTGGGCCGTCGTCCGCAAGGCCTTCACCAACGACCCGACCATAGACGACTCCGGGGAGTTCCTCTCCTACCGGGTGGCCGTCTTCGGCCTCATCGCCTCCGCGGGCTTCATCATCTTCTGGGCTTTCCGGGCCGGGATGTCCCTCCTGGCGACGCTGTTCCTTTTCGGCTTCTTCTTCCTCGTGGTCATCTTTGTGGCCCGGGTCGTCTGCGAATGCGGGCTGGTGACGGCGGGCATCGGGTACCTGGCGCCCTACCTCAGGCTGGTGCACGTGGTCGGTTACCAGCCCTGGATGCTGCGGACCTTCACCATCGACTCCTTCATGTGGCCGACGATGATGACGGAGATGCAGCCCCTGCCGCTGTACCTGACCGCGGCGCGCGTCACCGAACGGTGCCCGCGGGGCGGAGGCTGGTTGCGGGGCCGCTGGTGCATGGGCGCGGCGCTCCTCTTCCTGCTTCTTTTCGCCACGGTCATCATCGCGCTACGAACCATCCAGGTTTCCTACCTCCGGGGCGGGCTCAACGGCCCCGCCGGCTACTACAACGAGACCATCTGGCTCTTCAACAACGTCCTCATCCGCGATGTCATCATCAAGGAGCGGGCCCACTCCCCCGACCCCGCCGAACTGGTGGCCATGTTAGGAGGCGGGGTCATCATGGCCTTCCTCCTGGTGATGCGACACCTGTTCTACTGGTGGCCCTTCCACCCCATCGGCTACGTGGCCGCCGGGCTCTGGCGGGGCATCTGGTTCAGTTTTTTCCTGGGTTGGCTCATCAAGCGGTTCGCTCTAAAATACGGCGGTGGCGCCCTCTTCCACCGAGCGACGCCTCTCTTCATCGGGCTGGTCGCCGGGCAGTTCTTCTCGGGGGTGGTGTGGTTCGTCGTCGGGCTCATTCACGGTCAACTGAGCTACGGAGCCGTGTGATGTCAGACTACAGACAGGTGCGGGTTGAAGGCGCCGCCCGGGGAAACCGGCGGACGCTCGCCGCGCTGACCCTGGTGCTCCTCCTCGCCGGACTCAGCCCGGGCGCCCAGCCCACGAGCCCGACTTCGGCGAGCCCAGCCGAGCCGGAGGACACGGCCGCGCTCGCCACGCAGCTCGCCCAGGACATCCAGGCCCTTTCCACCCTCCCCGAAGGTTCGCGGATAACGGGATACCCGGGGGCGCAGGCCGCCCGTGACTACATCGTTCGGCGCCTGCGGGAGATGGGCATCGAACGCATCGCGTTCCAGGAGTTTCCTGTGGTCGTCCCCCTGACCGAGCGCGTCTCCGTCAGGGTCGGGGGTGAGGAGGTCCCGGCCTACCCGCTCTGGCCGAATGGCGTCCGGACGTGCACCATCGGAGCCGCACCGGCGCCCGGTGCGCCCGCGGACAGCCCGCCGGCAGTCCTCACCGGCCCCGTCATCTTCGCCGGGAAGAGTTCCTTCGCCGACTACAACGGGAAGGAAGTCCCCGGGAGTATCGTTCTCCTGGAGGACGACCGTTCGGTGGACTGGACCAATGCGCCGAGCTTCGGCGCCCGGGCCGTCCTCTTCATCGAACCGGCAGAGCCGCTCCGCCAGGAACTGGAATACAAGATGAGCGATATGCCCCTGGCCACGCCCCGCTTCTGGATTCCCCGCGGCCCGGGCCAAGAACTCGCCCAGCGGGTCAGAGCAGCGGAGGCCCAGGGTACGCCGCTCACCGCGGAAATCTCCTGCCAGGTTACCTGGCAGCGGCGGACGGGCTGGAACATCCTGGCCTTCTTGCCGGGCGCCGACGCCACCCAGCAGGAACACGTGACGGTCCTCCAGACCTACTACGACGCCATCTCCATCGCCCCCGACCTGGCTCCGGGGGCGGAAGGAGCGGGAAACGTCGCGGCATTGCTGGGACTGTCCGAGGCCCTGAAGGCACAGCCGGCGAGGCGGCCCGTCCTCCTGCTCTTCACTGCGGGTCACTTTGAGTCGCTGGCGGGGATGCGCTGGTTCTGCGACCTCCTGGCCCTGAACTCTGACAAACTGGAGAAGGAAGCCAAACGCCTGCGCGAGCAGGTCATCAGGGAAAAAGAGCGCCTGGCTGACTACGGCGCGCTGCGGGAACTCTTTTCCCCGGTGCGCGGGCTCCCCGGCGACGCCTACCAGCAGGCCCTGGACGCCATCGCCGCCATGGAACGGGACGTCCTCACCGCCCGCCACCAGCGCGACAAGTACGAGGTCCTCTACGACGTCCTCAAGAACTTCGCCGACAAGCCGTTTTACACCTCGCTCAAGACCGGTCTCGACCGCTACGAGAGCCGGGACCGAGCGACCGAGTCGGCGCGCCTCAAGTACCTGCGCCTGGTCGCCCACCAGGAGTTGCTCCAGCGTGTGGACCCGCAGTTGTCCGACAAGATCGCCTTTGTGTTCTCGCTGGACCTTTCCAGCCAGAGCGCCGACCTGGGCCTCTTCCACAAGGGGAACTTCGTGGACGAGTTCGGCGTCCACGTTGAAGGTCTCCTGCGGCGGGTGTTCGGAGACATGGCCTTCCGGGCGGATGACGTGGCTGCGGAGATGTTGGGGACGGGGGCCCTCATCGACGGCATCAACCAGCCCACCGGACGGGTCTGGCGAAGTTACTTCCCGGGTCCGATCGCCTTTGAGAGCGAACTCCTGACCCTGGCGGGCATCCCCGCTGTGGCCTTTACCACCGCCAACGACGCCCGCCAGCTCGTCGACACCCCGGTCGATACCCTCGAGCGCATGTCGCTCCCCAACCTCACCCGCCAGGCGGCAGCGGTCCGCCAGCTGCTCGTCGCCGGCGGGCGTGCCCAGCCGGCCAGCCACCAGGCCGCAGCCACCAACTCCCAGGCTGCTGCCAACACCAAGGTTGCCGCCGGCAGAGACCAACCTCCGGCTGCCAACACACCACCGGCCGGGGGAGCCAGGGCGGAAGCGCCTCCCAGCCACGGGCTGCTCAACGACTTCCGCACCGCCTGGGCCATCGACCGCATCCGCCGGGAGAAGCTGCTCGACCCCTGGGTGAGCCGGGTGGTCGGCCGGGCGGTGAAGTACGACCCCCGTCGGAGCCTGGGGGTCGCCGACGTGCCCGTCCCCGGTTGCGTGGTGGTCTGTCGACAGAACCCGGGTCCCTACAGCCGCAGTGACGTGTGGAAGAGCTACATGGGGGTCCGTCCGGCGCTGATGGAACTGGCCGATGGCGCCGGGAACTTCGAGTTCGTGACCGTGCCCCACAAGCGGGGTCTCCCCTGGGACCACGCCCAGTTTCTCTTCGAGGCCTACCACCTGGACCCGGGCACGGGCGAGATCGACTTCGCCCCCAACAAGGGCGACCAGGGGGAGAAGCTCTTCCCCACCGACGTCGAGATCACGGTGGCCGAGAAGGACGTCACCGTGGTCGCCTTCGAGTGTGTGCCGGTGACGGTGTTCGACCTGCTCGACCAACGGTCCTACAACATGTTCGCCACGGTGGACCTCTACGACGCCCGCTCGGACAGCGCCCCCTTCAGTTTCGGCTACAAGGTCGCCGGGAAGATCACGGGTGTCAGTTACATCGAACCGGTCGGCGTCCTTTTCCTTCCCCCGGGGACGCCCTTCAAGGCCACCTTCGGCTCGGGCGTGGCCGGCACCAAGTTCGCTCTGCTGGGGGCCACCGCCCCGGACAAGGAACACTACAACGGTCTGGGCTACCCCGCCGACGAACCCACCGCCCTCATCAACACCCCCTACCTCATGGCCCGCGACATCTGGAACCTGGACGAGTACCGCCTCAACGTGCTCCGCACCCACGGCGTCAGGAACGACAAGGTGGAGGGCCTCCACAGCCAGGCGCGGGAAGAACTTTCCCGGGCCGCCGAGGCCCTCCAGGCCCGCCGCTATGACGACTTCGTCCGCCAGAGCCGGGCGGCCTGGGGGTACGAAGCGCGGGCCTACCCCAGTGTGGAAGGGACCACGACCGACATCACCACCGGCGTCCTCTTCTTCCTCTTCCTTCTCCTCCCGGTGAGCTACTTTGCCGAGCGGCTCCTCTTCGGCTTCCCGGACGTGAACCGTCAGATAGCGGGCTTCTTCGGCCTCTTCCTGGTGATGTTTTTCATCCTCGCCCTCGTGCACCCGGCTTTCGGGGTGACCTCGGGAGGGCCCATCATCCTGCTCGCTTTCATCACCGTGGCCCTGTCCGTCCTGGTCATCTCCATGATTCGTTCGCGCTTTGAGGTGGAACTCGCCCGGCTCCAGCAGCGGCCGGGCCAGACGGCCCGGGCCGACCTCAACCGGACCAACGCCGCCAAGCAGGCCTTCCTCTTGGGCATCGCCAACATGCGCCGGCGCAAGGTCCGCACCTCGCTCACCATCGCCACCCTGGCCACGCTCATGTTCTCGGTGCTGTCGCTGACCTCCATCGAGCCGAAGTTGGTCGTGAAACGGCGAAGCATCGCCGAGAACGTGCTCCTCCCGTACCAGGGCGTGCTCATCCGCGACGTCTCCTGGGAGACCCTCACGGACCAGGTCTACAAAGGCATCCTCAACCAGTTCGGCGGAGCCGAGGCCGCTCGCGACGTCGCAGCGGCGGAGCCCGCCGGCCAGGTCGCTTCGCAGAAAGGCCGGAACCCGGAAGCCGAAGTCCCGTCGGCAGCTGCGCTGCCCACGAGCGACGCTGCTTCGCCGCGAAGCACGAGCCCGGGGCTCATCGCCCCCCGGGCCTGGTACGTCTCCCAATCGATGCAGGAGCCCACGGCGGTGGAGGTCGCTGCGGTCGGTGCGCCTGCGGCCCGGCGCAGCGGCGCGCCCAACTCGGGGGCACCCGCTCCGCCGCGGAGCACGAGCGGCCGGCGGTTCATCGCCACCGGGCTGGTGGGGCTCTCACCCAACGAGGCCCAGGTGACCCGACCCCAGGAAATGCTCATCACGCCCCACACCTGGTTCCCTCCCGGAGCGCCTGACTGCTGCTTCCTCCCGGCGAGGATGGCGGGGGTGCTGGGGGTCCGCCCCGAGGAGGTGACGGGCGTGGTCGCCACGGCGCCCCGGGTCCTGGTCTTCGGCCAGGAACTGGCCGTGCTCGGCATCTTCGACGACGACAAACTCCTTCACTACGCCGACATCGACGGCGAGCTCGCGAGCCCCGTCGACTACCAGGAGGAATCCTGGCAGAAGTACTCGGAGATCCGCCGGGACCCCACCGAACTCTACCATTACGTCCACCTGGACCCACGCACCATCCTCTGGGTCACCTACGATTTCCTGATGGCCCACGGCGGCACGCTCCGGTCGGTGGCCTACGTGCCCGCCGACCCGGCGACGCTCGGCAAACAGGTCGAAGAGGACCTCTTGCGCCGGCACACCCTCTCGGCCTTCGTGAGCCTGGCCGAGACCGTGGCCACGCCTGAGGCCACCACCGGGGCCGAAGCGCGGGCGCCCGCCCAGCCGGCGCGGCCTGTCGGCGAGGTCGTCTTCGCCACCTCGGTGGGAGAGACGGCCATCCGGGGCGTCGGCAACCTCCTCGTCCCGCTGGTGATCTCAGCCCTCATCGTCCTCAACACCATGCTGGGGGCCGTCTACGAGCGCACGCGCGAGATATGGATCTACGGCTCCCTGGGGCTGAGCCCCATGCACATCGGGTCCCTCTTCATGGCCGAGTCCTGCGTCTTCGCCAGCGTGAGCACCGTCATCGGCTACCTGGTCGGGCAGGTGGTCGCCCGGCTCATCACCCAGCAGGGGCTCCTGGGCGGGCTGACGCTCAACTACTCCTCCTACTCGGCCATCTACTCGGCGGTCTTCACCATGGGGGTGGTGCTGCTCTCGACCATCTACCCGGCGCGCAAAGCCTCGCAGCTCTCCGTCCCCGACATCGAGCGCATCTGGAAGTTTCCCCAGCCCGAGGGTGACGTCCTCCACTTCGATTTCCCCTTCACCATGAGTGGCGAACAGGCCGTCGGTGTCAGCATGCACCTCCTCCATTACTTCCAGGACCACGACAGCCAGTCGGTGGGTGACTTCTTCACCGCCGACAACCGCTTCTGGTCCGCGCCCGGCGAGCGGGCTTCGGCAAGCTCCGCCGCGGCCCGGGTGCCCGCCAGCCCGACGCGGGCGCCCGGCTTGGGCGGGCGTGGCGGGCACCCGGAGCCTGTCGAAGGGGGTGGCGTCACCTACCACCTGGCCTCCACGGTGTGGATCGCCCCCTTCGACTTCGGCATCAGCCAGAGGCTTGACCTGACCACCTTCCCCAGCGACGACCCGGGTATCCTCCTCGCCTGGATGACGGTCGAGCGGCTGAGCGGGGCACCAGCGGCCTGGCTCCGCATGAACCACCGCTTCCTGAAACTCATCCGGAAGCAGTTCCTCGTCTGGCGGCTCTTCACCCCAGCGGAACGAGCATACTTCATCAACGAAGCCAAGCAGGTGCTGGGGCTGGCCCCGGCGGTGGAGGGACCGCTCCCGCCGAGCGGGCGCCCGCCGGAGATGGGCCGCGGCGAACCACCCGGCCGAGCGGCCGCCCTCACCCCGGAGCCGGCGGGCGGGGATTAGGAGACGAGGGGAGGCGGAGAGGAGCGGAGCACGAAGTGACAGATACACCCGTTCACCTGGTTACCTGTGCACCTGTTCGCTCGCCGAGCCTGGCGGGTTCGACTCGCCTGAGCTCGTCGCAGCGAAGTGAGCCGCGCGCCGAGTGGGAGACCCCAGCAGATGCCGGTTGCTGACAAGGAACTGGAAGAGTACCGAACCCTCATGCTCCCGCCTGAGGAGTTCGAGGACGGCTTCAACCTGAAGACGGTCCTGGGCATCTTCTTCATCACCTTCGTTATCATGCCCAGTTCCATTTACCTGGGGCTCACGGTGGGGGAATCCATGGGCTCGGCAGCGGAGTGGGTCACCATCATCCTCTTCAGCGACATCGCCCGGCGAAGCTTCAAGCCGCTCAAGAAGCAGGAAATCTACATGCTCTACTACGTGGCCGCCAGCCTGGCCGGCATGGCGGGCGGAACGGCCCTCGCCGGCGGCCCCTTCGCCGGTCTCATCTGGAACCAGTACTTCCGCCACTCGATAGCCGCCCAGAATATGGGCATCTCCCAAGCCATCCCGGACTGGGTGGCCCCCCCGGCCAACTCCGTGGCCCTCCTCCAGCGGACGTTCCTGCACCACGACTGGGCCGTACCCATCCTGCTCCTCATCGTCGGCGGGGTGCTGGGTCGGCTCTCCTGGATCACGGCCGGCTATTCCCTCTTTCGGCTCACTTCCGACCTGGAACGGCTCCCCTTCCCCATGGCCCCTATCGCCGCGAGCGGCGCCACGGCGCTCGCGGAAGCCGGCCAGGAGGGTTGGCGCTGGCGCACCTTCTCCATCGGGGCCATGATCGGGGTAACCTTTGGGATTGTCTACGTGTTCATCCCTGCGCTCTCGGGGGCCCTCCTCGGCACCCCCATCGTCATCATCCCCATCCCCTGGGTGGACCTCACCACCAGGACGGAAACCATCCTCCCCGCCGCGGCCACCGGCATCGTCCTCAACCTGGGCAGTGTCATCCTGGGGATGGTGATTCCGTTCTCCATCGTCATCGGCCGGTTCCTGGCCGCCATGGTGCAGATGTTCCTCAACCCCCTCCTGTACCGGGCCCACGTGCTCAGCATGTGGCGCCCGGGGCTCAACACCGTCATGACCAGCTTCGTCAACAGCATCGACTTCTGGCTCAGTTTCGGCATCGGCACCTCCTTCGCCGTGGCCGTCATCGGCCTGGGGCACGTCATCAACTCCGTGCGCAGAGCGCGGGCGCAGGCGGGGGAGGCGGGCCGCAGGACCGCGGCGGAGTTGCCCCCCGGCCGGGGCGATTTCTCGCTCACGGCGGCCCTCATCATCTTCGCCCTCTGCACCGTGGGCTACATCGCCCTCTGCATGGCGATGGTCGGCAGGGAATGGTACCTGGTCGTGTTTTTCTTTTTCTTCGGCTTCATCTACACCCCCCTCATCAGTTATGTGAACGCCAGGTTGTCGGGGCTTGCCGGCATGAGCGTGGGCTTCCCCATGATTCGCCAGGCCACCTTCATCCTCAGCAACTACCAGGGGGCCGCCATCTGGTTTGCCCCCTTCCCCATGAACGACTATGGGGGTACGGCCCAACGCTTCCGGGAGATCGAACTCACCGGCACCAAGTTCACCAGCATCATCAAGGCGGAAGCCTTCATGTTCCCCGTCGTCCTCGCGGGCAGTTTCATCTTCTGGAGTTACATCTGGGGGTCAGGGCCTCAGATCCCCTCCAGCGCCTACCCCTACGCCAACACCATGTGGCATCAGGCGGCGCTGGGCCAGGCGTTGTGGATAGCCTCCACCGTCAGCGGCGGAGAGAACATCTTCTACCGGGCCATCAGTTTTCCCCGCATCTTCTACGGGTTGGCCTTCGGGCTCTCGGCCTACTTCGTCCTGGGGGCGCTCAACATGCCCACCCTCCTGTTCTACGGCTTCGTCGCCGGCATGGGCACCCTGCCTCACTTCATCATCCCGGAACTCATCGGCGCGCTCCTGGGGCGGTACTACTTTCTCCCCCGCTTTGGACAGAAGCCCTGGCGACGCGCGACCCCGGTGCTCGCGGCCGGCTTCGCCTGCGGGATGGGTCTCATCGGGATGGGGGGCGTGTCCATCGCCCTGCTTTCCGCCGCCGTCAGGCCCAAGCCGTGGTAGGGGAGGTGCGCCGGTGACCAGCCGAGAAGGTGAGCAGGTGAACCTCCAACCGTCCTCGTCACCTTTTCTCCTGCTCACCCGCCCGCGTAGCGGGCACCCGATTGCTCTCACCCGCCATCGGCGGGCGTAGGAGAGTTCGCGCGATGTTCGCAAGCAGGAAGGAGCGCATACCTGCACCGACCGACCTGGCCACCGGTGAGCACGCCATCCGCTGGCCGGCCGTAGCCACCGCTGTCCTCCTCGCCGTGGGCATCAACACCCTGGTGCCCTACACCGAACAGGCGCTCGTAAGCACCAGCCTGCTGGAGGGCATGATGCCCCTGGGCATCTTCCTTCCCTTCCTGCTCCTGGTCTTCTGCCTGAACCCCCTCACCCAGCTCCTCACCGGCCGGCCGCTCTTTTCCGGGCGGGAATCGATTTTCATCTTCGCCACGGGCTTCCTCTCCGCCTCCATCGGCGAGGTCACCGGGCGGCTCATCGCCGTCATCTCTTCCCCCAACTACTTCGCCAGCACCGAGAACCAGTGGCAGGAGTTCGTCCAGCCCAACCTTCCCCGCTGGATCCTGGTCGGTAACGACGCGAGCGCCCTGCAGCGCTTCTACGAGGGCCTGCGGCCGGGGGAGGCAAGCGGGTGGGCGGTGTGGGTGGCGCCGCTCTTCTGGTGGCTGAGTTTCGTCGGGGCCATCGCGGTCGGTTCGGTGGCTCTCGGCGTCCTCCTTCGCCGCCAGTGGGTGGAGCGCGAGCGGCTCACCTTTCCGCTGGCCGAGGTGCCGGTGCTTCTCGCCGGCGTCCGGGACGGGGGGAGCGAGGACCGGCCCTTCTACCGCCAGTTCCTCTTCTGGGCTGGCTTCGCCGGGCCCTTCTTCCTGGTGCTCTGGCACGTGGCCACCTTCTTCTTCCCCCTGCTTCCC
>Ga0315282_10008807_pt1 | contig 16236 bp, 15 predicted proteins | sample YL17G07_20_MG_FD_203693 | JGI IMG/M metagenome (GOLD analysis project Ga0315282, IMG submission 203693) | Sediment microbial communities from Yellowstone Lake, YNP, Wyoming, USA - YL17G07_20 | ecosystem: Environmental > Aquatic > Freshwater > Lake > Sediment | place: USA: Wyoming | collected...
GACCGCGCGCGCATCGTTGTTTGATTGGCGGGGACCCCTGCACCCCGCCAGGCTCGGTCGCTCGCGGGGGCCCCTTCGCCCCGCTCCGCTTCCTCGCTTTCAAGGCTGCGCGCTATTTGCCCTTCAGCACTTCTTCAAAGAACGCGACCGCGCGCGCATCGTTTGACTGTCCCAGCCAGAACATGGCCCGCTCGCGGATCTTCGGATTGCGGTTCGAGCGGGCGACGCCGATGAGCAGCGGCACGCCCTCGTCTTTGGGCAGCCGCGAGAGCGCGAGCACAGCCCGCTCCTTCACCTGCGTCTCGGGGTCGTTCGCGATCGCATCGGTAATCGCGGCCGCCGCCTTCTTCCCGGCCTTCTGCGCCAGCCAGAACAACGCCTGGCCGCGAACCGACGGATCCGTGTCGGCCTTCGCCATCCGGACCAGCGTGTCGATCGCGCCGGGCACCGGGCTCTGCGACAGCGCCATGGTTGCCTGCCTCCGGAACTCCGCGCTCGGATCGCGTTCCGCGGCTGCGCGCAACACCTCGTAGCCCCGGTCGCCGCGGGCGAGGCCGAGCCACAACGCGGCCTGTTTGCGAGTCGCCAGCGGCTGGTCGGCGGCGACCAGTTGTTCGAGCGCCGCGTCGGAGGCAGGATCCGCGTGCAGGGCGACCGCCGTGACCGCCGTGCGGGCGACGCGATCGGCAGCCGACGTGTCCCGCCCAAACCCGGCGAGCAGGCGGACGCTGTCCGCCGGCACGACACCGGTCAGGACGAAGAACGGAAGATCTCCGGCATCGAGCTGGCAGTCCGGTGAGAAGATGGCGATTCTCCCGAGCTGCTGGTTCTCGACGCGGAACAGGACGAGGAAGGTCGCGTCTCCTTCGAGCCTGACCGGTCGATCGTCGGTGCCCGTCACGGAGGGGCGACCCTCCAGGTAGCACGGTCCGCTGACGGCATAGGATTCGCCGGTACCGCAGCATCCCGCATGACGGCCCCGGATGGCGGGGACCGAGTACGCGATCCACGCAGGCTTGACCTGCTGTCGCACGAGCGCCTGGAAGAACGGTTCGAACGGTCCGGTGACGGCGCGCTCCTGCAGCGCCGCGTTGACGACTCGCGGCGCCTGGGCGAAGGCGGCGCTGGAAACGAGGACGATTGCCACGGTGAGCGCAGCGGCGAATTTCATGTTCGTGCGTATCCTGCAATCCGGCTAAAGCCGGATACCACATGTCCCAGGCCGACCAATCCGGGTAGACCCGGATCCCACATCTCCAAGACGAACGACCAACGACCGCGACGAACGACCAACGACCAACGACCAACGACTATTTGAGCAGCTCCAGCATGTAGTCGGTCGCTTCCTTCGCCTTCATCGTCGACAGCCGCGATACGATCTCCTTCTTCATCGTCGGATCGCTTTCCTGCCGCGCGAGATCCACCAGCGCCTTGGCGTTCTGCTGCATGTAGAGCGCGCTGACGACCGCCTTCTTGACGCCCTGGTCCTTGTCCGTCTTGTAGATCTGCACGAGCGAGTCGCCGGTTTTCGCGCTGTCCGCCATCCCGAGGCTCCGCACGGCGCTCGCCCGCACCTTCGCGTCCGTTTCCTGCTTCGCCAGGTCCGCGGCTCGCTGGGCATTGCCGCTCGCCAGCATCGACCTGAGGATCTGTTCCCTGATCTCGCCGGCCTTCTCGGTCGTGTAAAGCCCTGCAAGTCGCTCGTAGATGTCGCCGGTAGCCCTCATCGAGCCCAGGCCGCGAATCGCCTCGATCCGCAGCTCCGCCGAGGGTTCGGTCTTCGCGATGTTCAGCAGCTGGTCGACGTCGCGCGCCATCATCAGGCTGCGGATGATTTCGCGCTTGACGTCGGTGTCCTTCGACGCGGCGTAGATCTCGCCGAGCAGCTGGGTGTTGTTGGCGCGGCCGCGCGTCCCCAGGTACCGGATCGCCCTCAGTTGCAGATCGGGATTGGCGCCGCCCTTCGCGATGCCGGCGAGCACGTCGCGGGCCTGCGTCGAGTCGCTGGTGCTCAGCAGGAACAACGCGCGCTGCTTGATCTTCAGCGAGTTGTTGCCCTTGATGATCTGCTGGAGCAGCGGGATGCCGCGCTCGGGGTCCGCCTGCATCACCGAGGTGAGCGCGATCAGCTTCAGATCCTCGTTCGCCTGGTCCTCCGGCTTGACCGACTGCCCGGCACGCTTGCGCACCTCGATGTCGAGCGCCTTCGCATCGTCCAGGTAGCGGCTGTTCGGATACGTCTTCCCCAGCGCCTCGAGCGTCGCGAGCGCGTCGCTTCGCTGACCCAGCTTGTCGAGCGCATACGCCTTCCAGTACATCGCGCCATCGACGCGCGTCTTGTTCGCCTTGATCACCTGGTCGAACCGGTCGATCGCCCGTTGCCACTGCTCGCTGTCCAGCGCGGAAAGGCCCGCCTCATAGCTGCCCGTCGTGTAGGCGTCGTAGTAGAGACGCACGTTGGGCGTCGGCTGAACCACGACCCTCCCCTGCGGCGCGTCGAGTTGCGCGAGCGAAAGATCGAGCCTCGCCAGGTCGAGGGCCTTCATGGCGTCCAGCCGCACCACATCGAGCGTCGGCGCCAGCGCATCGAGCGCCTGTCTCGCCATGTCCAGCCGTCGCTCGTCCATCAACGACCTGGGCGGCGGCACCTGGATGGCCGGCACCTGGACCGCCGGTACCTGGATGGCCGGCGTCGGCACGGGCAGGACGTTCTGCGCCTGCGAGGCGACCGGCCAGGCAGCCACCGCGAGTGCGGCCGCGGCGATGAATGCGGTACGTGCGCGCGCACGCGTGACGGCGTCGGGATTCTTGTTCATGGCATCACCTAGGAGCGTGTTTGAACGGCGGCGCGTACGCGGGTCTGTTCGCGCTCGCGCACCTGCGAATCGAGCACGCGGATCTTGAATACGAGGCCCTCGCCGTCGATTCGTTGGCGCACGTGTTCGAATTCCGTCTGTGTGAGTTCCGATGGACTGTTGGCGATCTCGATCAGCGTGCGCTCCAGGGCGTCGAGCACGTCGGCTACGACGTGCTCGCCCGCCTGGTCGGCGGTTTCGCGGATCAGGCGGTTGTTCGGCACCAGATCCCGCGCCCACTGCTGCGTCGCCGAAATGTCTATCGGGCCGTCCGACGGCCTGTTCATCAGCTCGATCAGGACCATCTGGGATCGCTCCAGGTGATCCCCGACGGCGACCAGCAGCACGCGGTCGCGCACGACCTGGGCGCGCGTCGCGGCGTTGAAGGGGCCGCCCGGACTCGCCGGAGTCGAGCGACTCGCGCTCTGCGGAGCCGGCGGCAGCGAGGTATACCGGCCGGCAAAGAACGCGGCGACCAGCAGCACCGCGACGCCGCCGGCGAGCACCAGCTGGCGGGGCGTGAACCACGCCCGCCAGTCGGGGAGACGCGGGCCCGGCGCGGTGCGTTCCAGCCGGGCCTGCACCCGCGCCCATACCTCGCCCCCGTAAGCGGCATCACGGTCGGGGACGCGGTGATGGTCCACGACCTCGAGCGTCTGCTCGAGCGCGCGCAGGCTCGCCTGGCACGCCTCGCACGACTCGACGTGCCTGGCAACCGTCCCGCTGCCGTCCGGTTCGCCGTAGAAAAAGAGGACGAGATCTTCGTCGCCCGGATGTTGAGAATGACCCGTCACGTTGGGACCCCCTGGCAAGGCTGCTGTCCGTGGTGCGCGGCTCGTTCAGGGCCGCGCCGAGGCGGACAGTCGTGGCCTGCCGTCGGCGCTGCTCACGAGCACCGGCTCGAGCGCGCGCCGCATCTTCTGCACGGCACGAAAGACCGTATGCTTGGTCGCGCTGGTGCGAAGCCCCAGCGCGCGCCCGATTTCCTCGATGGACTGACCCTCGAAGTGCCGGAGCAGGAATGCCGCGCGCTCGGCATCCGACAGATCGCACAACGCGGCACTCACCTTCGCCTGGACTTCAGCGCTGAACGTCATCCGTTCCGGCGACGCGCTCGCCTCGCAATCCGCCGCCGGCTCTTCCTGGTCCTCGCGCGGCTGCTCCTCGACCCGCCGGGGCCGCTGGCGCAGGAGATCGAGCGAGCAGTTGACGGCAATCCGATAGAGCCAGGTGCCGAAGTTCGCCCTCGATTCGAACCGGCCGATCTGCCGGTAGGCCCGCAGGAACGTCTCCTGCACCACGTCGTCGGCATCCTGCTCGTTGCCGATCATCCGGCAGGCCAGGCGGAAGATCGTCCGGGCGTGCCGGTCCACCAGCACGCGGAAGGCTTCGCTGTCCCCCGCGCGAACCTGGGCTACGACGGCCGCGTCGCTTCCGTCCATCCGTTCCTTTAGACGAGGAGGCCGCTTTTCGGTTAGTTGGCGGACGCTCAACTCTGGCGTCGGGCCACGACAATTGCAAGCTCCGACCCAAGCTCGCGTCGTCAGATTGGACTAGCCGTTCCGGGATATGGCGGTTGACTATCGCAGTTTGTCCAGCGCCTTCTTCGACAGGATGAGGACGCGCCTGTCGGTGTCTTTGGCGCGCGGCTCGGGGCCGGGCGCGACACGCACCCGCCGGATCCGGGCACCGGATCCGTAGCGGACAGCGGCGACCTCGTCTGAGAGGCGAAGTTCGGCCGTCGGCGTGGAAGCGAATGCGAGCGCTTCGTCGGGCAGGATGTCTTCGATGCGGTATTCGACTTCGTCGTCCGCGCGCGCCCACATCGCGAGGGGCGCAAGCCGGCTCAGATCCGAGCTTCGTGGCGGTGCCTGGGCACTGCGCGATGCCGGTCCGGCCCCCGCCTCTTGGTCGCCCGCGGCGAATTCCTGCCAGTTCGGTTCGGCGGCTGCCTGATGCGCCCCGCCGCTGGCCCGGTTCACGCTGTCGGACGCCTGATTCGCCGCGCCGGAGGCTTGTTTCGCCGTCGCCGCATCGCTTTGCTCGAGCTTCGCCATCAGCGCCTGCATGCCGCAGCGCTCGGGATTGTAGAAACCCCATTCGTCCTGCACGGGAGCCGGTTCGTGTTTCGCGGCTTCGGCCTGGCCGTGCCCGTTGCCGTTGCTCTGGCCAGTGCCGTTCCCGTCCGCGTTTCCGCTGGCGTGATGATCCTGGACAGCCGGCTTGTGTCCGACGCGCACTGCTTCTGCCGACTGGCCGAACGCAGTGGTTGCAGCTGCGACCGTCCGAGTCTCCTTGCGCAGTTGCTGGATGTCGACTCGCAGCGCGGCGATCGCGCTGGCCAGCCAGCGACTTTCGACACCGGCAAGCGCCATTTCGAGATCGGGCACCGGCCGCGTCGCCTGGGGACGCCGCCGCCGGCGTCTCTTCCTGCTATCTGCTTCCGCCGGGGTGTCGATCTCCTCGGACGGCGGCGAATCGGTGCCGCCTCCCCGGGCACTGTCCTTCATCTCGTCGGCGGTGCGGTTCTCGGCCGCTGGCGCCGGTTGTCGGTCTCCGTTCGCCGGGACAGCGGTGCGCGCGGCGGCGTCCGTCTCGGGCGACGCCTCGCCTTCGGCCGCGTCGCCGGCCGCCGAGGCGACAGGTTCCGACACGATCAAGCGGTCCGCCATGCCGATGTCGGTGGCCTGCTGGTCCGCGGTTGCCGCGAGCGGCGTGACCGCTGGTGGTTCGTTCGCAGTGCTTTCAGGTTGCGGCGCCGCGGTGCCGCGATCGCCGACGTTCTCTTCGGCACCCCCGGCGTCCGGTATCGGCGCTGGACCATGCGATTTCAGCCCGCTGCCCATGCGTGCGACAAAGGCGTGCAGGTTGCCGAGCGCGTGCGCGAACGCGGTGTGGACGACGTCGGACGCTTCCCGCACGAGCGACGAAGTCTCGTCGCCCTCCGGGCGACCAGCCGCCGAGGCAGCCGGATCGGCGGCCACCTCTGGCCGGGCCACCTCAATCTGCGCGGCCGCCCGCCCCGTGGGCACGCTGTCGTCGCCGGGTTCGAGCACCAGTTGCTCACAGCCGCCTTCCGCCTCGGCGGAGAGCGCCGTTGCCCGAGGCACCTGCTCGCCGGGTTCCGGCGCGATCGATGCCTCGGTTGGCGCCGTCAGGACGAAGAGGTCCGCTTCCTCACGAACGTCTTCCGCTTGCGCGTGCAAGGCCTGTTCGATCGTGTCCTGCTGCTGCTCCGGGCACGGCTCGGCGCCTGTCATATCGGTGTCCGATCGATCGGACGCCTGATCATCGAGCGAAACCACCTGCCAGTCGCCGTCGTCGTCGAGGTCGTCCGTCTCGAGCGCGGCCGCGGCGTGCGCAGCGAGAACACTGTCCGGAGGTGCGCACTCCACTGCGATCGGCGGCGGTTCGGCGACGGCAGGGCTGAAGCTCTCCTCGACGGGTGCGGCGAAAGGTGCGCTGACGTCGTGCTCGACCGGGGCGGCGGCAGTGAACTCCTGTTCGACTGGTGGCTCTTCGACGCTGGCTGGCGCGGCGGCGACAGCAGGGCTGAAGGCCTGCTCCGCAGGCGACTGTTCCGCGTCGACGGCGGCTTGCCGGGCGACCGTTTCTGCGAGCGCGCGCAGTTCTTCGCGCAGTTCGGCCGCCCGCTGCAGGTAGGCCTCGATCTGCTCGCCAAACACCTTTGGATCGCAGCCGTTGATCGCGGGCGCCCGCTTCTTCCGCCGCAGATTTCCGAACAGGCGGCCGCCCAGCTTCTCGTCGGAGGTGGCGCCGCCAAACATCGGGATGGTGAGCGTCTGGAGGTGGCCGGCGTGTTCGAGCGTCTTCAGGTGGCGGGTCAGGTCGTCTTCGTCGCGCGGCGGCAGCAACGCCGTGACGAGGATCAGGTCCGGCACGCACGCGGCGATCGCGGCGAGGGCCGCGTCCTTCGAGTCGACGACGAGGAGTTTCGCGCGCACGGCGGCGCGAACGACGCGTTTGAGCGTCGCGGCCTGGCGCGGGTCCGGCTCGATCGCAAGTACGAGCGCCACTCAGCTCCTCAGCATGAAGATCAACAGCGCGGCGGCGACGACGGTGAAGACGAGCAGCGGTGCCTGGTCGATCGAGTGATCGCGGGCCGCCTGCGCGATCGCGCCGCCGAACGCGCCCGCGCGCTCCACCCAGGTGCTCATCCCGTCCGACGACGCCTGGTGCATCAGCGTCACGAAGCGTTCGTGAACGCGCGCGTCGATACTCACCAGCGTGCCGAGCACCGCAACCAGGCAGATGACAGACGCCGTCGCCTCGCCGATCCCCGGCCGTCTGAAGAAAGCCACGGCAGACCCCCGTTGCGCATGGCGAGGTCGTTGCGCAGGGAAACTCGTCGCAAGCCGCGTACCGAACGCGTCCCGCGGCGACTCGCGGCACCGCGCCGCCAAATCCGCGCGCAATGCGCCGGAAAACCCGGGTGTCCCGGTATGAGACGTTGCCCGGGCAGCCCGACGCCGGCAAAACCGATCACCAATTTCGGCCCGGCGATTACGGATGTGGTGGGATCTGGGTGTTCATTTTTCGCGCACGCCACGCCGGCACGCGTTCGTCGGATGCCGGGATAACTGCTCGCCGAATCTGCCGCTTAGCGCCACGCGGCGCGAAAACGGCAGAGCGGCGGCACGTCGGTTGCCATGGGCTGGCTCGCAACTGCTGCGGCCGCCATGGTCGCAATCCCGTGAACATGGCAGCTGCCTTCGCGTCGCGAACAACGCGACGCAGCAGGGAGGACCCATGTATCAGCTCCTGGAACGCCTCAGTTCGCTCGTCCGCCGCGACGAAGGTCAGGACCTGCTCGAGTACGCGCTCCTGATCGCGTTGATCGCGATCGTGTGCATCGGCGCGATCACCCTGGCCGGCACGAACGTGCAGACGGTGTTCAGCAACATCGCCAACGCGATCAACCTGTAGGCGAGACAAGCCGCGACGCCTGCGCGGCTGAATGGAGACCTCATGCAGCGCACGTGGAACATCTTGCGCCGGTTCGTGCGCGCGGAGCACGGACAGGATCTCATCGAGTACGGGATGCTCGCGGCGCTCATTGCCGTGGTCGCCGTCACCGCGATCACCACGCTCGGTCAGCAAATTCGGAACGTCCTGTGGCAGACCATTGTCACCACCTTGTGACGCGGTGACGCTCGTCGTAACGGTCGTGGCACTGGGAGCCGGCGCGATCATCGACATGCTGACGCGCCGGATTCCCAATGCCCTGACGCTCGCGACCGCCGCGCTGGGCGTTGTGCTCGCCCTCGCCGGCCTGTCGCACATCAGTTTCGCGCAATCGTTGTCGGGATTGCTGCTGGGAATGCTGCTCATGCTGCCTGGATACCTGCTCGGCGCAACCGGAGCGGGCGACGTGAAGCTGCTCGGCGCGGCGGGCGCCGTGCTGGGCGTCACGCGGGTGCCTGCCGCGTTCCTGTACGCCGCGATCGCCGGCGGCGCGTTCGCGCTCGTCGTCGCCGCGACTCGCGGGCGGCTGCTCGCCACGATGAGCCGCCTTCAGCTCGCGGCGGTTTCCGCCGCCCGCCGGCGCCCCGACGCGGCTGTCGCGTCGCGGGATGCGCGCGCGAGCGACCGCTTCTTCGCCTACGCGCCGGCCATCGCGGTCGGCTGCGTCCTGGCAGCACTCGGGCTGTGAGAGGGGAAGTCATGAGGCGCGCAAGACACGAGGGCGGACAGGCGCTGATCGAAGCAGCCCTCACCATTCCGATCGTGCTCCTCATCGCCGTGGGCATCTTCGAGTTCGGCCGCGCGTATCAGACGTGGGAGATCCTGACGAATGCCGCCCGGGAGGGGGCGCGCGTCTCGATCCTCCCGGGTGCCGATCCGGACGCCGTGACCGGGGTTGTGCGGGCGTACATGCAGGGCGGGCGGCTCGGGAAGTACGCCACCGCCGAAGTCGTCGTCAATCGCGCCGCGTCGATCACGGTCAACGGCAATCCCGTCTCCGCGTCGCAGGTCACCATCAACTACCCGTTCGAATTCATGGTGCTCAAACCGGTCGCGTCGCTCATTCGCGGCGGCACGGCGCCCGGCGACCCGATAACGATGCAGGCCTCCGCGTTGATGCGCAACGAATAGCAGGTGGAGCAGTTATGGCTCGCATACGAATGCTCGTGATCCTCGTGTTCGCCGTCACCGCCGGCGGCGCGCTCGCCTACGGCACCTACAACTACCTGCAGAGCGCGCCTGCCGTCCGGACCGTGTCGGTGCCGACGCGCACGGTCATGGTCGCCAACAGCGACCTGCAGCTCGGCGCGGAGTTGCGCGCGGACGACCTCAAGGCGATCGACTGGCCCGCCAGCGCGGTTCCTGCGGGCGCGTTCGGCCGGCCTGGCGACTTGATCGGCCGGAGCCTCGTCGTGCCCATCGTGCAGAACGAGCCGATTCTCGACGCGAAGCTCGCGCCTACGGAAGCCGGCACCGGCCTGCCGCCCGCGATTCCGACCGGGATGCGCGCCATGTCGGTACGGGTGAACGAGGTCATCGGCGTCGCCGGATACGTGCTGCCCGGTACCCACGTGGACGTGCTCGCCACGGCGAGCCCCACCGACCAGCACCCGGACACGACGACCAAACTCGTCCTGCCCAACGTGCAGGTGCTCACCGCCGGCACCAAGATGGAACAGGCCGGTGGCGACAAGGGGAAACCGCAGGCCGTGACGGTCGTCACGCTGCTCGTCACGCCCGAGCAGGCCGAGCGTCTGACGCTGGCGAGCACCGAGGGCAAGATCCAGCTCGCGCTGCGCAACCCGCTCGATGCGAGCGCCCCGCCGACGCCCGGCGTCCGCCCGGCACTCCTGCTCGGCAGCCCCGCCCTCGCCGCGCCTCCCGCGGTACGTGGCGGGTCGTCGTCGCGTCCCTCGCGCAGGTCGCAGCCGATGGTGGCCGCGGCCGCTCCCGTACCCACTCCAACGGTCGAAATCATCCGCGGCGACAAGCGCGCGTATGAACCCGTGAAGTAGGAGGAATCATGTTCTCGCGTGCGACAGGCGCCCCCCGGTCACTGACCTTGCTGTGCGCCATCGCGCTCTTGCTGCTCGTTGTTCCCGTTCGCTCCACCGCCCAGACGGCCGGCGCGGAGGCCGGCCCGGTGCGCACCGCACTGACCGGCGGCGCGGAAGGCGACCCGACGGAGCTCAACCTGCTCGTCGGCCGGTCCACCGTCGTGAACGTCGGGCAGGCGATCATGCGCGTCTCGCTGACACGGCCCGAGATCGCCGACGTGATGGTGACCGGCACTCAACAGCTGCTGGTGCACGGCAAGACCCCGGGCACGATCTCCATGTTCGTGTGGAATCACGCCGGCGCGATCACGCGCTACGACGTCACGGTGACGCGCGACCTCACGCTGCTCGACGAACAGCTCAAGCAGCTCTTCCCCGGCGAATCGATCTCGGTCACAAGCAACGGCAAGTCCGTCGTCGTGTCCGGCACCGTCTCGAGCAAGTACATCGTCGAGAAGGCGACCGACGTGGCAGCCGGCTACGTCGACAAGAAAGACGACGTCGTGAACCTCCTGCGGATGCAGGAAGGGGTCCCGACCACGCAGGTGCTGCTGCGGGTCAGGTTTGCCGAGGTGAGCCGCTCGGCGCTCACCGAGCTCGGCGCGTCGCTGTTCACCGGCGCCGGCGGGTACCGCGACTACGTCGCCCGCTCGACGACAGAACAGTTCGCGGCGCCCAATTTCGACCCGTTCGAACGCCAATCCATCCAGGGCGTCGATCGCTGGGGCGGCGGCCGCGACACGGTCGATGCGACGGGCGGCAAGCAGACCTTCAGCGACTTCCTCAACCTGTTCCTGTTCAACAACCGGTACAACGTCGGTGCCGTCATCCGGGCGCTCCAGAGCAAGGGCCTGTTCGAAAGCCTCGCCGAGCCGAACCTGGTCACCGAGGACGGAAAGGAAGCGAGCTTCCTCGCCGGCGGTGAGTACCCGTACCCCGTCGTGCAGGGCACCGGCTCGAACCTGGCGGTCACCATCGTGTTCAAGGAGTTCGGCATCCGCCTCAGCTTCACCCCCACGTTGATGGGTGGAGGTCTGGTTCATCTCAAGGTGAAACCCGAGGTCAGCTCGCTGGATTTCGGGAACTCGGTCACCTACCAGGGATTCCGCATTCCCGCGCTCAGCACGCGGCGCGCCGATACCGAAATCGAGCTGATGGACGGGCAGACGTTCGCGATCGCGGGGCTGTTGAACAACACGATGACCTCGTCGTTGCAGAAGGTCCCTGGCATCGGTGACATCCCGATCCTCGGCCTGCTGTTCCGCAGCAAGTCGGCACAGAAGAATCAGACGGAGCTGGTCGTCATGATCACGCCGCAGATTCTGCGGCGCGGGTCGATGGGCGCGGCAACCGGCTTGCCCAACCTGATCGAGCCGTATCTCGAACCGGTGAAGAAGACCTTCTCGAACCCGCCGGCCCGATTGCCCGGCGGCGCGCCGCAGCAGAAGGACGACGACGCGCCCGCGCCCGTTGCCAACGCGCGTGTGGCCGATGTGCCGCCCGCACAGCCCGCGCCGCCTGCTGCATCGGCGCCCGTGGCGCAGGGCGTCAGCCCGGCGAAACCTGCCGCCATCGCCCAACCTGCTCCAGTCGTTGCTGCACCCGTCGCGCCCACGCCGCCCGCGCCCGCTGCCGTTGCTCCGAGCGCGCCTGCACGCGCCACGGTTGCTCCGGCCCCGGTCGCTCCCCCGCCCGCGCCGCCCAAGGTCGATCAGAAGAAGCTGGCCGAGGAGCGGAAGGCTGCGGAGAAGGCGGCCGAGCGCAAGAAGGAGGCGGACCGGAAAGCCGCCGACCAGGCCGCGAAGGCATTGAAGGAGCGGCAGGAAGAGGAAGGACGGGAGCTTGCCCGGCAACGCGAGCTCGACACGAAACGCCGCGCCCATGAAGCGAAAGCGGCCGAAGAACGCAGGAAGGTCGAGGCGAAGGCCGCCGATCAGCAACACAAGGCGGAGCTGAAACGCGCGGAGGAACAAGTGAAGGCGGAGCGTGCGCGGCTGGCGCTGGCCCGGAAACAGGCTGAAGAGGCGCGCAAGCTGGACGAAAACGCCGCCCGGGAGCGCGCCACACGCGACGCGGAGGTCGCGAGACAGGTGACCGAGCTTCAGAAGAAGCAGAACGACGCCGAGAAGAAACGGCTCAAGGAAATCCAGGACGCCGTCGATCGCCTGAACGCGGCGCAGGCAGCCTACCAGGCGGCGGTCGAGAAGGTGAAGAAGGACGGCGCCGAGAAATAGGCCGACAGACGGGAGTCAGTCCATGCTTCACAGGACTTGGCGGGATGAACGCGGCTTTTCACTGGTCCTCATCGGCCTGGGCTTTGCCGGGCTTCTGGCGGCGACCACGCTGGCCATCGACGTCGGCATGTTCATGACCGCGCGCTCGCAGGCGCAGAACTCGGCCGATGCCGGCGCGCTCGCCGGCGCCACGGCCCTCGTTCTCGACAGCTACACCGACCGCACCGCGAGCGGGCCCGCTGTCCAGAACGCCCTGGTGGCGGCGACGGCGAATCAAGTGATGGGCATCACCGTCAACATCACGCCCGACGACGTGACGTTCCCAAACGACGCGACGGGCCAGCCGAACCTGGTCCGTGTGCAGGTGTATCGCACCACCGCGCGCGGCAACCCGGTGGACACGCTGATGGGCAGGTTCTTCAAGGTGCCGACCGTGGACATCTTCGCCACGGCCACCGCTCAGGCGGCGCCGGCCAACGCCATGACGTGCGTGAAGCCGTTCATGATTCCAGACAAGTGGATCGAGAACAGCGACGAGAACGGAAGGGCGGATGGTTCCTGGACGCCGAGCTCGACCTTCGACCTCCTCGATCGGCGTGGCAACCCGCTGCCGAATCCTGATGTCTACATCGGAGCGGACCACGTTCCGGGGTACACGGGATACACGGTCGAAAACGACGTGGGCACGCAGCTCGTGCTTCGCGCGGGCCAGGGCAACCAGCCGAACCCCAGCTTCTACTTCTCGTGGAAGATGCCGGGCGACACGGGAGGCGACTTCTACCGGGAGAACATCGAGAACTGCAACCAGGATGTCGTGACGTGGGGCGCGGACATGACCCAGGAGCCCGGCAACATGAACGGGCCGACCATCCAGGGCATCCAGGCGCTGATTGACAAGGACCCCAACGCGTACTGGGACGCGCAGTGCAAGTGCCTCCGGGGCAGCAACACCAGCGGACAGAGCCCGCGCGTGTTCCCCATTCCCCTCTTCGACCCGGCCTACTACGCAGAGGGCAAGGCGACGGGGCGTGTGGCGACGTTCCGGGTCGCGAACTTCCTGGGGTTCTTTGCGGATCACGTGAGCGGAAACCAGATCTACGGCGTCATTACGACCATCGTCGGCGTGGTCGATCCGAATGCCGGTCCGGCGCCCGCGGGCGCGTTCATACGCGCCATTCGGCTGGTGCAGTGAACTGACGGAAGCAGGGATCAGGGATCAGGATTGGAGACACTCCCTGATCCCACCGAACGACAGGGTGAATGACCGCGGCGAGAGGCAGCCTTCGAGGCCGGCCCGGCGGTCGGTGACCCACCATGGCTCAGCTTGCCGCAATCATCGTCACCCAGGATGAGGAATTCCGGCGCGAAATCGCCTCGATGCTGCGCGGCGGCGGCGTGGCCGTCGGCATCATCGAGAGCCAGCGGGCGCAGCCGCTGGCGACCGTGCCCGACCTCGCGCTTGTCGACATCCGCTGGGACGCACCCTCCGGGATGGCCGCCATCGAACGCCTGCGCGGCGCGCACCCCAATACGACGATCTTCGCCGTCGCCGGCGGCACGGACCCGGAGCTGATCCTGCAGACCATGCGTGCGGGCGCCAACGAGTTCTTTGCGTGGCCACCCGCGCAGGAAGCGTTCTACGCGGCGGTCCGCCGCACGGCCGCGCGGCGCGAAAGCGCGCAGGCATCCGCCAAGCTGCCCTCGTCCACGCTCGTGTTCTTCGGCGCGAAAGGAGGGGCCGGGACGACGACGGTGGCGGTCAACTGCGCCGTCGACCTCGCGCGACTGACCAAGCGCCAGACGATCATCGTCGATCTGAAGACGTGCCTTGGCGAGGTGGCGCTGTTCCTGGGCGTGCGGCCGCGGTTCACGATCCTCGATGCGATCGAGAACCTGCACCGGCTCGATCGCGACTTCCTGAAGGAGCTCCTCGTCCGGCACAAGTCGGGGCTGGAGATCCTGGCCGCGTCCGAGCAGTTCGACCGGCCGAACGCGCAGGACGCAGGCGCGCTCGAGGAACTGTTCCGGGTGCTGTCGCGCAGCCACGACTACGTCGTGATCGACGCGGGCAACTCGATCAATTCATGTTCGGTCGCAGCGCTGTACGGCGCGGACGCCATCTTCCTGGTCACCAATCCCGACGTGCCGTCGGTCCGCAACGCGCAGCGGCTGGTCGACCGCGTCCGGCAACTCGGCGCCAGCGCGGAACGGATTCGCGTCGTGCTGAACCGGTTCTCGGACGCCCTGATGATCGGGCCGAAGCAGATCGAGACGGCGCTCGGCTATTCGATCGACCAGGTGTTCACCAGCGACTACAAGACGGTGTCGGCGGCGCTCAATTCCGGGGTGCCGCTCGCGCTGGCCAATTCGTCGGAACTCGCGACACAGTTCGACAAGTTCACGCGGCAGATCATCGGGCCGGGCGACGAGCAGGCGGCGCAGCCGGAGAAACGCGCGAGGTTCCTGGGGTTGCTGTAATCGAGTCCGGCGTTCGGCGTCCGGGGTCCGGGGTCGATCCGGGACTCCGGACTCCGGACATCGGACTCCGGACGATCCGTTGGACACACCATGGCTACCGGACCCAATCTGAACGCGGCGCCACGGCCGGTTGCGCCGGCCGCGACCGTGACGGCGAAAGTGCCCGCGCCGGGCGACCCGCGGCTGCGCGCCGACCCCGTGCGCGCGCAGTATCTCGAGCTGAAGGCGAACGTGCACCGCAAGCTGCTCAATCGCCTGAACCTCGAGGCGCTGGCGACGGTCGATCGGGCGCACGCCGAGGGCGAGATCAAGACGCTGCTGTTCGAGCTCGTGGCCGAGGAGGGCACGCCGGTCAGTCTGGCCGAGCGGGAGATGATCCTGCGCGACGTCCTGGACGAGGTGTTCGGCCTCGGCCCGCTCGAGCCGCTGCTGCGCGACCCGACGATCAGCGACATCCTCGTCAACACGTACAAGCAGGTGTTCGTGGAGCGCAACGGCCAGCTGGAACGGGTGCCGGCCGGATTCCAGGACGACAGGCACCTGATGCGCGTGATCGATCGGATCGTGAGCGCGGTCGGCCGGCGCGTGGACGACAGCTCGCCGATGGTGGACGCGCGGTTGCAGGACGGCTCGCGCGTCAACGCGATCATCCCGCCGCTCGCGGTGGACGGCCCGCTGCTGTCGATTCGCCGCTTTCCGGCCGAACGGCTGAAGGCCGAGGACCTGGTTGCGCTGCGCGCGATCACGAGGCCGATGATCGACTTTCTGGCTCACTGCGTGCGCGCGCGCCTGAACGTGCTGATCAGCGGCGGCACCGGCGCCGGCAAGACCACGCTGCTCAACGTCCTGTCCGGGTTCATCTCCGAGCGCGAGCGCATCGCGACGATCGAGGACGCGGCCGAACTGCAGCTGCGCCAGGAGCACGTGGTGCGCCTCGAGACGCGGCCGCCCAACGTGGAGGGCAAGGGCGCGGTGCGCCAGCGGCAGCTGGTGATCAACGCCCTGCGCATGCGCCCCGACCGCATCGTGGTGGGCGAGGTGCGCGGCGAAGAGGCGCTCGACATGCTGCAGGCGATGAACACCGGTCACGACGGCTCGCTGACCACGGTCCACGCCAATGCGCCGCGCGACGCGATCGCGCGCATCGAGACGATGGTGGCGATGGCGAACATGAACCTGCCGGATCGCGCGGTGAAGCAGCAGATCGCGTCGGCCATCCAGGTGGTCATCCAGCAGACGCGGCTGAGCGACGGCACGCGCAAGGTGACGAGCATCTCGGAGATCACGGGCATGGAAGGCGACGTGATCACGATGCAGGAGATCTTCACGTTCGAGAAAATCGGCATGACGCAGGACGGCAAGGTGATCGGCCGGTTCCGCGCGACGGGCGTGCGGCCGAAGTGCTGCGAGCGGCTGAAGCAGTGCGGCATCCACCTGCCGCCCGACATGTTCGAGGGTGTGACGGAGGTGCGGTGACATGCCTGTCTGGATGATCGTGCTGGCGGCGTTCGTGCTCGGCGTCGCCGCCGTCGCGGCGATGGCGATCGGGCTCACAAATCTGCCCGGATTCCTGATGCGGCGTCGCATCGAGCGGCGCATGAAGGAATCGTCCCTCCAGACGGCCGG
>Ga0315282_10008808_pt1 | contig 16234 bp, 16 predicted proteins | sample YL17G07_20_MG_FD_203693 | JGI IMG/M metagenome (GOLD analysis project Ga0315282, IMG submission 203693) | Sediment microbial communities from Yellowstone Lake, YNP, Wyoming, USA - YL17G07_20 | ecosystem: Environmental > Aquatic > Freshwater > Lake > Sediment | place: USA: Wyoming | collected...
CAACTCTCCAAAACCCCGAAAATCGGCCCTAACTGTCGCATTCTCAAGAGCATGGGCGGAATCCGACCCCGACCCCCCGGGTCACCCCGGGTACGGTACCCCGGAGCATCCCCGGTACGGTATCCCGGAGCCTCCGGGGTACGGTATCCCGGAGCATCCCCGGTACAGTATCCCGGAGCATCCCCGGTACAGTATCCCGGAGCATCCCCGGTACGGTATCCCGGAGCATCCCCGGTACCGTCCCCGGGATGCTCCCCGGTACGGTATCCCGGACGCACCCGGGGGCCCGCGCTCCTGTCTGCACGCGACGGGACTGCCACCCAGTTTCGCCCGACGAAACTGGTGGCTGTACCCGTCCGGAGGCCGCGAATCGGAAGCAACGCGGGAACGTTGCGGTGGCTGTGCCGTCCCGCCCACGCTGAACGCGCCCCGGCAGCCGCAAGCCACAGGCTGCAAGCTCCAAGCTCGGGTCACTCGGAACTCGACAATCGTCGCTCGCCACTCGTCACTCGCCAATTCCGCACGTGCTCAACGCCTTTCGGCATCAGAGGGTTCGTCATCCTTGAACACCTGGCTCGTGACGCCCTTCCGCCGGTTGTGCTCAACGCCTTTCGGCATCAGAGGGTTCGTCATGACTGGATACGCCTTACGCCGTGATGGAGATCGTGTGCTCAACGCCTTTCGGCATCAGAGGGTTCGTCATACGAAGTGATGTCTCCAGAATTCGTGAATCGAAGGTGCTCAACGCCTTTCGGCATCAGAGGGTTCGTCATAACGCGAACCCCGTCTCGCTTGCGACCGCGAAGAGCTTGTGCTCAACGCCTTTCGGCATCAGAGGGTTCGTCATATCCTGATGGTGTCAATCATGTGTTCCCGCTGCGTGTGCTCAACGCCTTTCGGCATCAGAGGGTTCGTCATAGGTCAAAGGGTGAGCATTCCGGCTGCCGCGGTAGTGCTCAACGCCTTTCGGCATCAGAGGGTTCGTCATCTTCATAGTGCCGCATCAGATTTTCATCCTTTGCGAGTGCTCAACGCCTTTCGGCATCAGAGGGTTCGTCATTTCCCCGGGCGGGCGCGCAGATGCCCACTTTCCAAGTGCTCAACGCCTTTCGGCATCAGAGGGTTCGTCATCCATCCACCCGCCGTAGAAGTCACGGAATCGGAAGGTGCTCAACGCCTTTCGGCATCAGAGGGTTCGTCATCGCCCGCCTGGCACGTGGCGCACAGGCCAGGACTTACGCGGCGCCCTTTCAGGCACCCTGCCTGCTCAGGTTGGGCATTAGGCAATCTCATCACCTCCTTTCCAACTTCGGTCCCGCATGTACACGCTTCCACATGAACTTCCGAGTTCGGACGGGGCGTCAAGCATCTCGGCGCGCCGGTTCCGGTGCGAAGCTGCGGGCGGACCGTGACATACGACCTCGACCGCGACGGTTGCCCCGTCACAGCGCCGGGTGCTTGACCGGCGCTCATATGACCACCCAGTCAGGCGGGTCTTCGGGCCAGTTGCCGTGCGAGTCTGACTGGCGCAGGCGCTGGATGCAGGCACTACACAGGCCGGCAATGAGTAATCCGTCGTCGGGTTGCATGACCTGCGACAGCTTCCAGCGCATCTGTTCCTTGGCGCGGTCAGAGAGCCGACAGCGGAATACGCTGTACTGCACCCGCGTACCGAAGCCCTCCATCACCTTTGCGACTTTCCGTAGACGTACCTCTTCCCGTACGTCATAGGCGACCAGGTACCAGTCCTTTAGGGCGGCGACCTTGGGTTTCGACCTGGGCTTGCTCATCTCAACCTCGACTGGGCAAAGAGGCCGGGGCTGCCGGTCCATTCCTTTTCCAGGAGCCGGGCCTCAAGTTCGATGGTTCGCGCATAGGAGAGCGAGTACTTGGTCACCGGGTGCTTCCAGGTTTCCTGAAGTCGGCGTTCATAGACGCCGATAGCCTTCTTCCGCCCGGCATCGCTCAGCCAGACCCGCTCGCGCGTGACCGAGAAGTCTTCCCTTGGGTCCCACTGCTTGCGGTTCACCGAGCCAATGAGCGGTATGTCCCAGACCGGCAGGCGGAATAGCTCCATCAGGTCGAGCACCAGCGGGTGCGCGGCCGAACGCGGGGTGTGGAAGAAGCCCAGGGCCGGCTCGAGTTGGACCGCGATGAGCAGAGGTGAAGCGCCTGAGTCGTAACCTGCGAATGACCGTGAACCACCAATGTCTGCACGTCCTCGATAGGGAACTTCTGGTCCTTCTCGCCTTCACAGACGACCTTGAGTTGCTCTCCGGTGCGGCCGACTGTGCTGCCCGGTTTGGTGACGTGGATGACGCGGCCGTCCGGACACTGAGGAAAAAGCAGCAGCGCCTCCCATTCCGGGTTGCGAACCACGCGCTCTTCCTCGGGCAGGCAGACCGGAGCCAGAGAGCACTTGACGCACAGCCGCACGTTCGCGGCAAAGGGCGAAGACGCGGATCAGCGGCGAGTGCTCGTCAAGCATGGGCACTATGGGCCATATGAGGCCTATTGCCTTTCCTTCCGCATTCGGTACAACCGTTCGGTCATGCCGCCTTCTTCGAGGAACCGGCGGTCGAGCTGGCGCAGTTGCTGGTCCAGAAGGTAGTTGGTCTGGTGGATGAGGCAGATGATGGTGTTGGCTGCTTCCTCTGGTGTCCCTTTTTCGACATTGGCCGCATACGGCCCATAGGCCTTACGCGGGCCGTACGCCATGGCCCGAATCGCCTTGGCTCGCGGGTCGTCCTTGCCCCAGAGCGGCAGCTTGTGCTGCCGCAGGTAATCCTCGTAGTCCTGCAGCAGTTCCTCCAGGCTGGCGCGGGCGACTCCGATGAGTTTAAGCTCGGTTTTACGCGACGTGCCCGAGGCCATGTTGCCCTCGACGATGTTCTGCTTGCCGGAGCGGGCGGCCTGAACCATCTGGTCGTGGGTGCGCGACCGCTTCTCGATGAAGCGGTCGCAGAAAGCGACCGTCGCGTCATAGACGGTCTCGGCGCTCTGGTAGGACTTGAGCTCGCGGTAGCCGCCGTGCGGCGGAATCAGGCGGTCTTCGGGATGGGGCGCATGCGGCTCATGAGCCCCATCCGGCCCATTCTTCCGGTCCTGCTCAGGGGGCATCGGCGGCCTCCGGGGGCCGGATGACGGTCCACGCCGCTTCCGGCAGCGGGTCGGGCAGCGGGCCGCGCTCGGCCAGGCGATACTGGGCCCAGCGCGTGCCGATTGACCCGACGTGGTCGGGCCAGACCGGCAGCGAGAGGTCGCCGTCGTCGTGCTGCACGAGCAGACGGCCCTCGGCTGGGTCCTTTCCGTTCCACCGTCGCACTTCGTTCACAAGGTGCGTGCTCTCTCCGAGAGACAGACCGCCGAAGCGGTTGATGTCAGCCGGGCTGGCGAGGGCGGCGGTGAGCCGGTCGAACAGCGGCGACGCGGCCTTCTCGGCTTCGCCCCGGCGGACCCAGACGGACAAGACCACGTCGGACAGCAGTTCCTGGAAGTCAGGTCTCTTATTGGGGCCGATTCCGGGGCCGCTCTTCTTGTCCTTCACTCGCCAGAGCGTGCGCAGCACGACCGAGCGGTTTGGCTCGGACACGAGCGCCAGCGCCAACTCCGCGCCGGTGTGCGCAAGGCGGTCCGGTTCGCCCACGAGCGAAAGCAACATGCCGTAGACCGTTGCCGGCGGAGACAAGGGGTAGGTCTCCCAATACTCGCGCGCCTGGGCGACGCGAAACCCGGCGACCGGGACTGAGACATAGAGCCGTGAGGCTTCCATGTCGGCTCCTACTTCAGCTTGAGGTCGGCGCTGATGCGCTTCTTCGTTTCCTCGGCTGCGGCCTTGACGCCGGGGTGGACCGAGGCACCTTTGACTGTAAGCCCCTTGCCGATTGGTCCACCGATGATGAGTTCGTTGGCCTTGATGTCGCCGGCCTCAATTCGGGCGACAACCTGCGGGATGACCAGGCTGCCGTCTTTGTCCATCTCGAAGCCGTAGAGCATCCGGGGCGCGAAGTCGTCGGTCCAGCGGAAGATGACCGACTCAGGCGAAAAGTCAAACAGGAACCGCGACTGGTTCCCGGCCACTTCGGAGAGGTTCACGAGCGCGTCGACGACGTGCAGGGCGCGCCTCCAGTCAGCGAGCGCCTCGGGTGTTAAAGCCAGGCCGTACTGATAGCGCGTGGCGTGGACCTCGGTGCCGTAGAGGCTGGTGCTGCCCTTCTCGCCGCTCTTGGCGTTGAACGTGATGTCGCCGGAAAACGGTGAGAGCGAGATGGCGCGTGTCACCTCCAACGGACCGCGACGTTTGTCGCACGTACCCTTGGTGCGCTTCGCCTTGCCGCCTTCGGCTTCATTGCCCTCGGTCTTGCCGGCCTCGGCCAGCATGAAGCCAAGAACGTCATCGTCTATGAAGGTGTCCTTGCCCTTTCCTTTGCCGGCCGGGTCGGTCCACGGCAGCCATTTCTGGTCCTGCCAGACATGGTCGTTCTTGACTTCGTCCCAGACCCGATTCACCGGAAGCCCGGCTCGCTGCCAGTAGTAGCGGTAGGCCCAGCGGATGGCCTCGGCTGATACGGTTGAGTGAACGTCGCCTTTCCAGAGCAGTTTCTGGAGCGTCGTTATGTTCCCCTCGTTCTCGCCGCGGTTGTTGGCCGCGGTGCCGAACGGGGTCACGACAATGCCGAAAAGATGTTTGCTCATGCTACTCTCCTTCTTGTTCGCCGGTCTTCTTGCCGGCCGGATATGATGCCAATGCCAATAATGCCAGGTCTTTCGCTCGACGCCAATTCTTCTCGTCGAACAGCGGCAGTACCTGCTGCCACCAGCCGTCGCCGGCCTTCAGGATGGTGTCTTCGCCGCGGTGAAGCGTGCCGCCTCTTGACCAGAAGTCGGTGATGGACTCACGCAGGGTCGCGGCGTTCTTGCAGCGGGCGATGCCGACGCGGACCTTCTCGTACTCGGTGCCCCAGTCTGCGCCGCCGGGGCGACCATGCTTCTTGCCCATGTGGCGGCGCAGCGCTTCCTGGCAGGCAAGAACAAAGGTCTTGTCCGGTCCTTCAGGCATCAACAGTTTGTTCTCGGTCATCTTAGTCAGTCCTCCTCTTTCATGTCTTACGACGTGCTCGCGTCGGGCCTTGTCTGCGAGCAGGTCAGCGAAACCAGAAAACCACTCGCGGCCGGCACTGAGGTTGGCCGCTACCAGGTCGGGAACCAGCGGCACGTCCCAGAATGGGTCCTTGTCCTCGGGCCGAACCAGCTTTGGCGGAAGTGCGGCGCGGCAGGCCATGAATACCTTGAGCGACTCGCGTGAGCGCGCCCGGACATCCATGAGATTCACCCGGGTCTTCTGCTGGGTTGACCAGGGCACTACGCCGAACGACACGACCCGGCAGAACGCCGCACGCACGTCATCCAGCAGGTCCGCAGCGTGCAGCTCGGCGAGCACCCGCATTCCCGCATCCGCAGTCCCAGCGGCGTAGAGCTGCTGGACACCGTATGAGACAAACCGCTCGCGGGCGAGAGCGTAGCGGCTGAGGCTCGTGACCTCGGGTAGAACCACGGCGTAATGCGCTCTGACCTCTTTGCCGCGAGTCTTGACCTCAAAGTACACCGCGCCCGGCAGCGCGAAGGCCAAGGCCAGCGCGCGGCCAAGTGGTTCCTCAAGGGCAGTCGATTCTTGGAGCCCGGTGTGGCGTACGGTTCCACCCGGCGCGAGCCAGCCAGCCACCGATACGGGCTTGCCGGGTGAGAAACCGGCTCGCTGGTGTGCGTAGGATTTCACCTTCCGGTAGGTCGTGACCCAGGGTTTGTCGTCGATGGTCACGTTCGCGGAACCAGTGTGCTTGGTCGCCGGGTCCGCGACGCGTATCTTCTTGTTGCCGTGTTGAAGGAATGTACCGAGGATAGAGCCTTGGAGAACGACGGCCTGCTGGATGTGGTCGCGCGGCCGGCCCAGCGCCGGGAACCAGAATAGGCCGCCGTCGTCGAGCTTGAACGACTCGGCGACGAGCCAGCCGAGGAACTGCTGCGGTTTGTCGCCGAGGGTCAGGGTAACGTAGCGGTCGTCGAGCCTCCAGCCGGCTCCGGGCGGGCGGGACTTCAGCAGCTTGGGGTCCTTGTCGAACGCTTTGAGCGTCATCCAGAGCCCGGCAAGGCCGACCTTGTGCAGGGCGGTCATGCCCGGGTCGGAGAGCTTGATTACGACGGACTCTGAGTTCAGGTTTGCTTTACCCATTTGCCTCCCCATTCGGTTGAGTACTCGATTCGGCCGGGCGGGGGCACGAAGGCATAGCCCGCCCTGCGCCAGTTGATGACTTCCTTCCCGACGTTGCCGAGCGGCATCGGGATGGACAATTCTGTTACCTTGCCGGCTATGGGTCTGCCCTTTCCGTCGAGGCAGGCCGACCGGTCGGCGTGCAGCACGACCGGGAACGTTGCCTCGGGACCGCGGAGGGAACCGGGATAGCTGAAGAGTACGCTGTCGAGCCACTCCGAGTAGATGCGACCCGGTGCCGTGCCGGAGTCCTGCTCGAATGCGGCAGCAAGGTCCTCCTGCGAAATTGGCCGGCCGGCCAGCGCGGCGACCCAGCCGGCGACTGCATCAAGGTCGAGCTCGTCCCTGCCATACGGCCACGCGCCGTCGGGCATGATGAAGCAGGCGCGGCAGACCGGATTGTCCTGACCCGGCTGGACGCGACGGTTGAGCCGGCCCAGACGCTGGATGAGCGCTGGAACCGGCGCTAAGTCGGTGACAAGCAGGTCCGCAGAGATGTCGAGCGAGACCTCGCAGACCTGCGTGGTAACCGCGAGCTTCGGAGCGTGAGTCCGGAAGGCCTCCATGACCGCCTTGTGCTTGGCTACGCGGTCCTTGTAGCGGAAGCGGCTATGGTAGATAAGAGCGTCGAAACCCTGGGCTCGGGCCTCATGCCAGAAGGAAGCGGCGCGGTCAACGGTGTTGGCGACCCAGAGCACCTTTCCTCGCCGGCTGAGCGTGGATGCGACCTCGGGCCAAGGGGCTTCTCGCTGAGGGTGTGCGAGCTCATAGCGCGGGATGCCCTCAATGCCAGCCGGGCCGGGTACCATTTGCAACGTCTCGCCGCCTTTGGCGAGTTCGTCGCGGAGAGCGTCCCGCCGCGCAGCGGGCAGGGAAGCAGTCATGAGCAGCACGGGAACCCCGCGGAAGGCACCGAGGAAGCGCAGCAGCGCACCGAACATGTCGTCGTTGTACTGGTGCACTTCGTCGAAGACAAAGGCCCCGTTGGCCAGCGCCGGGAAGGAGAAGAGCGGACGGCGGTTGTTGCGGATTACGCCCAGCACGAGGTCGGCGGTGCAGACCACGAGCGGCGCGTCGAGGGCACGGAGGGATTCGACCTTGGCAAGCCGCCGCGGTTCGTCCTCGTCCTCGGCGAGATTCGGCAGCAGCAGCTCGATGTCAACCTCGCTGCGGCTGTGGATGAGCTCAGCCTCGTGCGAGAGCCCGGCCGAAGCTACGTAGTCGCCGAAACCCTCGGTGGCCGTGCCGGTGGTCGGGTAGCAGATGAACAACTTGCGGCCGGTCGCGTGACGCGCTGCCCAGAGGTAAGCGGCGACGGTCTTGCCCGAGCCGCAGCCAGCGCTCACGAAGGTGACGCGGCTGGTCGTCGCGGCCACCGCTGTTTGAAACGGGCGCTCGCCCTTGCCGGCGAGCCGCTCTCTGGCGATGTGTACGAAGTCCTCCTCCGTCCCGACCCGGGCAAGGACGTCGGCAAGCCAGGTATCCGGCGACACGCCCCGTCGCGGCAGAGCCGAACCGGCTACGTCCGCGCAGATGAGCAGTGCTTTGAGGAGCGAAGTGAACCGGGCCGCATCGCCTGACGGCGCGTCGGCGTGCCCGAGCCACTCGCGCAGTTCGGATAGCGGGCGGTCGGTCAGGTCCAGGTCAAAGTCGCGGCCCGGCAGAGACGACGCTACCCCAAAGCAGTCGCGCAGGTCCGGATGGGCGGCAAAGACCCGGATGGCTGTGTCCCCCGCCGGCCGGGCAGTGATTGCCGCCGCATCCCTTAGCTCGAGATGATGGCCCGCCACGGCGCAGAGGACCGCCACTCTCTGCTCATCGGCGAGCCCGGCGAGCAAAGTGTCGCCGAACTTGAGCGCAAGCCAAGCGCTCACCCACTCGTGGCGCAATGCCTGCGGGGTGCCTGGATGCCGGACCGCGGCTTGGAAGTGCGAGTTGGCCTTGCCCAGGTCGTGAAGCATGGCAGCGGTTTCGAGGACGCGGCGCAACTGGTCTACGCGGAATGCGGGTGACAACCGGAGCGCCTCAAGCGACCTCTGCCCGACAATGTCGGCGAGTGCTCGTGCGGCGGCAACGACCGCACCGGTGTGACCGGGCAGCGTTTCTTCTCGCCGCGGATGGTCGGGGGTCGCGCTGCTCTTGGCGAGCAGGCGGGCGGAGGTCATCACCGCACCGGCACGAAGATGCCGCAGCCGAAGCGGCGGCGTCCGCCGAGGCCGCATCCCTGCAGCTTGAGCGATTCGTCAGCGTTGAGCTGGCTGACCTGGACAGCATAGCCCACGACTTCAGCGGGCCGGTCTTTGTTGCGAATGGTCAGGGTGCGGCGGATGAATGGGCCGCGGTCGGAACCGGAACCGGACTTGCCTTCCAGGGCTGCTTTGCCCTTACGCTGCAGCAGGCCAGGTACGCCTTTGACGCCGAGCGTGGTCAGTTCGGCTTGCACGGCCTCAAGGAACGACTCCGGCTCAAGGCGGTGTTTGATGGTGACAAGGCGGCTGCGGAGCGTCGCGGCGGGCTTGAGCGGATAGGTGGTCGGAACACCGACGCGGACTCTCGAGCCGTCGAGGTCGAGTTCCTTGCCCGCCAAAGGCAAGAGCTCGCGGATGAGGTCAGAGTCAAGCCGGAACGTGAGACGGCTGCGGGGTGTGAGCGCCAGCTTGCGGTCGCCGACCGGCTGGCCGTTGATCGGATGTACGCCGAAGCGCCGCCAGGGTGAGTCCTCGGGCGCAGAACCTGCGGAGTGAACGGCCTTAAGCTTCTCATCCTCGTTGCCGAGGCGTGAGATGGCGCTGAACAGCGCGTAGCCGTGGTCGGCAGGTATCGTCTTGCCAATCAGCCTGAAGCTCAGGTCAACCATCGGCATGGATGCCTCCGCCCTGGCGCGACACGCGCGTCAGACAGGTTGTCGTCGATGCCATCGAATCACCTCTCTCTGTGCGTCCGTAGAGAATATGGGCGCACTGCCGGAAGTATAGGCGGGCTGGACCGGACGTCAAGCGGCGAAAGCCCAGGTGCAAGCCGCACGCTCAAGCCGCGGCGAAGTCGGATTCCAGATGGCAGAAGTCAGAGGGCAGAATGTCGGGCGAGAAGCGGAAAAGCGGGAGCAAGCTGCCGTACTCCACAATCGGAGTTTGAGGTCGGCGGGGAGGGTACGTCGCCGTTGGATGCGGCTGCTTGACAGGGGCGGGGAATGAGGCTAGATTGGCGGTGGCTAGTCGCGTCCCTGTGCGACGGCCACTGGGGTGCGCTGACCGCCCGGCCTTAATGAGCACTGGGCCGGCCTACGGCGCGCACTCCTTCTTTTCGTGGTTCCGGTGCCTGGCCGGGCGGCCGGGCCGGCCGCAGGATTCTGCCCGGGTCTGTGTCCATTACGTCATGATGTACATGAGTGAGCGGTCTTTCCGCAACATGCTGGCTCTGCTGGCGGCTGCTGCCGGGCCGGCGTTTGTCGGTGGCTGCGCCACCGCGCGACTGGCGAGCGGCTGGGAGCAGAGTCCGGTCACGGCCGACGGCGTCACCGATGAATGGACGAATCGGACCGATGGCCTCCTGTTCGAGAACGGCCTGGAGCTGGCGGTGCGCAATGATTCGTGCCGGCTGTACGTCATGGCGCGGTTCCGCGCCAATGACCGGCAGTGGGCGCAGGCTGCGTCCCTGGGCGGGTTGACCGTACGGGTGACTGCCCCCCGCAGGAAGGCCGTGGGCTATCGTCTGGCCGATGGGCCGGAGCCGGGCGACATGAACCGGACCGGCGCGCAGGCCGAGACAACGGGTCGCGGCCACGGGATGATGAGACAGCGCATGGAGCAGATGCGGGCGGCGCTGGCCGGCAAGGTGGCGGTCATCGACGCGCAGCAGAATGAGACTCCGGTGCCTGCCGACGGGTCGCTGGGCCCGGCCGCGGGTTTTGTGTGCAAGGACGGCATGTGCTCGTATGAGTTCAGCATCGCGTTGAGGGACTCTACTCAGAGTCGATACGGCGTTGCGGCGAAACCGGGGGACGCAATCAGCGTCAGCGTCACTGCCGGGCTGAGCGCGAAGGACCGCGAGGCGTTCCGCGAGCAGATGCAGCCGATGCCGGGCCGCGGCATGGGCCGGCCTCCGGAAGGCGGGTTCGGCGAACCCGGCGGGTCGCCTCGTCATGGCAACTGGTCCGGAGGACGGTCCGGGCAACCTCGCAGCGGTTCGATGCCGGAGAACCCGCAGGTGTCGGTGCCGGTGAAGCTGGCCTCGGGTTCCTGAGCCGCAGGCCGCAACAGCCGGGCCGCGGGTTCAGGGCCTCCCGTTTTCCACGAGCGCGCCGGTTCGTCCGGTTGTCCGGTTGCTTGACTGTTGGGGGCTTTTGGCTAGATTTCTGCCATCATGAAAATCCACGAGTATCAGGCCAAGGAGATATTCAAGGCCTATGGAATTCCGGTCCCGCGCGAGCGGGTCGCGGCCAGTCCCCAGGAGGCGGCCGCGGCCGCCTCCGAGCTCGGTCTGCCGGTCGTAATCAAGGCTCAGGTCCTGGTGGGCGGCCGGGGCAAGGCGGGCGGAGTCAGGAAGGTCGAGGCCGCGAGGCATGTCGAGCCGGTTGCCGGCTCGATTCTGGGCATGGACATCAAGGGGCTCAAGGTCAACAAGGTGCTTGTGTCCGAGTGCGCGGACATCAAGGGGGAGTACTACGTCGGTATCGTTGTTGACCGGGCCGCGCGCGCGCCGGTGATGATGGCGTCGGCCGCAGGCGGAGTCGAAATCGAGGAGGTCGCCCGCACGAGCCCGGAGAAGATTCTGAAGCTCGCGATAGACCCGGCTGCCGGGCTGTTGTCGTTTCAGGCGCGGAACGCGGGCATGGCCTTGTTCCACGACGCGAAGCCGGCGCGGGACTTCACGGAAATCGCCGGGAAGCTCTACCGCATCTTTGTCGAGAAGGACTGCTCGCTCATCGAGATTAACCCGCTCGCAAGGCTGGGCAACGGTTCGCTCCTTGCGCTCGACGCCAAGATTAACTTCGACGACAATGCGGACTTCAGACACAAGGAGTGGGAGGGGATGCGGGACCTGTCGGCAGAGGAGCCGAAAGAGGTGGAGGCCAAGGCCGCGGGGCTGTCGTACGTCAAGCTTTCCGGCAACGTGGGTTGCGTGGTGAACGGCGCGGGCCTGGCGATGGCCACGATGGACCTGATTAAGCGGTACGGCGGCGAGCCGGCGAACTTCCTGGACGTGGGCGGTTCATCATCGCCGGAGAAAATGGCCACGGCGGTGCGCATCATCCTGTCCGACCCGAATGTGAAGGCCATCCTCGTGAACATCTTCGGCGGCATCACCCGGTGCGACGACATCGCCAATGGGCTGCTGCAGGCGGTCGGGACACGACCCGAATTGTCCGACAATTCGGTCATGTCCCTCCGCAGGGTGCCGCTGGTGGCGCGCCTGACCGGCACGAATGCCGAGAAGGCGCGCGAGATTCTGAAGGACAGCCCGGTGGCACCGGCCGAGACGATGTCCGAGGCGGTAAGGAAAGCGGTGGCGCTCGCCGGAGGTGCGAGATGAGGGTCGCGGACGAGGTCAGAAGTCAGATTCCAGAGGTCGGATTGCAGAATCGCGGAGACGGATTGGAGCGGGGCAGATGAGTATCTTGATTGACAAGAGCACGCGCGTAATCGTGCAGGGAATCACCGGCCGCGACGGGGCCTTCCACGCCGGGGCTATGAGGGAATACGGGACCCAGGTCGTGGGGGGCGTCACGCCGGGCAAGGGCGGGCAACTGGTCGAGGGCATGCCGGTCTTCGATTCGGTCGAGGACGCGGTGGGCAAGACCGGCGCCAACGCCTCCATCATCTTTGTCCCGGCGGCGTTTGCCGCCGACGCGATGCTTGAGGGCATCGGGGCCGGCCTGGACCTCGTGGTGTGCGTGAGCGAGGGCGTGCCCACGATGGACATGGTTCGGGTGCTCGACTACGCAAAGGACAGGAAAACCCGCGTGCTCGGGCCCAACTGCCCGGGCGTCATCTCGCCGGGCAAAGCCAAGGTCGGCATCATGCCCGCGGCGAGCTTCAAGCCGGGCTGCGTAGGAGTGGTCTCGCGTTCCGGCACGCTGACCTACGAAATCGCCAGCCAGACCACCGAGTTCGGCCAGTCCACGGTCGTCGGCATCGGGGGCGACCCGGTGGTCGGCACGACCTTCATTGACTGCCTCAGGATGTTCAACGCCGACCCGGACACGAGGGCGGTCGTGGTGGTGGGTGAAATCGGCGGGACGGACGAAGAGCGGGCGGCCGAGTTCGTGAAGACGGAAATGAAGAAGCCGGTGCTCGGCTTCATCGCGGGCCAGACCGCGCCGCCGGGCAAACGCATGGGCCATGCCGGCGCCATCATCTCCGGCGGCTCAGGCACTGCGCCGGAGAAGATCAAGGCGTTTGAGGCCGCCGGCATCACGGTTGTTTACGAACCGCAGGAGATAGGCGCCAGACTCAAGGCCAGGCTGTAACGGCAGACGACAGTGCGGCGTGCGGAGCGTCCGGAAGCGGGCGCTCCGTGTCTATGGGGCGAGGTTACCGGGCTTCGCCCAGTTTCTTTAGGCCGATTTCGTAGCCCTTTTCAAAGGCCTCGATGTTCTTCTGGAGCAGCCGGTCCGGCACGGTGCCGGGGATGGCGTCAATCAGGGCTTGTTTGGGAACGACCTTGGTGATGGCGACGATGAAGCCTATCATCACGAAGTTGGCGTAGAGCCGGTTTCCAAGGCTCTCGGCAATACGGGTGGCCTGAATCCCATACTGCCTGATGTTGTCGCGTACCGTATGAGGCCTCACCAGGTCTTCCTCGACCAGCAGCAGGCCGTCGTCTTTCAGTTCGGGCTCGAACCTCTCGTACGCTTCCTGCGACATGCAGATGAGAATGTCAGGCTTGACCAGGTAGGGATAGAGAATGCGCTCCGAGGAAACGACGAGCTGGGCGGAACAGGCGCCGCCGCGCGCCTCAGGCCCGAAACTCTGAGTCAGCGTGGCCTCTTTGTTGTCGTTCAGAGCCGCGGCCTTGCCCAGAATCATGCCGATGCGGATGATGCCCTGTCCTCCGAAACCCGAGACCTTTATGTCCATCGTATCACTCCGGCTTCATCGGTCCGGCATAGGGCACGAACTTGTCTTTGAGCGCCTTCGCGAGGTGCTCGTTCATTGCGTCGAGGTAGGTGGGCCGGGGTCGTTCGACGAACTTGCCCACGATGATGTCCTGCTGGAATTTGATGTCCACTTCGCGCGTGTTGCAGAAGTTCCTCGTGATGGAATGGTCTTTGTAGAACTTCATCAGGTCGAGTCCGGTCCCGAGCCGGTTTCTGCGGCCGTACACGGTCGGGCAGGGCGAGATGACTTCGATGAAGCTGAAGCCTTTGTGCAGCAGGGCTTCTTTGATGGCGATGGTCAGTTGGCGCACGTGCAGGGCGGTCCAGCGGGCCACGTACGTCGCCCCGCAGGAATCGACCAGGAACGGGATGTTGAGCGGGTGCTCGAAGCTGCCGTACGGCGCAGTGGTCATTATGGCGCCTTCGGGCGTGGTCGGCGCGAACTGGCCGCCGGTCATGGCGTAGTTGAAGTTGTTCACGCAGATGATGGTCATGTCCATGTTCCGGCGGGCGGCGTGAATCAGGTGGTTGCCGCCGATGGCCACGATGTCGCCGTCCCCGGAGATGACCGCGACCTTGAGCTTCGGGTTGCCTAGCTTCAGGCCGGTGGCGTAGGGCAGGGCGCGGCCGTGCGTAGTATGGAACGAGTCGAACTTCAGGTAGCCGGCGGCGCGGCCGGTGCAGCCGATGCCGGACACCACCGCTATGTCCTCACGCGCCATGGCGCTTTCCTTGACCCCGGCGATGAAGGCGGTGAGGACCGTACCCAGCCCGCACGTCGGGCACCAGATGTGGGGCATCCGGTCCATCCGCAGGAAGTCCTCCATGGGATGGTTGCCGGCGGTGCCGCGCTCGATTATCAGCTCCCCGGGGCTCACTTCGCACCTTCCATGATTGCCGCCAGGATGTCGTCCGGGTCATGGACCCAGCCGCCGCAGTGGGGCACAAGCGCGGTCTTGCACCGGTCGCCGACCGCGCGCTGCATCTCGCGGTACATCTGGCCGCAGTTAATCTCGGGCATGACCATGCACCGGGTCGCCTTCGCCAGCTCGCGGATGCGCCTTTCCGGGAACGGCCAGACCGTTATCAGCCGAACCATGCCGACCTTGAGGCCGCGCGCGCGCGCGTCGGCGATCGCCTTGGTCGCGACGCGAGCGCTGATGCCGTATGCCACGACGGTCACGTCGGTCCGGCCGCTCTTGACGGTGTCGTCCTCGTCGATGAGCATGATGGCGTCGGCGTTGTTCCTTATCTTCGAGACAAGGCGCGACACGCACAGATTCTGACACTCGGCATTGATAATGGGATAGCCGCGCTGGTCATGCGTGAGCCCGGTGATGTGGAAGCGGTAGTCGTCTCCGGCGCGCACCATCGGAGGTACGCCGTCCGGGTCAGGCGCGTACGGCAGGTATTTGTCCCTGGGGCCTTTGTACCAGCGGCGCGGCCAGACGTCGAGCCGGTCCGCGGGAGGAACCACGACCTTTTCGGTCATGTGGCCGACGCATTCGTCCATCATGAACATCACCGGCACGCGGTATTTCTCGGAGAGGTTGAAACAGGTGATGGTCAGGTCGAACGCTTCCTGGGGCGAGGCAGGGGAGAGCGCGATGATCTCGTAGTCGCCGTGCGAGCCCCAGCGCGCCTGCATCATGTCCTGCTGGCCGGTCAGGGTGGGCAGGCCGGTCGAAGGCCCGCCGCGCTGGACGTTCACCACGACGCATGGGGTTTCGGTCATCAGTCCCAGGCCGATGTTCTCCTGCATCAGCGAGAAACCGGGCCCGGACGTCACGGTCATGGATTTCGCCCCGGCCCACGCGGCGCCCAGCACCGCGGCGATTGAGCCCAGCTCGTCCTCCATCTGTACGAACGTGCCGCCGATGAGCGGGAACCGTTCCGCGATGCGCTCGGCCACCTCGGTCGAGGGCGTTATGGGGTAGCCGGCGAAGAACCGGCAGCCGGCCGCGATGGCGCCTTCGGCGCAGGCGTGGTCACCGTCCAGATAGTGCGCGCCGGTAAGGACCGGGCCCTTACCCGGATTCATCTCACTGCCTTTGCTTCTTCTTCATCCAGCGTGTTCCATATGGCGAACTCGGGGCACAGCGCCTCGCACAATCGGCAGTTGACGCACCTCTCCGGATGGGCGACCACGGGCGGGTGATAGCCCTTGCGATTGAACTCGCTGGAGACTTCGAGCACCTGGCGCGGGCAGTATGCTACGCAGAATCCGCAGCCTTTGCAGCGCTCAAAGATGACGTGAACGTTGCCGTGGGGAGCCTTCTTCTGTTCGGCATCCAGGGGTTTGCGCCAGTATTTCATTGAAGGGTCAGGAGGGGATTATAGAACCGGCATGCGGCAGGTCAAGGTCGGTCGGCGGCGGGCCACGGAACACTGGACAAATACCACAGTTAGGTTAATATACTGTAGACGGTGCCCCCTGTTTCGAGACCGGCGAACCCGGGACTGAAGCCGTCGGAAGGGCCGCACCGGAGCCTCAGACGGGCATCAGAGTGGGGCGGTGCGGCGGCAGAGAGGAAGCGAAAAGTACAACCAAGGAGCTCCCATGAAGAGATTGACCGCACTGGCGGTACTGGCCGCAATCCTGGTGATTAGTGCCTGCGTCACCAAGGACACGGAGAAGCCCATAGTCTGCATCGTTCAGCCCGCGAACAACGACACGCTGGCTCCGGGCAACATCACCATCAAGGCCGTGGCGACCGACAACAAGGAAGTCACGAAGGTCGTACGGACTGCCCCCAATAGCGTGGACACGCAGTTAAGTGAGTTTTCTCAACTGCTTCTCGTACTCGGCCGGGCTCAAGTAGCCCAGAGCTGAGTGTCTCCGGCGACAATTGTAGTAGGCCTGCAGG
>Ga0315282_10008809_pt1 | contig 16231 bp, 19 predicted proteins | sample YL17G07_20_MG_FD_203693 | JGI IMG/M metagenome (GOLD analysis project Ga0315282, IMG submission 203693) | Sediment microbial communities from Yellowstone Lake, YNP, Wyoming, USA - YL17G07_20 | ecosystem: Environmental > Aquatic > Freshwater > Lake > Sediment | place: USA: Wyoming | collected...
TTTACATCCTCAAAATGAGCAAAAAAATAATTAATTGGGTTTTCTGGATATTGGTTTTAGGCGGTATTCTTTTAGGAGTAAGCGTTTTTGCTTTATCGGTTGGCTCCGCCGGAATACCTATTAAGAAAATTATGTCTATAATCCTACAAGGTAGAGGTACTAGCGATTATAGCATTCTTTTTGACATCCGTCTGCCGCGCATTCTCTTAGGATTTGCCATAGGCGGGGCTTTAGCTCTTTCAGGGGTAATCTTGCAGGGAATGTTCCGTAATCCTTTGGTTGAGCCGTATACACTGGGTATTTCAGGAGGAGCGGCATTAGGCGTAGCCTTAGGTATTGTTTCAGGGTTACAGAGAATTGCAATATTGACTTTACCTCTTTTTGGTTTTTTAGGCGCGCTTTGCGCGATAGCGCTGGTTTATGCATTAAGTATAAGAAAAGGTGTATTAAAAATTCAAGGGCTGCTTTTAACCGGAGTAATGCTCAGTTTTATCTCCTCGTCTTTAATTATGCTGATTATGTCTTTATCCCGCAGTGAAGACCTGCACGGTATTGTTTTCTGGATAATGGGCTCTTTAGAAGAACCGAACTGGGTTCTGGTAAAAGTGGCGGCTATAGGAGCGGTCATTTTTCTTATTGTCTCTTATCGATTCTGTCTCGACCTCAATGCTTTCTCTCTCGGGGAAGAAGAAGCTCTACATTTGGGAATAGATATTGAGCGGACTAAACGGCTGCTTTTTATCATCGCTTCCTTTCTTACGGGCTTTAGCGTATCTGTGGCCGGTATCATCGGATTTGTCGGTTTGGTTGTTCCCCATTTTGTAAGAATGCTTGTAGGCCGCGACCACAGGATACTGCTTGTGAGTTCATTTTTGGTCGGTGCGGCATTTTTAATTTTTTGCGATACCTTGGCCAGGACAATTATCTCTCCGCTGGAATTACCTGTTGGCGTTATTACCGGTATATTGGGAGGCAGCCTCTTTGTTTATGCCCTGGCTAAACGCCAGGTTATTTCGGGAGTAAAATAGATGCTTGAAATAAGAAATCTTACCTGCGGATATGACGGAAAAGTTGTCCTTTATGATATCAGTTTTAGCGTAAGAGAAGGGGAGCTTTTAGGGATAATCGGGCCTAACGGTTCGGGAAAGACAACTTGCCTGCGCGCCATCACCCGCTTACTTAAACCCAAAGATGGCAAGATTCTATTAGAAGGCAGGGATATCTGGCAAATGGGGTTTAAGGAATTAGCTACCAAAGTCGCGGTAGTCCCGCAAAATTTAAATATCGGCAGTATGACTGTAGAAGAGTTTGTGCTTTTAGGCCGCATCCCTCATTTTGGAAGATACCAGTTTTTGGAGACAAAAAAGGATTTAGAGGTTGCTGAAAGAAGTATGATTTTAACCGATACCCTCAGGTTTAAAGACAGGGTTTTGGGAGAAATTAGCGGCGGAGAAGGCCAGCTTGCCCTTATTGCTCGCGCCCTGGCTCAGGAACCAAAATTGCTTTTATTAGATGAGCCCACAGCGCATTTAGACATAACCCATCAGGTGCAAATCCTTGACCTTATAAAAAGACTGAACCGGGAATTCGGGCTAACGGTGCTAATGGTCTTGCATGACCTTAACTTAGCCAGTGAATACTGTGAGCGTCTAATGTTAATTAATGAAGGCAAAATCCATAAAATTGGGCATCCTGATGCGGTGTTAACCTACCAAGTTATTGAAGAGGTTTATAAAACAATTGTAGTGGTAGAAAAAAATCCTATTTCTTCTAAACCTTACATATTAGTAGTTTCTGAAGAGGAAAAACATCGGAGAAAATGAAGAGCAAAATTTTGATTTTATCAGTAGTTTTGGTGCTTACCACTTGGAACTTATCTTGGGCACAAGAAGATATAAAAGAATACGAACTAGAAAAGATAATTGTTACTGCTACAAAAACTGAAAGCTATCAAGCTACAGTGGGTACTTCTTGTACCGTAATTACCGCTAAGGATTTAGAGAAAACAGGAAAAAGAACTGTTCAGGAGGTTTTACGAAATGTCCCCGGCGTATCTGTTATGCAGAATGGTGCGTTTGGCGGATCAGCCTCGGTTTATCTTCGAGGTGCAAAACCGGGTTATACCTTGGTTTTAATCGATGGCATTGAGGTAAATGACCCGATGTCATCTGACCGGTCTTTTAATTTCGCCCATTTGACCACAGACAATATCGAACGTATTGAAGTGGTGCGCGGGCCACAATCCACCCTCTATGGTTCGGATGCTTTAGGCGGAGCAATTAATATTATTACCAAAAAAGGCAAGGGCAAACCAAAATGGGAAATTTCTTCTGAAGCCGGCTCACAGAATACTTTTAAAGAAAATATGGGTTTAAGCGGCAGCACAGAAAAACTAAATTATTCTATATCTGCCTCACGTTTAGATTCCGGGGGTATTTCTAAGGCAGTTGGGGGTTGCGAAAAAGACAGCTATGAAAATACCTCTATTTCCTCAAAAATAGGTTATAGGGTTTTTGGCAATAGCGAATTGAATCTGGTCTTGCGTTTTACAGATACCGAAACTGACCTCGATGACGGCTCTTATGAAGATGACCCCAATCGTACGGACTGGTGGAGAAATCTGGCTACAAAACTCTCATTTAAGCAGGCACTAAATTCCTGGTGGGACCATAACCTGTCTTTTTCTTATAATGATGTGCGCAGAAAAGAGCGGGATGAAGAAGACAGTATAGATACCACTGAAGATAATCAGTCTTGGTTTAAGGGAGATAATAAAAAATTTGAATGGCAGCATAATTTTTCTCCCCTTAACTGGGATACATTTACCGGTGGTTTTGAATATGAGGAAGAACGAGGTTCTTCTTATAATCGCTCAGGAGTCACTATAAAAAAAGTCGACAGAAAGACAATGGATAATACAGGTTTCTATTTTCAGAATCAGTTCAAGCTTTGGGAAAAACTTTTCATTACGCCCGGCTTAAGAGTAGATGACCATGAGCTTTTCGGCACAGAAACTACTTATAAAATCTCCACAGCGTATATCATTTCCCAAACCGGAACCCGCCTTAAAGGCAACTGGGGCACCGGATTCAAGGTCCCTTCTCTTTATCAGCTCTATCATCCAAGTTATGGAGACCCTAATCTCAAGCCGGATGAGAGCAAAAGTTATGATTTTGGATTTGAGCAGAGTTTGCTTGAAAATAAAGTATCCTTTGGCTTAACCTATTTTCACAATGACTTTAAAAATATGATTGAATGGGATTCAGGTACTTCTAAATACAGGAATATCGGCAGGGCAGAAACAAAAGGTTTTGAAATAGGAGCTAAACTTTTGCCCATTCAGGACCTCACCATAGGAGCAAATTTTTCTTACCTTGATACTAAAGATAAAGAGACAGGTCTTGAATTATTAAGGCGGCCTAAGAGACAAGTCAATCTTGATATCAATTGGCGATTCTTGGAAAAAGGTAATCTTAATTTAGATATAAACTATGTGGGTAGCTGCAAGGCTTACGGGTACATTTCCCAAAAGGATTATGCTACCGTTAATCTATTCTCTTCCTACGACATAACTGACAAATTTCAGATTTTCGGTAGGATAGAAAATCTTTTTGATAGAGCATATGAAGAAGTCCGTGGATATGCGACGCCCGGCAGGTCTTTTTATGCTGGATGTAAAGTAACTTTTTAAAGGAGGATGAGACATGACAAAATTTAAGCTTTCTGCATTCATCTCGTTGTGTATTGCGTCTCTTGTGGGTACTGCATGTGCGGCTGAATTTCCGGTTACAGTACGTGACGGGCTAGGCAGAAAAGTAACAGTGTATAAAATTCCCGGTAAGATCGTCTCGACCGTGCCTTCGAATACAGAAATCCTCTATGACCTTGGTCTTAAGGACAAGGTGATTGCCGTGACCGCACATTGTGGGAAGACCTGTGACATTGCTGGCAAGAAAGTAATGGGGGGATGGGCAGACCTGGCAGCACTAGAGAAACAAATCGCTGATTTAGAACCCGAGCTGGTCTTGGCCTTTGGCGGGTTACAAGCTCCCTTGGCCAAGGCGTTGGATAAGCTGAACATTACGACTTTTGTTTTTTTCCCAAGGACGGTGGATGAAACTTTGGAACAGATATTACAGGTTGGACGCCTTACAGGAAAAAGAACAGAGGCCCGAGTAATTGTGGATAAATGCCAGAATAACCTGAAGGCACTGGAAGAGAAACTTAAAAGTATTCTCCGAGAAAAAAGATTGAAGTGTCTGCGTCTTATGTCAACAGAAGCAATGGTCATAGGCGGCACCTCATTTCAGAATGATTTCATCAAAAGAGCCGGCGGTATAAATATTTTCGAAGATATTGAAGAAAGCTACCCTATTGTTAGTTTAGAAGATGTGAAGGTAAAAGATCCCGATATAATTATTTTTAATCGAGATAACGAACAAGAGGCTATTAAATGGTTCTTGGCTCAGCCTGGTTGGAATGAGCTGAGAGCGGCAAAAGAAAAACGACTGATATCAATATCCTGCGATTACATTTGTCATCCCAATACGCGCCTTGACCGTACAGTGGAAATGCTTTCCCGGCGGTTTTATCCGGAAAAGTTCACGCCGGCCCGTTGACCATACGATACGGTAAACAGGGACACTCTTACGATTGGCCTAGGACACGACTTTCCCTGCCTGCCGGCAGGCAGGGATTGGGTCTAAAGACGTCCCTACTTGACTTGATTTTTATCTTGTTGGTTTAAATTGATTATGGTAATATAATATTATGTTTTCTGAAAAGGGTTTTCAGATAGCTTTATTAATATCCCTGATTGCGCACGGTGCCATTTTAGTGCAAAATTCTAATCTAAATTTTCCCGTCCTGCGCCAAAATAAAAAACAGGACTTGGAAGTAAAATATGTAAGGACACCTCCGGAGGAAAAAAAGGTTACCGAGAATCAACCGCCTAAAAAAGAACTTTTTTTAAAACTACCCCTGAAGATTACCGCTGACAACAGAATCCCGCCTCCGTTTATAGATAAAGAAGATATTTTTAAAAACAACACCAGGAAAAATGCTTTCAAAGACCAGGCTTTCAATAAACCTGCTTTTGTAAAACCAGACATCATTGCTATTAAAAAGAAAATAACTTTGCCTGCGATAGATATTGATAAGATTAATAACCCTTCCTATATAAGTTATTATCAGATTATCCGTGAGAAGATTAAACGTGCTGCTTATCAGAATTATACTGGTAGTGACGTAGGTGAAGTTGCGATTTCATTTATTGTATCCAATGAAGGATATTTAAAAGAGATTCACCTGATAGAAGAAAAATCCTGCCCCAGTGCGTACTTAAGAGAAGTCGCCTTAAAAAGCATAAGAGACGCCTCAGCCTTCCCTAAATTCCCTGAAGAATTAGACTTTCAGCAGCTTTCCTTTAATCTGGTCATCACTTTCGAGATAGAGTAAAGCAGTGTTACTACTAAGTCAAGATGTTAATTTTTTACCAGTTTCAAATGTTAATCTTTTGTAACTGTGTTCTTTGACGGCACGATGCAAGTATAGCCCTTTGCCATGGATGGCCTTGTGTCGGCTTATGAGCTCTGCTTGGGCCGGCATTAATATATTCTCTGTTATTTAAGAATTCTTCGGTCTCTTTGTCTTTTTTGATTACTCTGTTATCCTTGGATAACTTTGATTCGGCAATAACTCTGCCTTTGTATAACACACATACGCGTTTATCCTCCAGCAGGCAGACATCAACCTTAACCCTGGCAAAAGATAAGTGGATATTGTTAGGGGGTATTTGAATAATTTGTCCGTATACTTTGAGAGTATTGTCGTTATTGGCAGTCCGCTCTTTCTTAATACAGAAGACTAAATCCAGGTTTTTCTCTTTAGGTAAAGCCATATAGGCTGATTCCGCCTCATGGGTATATTTGGCATTGTACCAAGGCAGGAATTTTTCGGCTAAGAATCTATTTGCCTGAGTATAGTTCTTGACTCCAGCAAGACGCATCTCTTTGATCAGTCGGTCCTGGAAGAACCTGAAGGTAACTTCAATTCTTCCCTTGGCCTGGGGCGAATTAGCAGGAATGATGTTTATGCCAAGTTCGCTTAATGCGCGTTCAATCTGGGTTTCTTCATCCTGCTCAGGGCTCATATCGTAATGGATGCCGCCGTGGCGCGTCGTCTTAAAATGGCTGGCTTTATCCACGTAGAGAGCGATAAATAAGCCTTTAATTTCGATAAAGCGCCTGATTACATGCATATTGTTAAGCAGCGTATCTTTAAAGAAGAACTGGGCATAAGGTATTTCATTGGTGGCGTCATCTATCATGGCGATAAGCCACCACTGGTCTTCTACCAAGGGCAGCCAGTAATGCTGCGAGGAATCCATTTGCACCAGCATCCCGGCTTTGGGCATCCTGCGGCGCTGCCGGTGAATCTTTTTTTTCTTCTTAGGGTTATGTAGGCTGTATTTTATCAATAGCTGCCTTAAGGATTCATAGCAATAAGGTATCTTATGCACCTCATGCAGCTTATCCATAAAGTGCATGATATTGAAGTCATAATACAGCTCTTTACGAAGTTTTAGGATTCTCTGGATCTCAGGTTCGGTTATCTTTGTGTTAGGGGGCGAAGGAGGCGGTTTTCTTAAGATTTCCTCAAAGCCGCCATTTAAAAGCTTAGCTTTAAGCCTTGAGATATGCACAGGGGTCAGGTTAAGCAGGGATGCGGCTTCAATGCCTTTTAACCTTTTCTCCAATACGTCTTTTAAGATTTTGTACCTTTGGATGTCTTTCATGGTAACCAGAAGCTTTTGCATGGGTAGCCTCCTTTTACTTTAGAGACTACCATAAAACTTAACATTTCAAAATAGTAATAACTCTTAACATTTTAAAATAGTAACATCAGATAGAGTAAAGCAGTTGACACCCCTTAAAATCAATGGTATATTAACACCGAAAAGGAGATGATTATATTGCCAGAGATAGAAATTAAAAAAGATGAGTCTTTTGAAGCGGCATTGCGCCGATTTAAGAGAAAAATTGAACAGGAGGGCATCTTAAAAGAAGTGAGGGATCGCAAGCACTATGAAAAACCTAGTGAACGCAGAAGAAAGAAGGCGAGGCAAAGAAGATAAATATGGGTTTAGCTCTTTCAACGTCTTGGAATGCCTTCCGTCATAATAGTGCAGAAGAATTGCTCTTTGAGATAAAAAATCTGGGCTTTGAAGAATTAGAATTGAGTTTTAACCTTCCTCTTACGATGATAAAAGACATTGAAAAGGCGCTTAAGAATAATTCCTTAAAAATTCTTAGCCTCCACAATTACTGCCCTATACCCGATGGCTTAAAAAGAGAAGAAGCCCTTCCTGATTACTACTCAATGGCCTCTTTGGACCAGGAAGAAAGAAAACTCGCCATTAAATATACAAAAAGAAGTATAGATACAGCTGGGCTTTTTGGTGCCCGGGTGGTTGTTTTACATTGCGGCAAGGTTGGTGTAGCAGATAGGACAAGAGAGCTTATTGAGCTCTATGAAGTAGGCCTAAGAGATACAGAGGAATTTAAAAAATTAAAGTCCGATACAATAAAAGAGAGAGATAGCTACTATAAGCCATTTTTTGAAAATGCGCTTAAAAGTTTAGAGGAGTTAAATCAATACGCCCAAAAGAAAAACATACTTTTAGGCATTGAGAACCGTTTTTACTATCGAGAAATACCTACCTTAGAAGAAATAGGAATAATTTTGGATAGATTCAAAGGCTCTCAGATATTCTATTGGCATGATACTGGCCATGCCCAGGTTATGGAGAATTTAGGGTTTTCTGAGCATAAAGAATATCTGGATTTATATAGTAAAGATATGATTGGTATCCATCTACATGATGTCACAGGTTGCCACGACCATCAGGCACCCTCTAAAGGCAAGTTAGATTTTAAGCGCCTTGTGCCTTACATTAAAAAAGAAACTATAAAAGTGATTGAGGCACACCACCCCGCTACGGCCGAAGACCTCAAAAAAAGTAAGGGTTTTCTTAAGAAAATTTTTGATGAATAGTAGCGAAATAATCAGAAAACCGGTGGTTGCCGGACAATTTTATCCTTCTTCCAGCCAAGAGATAAAAAGACAAATTGAGGCATTCATCGATAAAAATGTGAGCAGGCAGGATGTTATTGCCTGTATGTTGCCCCATGCAGGTTATATGTATTCAGGAAGGGTAGCAGCGCAAACTCTCGCACAGATTTATATAAAAGATAAAATAATCCTTTTGGGGCCTAACCATACGGGTTATGGTGTTGCCTTTAGCATAATGACGCAAGGTATATGGCAGACACCTTTAGGCGAAATTAAAATTGATTCTTCGTTGGCAAAACAGATTTTGAAAAGCTCTAAATATTTAGAGCAAGATAGTTCAGCGCATATGCACGAACATTCCTTAGAAGTAGAATTACCCATTTTACAATATTTTAGGCCGGAATTTGAAATTGTACCCATTGCCTTTTTATCTGATGACATAGAAAAGCTTAAAAAAATAGGGATAGAAATTGCCGGTGTCATTAATAACTCTGGTTTAAAAGAATCTTGTCTGCTTGTGGCTAGCTCTGATATGACTCACTATGAGCCGCAGGAGGCAGCAGAAAAGAAAGATAAAATAGCAATACAAGCCATATTAGAGTTAGATGCAGATAAGCTTGCAGAAAACATTCGGCGGCTAGATATATCTATGTGTGGTTATGCACCGGCAATAGTGATGATAGAGGCGGCTAAGCAATTAGGCGCTAAAACTGCCAGGCTCATCAAATATCAAACCAGCGGCGATGTAACGGGTGATAAAGATAGTGTGGTAGGTTATGCAGGAATTATAATATATTAAAATGACAGACGAAATTAAAAAGAATATCGATGAGAGTTGGAAAGAAGCAGTAGGGAAAGAAAAAGAAACTCTCAAAAAGGAAGGAAAGCTTATTCCTCCTGAGCCGGATTTTAGCTTCTTTATTACTACGCTTGCTTTGCAAGCCTCTATTTCTTTAGGCCAGGTTCCTAATCCGGCAAACAATCAGAAAGAAGAGGATTTAACTCAGGCTAAGTTTTTGATTGATACATTAGGGATGCTTAAGGAAAAGACTAAAGGCAATTTAACCACCGAGGAGGCCAATTTTTTAGAAAACTTACTTTATGAACTAAGGATGCAGTATATTTCTAAGATAAAGGGGGAGACAAAATGATTGATAAGGAATTACTGGATATTTTAGCCTGCCCTGCCTGTAAAGGAGATGTAGAGTTAAAAGAGGAAAAAATAGTCTGTAAAAAGTGCGGGAAAAAGTATCCTATCCGCGATGGAATCCCTGTAATGCTGATTGACGAGGCAGAAGGCTAACCAATTTTACACACCGCGTAGGTGTGAGAGGTTGGAGATTATGAAGAAAATACTGGTTGTGCATGGTCCAAATCTTAATTTGCTTGGACAAAGAGAGCCCGCTATATATGGCAAGGTTACCTTAAATCAAATAAATAATAAGCTAAAAAAGGTTGCCAAAAAAAGAAAGGTAAGCCTTATCATCAAACAATCAAATCACGAAGGTGAAATCGTAGATTTAATTGGCAAGGCAAAGAAAAAATATGACGGCCTGCTCATAAATCCCGCTGCTTATACACACACAAGTGTAGCCATTAGGGACGCCATTGCTGCCTCCGGTATATTAACTGTAGAAGTGCACCTTTCCAATATTTATTTGCGAGAAGAATTTCGACAAAAATCTTTAATCAGTCCAGTAGTAAAAGGCACAATAATGGGTTTTGGTTATAAAAGCTACATACTAGGGCTTGAGGCTTTGGTTGATTTAATGTAATGATAAATGGCAAGCAGAATAAACAAACTTTTTGCAAAATTGAATCAAGAAAACCTCGATGGCCTCATTGCGTCATCTTCCGCCAATATCTCCTATCTTACTAAGTACACAAGCCGCGAATCCTATTTTTTAGTTTCAGAGAAAGCGAATATTTATTTTACCGACTCAAGATACACCGAAGAGGCAAAAGATAATCTTAGAAATCTTGCTGAAATTAAAAAAACCAATGGCTCGGTTTTTAAGATAATAGCGCATACCTGCTTAGATTTAGGTTTAAGGCGCATAGGTTTTGAAGAAAGGTGCCTTGCCTATGCGGAATATAAAAAGATAAAAGAAGAACTTAAGAAAAAGGCTGCCTTAATTCCTACCTATGGCTTAATTGAAGAATTAAGACAAATCAAGGAGCCAGAGGAAATATCCAAGATAAAAAAAGCGGTCCAGATAACTGCCAGTGCCTTGGAGTTCATAGGAAAGTTCATCTTACCAGGAAAAAGAGAGCTTGAGATTGTAGCAGAATTGGAGCGTTTTATCAGATATCAGGGTGCTACAGACAGTGCTTTTGAGATTATTGTTGCCTCTGGCACGAATTCTAGCTTTGCCCACCATATTCCCACAAAAAGAAAAATTAAGAATGACGAACCGGTCTTAATTGATATTGGTGCCGACTATTTTGGCTATAAATCCGACTTGACAAGGGTATTGTCTTCGGGTAAAATAAGTTCTCTTGAAAAAAAGATTTACCATATTGTTCTAGAGGCCAAAGATAGGGCAATAAGAAAGATTAAGCCGGCTGTAAGCATCAAGGAAGTTGATGCAGCCAGCCGCCGATATATAACCCAAAAAGGCTTTGGTGAGTTTTTTGGCCATAATTTAGGCCATGGCGTGGGATTAGAAGTCCACGAAGAACCGAATATATCAAGTAAAAATAGCAATGTTATAAGGCCGGGGATGGTTTTTACTATTGAGCCGGCAATATATTTACCGGGTAAATTCGGCATAAGAATAGAAGATATGGTTTTAGTAACTACTGAAGGGATTGAGGTTTTAAGTGGCGCTGTCGTTAAATAAAATAAAATCGGGTGTAACTATATTGGTTGATGGCCAGGTCTATATCGTTATAGAAACACAGCATGTAAAACCTGGCAAGGGCGCTGCTTTTGTAAGGGTAAAATTAAGAAACCTTAAAGATGCAGGCATACAGGATAGGACATTTAGAGGCGATGAAAAGGTAGAAGAGGCATTCGTGGAAGAAAGAAAATTGCAGTATCTTTATACCTCAGGCAAAATGTATAATTTTATGGATCAGGAGAATTTTGGAGAGATAGCTATATTCCAGGAAGATATCCAAGATAAAAAGAAATTTTTAAAAGACAATCTTGAGCTAACCGGTTATTTTTATAAAGGCCAGACCCTGAATATAAATTTACCAAATTTTATTGAGTTCAAAGTCATCCATACGGAACCCGGAATAAAGGGCGATACTGCAAAAAGCGGCACAAAGCCAGCAGAGATTGAGACCGGCGCAACGGTGCAGGTCCCCTTATTTATTGATATAGGGGATAAAATTAAGATAGATACGCGCACTGGAGAATACGTGGAAAGAGTTCCTTAAAGAGGAGTTCAGGTGAATATAAAAGAAATCAAAGAAATGATCAATTTGATGAATGAGAATGGTCTGGTTGAGTTAGAAATTGAAAAGGACGGTATGCGCATCAGATTAAAGAAAATTACTACTGGCATAGAAGCAGTTGGAGGGCCGATTGTGGTAGAGCGAGAAAGGATTCCCGGGGTCTCTGGCAAAGTAACTTCGCAAATACAAGAAAAAATATCTGTAGAAACTGTAGAAATAAAGGCCCCGATGGTAGGAACTTTTTATCGCGCGCCTTCACCAGAGGCGCCACCCTATGTAGAGGTGGGCCAGGTAATTGAAGTCGGCCAAGTCATCTGTATTATTGAAGCCATGAAATTAATGAACGAGATAAAATCTGAAATTAAGGGTAAAATCTTAGAAATCCTTGCAGATAATGCCGAACCTGTAGAATTTGGACAGCCAATGCTCCTTATCGAACCTCTCTAAAAAGTATGTTCTCCAAAATACTTATTGCCAACCGGGGCGAAATAGCCCTGAGAATTATCCGTGCCTGTCACGAATTAGATATCCGCACTGTAGCTGTTTATTCCGAAGCTGACAGGGATTCTTTACATGTGCGCTTTGCTGACGAAGCTATCTGTATCGGCCAGGCGCTCAGCACCAACAGCTATCTAAATATTCCGGCAATTATCAGCGCTGCGGAAATTACGGATGTAGAAGCCATACATCCGGGATATGGATTCCTGGCAGAAAATCCTCATTTTGCTGAAATCTGCGAATCCTGCCGTATAACTTTTATTGGGCCAACACCGGAGAATATACGATTAATGGGCGATAAAATGACTGCGCGCAGCACGATGCAGAAAGTAGGTTTGCCCATTGTTCCGGGAAGCACCTCTATCATAAAAAGTAAAGAAGAGGCATTAAAAACTGCAAAATCAATAGGCTATCCTGTAATTATTAAAGCAGCAGCAGGTGGTGGGGGCAAGGGAATGCGCATATGCCATAATGATTTAACATTAATTAGCAGCCTTATGACTGCGCAGGCAGAGGCAGAAGCCAATTTTGGAAATCCCAATGTGTTCATTGAAAAGTATATTGAAAAGCCCCGTCATATCGAGATACAGATTTTAGCAGATAAATACGGCCATATTATTCACTTGGGAGAAAGGGACTGTAGCATTCAGAGAAGGCACCAGAAGCTTTTAGAAGAGTCTCCCTCTCCTGTGGTTGACCACAAATTGCGCAAACGTCTTGGCGAGCTGGCGTTAAAAGGCACCAAGTCCATAGACTACGTAAGTGCCGGAACAGTTGAATTTTTATATGACCAACAAAATGAACGCTTTTATTTTATGGAGATGAATACGAGAATTCAGGTAGAGCATCCTGTAACTGAGATGGTAACCGGAATAGACCTGATAAAGGAACAGATACGCATTGCCGCAGGAGAAAAATTAAAGATTCAGCAGGACAATATTCAATTAAAGGGTTGGTGTATTGAGTGCCGTATAAATGCGGAAGATTACCAGAATAATTTCCTACCTTGCCCGGGAAAAATCGAAACTCTAGTTTTACCCGGCGGGCCGGGAGTGCGCTTGGATACGCATATTTATCCGGGTTATAAAATTTCTCCTTTTTACGATTCTTTAGTAGCTAAATTGATAACCCACGGCCATAATCGGGAGGAGGCAATCAAGATTATGCAGCGGGCACTAAATGAATTCAGTATAGCCCCTATAAAAACCACTATCCCTTTTCATTTACAATTGCTTGAAAACCCTTTATTCCTAAAAGGTGATATATCTACACATTTTGTCCAAGATATGTTAAAAGAAGAAACAGAAGGAGAGGAATAATGTATAAGGAAGAATCACGTACGGATTTAGGTATAATCAGAATACATGATAATGTAATTGCCTCAATTGCCTCTGTGGCTGCCAGTGAAATTGAAGGCGTCAAGGGCATAGGAAAAGATTTTAAAGCAGGCCTCTTAGAGCTCATTGATAAAAAAAGCAGGGCAGCTATCAAAGTTGAGAGAGATAAAAATGGGGAACTTACTATCTTTGTCCCCTTAATTGTAAAATACGGTTTTAATATTCCTGAAATAGCTAATAGGGTCCAGGAGAATGTCCGAGGAGCCTTAGAGAAGATGACTGGTCTTTCTATAAAAGATATCAATGTGGATGTGCAAGGCATTGAAAAGGTATAACTTACAAAAGGGGGCAAAATGAGAGTTCTGGGGATATTATTTTATACAGCGGTTCTGGTTTCCATCGGGATAGCGATGATTGTTTTTGCTATTGTTTTCTCTTTCGCTACGCTACAACCTCAATGCATACAATACATAAACAATTTTCTTACTTATGCCCAAGATAGTCTAAATACCAGAGCCGTTATAGGCCTTTCTGGATTTTTATTAGTATTGATTAGCTTTTCTCTCACGCAACTAATCTTAGGTAGATTTCAACGTGAAAAAAATATTGCCTTTACCACTTCTTCCGGAGAGGTAACTATTGCTTTATCTGCGATTGAGGATTTAATCAGAAGGCTTGCCACAAGCATACCAGAAATTAAAGAGCTCAGGCCTGATGTAATTGCAAAAAAGAATAATATCATTGTGGATCTAAGAGTAGTTTTAAAGTCAGAGGCTAATATTCCTGAGTTAACCGGCCGCCTACAGGATATAACGCGTTCTAAAATACAAGAGGTATTAGGCGTTGAAGAAGAGATTATCATTAAGATCCACGTCACAAAAATTATTTCTCTGCAGGAAATGGGAAAAAAGAAAAAAGAGATAGAGAAGAAAGAACCGCCCATACCATTTAGTGGTTATGGTCGAGTGTAAAAAAGTCCACAGTCCACAGTCGATAGTCCACAGTGAATTTCTATGGACTATAGACTGTTGACTATAGACTAAAACTGACAGAGGAGGTTTTAAACATATGGCGAAAATAGGAATTCTTACAGGTGGAGGTGACTGTCCGGGATCAAATTCTGTAATTAGGGCAGCGGTTAGAAAGAGTTTCCAAGAAGGTTATGAAATTATCGGTATTAAAAATGGCTGGAAAGGCCTGATTGAGAATGATACGATGCAGTTGGATCTTATGTCTGTCTCAGGAATTTTACCAAAAGGCGGAACGATTCTTGGAACAAGTAGAACAAATCCTTATAAAAAAGAAGGAGACCTTCAGAATGTAAAAGAGAACTATAAAAAATTAGGACTTGATGCCTTGATTGTCGTCGGAGGCGAAGATACATTAGGAGTGGCGTTAAAATTAATCAAAGACGGCCTTGTCAATATTGTAGGGGTGCCAAAGACAATAGATAATGACCTTTCTGCGACCGATTATACATTTGGATTTGATACAGCCATAAACATAGCTACGGAATGTATTGATAGATTACACACCACCGCAGAAAGCCATCATCGGATTATGGTGGTAGAAGTAATGGGCAGGCATGCGGGCTGGATTGCCACTGAGTCAGGAATTGCCGGTGGCGCGGATATAATTTTGATTCCGGAAATCCCCATTGATATTGATGAGGTTTGCAAACTAATAAAAAAGAGGCATGACAGAGGAAAGACATTTAGCATAGTGGTGGTAGCAGAAGGCGGTAAATTTAAGGAAGGCTCATTGGTTTTACAGGAACAGAAATTGGATGAATTTGGTCATGTAAGATTAGGCGGCATTGGTGATATTTTGGCAGAAGAGATAGAAAAAAGAACCGGTTATGAGACAAGGGTAAGCGTGCTTGGGCATATTCAAAGAGGCGGTTCGCCTACTGCCTTTGATAGAATCCTCGGCACTAGGTTTGGCATAAAGGCAGTGGAACTGGTAAAAAATAAAAAATTTGGCAGGATGGTTGCTTTGTCAGGAGTTAAAATTATAGATGTAGCCATTGAAGATGCAGTCAAGGCATTAAAAACAGTGGATATGGAACTTTACAATATTGCTAAGGTATTTTTTGGATAGAGGGGGGAGAAGGGATGAGGGAAAGAATAAAAGATATATTGTTGGAGAGCATACAGGTTAAGGAAGAATTACTGCGCACTAAATTAGGACAAATTGTAGAAATTGCAGAATCTGTGATAGAGTCTCTTAAAAAGAACGGGAAAGTGCTTTTATTCGGAAATGGCGGCTCAGCAAGCGACAGTCAACATATTGCAGCTGAACTTGTGGGCAGATTCAAAAAAGACAGGACTGCTTTAGCTGCCCTGGCGCTTACCACAAATACATCTGTTTTGACGTCACTGGCAAATGACTATGGATATGAAATAGTTTTTGCAAAGCAGATCGAAGCCTTAGGCCAGAAAAATGATATTGCCATTGGAATATCTACTAGCGGAAGGGCAAAGAATGTGGCTAGTGGAATAAGGCAGGCTAAAAAAATGGGCATTAAAACCATTGTCCTTACGGGTGGAGATGGCGGAGAATTAGCTAAGTTGGCTGATATATCTTTAATAGTGCCCTCTTCAATTACTGCCAGAATTCAAGAAGCGCATATTACTATAGGACACATCGTTTGCGAGCTGGTAGAAAATACCTTCAGTCCCACCGCGTAGGTGGGATAGGGGGGGATATGATGGAAACAAAAATAAAAAATATAACTCAACTGAAGAAAATTATTGTAAGATTAAAAAATCAAGGCAAAAAAATCGTCTTTACAAATGGTTGCTTTGACATTTTGCATTTTGGACATGCCAAATACCTCAAAGAAGCCAAGAGAAAAGGTGATATTTTGATTGTGGGAGTAAACAGCGATTCTTCGGTAAGAAAGATAAAAGGAAATA
>Ga0315282_10008810_pt1 | contig 16229 bp, 8 predicted proteins | sample YL17G07_20_MG_FD_203693 | JGI IMG/M metagenome (GOLD analysis project Ga0315282, IMG submission 203693) | Sediment microbial communities from Yellowstone Lake, YNP, Wyoming, USA - YL17G07_20 | ecosystem: Environmental > Aquatic > Freshwater > Lake > Sediment | place: USA: Wyoming | collected...
TGGTATCTTGGGCCAAGCCGCTGCCGCCGGGCCCTCGAAACTGCGGCCATTCGTTTGCGTCCCCGGCAAACGCCACACCCAAACATCCCGCCACCAGGAATCCGGCACAGATACCGCGTAACGCCTCGTTTCTCATCCTGGCCTCTCCGTCAAAAGTCGTCCAACTCGTTAAACCGCCAATTCAGTTGACGTCACGGCTTCTCGCCCAGGAACACAACGTTGACTCGCCGGAGACGCTCGGGGTACTCGTGCCAAACCGGGTCTTCCGGTCCGGAATTCGTGCGTGCTACGGCGCCCCAGAATCCGTGCTCGCGGTAGGCGCGGGCTGCGTGTTCGACCACTTCCCAGTAGGCGTCAGAACGCTCCTCCCAGCGGAGCCGGTGATCCGCGCAGTAGCTGGCGCCCTCGCCCAGTATCAGCGGGATACCGGGCAAAACCTCGTCGCGCAGCTTCACAGCGTGCTTCACCGCTTTGGTCGCACTCTGCTTAAACTCGTCGATGCGCTTCTCCAGGCTCTCCTGCAGCAGACGCTCCAATTCCGGCATCGCGTTCGGATCGAGGTTGCGATACAGCCAGATGCGGCGATACCAGTCCCGTGCGATGGGAGGACGCCCCGCGCGGCTGTCGAGGATCGCCTGAAACGGCACGAGATCCCGGCGCAGGAAACGGCGGACCGGAGCGTAAGCCGCGGGATCGTTCAGGTCCTTGTCGCCATCTACCAAGTCTTGCTCGAGAAGACCGTAGACAGGCCACAGGTAGTAGCTGTGGTACGTCCACACCTGCGCGTTGCGCGGCACGAACTTGGGATCGATATATGCGCTGGCGGTGTCCAGGGAAAACCGAATATCCGGGTGGCGCGTTTGCAGGAAACCCAGCGCCTCCTCGTGGTCGACGGGCTTGCCGTGGAAGCCGGTCACCTCGTTGAAGATCTCCGCGGTGGCGATGGTGTCGGCCAGCCCCCGTTGTTTCAACGCCTCGAGGATGCGGTCCAGCCCACGGGCGAAATACATGAAGCGTTTCTCCAGGGGCAGTCCCAGCAACTCGGCCGTCACGTTCTTGTCGGTGAACCAGAACGTGTGCAGGTAGTACCAGCTCGACAGGATCAGCTTGACGTTGTAGCGCTTGGCGACCCTACACAGATCGATCAGGCGTTTGAGCAGATCGACGCGACCGCCGGTCATGTGCTGCTGCCCGCGGGTAAGAAGATCATGGCCCGGCAGGACGGGGTAGAACTCCAGTTCCCCGCGCGGCCGGCCTTCGGCGTCATGCGTGATTCCCGCACCGCCCTCGATCCGGAGGCAGTTGAAGCCGCGCTCAACCGCCTCCGCCACGCGCACCTCGAGGTCGTTGACGATGCGGTTGGGTCCCGTGTCCCACAACGCCCAGATCCAGAACGAAATGCTCAGGCGCTTCTGTTCGGTCGCGTCGGCCGCCTGAGTGCCCGTCGCCGCCCGCGTACCGGTCGCCGCAACCACCGTGCTGAGGAGCGTTCCGGCTCCGATGCGTAATGCCGCGCGGCGAGTAAGTCCGATGGCCCCTTGCTTGTTCTCTTTCATGTCAATGCTCCTTTGCGGTTAGCTGTTATGGCGATGTTGGAGAAACACTCGGCGCCTTCCCCCGCCAGTCCACCTCGAGCCGGCCCGCCGGCGTCGCCAGCCGCATCACGCCATCGGCCACGTTGACGGGCGGAGACTTCAATACGAGATAGGTTGTGTCTATTGGGACCACGGTGCCGTTGGCGATTCGCGTCTCGTCGGCTTTCACCAGATCGACCTTCTCCTCCGGCCCGAAGAGGCCCACCCAGGCGGGCACGACCGCGCCCGACGCCAGCGTCTCGATCACCGCCGCCCGCAGCGCTTCTTGCGCGTCGGCCTTCGAAGGCGGCGCGTAGTCGGCGGCCGAAACAACGACGCAAAGCGAAAGAAAAGCGAGGAAGAGCAGTTTCCCACGGTATGCCGATGCCGTTAGCAACTCGCAGACCTCGTCGCTGGCCAGTCCCCAGGGTAATTCAGTTCTCATTTCTTCCTCCTGCAAATCGCATCCACTACCCCATCACTTCTCCACCTCGACAAACTCCACCTGGTCCACAAAGACCGTGGGGAAGTTGTGGGGTGCGTTAACAACGGCCGAGAGCGAAACCACCGCGTGCGTGACGCCGTTGGGCACGGTGTACGGCATCGGGGTGCCGTGGGCGCCGCCACCCCTGCCGTACACGTGCGCCCAGGCCTCGGTCGCCTGCTTGACGTCGGCGAGCCATACGTGGCCGCCTTCGCCGCCTTCCCAGTATATCCACACACTGAACATCGAGTAGCCGCGGTTCGGACCGACGCCCTTCTCTTCGCTCTTCAGGTCGTATGTCCGGTAATGCACGCGCATCTGATACTTGTGTCCGGCTTTCACCGGGAAGCGCTGCTGGACCGTGGCCTGGCCGCCTCCCTTGCCGTCGTTGGCCGAGCGGATGAATGCGCCGTAGTCCTGGAGCTGGAACGACTCCTTCGAATAATGGACCGGCTGCGTCTGACGGAAAAGCAGCGACCGGTGTCCGCTGTACGGTAACTCGGGCGACATGGAGACCTCCATGCCGGAGTGCGTGGAGACGACCTTCCAGCCGTCCTCGCGGCTGTTCGAGAACGCGCCTTCGAAACCGCCGTTGCGCAACAGGTTCCTGCCGAGCGGCAGGAGGATGGTACCCCATTCGGCGGGTTGCAATGTTGCCTCGGTGGTGAGGTCGGCCGTCATCGTAGTCTTCTGGTTGTAGTGGTAGAGGCGTTTGACGCGGTCGCGACCGGTCGCGTCGGAGAAGATCACGCCGACGTCGCCGCGCAGCGGAGCGGTCGTCGTTGGATCGAGTCCCAGGCTCTTGATCGGCACCGCAGCTTCGAGTTCGTAGAACGAGTCGCCACGGGTGAACGCAACTTGGGCTTCCTTGAGCATGTCGATGCGGTCGATATGCGCCGCCATGAGCTGGATGGCTTTGTCCTTGTGACCCGGAACCACGGGACGATACAGGACGGCCACGGGTTTCTCTTCGTGGACGGTGAGAAGTAGCCGCACGTCGCCGGCCTCGGCGCCGCGACGGCTGGCCGAAGCCTGCGGGTTGGTCCCCAGATGCAGATCGACGCAGTCGCCTGAGATGAACAACGTCTGCCAATTGGCGCCCTTGTTCAGCAGCGGCGAGTCGTCAGCCACGTACGCGGCCAGGTAGAGCATGTTCTCGTCGCGCGCCAGGGCGATGGTCGCCGCATGGCCTGCGCCGTCGTCAAGATCGACACCGGTGCCCATCTGCCAGTCGTCGAGCTGGCCGTCGATGACCGGTGCACGATCGAGCCAGGTCATGCCGACCACGATCTTCTCTTCGGGTGCCGCGTCAGAATCGGGGATTGACGCGGCCGCCAATTTCGCCTGTTCCGGTGTGATCGTGAAGTCTTTCTCGAATCGACCGCCGTTCTCCAGACCCTTGAGTTCAAGGAAGTGGTGCGCGTTGTTGCCGCCGTTAACGATGTGCGGCGTACCGTTGGCCGATTGGTAGAAGTAGTTGAGCGACTCGTCCCAGAGGCCGGACGGGCCGAACTTGCCTTCGGTGAGCGCGGTGCCGACGTAGAGACCGTCCTGGGTGAAGAAGTACGGCCGCCAGTTGCCCCACCAGTGCCACGTGGCGAGGACGTTCCCGATGCTTGGGAGCTTGAACTCGCCCTGGATGCCGCTGGCGAAAAGGCTCTTGGCTCGCTGCTGCGGCTCGGCGGCGATGCGCCAGAGTTCCTTGCCGTCGCGGTCGAGGCAGAGCATGGTGGTTGAGCCGGGTTCGATCGGTTTGCGTCCGAGCTGCCCCGACAGGCCGCCGACGGCGAAAACCTGGTTGTTGTCGTTCACATAGATGTTACCGATGGGCAGCTTCGGGTTCGCGATTTCGGTGAACTTGCCGATATCGTAGATCGGTGCGCCGTCCTTGGTCCAGCCGAGCACGTCGAAACGGTCGATGATGTGGCAGTCCGCGCAGAACCCGACCATGTAGATTGACCAGTCCGGACCGATGCCTTGGCCCCAGTTCGTCTGGAACTCCGGTTGGCGGTTCTTCTCGTACTTATCGCCGCGGAAGATGGACTTCATCCAGGTCATTTCGTTCGCTTCGACCAAGCCGTTACCGTTGAGGTCGGTCCACGCGTAGTTGTCGCCCTGGTGTCCGGCGAAGAAGGCTGGACGGTAATTCTTCATGCGATGGCGTCCGATGTCGCTGTCCCATTGGTCCTCGTCGGTCCCGTCGGTCGTGCTCCAGCGATGCAGGCCGCCCATGGCCGCGACCGGGACCCAGGTGTCGCCCTTGCGCATGAGGATGGCGAGCGCGGACTTGTTGCCGGGAGAGACCGCCACGTATTCCCTGCCATCGCGGATGAACTGGCGGATGCCGCCGCCGGAGGAGCTACCGTCGGGCACGAACGGCTGGAACATGCTCGTGCGACGAAGTTCGACGGCTTCGACTTCGTAGGTCTTCTTCTTCCAGTCGACCTTGAACCGGCGGCCCATGGTGTGGACGATGCTCATGTCCTTCTTGTCGCCCCAGAACGTGGAGCCGCCGCCGTAGGGCGTGGGTCCGATATATTCGCGCAACAGCGTGCCGGACCTGGCGTCCCATACGCTGACGCGCCGCGGCAGGCCATCGTCCTCGGCAACCCAGAGCTTGCCGTCGTCGGTCACCGCGATGCCGCGCGGGACCAGCATGCCGTGCTTTCCCCATTTCCCGAGCAATGCGCGGCCGCCTTCCTTGCCGATGGCGCGCAGGAACCTGCCGGTCGGCGAGAATACTTTGGCCTGGAACGACTTGCCCCAGTCGCTGACGTAGATGTTTCCGTTGCGGTCGGTGGTCGGCGTGTGCGGCGAGGAGAGTCCTTCGCGCACCACCACTTGCGCCTTCTTCGTCTTCAGATCTACTTTCACCAGATGGCCGTCGCTCACGGCCAGGAGCGTATTGTCGTCGAGCGCATGCAGACCCGCGGGCTTCTTCAGCGGGATGTCCTTGTCCGGCTCGGGCGCGCCGGTCTCGGCGTTCACGGCCATGAGCCGGTCTTCGAAGAGCATGGAGCAGTAGACGGTCTTTGAGGTGACGGCCAGGCCGATGGCGTTGGCCGGTTCGCCGAAGTCGATGTCGGCATAGCGCGGCTTGCCGCCATAGGTCTCGGGCGAGAGTCTCTTCTCGTTGAAGAGATCCCACATGCCCGCCATACGGGAGGTGTACGGGTACGTGGCCACGCGATGACGCGGGTTCTTCCTGCTGAACCGCATCAGGGCACCGGTCTTCTTGTCCATGCAGATCAGGATCGCGCGGCCTTCGGCGTTCGTGCCGTCGAAACGACCGGCGGGCTTGGTGAATTCCGGACCGCAGAAGAGCAGGTACAGGCAATCGCCATGTACCGCCAGACTCGTGCTGCGCGGGTAGAGTTCGAGGTTCAGCCCCCACTGACGCTGACCGTTCTCGTCGACCGCGATCACGGACCAGCCCTTCTCTGATCCCGGCGCAGCCAGGAACACCCACTTGCCGTCGGTCGCGGCCGCCTGCGGGTCGCCTTCGTCGCTCAACCAGTCGCCTTTGCCGTCGGCCGTCGGCCACGGCGGCGTGCCGGGATTGCCCACGCTCGCCAGGTACTCGGTCGAGATTGGATCGTGAACAGCCCTTTGAGCGTGTACTGGCCCGCCGGCAGCGGGTTGCCGTATTGATCGCGGCCGTCCCAGAACTCGACGTTGTCGCCCTTGTTGCGGAAATCGGCGCGCGCCAGCCACCGTTTGAGATGCCCTTGTCGGTCGTAAACCCCCAACGATGCCTCGGCGTCGCGCGGCAGCGCATACTCCACCGACAACGCGCCGCGGGTCTCCAGGTCCAGGCGGCTCACCACCGTGAATCGCGCATCCGCGCCCAACCACCACGGCTGGAACGTCAGTTTCAGACTCTCGCCCGTCTTGGGCGCGGGCAGTCCCGGGAACACCTTGGCCCACGGAATCGCCATCTCCATTGTGTACTTGCCCGGCTCAGAACCGTAGACCAGCTTGGCACCGTCCCTGAGCAGGAAGGGCTGCTGCAGCTCGCGACCGTCCGCGGTCAACGCCGCCGTTCCGTCCGTCTGCATCCAGGCGCACAGATTCGCGATCTTATTACGGTGCGACATGCGGATCTGCAGGCAGTCGCCGCCCTTGAATCCATTCTGTTCGCGTTCCAAGGCCGTGTTGAACGGCGGCTTCGGCGAACTGAAGCGCCCCGCGATATAGAGATTGTCTTTGTCAAACTTGGTGGCCAGGCTGCAACTGAAACGGTCGCCTACGAACCCCGGCAGGTAGGCGGCTTCGGCAAATTGTTCGGCGGGCCACTCGTCGTTGCCGAGCTTGCCGTCGATTGCCGGCGGCGTCGCCGTCTCGACAGCCGTCATGGTCGTCGGACCCTTGCCCATTGCCGTCGACACGATGCGCGGCTGGCGCGGTTGACCGGCCAACACCAGCGTACCCCAGTCGTTGGGATTGGGAAGGTGGCCCGTGCCGAAGAGCTTGTTGCGCGACGTCAGCACATTGGAACTCGTGTGGATGCAGGCCGCGCGCAGTCCCGCATCGAGCTTCGATGTTTCCGTTCCCCCGAGTTCGCGCCAAGCGAAGTCGAATGCCAGGTCCAGCTTGCCCTTGGAGGGCGCTTTGGTGAGCGGATTGATCGTGCTCCAGGGAATGAACAGTTCCTGACCGAACCCGCTGGGGCTGCGCGTCACGGCCGCCGCTCCGCCCATCTGCGTCAGGTCGATCCACGACTTGTCCTCGTTCCGGCGGGCGAAGAGGCAAACGCTCTTGCCGTCCTCCGACGGGTAACTCAGGATATGCACAACCTCCCGCCCAGTGCTTAGATGCAGTTCCATGCCGTCGCCGCCGTTCTGCCATCCCTCGGGATTCGCAAAGCCGGTCGAGTTCGCCGGCGGCTTCGGCGACAGCCATTCGCCTGAGACGTAGAGACCCTTCGCGTCGTAGGCCGTCCGAACCGCAACGCCGATATCGTTCCGGGCATCGCGCAAATCCGCGCCGCCAAACGGCAGCATCGGCACATAGTTCGCTTTCTCGATGCCCGACCAGTCGTCGAGCCTGCCGTCAATGGTCAATGCCTCCCGCAGGGGTACGCACGAAGGCAGGGACAGACCTCGCACTCCACCGGCTTCCGCGAACACGGATGGCATCCCCGCGGCAAGACAGACCAGCAGCGTCAAACGCGTCAAACGATCCTTCATCTCCGCTGCCCCCGCCACCCGCGTGCCCGTCGCAACCGCCGTGCCGAGGAGTGTTCCGAGTCCGATCTTGATTGCCTCGCGGCGCGTGAGGCGGATGGCCCCTTGCTTGTCACCATTCATGTCGATGTTCCTTTTTGGTTGGCACTTTCGCAAATTTAGTCCGGTTTCCTGCGGTTGGATGAACTCACACGGATAAATGCGGCATCAACCTTATCAAGGCTGTCAAATCGGGTCTTTGTCAAGGTGGCCGTCACGCCTGCCTGCTGGTTCCGAAAGATTGTCGAAGGAGTTGCCCCCCAATGCCATTGCAGAAAGACGGCGGCGGTTGCCGAGTCACGGCTGTCGATGACGGGACCCCGGCGCTCAGCCCATAAGAGGAAACTGCCGCCCAGCACCTCCACCCGCGAGCCGTCCGTCGCCTTGAGCAGCGTATCGGCATTCTCCGACTTGAACCCGAAAATCCAGGCGTCCGAGCGGCGGAAGGAATAATTCGCCGGTACATGCTCGGTGTTGATCATGCGGGCCCAGACCCGGACGTTCTCGAGGGCCAGTGTGCCTGCCTCGTTATCGCTGGAAAAGCCGATGCTGCCGTTGACGAACACTTCCTTGGGTGCCCCCTCGGGCCGGGTGTTTCGATACAGTCGCCAGATCTCGGTATCCTGGGCAGCCGCACTGGGAAAGTTCATACCGGGTTTGGCACTATAGCTTCGCGTGTGATTGAATTCCATGAAGATGTCCTCGATCACCAGCGGCCGGTCTGCGGCGTGGTCCAGCAACACGCCGCCGGCGCTCATAGACTGGTGGATCAGCAACGGTTCGGCGGACGGTTCCGCCACCCGGAACAGCGCCGGGCCATCGAAGGCGGCAGCCTTGGAACGGGTTATGACACCGAAGAGCATGGTGATCTCGCGAACGCTCGCAGGGATGTCTACCGTGCCATTGATGACATAGTTTGCACGGGGGAACCAGATGACCGGCTTGCCGGAATCCACAGCCCGCTGGATCGCAGAGGTGTCGTCGGCGATGCCGTCGCCCACGGCGCCGAAATCGTCAACGTTCGCCCATTGCGCGATGTCGGTTTCGGGCAGGATCAGGGGCGTATCCTTAACCGGGAGGCGCAGGGGCGGCTCGTCATCGAGTGCGACCACCGCGGCCGTTGCGTACTCGGCTATGTTGCCTGCCCCGGCCGTGATCTCGCCGCGATGCCGCACCGCAGCGCGATAGCCTTGGATGCGGAGATCGCGGGCGAGCAGGAAACCGTCCGGCTCGACATCCATCGCGACGGCCTGTTCCGGCGCGGCGCGGAATTCACTTTCCAGCACAATCGCCTGGCCCGCCCGGCCTACACGCAGCACTACGGGGGCGTTCTCGACCAAGAGTTTGCGGGCGCTCAGGGGGTCGCCGCCGCCTCCGGAGCGGGCTTCGCCGAGGCGGATGGCCGTCTCGCGTTGGCGGGAGAGCGTGGCGTACTCCAGGGTCACCATGGTTTCACGACCGGCGGCGATCTCGATACCGGTGTCGAACCCCGTGATGCAGAGGTCGCGGAGGTAACCGGTGGCATTGTTGGCATCGCTCAACAGTCCGGCCCGTCCCGAACCGTCGCCGGAGCGTATGGACAGGTTGCGGACGCCGCCCCAGTTGGACGAGTTCCACTTCACCCCGACCGCTCCAGGATTGCCGCAGCCGGTATCAATGGTCAGGTTCTCGCAGAAGTTGCCCAGATTCACGTTCGAGCCAACCTGCAAAAGGTAGAACGCAAGCACGGCCTTGTCGGCGCCCACGCCGAAACCCGGGGCGTTGTCCTTGAGGCGGATGATGGTCTTGTCCCGGCTCTGGCCAATGACGCGTAGCATCCAGTTGTTTTCGGCATAGACGCTGGCATCTCCGTACTGACCGCGTATGTGGCGGCCGTCGTTGTCTTTGCCAGCGGGTTGCTTGTTGATCTGCCGCTCGTGCTCCGGCGATGCGACCCGGAAAAACTCGACGTGGTCCCACCCTTTGAGGATGTTCATGGCCAAAGCCGGCCAGCCCTGGCTGACGGTGTCGCTGACCAGGTACTCGCCGTCGGGCAGGTACACTACCCAGTTGCGGTCGTGTCTCTTGGTGCAGTACGAGTAGTCGTCGCCCTGGTGGATTTCGTAGTTGTCCCGGACGAACCGCAGCGCCGCGATCAGCGTCTTGGTGTCATCGGTGACGCCGTCGCCCTTGGCGTTGAACGGCGGCTTAGTCACGTCAAGGATGCGTCCGCCCCTGCCGGCGTGATAGAAGGCTTCGGGCGGATAGACCTGGTTGATCGGCGGATGGCGGTCACCTGGGGCGGATTCGGATGTATCTGTTTTTCCTCGCTGCAGATCCACCGCCTGAGTGCCACCTGCCGCCCGTGTGGTCGTCGTTACTACCGCCGCACCCAGGAATGACCCGACGCAAATCCGTAATGCATCGCGGCGAGTCAGACCGTTGCTTCTCTTACTTTGCTTGTTATCTTCCATGTCGTTATGCCTTTCATGTGATCGTCGGTTGCTCCCTATATGAACTCATAAACATTCACTTTCTGGACGCTCTACTGTTCATCGAAGGAGACACCTTTTGTCGTTCGTCGTTTAGAACCACTTACTTGCTGTACTCACGGAGTCTGCTAGGACGACCGTTGAGGGTTTCAAAGATATCATTCCTCATCGCGTCCGCGTCGATTTTCCTGATGAGACACACACTTGTGGCTGCGGTGGTTGATACAAACCGGTAGTCCTGATAGCGGTCGCCGACGGTCACTCCTTTCACGTTCGAGAACCAGTTTTTCTTTGCATGTATGGATATAACCGCTGCGAGTCCGGTTAAATCATACCACCCCGCATTCCTGTCGGGGGAAATCTGGTAAAGATAATCCCCCAATGGATTCTTGGGATAACGGTCCTTCATCTCGCGCCTGTCCCACGTGAGCGTGATAGCCACCGGCTCCAGCATGATCCAGAATTCTAGGCCGCTCTGAGCGACAATATGGGCAGCCCAGGCGTCTCTTCTACCGTTCCAAGTGCCAACGCGCAGGGAAGACCAACTGCCGCCAATCCAGACGGCGCGGATTCGCTGGCGGAATTCCGTTTCCCACCCCGCCCGCCGGGCCTGGAGGATTGCGCAGGCCAGATTGGTGAGTGGGCCAAGTGACACCACCCAGACCGGCCTGTCCGGTGAGGCGCCCCAGGCAGCCGCAAGGATGGCTTTGCTGGCTTCCGTGACGATCGGTTCGGTGTCAGCCCAGTTGTCGCTATACGGAGGTATTAAGGGTTGATCGGCCCCGATAAAAACCCTTGGTACCCGTGCAGCAGGCAAACCACTGCGTCTCGCCAAATCAATAACCTTTAGTATTCTCTCATAATTGGCTTTTACCGCGCCGGGTTCCTCGCCGCCATGATGGACAGCGGTTATACCTATTAGCTCGACATCACTGTATAGGGCGTAAACGATGGTGTCGATGTCGTCCTCTTCGACGTCGGAGTCTAACAATACCTGCGGGACGTTCACCGTAGTCGGGGTATGCACCCGCACCAGAGCTGAGCAGGAATGGCTTTCTGTCCCATTGCTGACGGTCAATGTTACCCGATAAATGCCTGCTTTGCTAAAGCTCTTGGTGACTTGCTTGCCCGAGGCTGTGCTACCATCGCCGAAGTCCCAATGGTAAGTGCCAATGGCTCCGTATGATTTGCTGCCGTCGAAGGTGACTGACTTTCCTTCGAGCACGCTTCCGGAAAACGGCGTGATTTGCGCTTCGACGGCAGGATAGATAGTGACTCGCTCTATGATTTTCACTGTTTCTCCGGCGCCGGTGATTGCGAGCGTAACCTCGTAGGTTCCAGCCTTGCTAAACCTGTGGAAAACCGTCTGTCCCGTGTCGGCCGTGCCGTCGCCAAATTCCCATTGCCACGACTGCACCGTTCCGAACACGGGTTTTCCTGTAAACTCTACGACCTCTCCGGCGCGCGGAACTTGTGGTTTTACAATGACCTGCGCATCGATCGGAGGTAAGTACGCGACCATCCATGTTCTGTTTTCCACAGCGCGGAAGTGGATATTTCTTAGTCTCGACGATCCATCCTTGCTATATACTTTAACTCGCAGAGCATCGAACTGGATTGGGCTCTGGTCCCGACCGCCCCAGAAGTACTCACCGCAATCATACCATCCGCCCACGCCCTGCGAGTGGACACGCCATTGGCCGTTACTCCGCAATTCGATCTTCCAGGCGGTATCGGTCTGAGGCGGCTCGTCAGGGTAGGTGCCCGTGAGCGCGATGAAGTTTGCCAGCACCGGAGCCTTCCACTCCGCCATCCAGTATGCGGCTTTGTCCTCCGGGACCACGCCCAGATCGGCATCTTTCCTTACGCCGTAAGCGTACCAATCGGTCTTTGATGCCAATTTTTTAGTCGGGTGATGAACCCAGTGCGAGAAATCCAAAAAATGTTTGTTTCTTGAAGTCGTAGACGAGGAATTTCGGCTGGCATGCGCCTCCGTCAAACTGGCGCAAACCCACTTTGAACGAATCCATATTGCCGGAAAGGGTCGCATCCAGCAGGAGGTTGTGCTCGCAGTGATGAATCTGGGAGGATTTCCGCACATGCGTTCCCCGGGTAACCCCATCCTGCGCGGCGGCGAAGCCCGACAGTACACTGACGATGAGGCCGCAAAGCAGCAAGGCTGCGGCCGTCTGGCGAACAGGCTTACCTTGGTTCGGCATGGTAATTCTGTGTCTTTGAAATGCTAGCACCAAGCGATCCAAGAGGGTGTGTGGTTCATTTGAGTTCATGGCATGGGACGAATCACCGAGGCGCCGAGCAGGTACTGCGGCATCGGCGTCAACGGAATCGTCGCCACTCCGCCTGGAGTGGCCAGGCGGCGCCGGTTGCCCATCACGTCCGCCACCTCCACCGACTCGCTGCCAACCTTGAGTTTCACGGTGGCCTCCGGTCCGGTGCTCCACATCACGCCGACCAGACCGGGCCGCACCGAGCGCTGGCGGACATGGATCACAGCCCCGGGCAGCTCGATGCGCTCGACGAAGCGGCCGGCGCCGAGGATGTTGCTCATCGTCGCATAAGCCACAAAATGCGGGCGCACCCGCCTATTGTGGATGAGGCTTTCCTGGCTGTTTTCGTTCCACCTCAACCAGTTGTACGAGAGGTTGAAGAAAGTCGGAAAATCGGTTAATATCTGCGTGACGTAGGTCACCGTATTGCGGACCGCGTTCTGTTCATCCTGCAGGCGATTGGGGCCGTGGGTACTGTTCCGGTCGTGCCTTCCGGTACCATTGAACTCGGCAGCCCAGAGCGGAATATCCTGCTTGCCAGCCTTCCGGAGTTCGCTCATAGTGGCCGGCCAAATTGCTCTGTAGTTGATGTAGGTGTTGATGCCCCAACCGTCTAGTTCGTTGGGCGTGGCGACTTGCAGGAACAGCCGCACGATGTCGCCTTTGACGTGGGCGGCGCAGTTCTGCCCGAACATGCAGTCCGGATCGGCGGCCTTGGCCGCCCGATAGGCGACAAGGAAGGTCTGAAAGTACTGCCGGACTGTTCCGGGATGGTTCCATAGCAGGTAATAACTTCCATCGTCCTTGGTGGCACGGTCCAAGTCATCCACCCACTCGCCCACGAATTCGTTGCCCCACTTCCAGTGGCGTATATCATTCTTCAGGCCCGAAACCACCTGCGTGATCACTTCCGTGAGAACCGGTGTCAGCCTGGGGCGTTCTTCCTCGCTCATCGTGAAATGCAATGCCCCCATGGGCGTCACGCCGTAGCGCCGATATGCGGCGATGTGCTTGCGTGCCTTGTCGATTTCCCGCTCGATCTCTTGCCGCCGGGCGCCAGGGTCCTCTGTCCTAACCAATCGTCCCAGCTGATGGTCAAGGCCGCCCAGAGCGTACCAGCTCTTGCCCATGCCGCCTGCAAACATCATCTGGCCCATCGGTACCTCTGCAGGGGTCCCAGCAGGGAAGTAGGGGTCCCAGAAACTGAATGGATAATCCATGCGCCCGCGTTCTTCTGGCGTGGTTTCGCGCTCGGCGAGGACTGCGAATCTGGTGAAGCCCTTGTCCTGATCAACGCCACCTTCGCGGATGACGTAACTGACGGTATATGCCCCCAGAGGCAGGTCTTTGGGATAGGCGACCGACGCCATATTGGTACCGTAAGGCGGCACGGTGGCGGAAATGGTCTTCTTGAGTATCAGTCGCCCCAGCCAATCCTCTACCTCATAGCGGATCTCAAGGTTCCGCGGGTCGCCGATCCAGTTCTGCAGCCGCAGGTTCACGGGCTTGGTGCGCGGGTCTGCCGGAGCAAATATAATGCCTCCGCCGTAGCCTGTGTCGCTTTCAATAGTCAGGGTGTCCGGACGGTGGGCGATGCTGGTCGGCACGAAGGGCAGGCCGCCCGCCTGCGCTGTGTCATGGAACGCTTCTTCCGCATCATACGTAGGGAGCCACTCCCTTGGTGCTCGTTGGGTTTGCACCCGGAAGAGCGAGACGTTATCCACCAGTACAAAACCACGGTTGTGCGACCACTTTGCCTGGACACCGCCCGAAATCGGGTAGAAGGCATGATTCATGACAACGGCCACCCGGACGGACACGGTGTTGGCGGGCGCAACCACCGCGCCGCTCACAACCCGCACCCAGCCCTCCTGCTCGAATGGCCTCTCGTTGGGTAGCCAGTCCGCCCACACGTGAGGATAGGGCAACACCTTGCCATCCGCATCGAGAAACTGGATGCGCACGGGATTGGGAAAGCCCATGTCTTGTCTATGCCGGTTGGCAAACCACACGAAGGCCATGGCCTGATAAATAGCGCCGGGCTGCGCCGGTGAGGGTTCCGAGACCCAGCGGGCGCTGACCTCCTCGCGGGCAAAGGCGTAGTTGACGCCGGGACTCCCGCCCGGCACGTACACCGAAGGATTCTTCTCCCCCCAACTGCGGACATAGGGACCCCGGTCGTACACTTTGAGGCAGCGCCGGCCCGAGAAGGCACCGCCCTCCTGCCAGATGGCGGAGGCGTTTCTGTTGTCGCCCTCGATCTTCCAGCCCGTCGGGGTATCTTGGCCTTCTTCGAAGGTCGGATTCGGCACCAGGTTGCCGGAAAACGTGTATCCCTCCGGAGGCGTGGACAGTGGACCCGCGTCCGCCGGCCCCGAGTTGAACTCGAGGCCCACGGTATCAGTCTCCCCCGCCTCCAATTTCACATTGCTGATGGCGGCCTTGACGACTGTCCCGCGATCCATGTCGCCAGCCTCCGCCGCAGTCTCCAACCGGAAGATGATCTCGACCGCTCTCGCCTCGCTGGGCACCGATACGTTGTCCGCTACCCGTCGCGGCTTGTCGCTGTTGGTATGTAGCTGCCATTCCCTGGCCAGCGGCGGAAACCCCAACAGGGCCCGACCATCGTCAATATTCGTACCTTTCTCGTTCAGCCAGCGAAGTTCGGCAACCAACCGTACGGTTCTTCGGCGATGAGCCGGACTGTGATGAAAGACCCCGATATGTAGATTCTCACTTGTATAGGCAAAAGATAGATGCATGCGGGCGTTCGGCGTCACGGGGATCGGCGCGCTTTTCAGGCCGGCCGTTCCGTCCCTGTCTAGTTCCAACAGCAATCGTCCACCTTCGACCCGCGCCTTCCCGCCGCCGGGAACCGGATGCCAATCCATTTCGGCGGCTTGGCCCGCGGGCAAAAACGAGAGCAATAACAAACCAAGGACAAGGCATGTGCCCGACTTAGCTACGCCATGTCCGGTAAGCAACCCGTGTCCCCTGCGGGGACATTTTCAAGAGTCTTTTGCCATTGACGAACAGTTCGGTGATCAATTTCCGCCTGAGTTTCGGGGGGCTCGAATAAAGCCCCCATCTTCGAGAGATTTTTGCCTGCCCGAATCAGGCTGAGGCGGACGGTTCCCGACCACGGACCGGGCCCATCGTTGGCCACGGAAACGGGAACCTTTAATCTGCCAGCAGGAATTCTCGTTCTCCAAAAGTTGACCATCACTCCCACGGGCGCGACCGCGTCGGCAATGTATCGGCCCAAAGCCAGTTCCCTCTCGCTCAGTGTTTGGCTGGCCATGGGCATTTGGATGCCGGGACCCCAAAGATAGCTATCCCACAACACGCCCAGGCAACCGGGCAAGCGCCGGTAGTACTCGGCTTCCCAGGCAACAAAACGCGATCTGCCGAACAAATAATGATTTCCATTCGCTTCGGCAAAATATGCTTCGGCAAAACGTTTTGACTGATTCAGATAAAAGCTGCCATCCCTGTTTAAGAACAACCCACAGTATTCGTTTACAATCCAACCAGGATGAACCGGCCTTGGGTTTGGGCCCTTTTCGAATATCTCCGGGTAAATCCCTTCATCGAACAGGAACTTCCAAGGCCCATCTCCCAGGTAATCGAACACGCTATAAGGGTGCCATTCGGTAACGTCACCCTTTCGGGACAAGACTGCCGCTTCCTGAGTATGATGAAACCAGGTTGAAGGCTCCCAGGGGCGCTTGGAAAGGTCGAGATGCCGCACGGCCTTTACGGCCTCTCTTAATAACGGCGCGCCTGCGTCTTCATTCGCTGTTTCATTAGCGGCGTCCCATATAACTACACTCGGGTGATTGGCGCGTTCGTGAATCCAGTCTCTAAACTCCGCTATGACACCCTGAAGTGTGGCGGTCTTGTTGATTCGCCAATGGGCCTCGTCCTGCACGAGAATTCCCTCTTCGTCAGCTATGCGGTACCAGATTTCCGGCATCAAATCAAAGCTGAACCGGACGGCGTTACCTCGTAACTGTTTTACAAACCGAAAGGCCTGGCGAATCGTTGACTCATCGTACAATGACCCATCTTCGACAGTTGGTGAAGGCCAAATGGCCCTGGCGCCATCGAGAACGCGGTTTTGAGGGTGTTTTCTGAATCGTGTAGTGCCACAAAATGATCCGCTGTGACGGATTTTCATTGATTTA
>Ga0315282_10008811_pt1 | contig 16229 bp, 13 predicted proteins | sample YL17G07_20_MG_FD_203693 | JGI IMG/M metagenome (GOLD analysis project Ga0315282, IMG submission 203693) | Sediment microbial communities from Yellowstone Lake, YNP, Wyoming, USA - YL17G07_20 | ecosystem: Environmental > Aquatic > Freshwater > Lake > Sediment | place: USA: Wyoming | collected...
CTGGCGGGAAGACGTGCCCGATCGAGGTGTTCACAACGCGCCCCGACACGCTGTTCGGCGCGACGTACATGGTTCTCGCGCCGGAGCACCTGCTCGTACCGGAACTGACCACCGCAGCGCGGCGGAAGGAAGTGGACGCGTACCGTGAGAAGGCGCGACTGGTGAGGGACATCGACCGCACGGCGATGACGCGGGAGAAGACGGGAGTGCCGCTCGGCTCGGTGGCCATCAACCCGGTCAACGGCGCGCCCGTCCCGATCTGGATTTCCGATTACGTCCTGATGGGCTATGGCACGGGAGCAATCATGGCGGTTCCCGCGCACGACGAGCGCGACTTCGAGTTCGCCACGAAGTTCGGTCTGCCCATCGTCGAGGTGATCCACAGCCCGAATGCGGTGCGGGATGAATCGGGGCGGCTGGCGGAGGCGTACGTCGGTTCCGGTTCGATGATCAACTCCGCGCAGTTCGACGGGTTGGACTCGGCGTTAGGCGGCAGAGAGATCGTCGCGAAGCTCCAACAGGACGGCAAAGGCGACGCGACGGTAAGCTACCGACTGCGCGACTGGCTCTTTTCCCGGCAGCGGTACTGGGGCGAGCCGATCCCCATCGTCTACTGTGACACCTGCGGCGAGCAGCCGCTTCCGGAGGAGCAGTTGCCGATCCTGTTGCCGGACGTGGAATCGTACGAGCCGACTGGGACCGGTAAGTCGCCTCTGGCAGGGATTGATTGGTGGGTGAACACGTTATGTCCGAGGTGCGGCGGCCCGGCCAAACGCGAGACCGACACCATGCCTCAGTGGGCCGGATCGTCGTGGTACTTCCTGCGATACCCCGACCCGCGCAACTCGGAAGCCGCCTTCGGTCGTGATGTCATCGCCAAGTGGCTTCCGGTGGACATGTACGTCGGCGGCGTGGAGCACGCGATCCTGCACCTCTTGTACGCACGCTTCTTCACGAAGGTCCTTCACGACGCCGGGCATCTGCCCTTCGACGAGCCGTTCAGCCGCCTGTTCAATCAGGGCATGATCGTCCGGCAGAGCGAGAAGACCGGCAAAGTGGAGAAGATGTCCAAGTCGAAGGGGAACATCGTCAGCCCCGACCAGCTCGTGGACGACTACGGGGCCGACTCGTTGCGGATGTACGAGTTGTTCGTCGGGCCGCCGGAGCAGGACTCGGAATGGAACGACAAAGGCATTCAGGGCATCAGCCGGTTCCTCAACCGCGTGTGGGCGCTCGCGACTTCGAATCTCGAACCGTCCGAGCCGAAGGAAGGTGTCGTCCGGGCGCGTCATCGGCTTGTCAAGCAGGTGACGGAAGGGCTGGAATCGTTCAAGTTCAATACGACCATCAGCCGCGTGATGGAGTTCGTGAACTTCGTCATGGACCCCGACGGGTCGAACGGGGGGTTGGACCGGGAATCACGCGATGCGCTCATCGTACTCCTCTCGCCGTTCGCGCCGCACATGGCCGAAGAGTTGTGGCGGCTGGCGGGCTACGAGAACAGCATCTTCGACCACGCTGAGTGGCCCGGCTACGACGACGCGCTTGCAGCCGCCGAGAAAGTGACGGTCGCCGTGCAGGTCAACGGTAAGCTGCGGGGAACCGTCGAACTGGACGCGGATGCGGCGGGGGAAGTCTTCGAGAAAAGCGCCCTGGCGCTACCGAACGTGCAGAAGCATCTTGACGGCAGGACACCGCGCAGGATTGTCGTCGTGCCGGGCCGCCTCGTGAACATCGTCGTGTAGGAAAGCCGCGAGACGATCTGTTCGGTCTCGGGCATGCCAGAGAGCAGCCAGCACCCCCGGCGCATCGGCGCGCCGGCTGACGAGAACGGGAAATGACAGCCGTAGAATCACGAACCAAGAATCCGTTCATGCCGACCAAGCTCGTCCTCACGAAAGGGGTGGGTTGGCATCCCGAACAGCTCACGAGTTTCGAGATGGCGCTGCGGGACGCGGGCCTTGCCTCGTTCAACCTCGTCTCGGTGTCGAGCATCGTGCCGCCCCGTTGCAGGATTGTCGGCAGGAAAACCGGGCTTGCCGAGCTTGCTCCCGGTCAGGTGGTGTTCACCGTGCTCAGTCGCGCTGCGACGGACGAACCGCATCGCCTTCTCGCCGCCTCCATCGGCGTGGGTGTTCCCCGCGACCGGAACAAGTATGGCTACCTCTCGGAGCACCACAGCTTCGGCCAGACCGAGGAGGTGGCGGGTGAGTACGCCGAAGACCTCGCGGCGGAAATGCTCGCGACAGTGCTCGGCGCGGAGTTCGACCCGAACCAGTCGTGGGACGAAAAGCGGGACATCTGGCGCATCCGCGGCGAGATCGTGCAGACGCGGAACATCACGCAGAGCGCCATGGGCCATAAGGATGGCTGGTGGACCTCGGTGCTCGCGGCGGCGGTGCTCATCCCGTAGGCAGGAGGACCTGCCCAGAGGCACCGTGGGATGAAGAACGGACGGGAGGTCTCGCGCGCCTGGCCTACGTCTCCGGTTCGTGAGCCTCTCGACGGGAGGCAGTCACGGCCGTCCCGACACGGTTCCGGGTCGGTCCATCACAGCATAGGGAGGACCCGGTGTCGTCGCCGCCTCGCTCCGTGATCCTCTGCACCACGCTCAACGCGGCCCTCAATACTTCCCGTATTCCAGTCCCGTCTCGATCATGGCGATGTAGTTGCGCAGCGCTCTCTCCGGGAGGACCCGCGTGAACGGCGACGCGGTCGGGCAGAGCACGTATCCACCTCCCGGCGCGGCTGCGTCAATGGCTCTCTTCACCGTGTCGCGTACGGCATCCTCCTCGCCGGCATAGAGGTCGCCGATCTGGATATTCCCCTCAAGGCAGACTTGGTCACCGATGCGCCGCTTGGCGGCGGCGAGCTCTACGTCGCCCATCGGTGGCGCTTCGATGGGGTGCAGGACGTCGCTTCCCATCTCCGCGAACTGCTCCAGGACTCTGTCGAGCGGGCCATGGCAGTGAACGTGCACGAGGCCGCCCGCCGCGTGGATGCGGTCGGTGATCTTCTTCATCGGCCCGGCGACCCAGTCGGTGAAGTAGCGCGGGTGCATGAGCGGCGGGACGACGTATTCCGCCCCTCCGAAGCCGAAGATGCTGCCTATTCGGTTCTCGATGAAGTGATCGAACCATGCCAGGAGCCGGTTCGTAAAGATCTCCACGAGCATGTCGATGGTCTTCTTCCGGTCGATGGACCAGAACCCGAGCAACTCCGAGCCGAGCAGTTCGTGGACGAACGCGATGGGGTCCATCGTCCCGATCATGACGAGGCCCCGGTCGCCCATCCGTTCGAGCGCGGCGGGATAGCCGCTCACGTCGGGCTTCGGCGGGACGTACGGCACGGAGAGGAACCGTTCGAGGTCCTTGTCGTCCTCCACCCAGAACTTGTGAGTGAGGCTCGAATACTGGTGCTTGCTCACGCGCGTGACGAAGCTCAACGGTCCTTTCGGCGTGTGGGCGATTGTCTCCTTGTACGTCCAGTTCGGCGAGTCGTGCGACTTCTGCTCGATCTGGACTCTCTCACTTGCGGTGAGGAGCCAGCCTTGACGTGCCCCGAACCCGCCCATGAGATCGCAGTGCGCGGCGACCATCTCGATGAGCGGAGCGTAGCTCGGATGCCGGTTCCTCGTCCAGGCTTCGTCATTGATGCGCACGCCGCGTACGTTGATCGGCACGCGGTCGGGTTGCTTACACTGGTATGCGGTGAGCAGGCGTTCGCGGGAGGTCATAGTCACCCTTGGGGTTCAATTGAAGAGCCCACTCAGATCGGCATCCCGACCCATCGCTGGCGGAGGGTGAGCGCCCCGTTCCCGATCTCCTCCCGGAGATGGTCGGGGATCGTCACGAGATAGACCTGAGGTAGCCCGGTCCGATCCGATGTGAAGACGACCTTCGTCCCCTTCCGGTTGAACGACGGGTGCGGGTGGGTCCAATCTCCGTTCGAGCCGAGCGTCTTGCACGGACAGCCGTAGCGACCGCTCTCGACGTGGATGAGCTGGAGTCCGACATCCGGCCAGTTCGTATCGGCGACGATCCACTTGGCGTCGGAGCTCGCGGCGGAGTGCCAGAAATAGGGGCCGGAGGCGGTGAGCTTCGGTTCCGTGTCGTCGGAGGTGATGGTCATGACGGCGTGGCCCGGCGGCAAGAGCGTGCCCTGCATCCGCCCGGTTCGTCCGAGCCAGGCGCAGTGGGCGAACTGCTGGAACGGAAACGGGCGGACACGATCTCCGTCGAAGTCGCTCACGTACATCCCCTGCCGAATCTCCGGCGCTGACTGCCCGCTGAATGTGAACTCCGGCTTCGCAGGGTTGGCGACGATGTGGTTGTAGGGCATCCCGTGACAGATCGTGACCGCTTCCGCGCCATCGGTTCTCAGCCGTGCCACCGCCCGTGTGCCGTCCTTGAGCGTGGCAACGGCGAAGAAGTACGTCCCGTCGCCGGAGAGCGTGCACGCACCGAAGCCGGTTGCCTCGTCGCAGCAGGCGATCTCCGTCTCCTCGAACGTGTCCGGGTCGAGCGAGATGAGGATGTTGCGCTTGACGCCGTAGACCAGTCGCCGGTTCCACGCCGGGATCGGGTGGCCGAGCGGATGATCCTCGTCGGTGAGCTGCGTCAGGTTGCGCCCGTCCTCGTCGACCCGGAAGACATCCCACGGCACGCCGCGGCCGGGGTAGCGTTGCGAGAGGAACAGAAGCGCCTTATCGTCGCTCAGGAACGACTGGTGCTCGAAGTAGAGGTTCGTGCTGAACAGCGGCGCGGCGGTGAGCCGGACCATGACCGCGCCGGTCACCGGATCGGCGATCTCGACGGCTTCTCTTCCGAAAGTTCGGCCACGTTCGGACATCGGGATTCCCTGTCGTGTCTGGGGTGCGTGTGATGAAGATCCGCCACGGAGACGAAATGGCGCGGAGATCAGCATGACGCGTCGTGGTGGACTTCAGGTTGCCTCCAAACTACGGGACACCCGGTGATGGAGCAAAGGGATGTGCCGGCTTCACCTGAGTCGAAGGGCCCGGGAAGAGGACGATGTCTTCGAGGCCGGACGGTTCCTGCAACTCACCTCAAGGATACCGACCGAGTGCTGGTGTCATTCTGCATGTCGACTTCCACCGGATGTTCCGGTCAAGGACGCGAAGCGTTCTCCGCTCGGCGCGACTCTTGAGCTTCTTGAGGTGGCGTGGAGCAGAGGCCACGAGCGTGCCTGCGACGAGCTAACCTTTCTCCGGCTCGCCAGCCCGGTCGCCCTGAGGTCCGGCGTTCCCCGGTTCGTCGCGTAGGACGTCGTCAGCTATGCTCGGATACAACTTCCGCGTGCATTCGGGGCACAGGCTGTGGGAGAACTCCGCCTCCGAACGATCCCGAACGTAGCCTTCGATCTGCTCCCAGTAGCCTTTGTCGTTGCGGATCCTCTTGCACGATGCACAGATCGGCAACAGGCCTTTCAGTTGCCTGACGGTGGCGATGGTCTCCTGGAGGCGGACGGTCAACTCTCTCTCCGCCATCAGAAGAGCGCGAACCTCGGAGGCGAAGTGAGCGATCATGAGAAAAGAAGCAAGCCTGATGAGCGTGTTCCAGTACCGGAAGGCGGGGTGCACATAGGAATGCTGTGAGAGCAGGTCGACGCCGAGCCACGTGACTGCGCACGCGAAAGACATGGCGATGGCAAACCAGTAGCTTGCATACCACGCCAGGAGTATGACCGGAGCGAAGTAGAAGACGAAGAAACCGAGTTCAGGGCCGGTGACGTAGTCCAGAGCGCCGAGGATCAGCACAGTCCCGACACCGAGAAAAGCGACGAGAACAGGCCCGGGTCTTGACGCGCGCACCATTGCAACCTCCATCACGCGGCGAGGTACGCGCCGACATGTCTCCCGGATAACCCCATGCGTCTACCCGCGCTGTTGCCATGTGGGACGGTCGTATGAAACAGAGAATACGGACATGGGTAACGTTCCTCAAGGACGTGGCGGCGGACGGGCGTATCCCGACCCGGAACAAGGCGATCCTCGCAGGGATGCTCCTCTATATCGCCTCGCCGGTGGACCTTATCCCCGACTTCATCCCGATCATCGGCTACTTCGACGACCTGATCGTCATCCTGCTCATGCTCGACTACGTCCTGAACGAGATTCCCCTCCACGTGCTCGCGGACCACTATCCCGGCGACGCCGAATCGCTCCTGGGCATGAGACGGCGGACGCGCTGGATCGGACGTTGCATCCCCGGATGGGTCAAACGGAAGCTGTGGAAGCCGGTGGGGAAAGGCCCGCGCACGGGGTCGGAGAACGAGACAGCCGGGTGACGAGCGGTATCACCCCGCAGCGTTTGCGCCCGGTTTCACGCCCCGGATGATCACGTGCCACGCGAGCGTGCGAATCCCGGGAACACGCGCCAGCCATCGGTCAATCGTTCGGTTTCTCGGAGGCGGCGTGAGTGTGCGTTCGAGGGGCTGAGACAGGTTCGACCCAGCCCCGGTCAGACTCTTCTCAGAAGCTGCGGCGCGCCGGTGACCCGGCCTGTGCGGGGCCGCGCGGGGCTGATCCATCAACCCGGTGGACGTTACAGACCGGGGGAACGTGCTCTTTCCGGAAGTAATCCGTGTACCGGTTCGGACAGTACGGTGTCGCCACCAGGTACGTGTCCTCGCACACCTCCAACTCTACCACTCCGTCCGGCATGGTGAAGTCGTCGACCGGCAGGTTCAGAGTTGTGTGCGCTTCTTTCATGAATCGTGCCCAGATGGGCAACGCCGCACCGGCACCGGTGTTGAGTCTCCCCATGTCTACCCGGTGGTCGAAGCCCACCCACACGCCGCAGGTAATCTGGGGTGTGAATCCGACAAACCATGCATCGCCATAGTCGTTCGTTGTGCCGGTCTTTCCACCTGCAGGGCGGTCGAACCCCCATTTCCATCGAGCGCTTCCCCCGGTGCCGCGGTCGACCGCGTATTCGAGGAGCTTCGTCATGATGAACGCCGTGGGTGGACTGAGCGCCTCTTTCCGTTCGCCCGACAACTGCTTGGGGATAAGCAGCGCGCCGTCGCGTGCGGTAATTCTGCTGATGGCATATGGGGAGACGTAGATGCCGTTGTTCGGGAATGTGCCGTAGGCCGCCGTCAGTTCGATCAGCTTCACCTCTCCGACGCCCAGGGCGAGAGAGTTGACCGCCGGAAGCCGGGTCGTAATGCCCATGTTGTGGGCGTACTGAATCGCCAGGCTCGGTCCGATCTCCCGCAGGAGCCGGATGGCCACGAGGTTAATAGATCCCCTCAGCCCTTCGCGGAGCGTTGTCGGCCCGCCCACCGTGCGGTCATAGTTCTCCGGTCTCCACTCGTGCCACGTGCTGTCGATCATCTCAACGAGGGTGATCGGCTGGTTGAGGAACTGACTGACCGGTGTGTAGCCGTTGTCAATGGCGGCGGTGTACACGAACGGCTTGAACGCGCTCCCGGGCTGTCGGAGAGCCTGCACCGCCCGGTTGAACTTCGTCACGTCGAAGTCCCGCCCGCCGATCATTGCAAGCACCGCGCCCGTGCGAGTATCGAGTGCGACAAGTGCCGCCTGAATGCGCTTGGCGACGGTAGTATCGCTCGTTGTGCGAGACGAGTCGATCCATCCCCTCACAACGGAAGAATTCACCCACTCGGGGATCTTCCCCGTCGGCGCCAGGACGCCGTGGTCGAAATACGCCTGGAGGGTATCGACCTGATCGTGCAGGACGCGTTCGGCGATGTTCTGGAGGCGGCTGTCGAGGGTTGTCTCGATGCCGAGGCCGCCCTCGTAGATCAACTCGTCGGCACTTGTCGAGTCGGGTAATCCAAGCGCCTGCGTGAACCGTGCTCGCAACGAGTCGTTCCCTGCGAGCATATCACCGAGGGTAATGCGGATGTACTCGGTGAAATAGGGGGCGATTCCCAGCTCCTCTTGAGCCGGATTCGTTCTCAAGGGCAGCACCCGCAAGCTGTCTACCTGGTGTCGGTTCAGCGCGCCGGTCACGCCCATCGCACTCAGGACAACGTTGCGTCGTGCGATTGCTCGCTCCGGATGGCGGACGGGGCTGTAGTTGTTCGGGGCGGGCAGCATCCCGATGAGTGTGGCCGCCTGCTCGATAGTGAGGTCTTTCGCGTCGACCCCGAAGTAGGACAGCGCAGCCGCCTGCACCCCGTAACTTCCGGCGCCGAAGTAGACCTGGTTGAGGTAGAGTTGGAGGATCTCCTTCTTCGTGTACGTGCGCTCAATCCTCACTGCGAGAATGCCCTCCTTTGCCTTCCGAACGAGGCTCCGCTCCTTGGTGAGGAAGAGATCGCGCGCAAGCTGCTGGGTGATGGTGCTCGTCGCCCTCGGTGGGGTGAGGGTGCTGACGCTGACCAGGACCGCCCGCACGAGGCTGACCGGGCTGACGCCCCAGTGGTCCCAGAACCCGCGGTCCTCGCTCGCGAGCAGCACCTCCACGAGGTGCGGCGGGAGTTCCTCGTACGGCACGAGGGTCCGCTTCTGGATCGAATAGGTCTTGAGGACCTCGCCGTCCGCCGAGTACATTCTACTCGTCAGCTTCGGACGGATCTGCTCGAGCGCGGCGAGATCGGGAAGGTCGCTGCTCAGAGACCGGACGGCGACGGCAATCACAGCGGTGAAGAAGAGGACGCACACGGCGGTGATGATCGCCAGATGCCGCCAAGGAACGCGATGCACGCTAGCCTCCCGCGCGCCACCGGAACCGCAGCCAGGTCGCCTGTCGACTCAGCACAGTGCAAACGCACCACGAAGTTCAGGCTTCCCGCTGACACTCACCCCAGGAGCGCGGCACGATGCCGGACCAACTAAAAATGCGTAGACTGGCCTACGAGGACTTGCCCGCCCTCTCGTTGCCCGCTGGCTACCGCCTGCGCTCGTACCAGTCCGGCGACGAAGCGGTGTGGGCAGAGATCATCAACCGCGCCGGGCAGTTGGGTCAGCAAACGCCGGAAAAGGTTCGCGCCGGACTGACCGGCCAGGATCGCTTCCACCCCGAAGGCCTCCTGTTCGTCACCACTGAGGACGGCGAACCGGTCGCCACCGCCTGCGCATGGCTGAGCGCCAAGGACGACTGGCGCGCCGGACAGGTGCACATGGTCGCCGTGGTGCCGGAACACCAGGGCAAACGCCTCTCCTACTGGGCCAGTATCGCCGTCTGTCAGGTCTTTCGGAGCTGGGGTGTACCAGAGATATTCCTGCTTTCCGACGAGTTCCGCAAGGCCGCCGTGAAGGTCTACATCAATCTCGGCTTCCGCCCCATCATCCGTTCGAAAGAACACTATGATCGCTGGATCCACGTGTTCCGCTCATATGGTCTGGAGGAGCAGGCGGCGCTTCTCCGGGAAGAGAGGGAACGGCCGGGAGCGTGGTGAACGCGGTCATCTTCGGCGCAGACGCGGCCGCCGGCCGTGAGAGGAGGGACAACTACCTCAAGGAAAGCGCGCACGGAGGAAACCCGGTCCGCGCCGTGTGCTGAGGCCGAGGTACGAGTCTCAGAGTCCCATTGCGGCCTTCAGTTCCTCGACCTTGTTCAGCTGCTCCCACGGGAACTCAAGTCGCCCGAAGTGTCCGCCGACGGCTGTCTTGCGGTACATCGGCCGCAGAAGGTCGAGGGTCGAGATGATCCACTTCGGGGTGAGCGGGAAGACCTGCTGCACCGCCTTCTCGATCTTCTCTTCGTCGACTTGCGCCGTGCCGAAGGTCTCCACGAGGACCGAGACCGGTCTGGCGATGCCGATTGCGTACGCGACCTGTATCTCGCAGCGCTTGGCAAGCCCCGCTGCGACGACGTTCTTCGCCGCCCAGCGAGTGGCGTACGCGGCGCTCCGGTCCACCTTGCTTGGGTCCTTGCCGCTGAAGGATCCGCCGCCGTGGCGGCTGAAGCCGCCGTACGTATCCACGATGACCTTGCGCCCCGTCAGGCCGCAGTCTCCCTGGGGTCCTCCGACGACGAAGCGTCCCGTCGGGTTGATGTGATAGACGGTCTTCTGATCGAGAAGCTCCTGACCGATGGCAGGCTTGACGACGAGGTTGATGATGTCATCTCGAATCTGTTTCTGGGAGACTTGGTCGTGGTGTTGGGCCGATACGATCACGGTTTCTACCCGCACGGGCTTGTCGCCTTCGTACCGGACCGAAACCTGCACCTTGCCGTCGGGTCGGAGATAGTCCAGCACTTTGGTCTTACGCACTTCCGCCAGCCGCCGCACGAGGCGATGAGCAAGCAAGATGGGCATGGGCATTAGTTCGGGGGTTTCGTCGGTGGCATAGCCGAACATCATGCCCTGATCGCCCGCCCCCTGTTCGTGGCCTTCCATCTCGTCAACGCCCATGGCGATGTCAGGAGATTGCTTGTCGATGCTCACAAGCACCGCGCACGACTCGGCGTCGAAACCCCAGCGCGCGTCGGTGTAACCGATCTCCCGGATGACGCCCCGCACGATGTCCGGGATCACCACCTGCGCGTGCGTGGTAATCTCCCCGGCGACGACCGCCATCCCGGTGGTGACGAGCGTCTCGCAGGCGACGCGGCTTCGCGGGTCCTGCTCGAGCATGGCGTCGAGGATCGAGTCCGAGATCTGATCGGCGACCTTGTCCGGGTGTCCTTCGGCGACGGATTCTGACGAGAAGAGCATCGTCTTCGGCATGGCGTCTCCTTAGCGCAGGTTGGGCATCTCGAGTTCGGAAAGCGACCCGATCTCCGAATCCGCAAGCGCCTGACGCAGCAGTGCTTGAACTTCGGAGCCGGTGGTCTTGGTCATAGCTTGGCGCGCTATCTCTCTGGCGTCCGCAAGGGTGAACTGCCGGATGAGGTGCCTGATCTCCGGGATTCCCCGGGGGGCCATGCTGAGGCCCCCCGCACCCAAGCCGACGAGAAGCACCGTCGCGAGGGATTCGTGCGCCATCTCTCCACAGACGCTCACGTCGATGCGCGCGTTCACGGCGGCCCTTATGGTTGCGTGTATGAGCCTCACCACGGCGGGGTGATAGCTGTCGAACAACTCGGCCACCCGCTCGTTGTTCCGATCGACCGCGAGAGTGTACTGCACGAGGTCGTTCGTCCCGATGCTGAAGAAGTCCGCACTCTCGGCAAGCGCTTCGGCGATCATGACCGCAGCCGGAGTCTCGATCATGACGCCCACCTGCAGATCCGGGTCGTACCGCTCGCCGCGCCGGTCCAGTTCCTCTTGTGCCTCCGCGAGCGTCTCGCGTGCCCGCTGGAGTTCGTCGAGACTTGTGATCATCGGGAACATGAGGCGCACTGTCCCCTCCGCCGACGCCCGGAGGACGGCGCGCAACTGGGTGCGGAAGAGATCCGGCTGCGCCAGCGAGATGCGAATCGCCCGCCAGCCGAGGAACGGGTTCATCTCCGGTGCGACGTGCAGTCGGCGCGAGAGCTTGTCGCCGCCGATGTCCATGGTCCGGATCGTCACCGGGCGGCGCTGGAACGACCGAGCAAGCTGGGCGTAGACCGCGAATTGCTCCTCTTCACTCGGCCAATCGCTCCGAGAGAGGAAGAGGAACTCCGTACGGAACAGCCCCACCCCGTCGCTCGGACAGGCGGCTGCGCGCGGGATTTCTTCGGGGACCTCGAGATTCAGTTCGAGTCTGATGCGGTGGCCGTCCCGGGTCTGCGAGGGCAGCCGGGAAAGCTCCTCAAGCCGGGCTGATCGCCGCAGAAGGTGTCCTCGCCAGAGAGCAACGCGGTGTTCCAGTTCGTCGTCCGGATCGACATACACCTCGCCGGAGAAACCATTCACGATCACCTTTTCGCCGGGGGCGACCAGCGCGGTGACGCGGGCGCAGCCCACGATCGCCGGGATTCCCATCGAACCGGCGAGGATACAGGCGTGGCTCGTGGGTCCCCCGGCCTCGGTTACGAAACCGACCACGTTCGACGGTCGCATCCGCGCCGTGTCCGACGGGCTCAGGGTGTGGCCCACCACCACGGACTGTTCGGCGAGTTGTTCGAGGTCGTTGGGAGTCTCCCCGGAGAGCTTTTCGATGACCGCCGCCCGGACATCCTCCAGATCGCTCACACGCTCCCGCAGATATTCGTGCGTTTCGAGGCGCGACAGGGCATTGATGACATTCTGCACTGTCACGTAGTAGCAGTACTGGACGTTCTTCCGCTCGGCACGAATGCGCTCGATGGTCTCTCTGATCGCTTCCGGGTCTTCGAGGAGCATGATGTGAGATTCGAAGATCTGCCCTTCGCTCACGCCGAGTTCCGCCCCGGTGCGGCGCTGCAACTCCCGTTTCTCCTCGATGACCGCATTCACCGCCGCTCTGAAGCGCTCGATCTCCGATTCAACCCGCTCCTTCTCGATGCTGTGGGCGTCCACCCACACATCGCTGCCGGTATGGAGGAACACCGGGCCTACGGAAAGGCCCGCAGAGCCGGGTATCCCTTTGAGCACGAGGCGGCAGTGTTCTTCCGGGTTCACGCCAAGAGGCTGAGAACGTGCCAGCACGCTGGTGAAGGAGGATTGCATCTCTCTGTTGTTCATACGAAGTGTGCGGTGCACTGTGGGAGGCTGTTACCCGTTCGTTCCGCTTTGCTCGGAGTGGAGCATCGCAACCAGAATCTCCAAGAGCGTCTCCGCTCCCTCACCGCGTACGCGCAGGTGAAGGCGCGAACCATGTTCGGCAAGGAGGGTCAGCACCCCCATGATGCTCTTGCCGTTCACCTCGTGGTTCCCTTTGCTGATAAGAAGTTCCGCTTTGGGGAACTTCGCCGCGGCACGCACGAGCGCCGCAGCGTTCCGCAGATGTATCCCTTCCGGGTCTTTGACTATGACATCAGCTTCGAGGACGTGCTGTCGATCTATCACATCAGCTCCAGGAAGACAGGACAACCAGGGGGAGTCCAACCCTGCACGGTCGAGACCGCCGTCCCATGGTTGACAGGTCCCAGCGTCGGGTTCCGCCGTGCGGCTGGGCGAATGGCGATGAGGAACGCGATTGTCGTTCCTTCTCCGAGTACCTCATCAGAGGGCTGAGCCACGAGCCTCATCGAGTGAGAAGCCCCTGCCCGACACATGCCAGAAGTCCCCATGCCACACCGCCGACAAGTGCCCATGTCGCCGAGCGCCGTCTGTGGACGCAGACTGCCCCGCCTGTCGTGGCAAGGACGAACACGAGCCCCAACAGCCACGAGGGCACGGTCCCGGCTCCATGCTTCACCCTCATCCAGAGGAGAACCAGCGCGCCCCCGGCGCACATCGCAGCGACAAGACCCGCCCAGTGCGCGGGAGCCCTCATGCGACGGTCGCGAAGCACGGAGGCCACCTGTTGACCCGACGCCCAACCCCACGAAAACGTCTTCCACCGATAGATCGCTTGCCAGACCGTGAAGCCCAGAAGGAACACGATGGGACCCCACACCCCGCTCAACAGGGCGATGAGGACGCCGAGCATAACCATCTGCGGGCGCACCGCCGCCCAGAAAAGCTCGTCTCCCACGGCGCCGAGAGGTGCCGAAAGGCGTTCGCTGAATCGTTCGATCACCCCTTCTCTCAGAGGAGCTCTGCCGAGCTTATGATCAGCCTCCATCCGGGCGAGCGCTCCAATGCCGAGCGGGCTGATGAATGGGTTGCCATTGAACATCCCGAGGTGCCGCCTGATGAAGTCCGGCCACTCCGAACGCTCCAGCTTCAGCCAGCAGGCCACAGGCACGAGACAGAACAGCCTGCCGAGGTTCTGCATCCCCGCGTAGTTTAGACTCGCCTGCACCCATGCCGACCTGATGACGACCTTCGCCTGCACGGCGCGTGGAATTGGCGGAGTGTCTGAGGTCCGGTGCACCTGTTCGGTCATCGCCTTCCTATCGGTCCGGTCGTATGTAGACCATCCAGAGCCCGAGGACGCCCAACGCGCCGAGCAGAGCTGCCTTCCCTCGGCCGTACCGCCACGTCGCGCCGATAGCGACCCCAGCTCCCGCGCCGAGTATCCCCGACCAGAGCAGAACCGGATCCACGTACGGTCCCACCGACGGCGCCAGCCTCGACACGACCGTAATCCCGAGCGGGACACCGATGGCGACCGTGATCATACCCCGTGCACCCGCGACCGCCCAGCCGGTCAGATGCCGCATCGCGATGAACCGACCACGGTCGCTCTCGGGGCGGATGCCGCGAATCAGGCGACCATTTAAGCGCCGGTTCAACACCGTCAACGCGCTGCCGAGAAACCCGACCGCTATCAGCCATGCGAGCGAAAGCGCCATCGCGAGGAGCGTCTTTCCAGCGCTCACCGCCACGACGACGGCGCAGACCGTCGCGGTGTTCACGTCGAGGAAGAGTACCGATCCGGCTGGAACCGCCCCGCTCCAGATCAGTTGTGCCGCGATCCCGATGTCGAGGCCGAGGTTGACATCGCCAGCGATCCAACCCACAGCCGGGCCTGCAACGAGCGGCTCGGAGACGAGCAGTTGTGGTCCTGCGGTGGTGTCCTGAGCGACGAACGCCGCGATGAGCAGGAGGATCACCCACTGATGTATGTCGAGCATCTCACGGTCCGCACGGGTCACCGAGCAACCCGACCGCATGGAGCGAGGCAGTCACTGATAGCGTGAACCCTTTGCTGCAACCGGCAGGCATAAGCATAGATAAAGTACTCACCGGTCAAAGACCGGTCAACCAAACGGCGCGGCAGTCTGACGCTGCTCCGGGGCGACGCGTACGCCCCGACACGTGGTGACCGGACGCCTTCAGCCCACCGGAGAGCCCCGCTTCTCCGGGACCGGGCCTTTGCGGAACGCGGTCATCGGTCCGGCTCGAGACAGCACGGAAAGGCACCTTCTTGCCACCGCAGCCTGGAGTTCTCTTGCGGTCGCGCTATATTCACGAGGTCACACGGTCATGGGGAAGGTCAGACGGAGTGAATCGCCACGTCCTCATCCACATCCTGGGCGCTTGTCTCTGCGCCGTCTGCGGGTGCGGTCAACCGCGCACGCCGCTCGTCATCTACACGCCGCACGGCAGGGAGATGCTGAGCGAGTTCGAACGCCGCTACGAAGAGCTCCACCCGGATGTTGACGTGCAATGGTTTCCCATGGGTGCGGAAGTCGGGATCGAGCGGATCCGGTCGGAACGCACCAACCCACAGGCGGATCTCTGGTGGGGTGGACCTTCGACGATCTTCGAACAGGCCGAGCGGGAGAGCTTGCTTGCGCGGTACATCCCCTCGTGGCACGCCGTCGCGCCGCTCGGGTCATACAGCCCGGACGGCTACTGGTACGGCACGTTCGAGACGATCAAGGTGATCGCCTACAACTCGGTGAGGCTCACCGAGAAGAACGCCCCGCAGGACTGGGACGACCTGGTCCTCCCGGAATGGGTGGGGAAGGTCATCATCCGGTCGCCGATGGAATCCGGGACGATGAAGAGCGTGTTCGCAGCGATGGTGTATCGCTTCTACGCGCAGGACGGCAAACCCGATCGCGGATACGAGTGGCTCCGGCGGCTCGACGCGAACACGAAGGCATACGCCGCGTCACCGGCGACGCTCATGCTCATGATCGGACGCGAAGAGGGTCTCGTGACATTCTGGGACCTGACCGATGTCCTGCTCCAGAGACGCGAGCAAGGAGTCCCAATGTGGTTCGTCATCCCGAAGAGCGGCGCGCTCATCCTCAACGAGGGGATCGCCATCGTGCGGGGTGCCTCCCACGAGGGCTTTGCACGCGACTTCTACGAGTTTGTCACGACGAAAGAGGCGCTTCTGAGGCAGGCTGAACGCTTCTTCCGTGTTCCAACTCGGATGGACATCGCGCAGGAGGAGAAGCCGCAGTGGCTTCGATCGCTGGAGATCAGGCCGCTCCCCGTCGACTGGGACGTGATCGGCGAACACCGCGAGGAATGGATGCGGTACTGGGACCAGGACATCAAGAACCGGGGGCGTCGCGGGGCATAGCGCGCTCATACCGCAGGGACCGAGACGCGCGCGTTGGAGCCCGCGCCGTCGGCAAGTCGTGGAGAGTTCTCTTCATTCTGCCGCCCGGTGAATGAATTCGCGGGCTATACGGTGCCGAGTCGGCCGGAGCCGCCTGGCTGGGGAGTTACCTTCGAGTGACTTCGCTCAAGAACTCGAAGAGCTCTCCGTGCCCCCGGCTCCAGTCGGAGTGCGACGACAGCGGACAAGGCTTCCGCATGGTTACCTAGAGTATGTACGGAAAGTCTTCTATTCAATGTAGGATATTGGTTTG
>Ga0315282_10008812_pt1 | contig 16228 bp, 10 predicted proteins | sample YL17G07_20_MG_FD_203693 | JGI IMG/M metagenome (GOLD analysis project Ga0315282, IMG submission 203693) | Sediment microbial communities from Yellowstone Lake, YNP, Wyoming, USA - YL17G07_20 | ecosystem: Environmental > Aquatic > Freshwater > Lake > Sediment | place: USA: Wyoming | collected...
GCGTGGTCGCCGTGGTGGTGGGTGTCGAAGGCAAAGCGGATCGGCCGGTCGGTGATGCGGCGGATTTTGCCGATGATCTCTCTGGCGCCGCCGGGAAAATTGGCGTCGATCACCAGCACGTAATCCTCGAAGATGATCCAGCCGTTGTTGCAGACGGCATCGGCCTGTGCCGAAAGCTGCCCCTCATGGAAATAAATATCGGGCGTGAGCATATCCGCCTTGCCGGCTTCCGCGCCGCCCGCACTGGATTGGGCGGCCGGCAATTCCGAGGCCAGGTTCAAGACCGCCGCGCCGCCTGCCAAAAGTTCCCGCCTGGTGATCCGGCACATGGTTCTTCTCCTTCTATCGGTTGAATCGTCTTGCGGCTGATGCAACACGGACGTGATGCTACGCTCCGCCGGCAACCAAGTCAACGGGCGATGGCGAAACGCGCCGCTATCCCCGCCCGCGCCTGTGGTAAAACAGCAGCCATGAACCGGCGAGAGTTCGCGCGAATGGCAGCGGCCGCGCTCGGCGTGGCAAACTTGCGCGCCCAGGAGCGCGCCTACGATCTGGTGATCCGCAATGCGCGCATCGTGGACGGCAGCGGTCGGCCCGCCTTCCCCGGCGACGTGGCCATCCGCGGCGACACCATTGCCGAGATGCCCAAGGTGAACGGCGCGGCCCGGCGGGAGATTGACGCCGGCGGCCTCGCCCTCTGCCCCGGATTCATCGACGCCCACGACCACTCCGACTACTCCATCCTGATCGATCCGGGCGCCCGCAGCATGGTGCACCAGGGCGTGACCACCATGGTGCTGGGGGAAGCGAACTCCGCCGGGCCTGTTGCCGGCAAGGCGCGCTGGGCGGCGCCGGCCGCCGTCACCGACCGCTGGCGGACGCTGGGTGAATACTTCCGGCTTCTGGAGAAGCGCGGCGTGGCCACCAACATCGCCTCCTACGTCGGCCTGGGACAGGTGTGGGAATGCGCGGTGGGGTACGACATGCGCCGGCCAACAGCCGCGGAGATGGCCGAGATGCGCGGCCTGGTCGCGGAAGCCATGCGGCAGGGCGCGCTGGGACTGGCCGACTCCCTGATCACCCCGCCGTCCTCGGCCGCCACGCGGCAGGAGATACTGGACCTGGTGCGCGTGGCAAAAAAGTACGGCGGGATTTACTGCACGCACATCCGCACCGAGGGCATCGGGATTTTCGACGCCCTCCAGGAGGCCATCGAGATCGGCCGCTCGGCCGGCGCGCCGGTCGAGGTGCTGCACCTGAAGATCGCCGACCGCGCGCTGTGGGGACGCATGAACGAGGTGGTGGCGCGGATCGAACGGGCGCGCGCTTCGGGCGTGCGCATCTCGGCCAACGTCTATCCCTACTTCGCGGGCCAGAACAACCTGTCCGCCATCATCCCGCCCTGGGCCCAGGATGGCGGAACGCCCCGCATGCTGGGGCGGCTGCGTGACCCCGCGGCCCGCGCCCGCATGAAGCGCGAGATTCTCGCGGGCCTGCCCGGCTGGTACAACCACTACACCGCCACCGGCGGCTGGGAGGGGATGCTGCTGGTGGCGCTCAAGAATCCGCGCAACCGGCTGTTCCAGGGACGGCGCATGAGCGAGTTGATCGCGGCGCGCGGCGGCGACCCGGTCGAGGTGCTGTTCGACGTGCTGCTGGAGGAGAACGGCTCGGTGCCCTGCGTCTACTTCCATCATCGCGAGGAAGACATGCAGTTGGCGCTGCGGCAGCCCTGGTGCTCGGTGGCTTCCGACGGCTTGGCCGTGCGCCCCGAAGGCCCGCTGGGCGCCGAAACGCTGCATCCGCGCTCCTACGGCACCTTCGCGCGGGTGCTCGGCCGCTACGTCCGCGAACTCAAGCTGCTCTCGCTGGAAGAGGCGGTGCGCAAGATGACGTCGCTGAACGCCGAGAAAATCGGCGTCCGGGACCGCGGCGTAATCCGCCAGGGAATGCGCGCCGACCTGGTGGTATTCGATCCGGCCACCGTTGCCGACCGCGCCACCTACGAGAAGCCGCACCAGTATGCGGTCGGCATCCGCCACGTGCTGGTTAATGGGAAAATGGTGCTGGAAAACGGCGAGGACTCCGGCCAACTCCCCGGCCGGGTGCTGATCCACGGCGTAACCGAGCCTTAGCCGCAGATTGCGCCGATTCCACAGATTCAGACTTTGCTCATCTACGTAATCTGCGCAATCCGCGGCTAAGCGTAGTTCAGCGCGATGGCCCGCCGGCGCCCGTCGTTCGCCAGGCCATTCGGAATCCCTGCGGGAGTTGGACCCGGCTTCGCCTGACAAAAAAAGTACTGACGTTCGGCAGTTCCCGAAGCCCGGTCTGATAGCTGCCGCCATAAGGCCTGCCGGCCGGCAACTGCCAGGTCAGCCCGGGGCGCTGCTCCGTATCTCGCAAGCGCGCCAGGAAACGGGCCCGGAAGTTGGGGAATTCGAGCTCGTTGAACTCCAGGCCGACCAGGAAAACATCGTTCCAACCGCGGAGCTTCTCCAGCCTGCGCACTCGCCCCCTGACGACCGCGCCGGCAGGCGCCAGTACCTTCCCCTCGTAGATGATGTTGGTTTGCAGCTTCGCTTCAATCAGGTCGCCGACCGCCGAGGTGTTTGAATCGATCGGCGTCTGAAGCGCAATTTCCAGAAACAGGCCGGCGGGCAGCTCGATCTCGGTTACGGCGCGGGACTTGCCCGCGGCAACGCCCTCTGGGCGTGGCTCGAAGGAAACCGCCGAACGCGCCACATATTTGCGGCATTGCGAGAACACGGTGACGTTGCGGTTTTCGTCGCCGAAGGGGCTCGCCATTCTGATTTCCGCGCGCTGCGGCAAGAGGACGTCGGAGTTGGCAATCTGCAGCTTCCCGTAGTCCACCTGGGTATTGCTGCTCGAAACCTCCAGGTCCGGCGGAATGTCATCCGCGACGGAAGTGATTCGAATCAGTTCCAGGGTTTCGGCGTCCGCCCAAAAGGAGCCGTGGTAGGCGACATAGGCGCTCCGGCTAAAGTTCGAGACCGTGCTGTTGCTGCCGAGCAACGAGACGCGGTAGTCGTAGCGCAGCGTGCGCCACGCGCCAAGATTTTCTTCTCCGACGTAGCGGAAGAGGGGGGCCCGGCTCAGAAAAATGTTCCGTGCCCGGAGCGCGAAATCACCGCTGGCGGTCACGCCGAACCCGATCATCGACGCCAGTGTCAATTCGCCCAGTTGGCGGGCGCCGGGCCAGGCATACAACTCGCGCCCGCCCACATGCGCCACCTCGAACCGCACCACGTCAATAGGCGTGAACGTGCGCCAGCCGGCGCCGCGCCAGGTGCGCTCCACTGTTTCCAGGCAGGTGTAGTCGGGAATGCGGGACAGATTGTCGGCGGCCTTCTGCCTGATGCGTGCCAGCTTCACCGTCTCCGGCGGCAATTGCTGTGCGCCGGCCGCTGCCGCGAACGCCAGCGCCACCCAGCAGGCCGCCAGCTTCAAAGCCGTTCGGCGGCTGAGTTTGGCGCCCTCGGACCTGTAGGCAATACCCATCCCGCCGCCCGCGTGCGGTTCGACAACGCGGTAATGGGAAACGGTGATGCCGACCATGGGATTAGCCCCCCTCGCCGTTCATCCCAAGGTTCGGCCTTAGAGTCGGCGATCCAGTGTCAAGGTAACTACGCCTCATAATACAGTCGGGTTACATTAATCTTGGGTCCCGCTCCCTGTCCACTAGCTTCACTGCGTTTTTTTCAACGTCAGCCTGGGTCCAAGACGACGCGAGACCTGGCGGGTGCACCGCGGATAGAATAGCCATTCAGGAGGCCACATTGCGCCGCAGAGATTTCTGCTCCGGAGCACTGGCGCTGGCCGGCTTGAAGGCCCTCGAGCCGTCCCGGCCACGCCTGTTTCTCACCCGCGCCCGGCTCGACCACTTAAAACGGAAGCTTTCCGGCTCTCACAGCGAGCTTTGGAAGATAGTGCGAGAGAACGCCGACAGCCTGCTGGGCCGCGAGCCGCCCTCCAATTACCAGAACCAAGGCGAAATGCGGTCGGCCGGCCGGGGCATCCCCTTCCAGGCGCTGGCCTGGCTGCTCACGGGCGAAGCGCGCTACCGCGACGGCGCCAAGCGCTGGCTGCTGCGCGTGTGCGAGTACCCGCGCTGGGAACAGAACGATAGCCTGGCGGCAGGCGAATGCCTGTTCGGCGTGGCCGTCGGTTACGACTGGCTGTACGACCAGTTGGACGAGCGGGAGCGCAGGCTGGTCCGGGACAAGCTGGTGCATCAGGCCGAGGCGCTGCGCAACGGGCCGCCCGTGCATCACGATCTGTGGCTGGCCAATCACAATCATGTCGAGCATTTGGGGCTGGCGGCGGCCGGGTTTGCCCTACGAGACGAGGTCCCGCAGGCCGAGGCCTGGATTCGCCAGGCCCATTCGGTTTTCCTCAAGGCCCTGGAGTTTTCCAGCCGCGACGGCAGTTCCACCGAGGGTCATCAATACTGGGCCTACTCGGCGGAATCAATTCTCCGCTATGCGGAACTGGCGCGCGACCTGCTGAACGAGAACCTGTACCGGCACGAGTGGCTGAAGAGCTTGCCCGATTTCGTCCTCCACAGCACGCTGCCCGATTTCTCGGCCAGCAATTGCGTGATGTCGTTCGGAGACTCCCACCGCGCATATGAAGCGCACGGCCCGGCGCACATCCTGTACCGCACCGCGGCCGAGTACCGCAACCGGCAGGCGCAGTGGCTGGCGGGCGAGATGCTGCGGCGCGGGGTGGGCCGCGCCGCCTACTGCGGCTGGGCCAGCCTGCTGTGGTACGACGAGACGCTGGCTCCGGCTCCGCCCTCGAACCCGCCCGCTTTCTGGCACTGCGATGACATCGGCTGGCTCACCAGCCGCAGCTCCTGGGACGCCGATGCGGTTTTGGCCGGGTTCAAAGCCGGACCGATGCACGGGCACAAGGCCCAACGGTATTACGACGCGCATCCAGGAGACACGCGCGAGATCGGCGGCGGGCACGGCCATCCCGACGTCAACAGCTTTCAGGTTTACGCCTATGGGAAGTGGCTGGCCATCGATCCGGGTTACGAACGGCCCAAGTGGACGCGCAATCACAATACCGTCCTGGTGAATGGGAAAGGGCAGTTGGGTGAGGGACAGACCTGGTTCGACCGCAAGGCGGTGCTGCAGGCCCGTGCTACGAGCGCCATGAGCAAGGCGGAACACCGCGGCGCCTGCGACTACGCCGTCGGCGACGCCATGAGTATCTATCCCGCCGCGGCCGGGCTTACCCGCTTCCGCCGGCACTTCGTGTTTCTCAAGCCCGACTTCATCATCCTGGTCGATGAGCTGGCGGCGGATCGGCCGTCCCGCTTCGAATGGCTGATGCACGTGGAGGAGGCGGTCGAGCAGCGCGGCGACGCCGGCTTCCTGGTGCGCACTGGCGCAGTTGCCATGGACGTCCAGTTTCTTCTCGCGGAGGGTCTGGAGGCGAAGGCATCGGACAAGCTGCTGGCGGCCACCTGCGGATCGGCGACGAGTTGCCTGATTGTCGCGGTGCTGCACCCGCGCAGGGCAAACGCGCCCGCCGCTCAAGCGCAGCTTGAGTCGCGGCAAGCTGGCCGGCTCGCCATCGCCCTCGCCGCCGGCAACCGCCGGGCGAAGCTGACGCTCGACCTCCCCGGCCGGAACGTGACGGCGGGTTAGCGCGAACCTCGATTGCAGCGCTCCCGTAAATATGGGAGACTAAGACAATGAAGACCACGCTCGAAATTCCAGACCCCGTCTTTCAGCAAGCTAAGGCCAAGGCAGCCGAACAAGGAATCCCGTTGCGTCAGTTTGTGACCGAGGCGGTCGAAAACGAGCTTCGAGCGAGACCTACGGCTGGACAGAGGCCGTGGATACGGCTGGCGGGGCGCCTCAGGCACTTGCGCAAGGAAACGGCACGCGTGAACCAGTTGATCGAGCGGGAATTCGAGAGCATTGAACCGGAGGAATGGGCTTGATCCTCGACACGAACGCGCTGTCCGCGGTTGCCGACGGTGACCCCAGGGTGGTCGCAGAATTCAGCCGCGCAACGCGTATCGCGATCCCCGTCATCGTTGTAGGCGAGTACCGTTTCGGAATTGCCCAGTCGCACCGCAACAGCGAATACCAGCGGTGGTTGGAAGAGATGCTTGCCGCGTGCCGCGTGCTTGAAGTGAGCGAGGAGACAGCGCGACACTACGCCGCCATTCGCCTGGAGCTCAAGCGGGCCGGCACGCCGATACCATCCAACGATGTCTGGATCGCCGCACTCTCCCGACAGCACGCCTTGCCCGTTCTCAGTCGCGACGAGCACTTCGACCTCATCAAGGGGCTGCGGCGGCGTAGTTGGTGAGCAGCCCGCGTCGGTGCCGGACATTGCGCATTTATGGCGCTCACGACTCTCGCCTGCAACCTGAGGTGCGCCCCCCGCCAGACACAGCTCAATTCCAACCCCGCCGACGTCCCGGTCTGAAGCACCTGCTCCGCCATCAGCCCGCCTTCAGCCCCGCCTTGTGGCCTTTTCCTGCCGAGTGCCTCGCTTGCGAATGACGGTTTTTCATCATCACCCTTGTGAATCCCCGGGTCGCGGTCCTGTTGTAGACTGGCAGTCGTTCCGGAGACGGGCGCTGCTTCGGGCCACAGCGGGTCCACACGTGATTATCCGAGAGAGAGCGCGAGCCTCCCGGCGTATAAAGAGACTGCTGGTTGTTTCATTCGCGGCGTTGCTGCCGATGTCGCCGCTGTCCGCGCAACGTACAGAACCGCCCGCTACTCCGCCTCAGCAGCGGCCGGCCCCGCCCTCCGATGTGCCGCGCTTCAGCGCCGAGATAAGCCTGGTCAATGTGTCTTTTTCCGTGCACGACCGCAACGGCGCGCTGCTCGCCAACCTGGGCAAGGATGATTTCCGCCTTTACGAAGACGGCGTGCTTCAGCAGGCGAAATTCTTTTCACACGAGCAGGACAGCGGCCTCACACTCGGCCTGGTCGTGGACTGCAGCAACAGTCAGCGTGGCCTGGAGGAGGAGAACCTGGGTGTCGCCCTGGCGTTCCTGAGGCGCGTGCTTCGCCCGGCGCAGGACCGGGCGTTTGTGGTCGGCTTTGCGCGGCGCGTGCTGCTGGTGTGTCCGCTGACCGCTTCTTTCGACCGGCTGGAGGAAGCCCTTCGGCGATTGCGCGGCGGGGGTTTCCAGGACGCGCTCATGGGCGCCCCGCGGTTCGGAATGAGCGGCAGCAGCGCGGTGCTCGACGGCATCTACTGGCCGGCCAGGAAAGTGTTCGACGGCCTTGCCGGGCGCAAGGCGCTGATCATGATAGGCGACGGCAGAGAGAACGTCAGCGGCGTTTCGTTGTATGACACCATAGAGCTGCTGCAGAGCGGGGACGTCATTTTCTACGGGCTGGATAACGGCGGGACCTCGGACCTGAACCACCCCAACCAGATGCCGCGCGTCGCGACGGAGACCGGGGGGCGGGAGTTCAAAGTTGAAGGCGGGACGGGGCGCCGCGCGCAAAGCAAGCTTCAGCAGGCTTTCGACGAGATCGAGCGGGAGCTCCGGGCCATGTACTCCATCGCCTACGTATCCACCAACCCGGCACGCAATGGAAAATTCCGGCGCATCGAGGTTCGGCCCGTCAACGCGGCGCATAAGACCCGCGCCCGCCCCGGCTACTACGCGCGCTGAATCTCGGCTCAGTGGTGTAAACTCGCACAAGAATTGCCGGGGCGGAGGGATGTGGCCATGAACCCACTATCGCGCAGAACGTTCGTTGGGGCTGCTGCCGGTTCCGTTTTGACCGCTCGGTCGTACGCGCGCGTCATAGGCGCCAACGACCGAATCCAAATCGGCCAGCTTGGCTGCGGGCACCGGGCATCCGGCCACCGCCGCATGCTCAAGCTGTCGGCCGAAACGGACCCCAACTTCGATCTGCGCAGCGTATGCGACCTCTGGTCGGTCAACCGGGAGAAGGCCGCCGATGACGCAGAGCGGCTTTTCGGAAGGCGGCCGAAGACCTTCAAGTATTCCGAGGAGCTGCTGGCCGATCGACAACTGGACGCGGTGATGATCGGCACCGGAGACCACCAGCATGCCAGGCTGCTGGCCGAGGTGGTGCGGGCGGGCAAGGACTGTTATTGCGAGAAACCCATGGCCAACACCCTGGAGGACGCCAAGCTGGCGCGCGAGGCGGTGCGCGCCGGCAAGCAGGTAGTGCAGATGGGCTCGCAGTGGCTGAGCTGTCCGTATCAACAGCAGGTGCGCGACATGGTGCGCAGCGGAAAACTCGGCAAAATCGTCTCCATCAGCCAGGGTTGGAACTTCAACGGCCCGCGCTGGCATGTGCCGAAGGACGAGAACGTCGCCGCCGTCCGCGAGCAAGACACCGATTGGAAGCGCTGGCTGCTCGGGCGTCCCTCGCGCCCCTTCGATCCGCGCGTTTACTTCGAGTTCCGCATCTTCAAGGACTTCTCCGGCGGCATTACCGATCAGTGGTACAGCCACGGCTCCGGGCTCGCGCACTTCTACCTCGATACGTTCATCCCGGACGACACCGTGGCCAACGGGGGCATCTTCGCCTGGCACGATGTCCGCGAGAACCCCGACACCTTCCAGTGCGTCTCGACGTTCGCCGACAAGCAGGTGTTGTACACCTACAGCACCACGTTCGGAAACGCCTACGGCGACCACACCATCATCCGCGGCACGCGCGGCACGCTTTATTCGCCGGGCGGCGAAGGCAGCCCACAATGGTGGTTCATGGCCGAACCGAGGAGCGGCTGGCGGTCGAACACCGTCTTCGATCTGCGCTCGGGAAAGGCCAAGCCGGAACTGGTAACCATCCCGGGGCACGACGAAGTGCCGCCCGTGAACCAGGACGACAACCTGAAAGCTCACACCGACGACTGGTTCCGGTGCCTGCGCAGCCGGAAGACCCCGAACGGGAGCATCGCGACCGGATTCGCCCACGCCGTCGCCGTGGTCATGGCCACCCGCAGCTATCGCGAGGGGAAGAAGATTTACTGGGACCGCAAGAACGAGCAGATCCTGGACCATCCGGTTTCGGCGTAAGCGTGTTGAACCGTTCAGGCGAGGGGTGCAGAGGGCCATGGGCTGCGAGCCGCGAAGCGCACCGTTTAGCCGGGTGCCTTCCGTGCAGCGAGCCACCGCCGGAGAGACTCCTGAGTCTCGCCAGACCTGCGCCCCGCCAGGAGGCTCTCCACGCTGATATCTTCATCCAAATCCGGCCAGTGGATCCCCTCGCCACCCCCGATCAAACGCCAGTTCGCCCGCTCAGCCGGAGTTCCGTGTGCCAGGCGTGGGAACCAGGGGAGCGGCGCCGTGATCGTCCTGCCATCTGCAAGATCCACGACCAGCGCATCATCACTTACGCTTAGGCCCTGGGCCATTGCTTCCCTAAGTTGAGTCTCCGAAGTGCTCATGCCATGTCCTCAGCAAAAAAGCCGCCCTCTCCGCGACAAGTTTCTCTATCCGTCGAATCTCCGCGCGACCGAAACCACGGCTCCTCTCAAGGCGCACGGGAACCAGCCAAAACTTGGCCCCGGACCCTTCCCGCTCCACGTGGATGTGAGGCGGTTCGTCTCGATCCGCCGAATAGAAGAACAGCCGGTATGGTCCGAAGCGAAGAACAGTCGGCAACGTAACCAGTCTACATGGTCAACGGCGGAATTGCCACCGCGCCACTACACAAGCGGGAATTCGAAAGCATTGAGCCGGAGGAATCGGCTTGATCCTCGACACGCACGCTCTCCCCGCCATTGCTGACGGTGAACGTTGTACCGCTGGCGTCCCGCCGGTAGAATTGGCATGCAGCGCCGGTGCCCACCGCAGCGGTCGAGTTCAGCCCAAGCGCAGTGCCTGCAACCCATAGCCCACACCCTACAGCCCAGTGAGCGAAGAAACCTCAAGGCACTATGACGCAATACGAGTCGAGCTCAAGCGGGCCGGCACGCCGATTCCGTCCAACGATGTGTGGATTGCCGCGCTCTCCCGGCAGCACGCCTTACCCATTCTCAGTCAAGACAAGCATTTCCATCTCATCAAGGAGCTCCGGCGGTACACCTGGTGAGTAGCAAGCGTGGCCGCCCGCGGAAAGGCCCCAATCGTGGGTCTGGAAACAGCGGCCCAAGCACAACATCCCGCTGCCACTTCGCTGAATCACGCTGGGATCAGTTGTACCGGATCTCGATGTCGATCTTGCCAGGCTTGCCTCGTGCCATGTCAGCTGGCAGAAAGACTCCCCTGTGGGCGTCTACGGTTTTCCACTGTTTCCCATCGACCGTTGCACCGATGATCGTATCCCCGCTGCCGCTGGTCTTGATATTCAGATCGGCTGCACCCCAATGGGCAATGTACGTCTGGCCGGACCGGTCAAATCGAACCCTGGGCTTGATAAAAAGTCCTTCGTGAGTGGTAACCAACCCGGCGCAGGCAACGTAGTATCCCCACGAGCCCATCCTCGGGTAGGAAGTGTAGAGAGGCGGAAAGTAACCGCCAAAACTTCCGTCCTCATTGAAGTAGGCAAGGTAATAGGGATAAGTCCAGAGAGTAACCTCTTTGCGGGTAGACTCCAGATTGTAGATCAACTCGGCCGCCCTGGTTCCGTCCTCGGCGCGTCCCTGCGTAGTCAGCACGGACGCAAGCTGCCACTGGGCCGTGCCCCGGTTGCGGCCGCTATGCTGCATCTTGCTCCCCGGGGGTTCCACGGCCCGATCCCACAGAGGCACGCGTCCGTCCGGAAAGCGGCCGCACACCCAGCCCAACTGCCCCATGCTGTTGAGCTTATAGATGGTGTCCAGAGCCGTCCAAACATAGTTCTGCGGCAATATCTGGAATCCGAAGTGGTCGCCCCAGTAGACGCCAATCAACTGCTCCAGCATCGATGCGTCCGCGTCCCAGACCCTCCCCGTGCAAAGCTTGAAATATCCCCACTTCCCGCTATCAACCCACAGTTTTTCGATGAAGCTCGACCGCGCCTTCTCGAAAAGCCCCTGGTATTGGCGCGCCAGCGCATGCTCCCCCTGAATGGCGGCCATCGTTTCCGCCATCTTCAGACCGACCAGCCACTGGGAATTCCCGTAGGCCGTAAACCCATCCATGCGCCACGAGTCGTAGCTGTTTACTCCTTCAAGGTCCACTTTCGTCAATGCCGTTTCCGGATCAAGTTCACGTTCGAGCGTGTAGTGGATCGTTTTCCTGACGTAGGGCCACATGAAATCGAGAAACTCGCGGTCTTGGGTCCACACGTAATCTTGATACGTCCGAGAAATGAACCACATGGCCTCGAGAGATCCATGCGAGCCTTGATTTAACGCCAGCTCCTGCGGGGTTTCTCCGGAAGGCCATTGGTTCCTCGCCACCTGCTTCATCTCCTGAAGCTCCAGCTTGGGCCAGTTCAGCACCAGCCAGTTGTATCCATCCACGTCCGTGTTGGCCAGGCCGTTCCCGAACTGTCCCTCCTGGACCAAGAAAAACTCCTCCGGGCCCTTGCTGATCCAGTAGGTAAAGCCTGGAATGTAAGTCAGGTCGTGAAAGTAACGTGATACCAGCCAGGGAGGTATACCCGACGAGCTCATGCGAGAGTGAAGGCCGTGAATGGCGTCCCACCATTGAGCATAGGATTGGTGCGCTTTGGAAACCAGGCTCTTGGCGCCAGCGAAGAGGGCGGAATAATGTTGCGACCATCCGCTCAGGTCAAAATGGACTTCCTTTCCCGCCTTGATGGTGCCGAAGCTGGTGACACCCACGTCTCGGAGATCCATCTTTGGATAGTGCCAGGCCAGGAAGAAGGGGATGTCTTTCGATTCTCCGGGAGCCAGCTTCACGTTGACCGCAATAGCGCCGGCCTTGGACCGGTCGCCAGGGAGGGAGCTTCCGACGTTCCCTAGCGCGCCGTCAGTTGAAAACGGGGCAAAAAGATCGGCGCCATTCCCCCCGGCATCCCATTCCTTCACATAACTCACCTTTCCCGCACGGTCGGGAGCGGCGATCGCAAGCTCGCCACGATGATCCTCGGGAATCGTTGTTCCGTTCCGGCGCAGGAGGATGCCGGTCAGTCCTTGCTCCCGGAAAACGTCGTTGAAGGTGCCTTGATAGCCGCGGGTGTCCGACCAGCCGATGTTGTTCTGAAAGCTGAAGGCGATGGAGGTGTCCAAGGCCTCTGCCGTTGGATTTTTCAGATGGTAGATAAAGACGGCAAGCGGCAGATTGGAGCTTTCATAGTCGTGCGGAATCAGTGGAGAGAACGCCGTGACAGAGAGCTCATAGGGCAGATCGTCATCCACGTACCGGATCTCGCTGACCGGCGGCAGGGAATAGCAATAGGCGGCGGCGACCATCTTCTGCCCATAGTTCGCGCCAAGGTGTTCTCCGGTTTGTTTCCGGCGCGGCCTCGTCTCCCCTCCTCCGATCTCGGCGCCCACCCCCCCTTTCAACCTGGCAGGCACTTCCGTTTCCAGGGGAGGCTTCGCCGGTCTGCCGTAGCTTTGCAGGAACCGCACCGCTTTGCGCTGGCCGCTTTTCACATACACAGCGAAGAAACTTCCGTCTAGGCAACCCTCGTTGGGTTGGTAGTTGAAGATCTTGAAATTGCTTAATCCCATGACGTTGAAGGAAAGGCCGCCGGTCCCAATGCCTCCCAGCATGGGACCGTAGCGGTAGGCCTTCAGGTGGGGAAAGGACATGTCATACTTGGCGGGAAGTGCCCAGTCGGCGGCACCGCAAGTAATGCCCAGGAAAACGCCGGTCAGGGCGAAGAACAAGATCGCATTCGCAATTCGGTTCATAGTCTACCGAGCCGTCCAGTTCCCCGCAGTCCGCGGCGCGCGGGCGCCGGCCAGATCGTTGAGGTACAGCTCCAGCCTGGTATAGCCGGAGGCGGGATCGACGGCGCCGGCGTCGCGCGGGTCGCGCGGGTTCATGCCGTGGGCCGTCTCCCAGGCGTCCGGCACGCCGTCGTTGTCGGAATCCCGCGGCGGTGCGGCGGAGCGGTAGGCGGGCCAACCGCCCACTTCCTTTTGTGAGTCGATGAGCCTCCCGGTACGATTGCGCACGTCGGCGATAATGCGGGCGTCCACGGCATCCCGCACGGGCACTGTGGCACCGACGCTCTCCAGCACCGCCTCGTAGGCTTCCTTCGCGCTTTGCGTCCGGACGGGCGCCGCGTCGAACGGCGCGCTCACCAGGCTGAACAGCTTCCTGCCCTGGTACTCCACGCGCTCGAACATGGCGGTGTTGTCGGCCGTGAGGTCGGGCCGGCCTTCCACGAAGTTGCCGCCGACGTAATAGCGGGTCCGTTCCGTGGCGGTCTGCCTCATCACGATCGGCTTGCGCTTGCTGCTGCTCGGGCCCGGCCGGATGCAGTTGCCCACGTAGTTCACTTTCAGGTCGCCGTCGGTCAGCCCGGAGCACATGCCGCCCCAGTTATACATCACGTTGTTGCGCACATCGAAGGTGGGGAAAGGCGGCCCGCCGTTGTCGCCCAGGCGCGGGTTGCGCTCGGTGTGGTGCGCCCACAAGTTGTGGTGCAGGGTGAGGCCGCCGGTGGCGTGGACCAGCGAGCCGTACCCGTGTTCGCCCTTGCTGTGGAAGCTGTGGTTCAGGCTCTCGGCGATCAGGCACCACTCGACGGTGACGTTGGCGATATCGCCGCTGGGCGAGAGCGTCTCGTCGATGGACCAGCTTGCCGAGCAATGGTCGAGGATCACGTTGCGGCTGGGCGTCCCGATGCTGATGGAATCAACCTCTTTGCGGGTCAGGTCGCCGAGGCGGCTGCGCAGGAAGCGCACCACCACGTCGTGCGCGGCGATGTAGAACACGTCGGAACGCAGGCAGACGCCGTGGCCGGGCGCGGTCTGGCCGGCGATGGTGAGATAGGGCTCGGTGATCCGGAGCGGCGACTGGAGCGTGATCAGGCCGCCCACCCGAAAGATCACGATGCGCGGCCCCTTGGCCATGCAGGCTTCGCGGAAGCTGCCGGGGCCGGCGTCGTTCAGATTGGTCACGAACAGCACCCGGCCGCCGCGCCCGCCGGGCGTCATGGCGCCGAACCCTTCGGCTTCGGGGAAGGCCGGAATCCCGCGCCCCGCCGGTGCGGGGGCGCCGGCCGGCAGGAAGGCGCAGCAAGCCAGCAGGAGCGCGCAGCAGGCCGGCGTCAGGAGCGCAGCATTTCTTCCCATGTCAACTCGCGTCTGGCGTCCATCGCCATGCGGCCCAGGATCGAGGTGAAGGTGCTCTCGCAGGCGCTGAACGCCGTGTTATCGGGCTTACCGGCCAGCACCTTGTTCAAGAAACTCTCGACGGCGTCGATGGTGATTTCGCGTTTCGAATCCACCTTGACGATGGGGCCTTCGCCGCGGTCCCACTTGTAATACTGGCGGTGGGTCTCCAGCACGCCCCGCGTGCCAAAGAACTGCTCGCGCACGTCGCGGTAGCGCGGCGGCGTCAACTGCGTGGCCACCAGCATGCCGCGGAGGCCGCCGGGGTACTCGTAGGTGACCGAGAGGTGGTCGAAGTTGTCGCCGTAGGAACGCTTGATGCGCCCGCCGCTGCCGATGGCCTTCAGCGGATGGGCCTTGGCGAACCAGTTCAGAATGTCCAGGCCGTGGCAGTCCTGCTCCACGATGAAGTCCCCGGACATGTCGCGCCACGCCCCCCAGTGCCGCAGGCGCTCCTCCGGCGGGAAGTTCAGCGGCCTGATGGGGGCGCCGCCCTTGATGAAGTGGCACTCCATCATCAGCAGCTCCCCCAGCTTACCCGTGCGCACGATCTCTTCCGCGGTGCGGTACTCGGGACTGTAGCGGTTCTGGAATCCGAAGACGATGTGCCTGGCTTTGTCAGCTTGCCGCGCGGCTTCCAGCAGCCGCTTCACCCCGGCCACGTCCGCCCCGGCGGGCTTCTCGATGTAGATGTGCTTGCGGGCCTTGACCGCCGCCTCGAAGTGCTCCGGATGCAGAAACACCGGGGTGGCGATCAGCACCGCGTCGATGGAGGGGTCCGCCAACAGCTCCCGGTAATCCTTGTAGGCCCGCGCCTTGGCCGTGCTGGGAATCGCGCTCCTGGTCTTCTCGATCTGTTCCGGCACGATATCGCACAGCGCCACGATGCGCGCCCGCCCGTCCTGGGCGAACAGGATGCCGTCGAAGCGGCCGCGCCCGCCGGTGCCGATAATCCCGACGGTAACCGCCGAGCTGGCCTGCGCCGCGCGGGCCGCTCGAGGGGCAAGCCCGATTCCCGCGGCGGCGCCGGCCAGCGCCTCGCGCCTGCTGATCCCGTGCATAGCCCTCCTTTCAGTTGTACCACCGGCCGCGACGTGTCGGTAATTGCGGCAGGCGAACCACACCCGGCCGCGTACACCTTTACACGCGCGAAGCTGGGAATGCAAGTGGGCTGGGCACGTCTAACGGTAGGGTTAACCGTTACGCCGGCCTTGTCTGTGGGCTCTGGGGCACGTCAGGCCATGGTTTCGGGCTGCCTGTGCCACTTCACAGCCGAAGATCAAGTGACATCGGGCGGAACGCCGGCGGTACAACGCCCGCCATGGTCTGCTGCAGCGCTTCCCGGAACAGCCGGCAGTTCTCCGTCACCTGTTCTTTCTCCTTGGGGAACATGCCGAGCACCACGGCGTCGATGGGCTTGGCGTAACGGAAGACCAGCCGCAAGGCGTCGAGCATCTCGGCGGGCGAGCCGCACTTACGCCCGGCCCCGTACACCTTGAAAATAAGGCACGGTTTTGACGTTTGCCGCACCCGGGCCAGCATCTTCTCGCGGTCGGGGTCCCAGAACAACTGCCCCTCCAGCTTGCGACCGGCCACCTGCTCCTGCTCTTCCTTCGTCCGGCTGATGTTGTAGACGCAGGTCATGTAGAAATCCACGTCCCAGGCCTTGGACTCCACGTAGTCGATGACTTCCGGAATGTGGCTGCCGAGGCCCACCTGCACGCCGGCGTCGCGCATCACCTTGCACATCTCGCGCGCCGTCTCGATCTGGCCCGCGCGCCAGAACTTGTCGGTCTGAGAGCCGTGGTGATAGATGCCGATAGCGCCGGCCGAGGCCAGCTCGCGGATATGGCGGGGGATGTCGGCCAGCTCGGAAGCCGTCTGCGCGATCCACTGGAGGCGGCCGCCCTCCAGCCGGTACTCGTTCAGCAGCCGCAGGATGTGCCGGTCGCCGCGCGACTGCCAGGTGTTGACGCCGGCCTGCTCGCAGCGCGCC
>Ga0315282_10008813_pt1 | contig 16228 bp, 16 predicted proteins | sample YL17G07_20_MG_FD_203693 | JGI IMG/M metagenome (GOLD analysis project Ga0315282, IMG submission 203693) | Sediment microbial communities from Yellowstone Lake, YNP, Wyoming, USA - YL17G07_20 | ecosystem: Environmental > Aquatic > Freshwater > Lake > Sediment | place: USA: Wyoming | collected...
TGAGTTGCTTACTTATCAAGTGCCGTTACTTCCTTGGAAGCTACCTAGGGGTAGACCTTCTGAGCGTTTGAAAGAGCTTATTAACCGATGGAATCTTTGACCACATTTTAATGTGGGGCTACCAGACGTTTTAACTATGGAGTTAACTATGAAAATTCTTGGAATATCCGGTAGTCCAAATGAAAATGGTAATACGGCTTACGCTGTTCATTATGCTCTTGATATTTTGCAGAAAGATGACTTTGATACGAAGTACATAACATTATCTGGCAAAGAAATCCATCCCTGCGTAGGTTGCTGGAAATGCACAAGAGAGGGCAAATGTCGGTTTGACGACTATATGGCTGTAATTATGGAAGCTATGCGCTGGTGTGATGGCTTGATTATTGGTTCACCAGTATATTTTGGTCTTATAAACGGACAAACCAAAATAATGATGGATCGCTGTGTACCTCTTAGATCATACAATAATGCCTTTGAGATGGCGGGCAAAGTCGGCGGAGGGATTGCCTGCGGTGCATTCCGTAACGGCGGACAGGAATTGACACTCCAATGTATACATACGTTCCTTTTGCAACAGAATATGATGGTCATTTCTGATGGACTTCCATACTCACATTCAGGGGCTACCGTTGTCGGCAGTGCTAAAGATGATGCTCTTGGTCTCAAGACAATAGAAAACCTTGCAAAAAATATGGAGGTGATGTTGAAATTAAAGAGGGTATAAGACAATTGATTCAGGGTGGCATAGATAAAGGTATATTCCCCGGCGCAGTGGCGGGGTTATATGAAGACGATGAAGTACGCCTTCTGAAAGCCTATGGTAACAGAATGATTGTTCCTTATAATCTACCAATGCTTGAGGGAACATTATTTGATCTTGCCTCACTGACGAAATCCATAGCAACAGCAACATCCGTGATGATCCTGAAAGATAGAGGACAAATTGATCTAAATCGGGATGTATCAACATACCTGCCAGATTTTACGAGGAAGGGAATATCCGTCTTACATCTGCTGACTCATACTTCAGGTTTACCTGCTTGGAAACCACTATACATTGAAGTGAAAAGCTCTAAAATCCCCTCATTTGCAAAAGGAATTTCCGACTCAGTAATCAATTATCTAAACAAGCTTTCTCTGGACTATGAAACCGGAAGTAAAGTTGTATATAGCTGTTTGGGATACATCCTGTTGGGTGAGATGATCCGTAATCTTACTGGTTCAAGATTAGATGAATTTGCTAGAAAAGAAATATTTGATCCATTAGATATGAAAGATACTTTTTTCAATCCCCCGGAAAATCGTAAAGAGGAATGCGCTGCAACAGAGGATTCCAACAGCTTTGAAAAGAGAATGACCAATTATCGTGATCACAAATGGCGGGAAGGTGTCATAGTTGGTGAAGTTCATGACGAAAACGCTCATTTTCTCGGTGGAGTTGCTGGCAACGCAGGTTTATTCTCTACCGCTTCCGATTTGATAAAATTCTCGAAAATGCTCATTGATGGTGGAGATGGCATATTAACATCTGAATCAGTAGAAATGATTTCCACGGTCCAGACACCCGGATTAAACGAGTCACGGGGTATAGGGTGGATAATTCTACCTGATGGTACTCTATATCACACAGGTTTTACTGGCACAGCTATGTGGATCAACCTTGAATACCGTATATCTGCGATACTACTCACTAATAGAGTTCATCCTGACGCTGCGAAAGAGGGCATTGTGGAATTTCGGCAGACGTTTTATAAATCATTCGTCAAAACCTTTCTCTAATGAAAGGAATCAGATTCCCTCTGACTCCCCTTTAGCTAAAGGGGGAGAACAATTCCACCTTTTGAAAAAGGGGGATTCAAAAAGGTTATTTTTATGGCGCCTAAATATCTTAAAATAGGTAAGTTATTTAATTACGGTTCCTTATCTGTTAAAATCCATTATTTGGGTGTAGTACTTTTATGAGTTGGCCAGTTAGCTTTACTTGCCTTATCCCACACTTTTCCAGATTGTTTATCCCATATAATTAACACGCACAGAAAGGTTAATATTAGAATAAGCCAGAAAAACCATCGTACCCAGGTCCAGACTGATCTTGTATGTTTACGATCAACTTCAGGTGTTTTGTGGCTATGGTCCGGTACATAGCCAGTATAATACCATCCAGTATAAGGTCTTATTCGCATATTCTTTTGGGTTTTATTTTGAGGTGATATACCTAAAATTGTATCATTGATCTCATTAATAATTTTCTCCTGCGCTGCATTACATTCCGATATAGTATAAGTCATTCCATAAAATTCTATATCTTCTTGAATCATAATCGCCCTTTTTTTAGAGACATTTTTTAGAATTTTGAGATTTTGCTCCCCACTTGAGTCTAATAGTGCTAAAGCAATATCTTTATTATCTACCCTGTAAAGGGATCCGCTCAAAGTTCTGTCATTAACCTGTATGATTTGGCTGAAATGATATATGAGTGAATCATTTTGGGATTCCGAAAACCACCTTCTCATGTCAAACCATCTCCCATATTAATACCATAGACCGAGATCAAGCCTTTGTATTATTAGACTATCATCAGCAGTATTTGTGATCATTAGCTTGTTCTCTCCTGAATGAATGAACCTTGTAGGTACATTAAAAGTTCCGCAAATATCAGCATTTGGCTCACGGTTCAGAGTATCCTGATCGGTGAACATCAGGAATATATTACCTGATACGACTTTTCTTGGATTACCAAGATTCTTTCCATTAATAGATAATTCATACCCGCCGTTCACAGCAAGCAAGAACAATGCCCTTGATGCAGGAAACGCAAAACTTGGGAGGTACATATCAAGTTCCGCACTCTTACCAGCCTCAATTGTCAGTGGTAAAGGCGTTGGTTGATCAATATTTGGCACTCTATGATTATTATTTACCAGCGTATAAAGTGCAGTTTTTTTAATCTTACTCGGATCGTCAAGATCAGCGACCCAGTCGTAAGGTTGTTCTGCAAGATATTCTGTCCAGCACGGGAAGTTGAATAGATTTAGTCCATCCGCACCCTGATCATACATGCTTAACGCCCACGCCCTGTAAGACTCGATTGTGTGGCATCGCCCGCTGTGATTCATATCCGTTCCAGCGTATACTGGTATTCCTTGAAGGACGGTATGGAACCTGTCAAAATTTATGCGATAATCACATGAAAGAAATGGTGCGACTGTAACGAAATCCAGAAGCTTTTTCCATTCAGTAAGATCAATACCCAAACGCCGACATCCTTCAAGCCATGTAGGAACCCTTGCAGATAGCAATATCTTTTTATCTCTTTGATTTCCAATTTCGTCAAGCATGGTTCGAACTTTACTCGTGAATTGAGTCAGCGCATGGCGTTTATCCCATACTTCGTCAAAGCTATTTCCGGATAGATGACGGGGAAAACGCATCCAATCAAGCTGGAATCCGTCAATATCATATTTACTTGCAATATCTCTTATACTACTTAGAATGTAATCCTGAACTTCCTGTTCTGAATAGTCCAGACAGTAGCTCATCCATTCTGCCCGATTGTCTTGCACAGCTTCAGCGTCAACAATAAGATCGGGATGGTTCTTCTTAAATTCGCTTGCTCCCCAGTGATCGGATTCATTGGCATTATGAACATCATTCATTCTGTAAGTAATAAAAACTTCTTTCCCGCTTTCCTTAAGATATTGTAAGAACATACCGAAAGGGTCTTCCCCTCGCTCAAAAGCGTCTATCAAATAAGGTGCGACCTCACGGGAGATCGGTTCGCCAATAGAACATGGATAATAGAACTTTCCAATGGCGTTAGGGCATACAAGATAGGTTGTCACTGACTTTGGGCATTGCTCGATTGCCCATCTCAAGTCGTCGTCTGTAAGCGGAGATTTTAGCATAAAAAGGTTCGTTCCATCGTTATCAATTATAAATCTTTTCATATTTAACCCCCTGATGATTTTTGGTTCTTTTCATTTTCTAATATTCTATCACAAAAAAGTCTAGACTGGAATAACAACAGTGAAACAATCTTTAATTAATGCACAAAAAATATCAAGTAGGTGCGAAGCATTTTTAGCTGGATCGAGATTTATAGCTAACTTGTATTAACATAAAAATGCTTCGCACCTACTGCAATTGTAATCATCTCGTTTAATCTCAAATTCCTTCCTTAGATTATAGCAAAAATGATTTTCCTTTCAATCTGTTTTCTGGAAGCATTTTTCTGTTGACTTTATGAATAAAGTTTTGTAGAATATCCTGTTCTGATTTCATTAAGGAGTCAGAGTAAGTTGTCAGGTTCTATGTTTTTTACTTTATAAGATAGCTATTAATCTTTAAAGGGGGTGTGTAATGATGCAAAGGCTATCATGGATTCTAGTAATAATGGTGCTAATCGGATTTGGCTTAACACAAAGCGCATTATCGGGGGTTGTCGGTATATGGTTGATGAACGAAAACAGTGGCAAAGTTATTAAAGAAGCCACGGGAGCCCACAAACAAGATGGAACATTCATTGGTGGCGTAAAATGGGAACCAAGTGGAAAATTTGGTTCTGCTGTTTCGTTTGATGGCGCTTCAGGACATATCGAAATTCCTGACCCCGACAATCGCCTTACTCCAAAGAATATCACATTGATGTCATGGGTTAAACTTGAAAACATATCTGGACTTCGCTCTATTCTTGAACAGTACGATTGGGCAGGAGCTCTAGGAACACATGCGTTTCGGATGGATGGAGCTCAGGTTCAGCTTTGGGTGATCTGGGGTGCGGCTGGCGAAAATGTCGAAGGTGGTGCAGTGAAAGCAGGGGAGTGGACACACGTTGCCGGTTCCTACGATGGAGAAACCATCAGAACATATATCAACGGCAAGATAGCCGCAGAAAAGAAGATAGCAAAAAAAGACCTAGTTGCTAGTAGCAAATCCTTATCCATAGGCGTTCGTGGTGACTCCAAAGACGTTCAATGGCTGAATGGTCTTGTAGATGAGGTTGCGATCTTTGATACAGCACTTAGTGAAAAAGAAATCACTGCAATAGTGAATTCCAAAGGTGGCTTGGTACAATACCTTGCAGTATCACCGAAATCTAAGCTAGCAGTGACATGGGCAACAGTAAAACAAATGGGTCTTTAGCGTAACTTTCAATTCAAGATAAGGAGACATTTCCATGATAAAAAAATTATTCTTGTGTGTTGTAGTGTTGGCATTGTTTAGTAGCCTGTTTTTAATTCAATCCGCTTCTGCGAAATTGGTTGCGGCATGGCTTTTTGACGAGAACAGCGGAGCCACCGTCAAAGATTCGGTCTCTAGTATAGTAGGAAACATCAAAGGTGGTGCGACATGGGATACAGGTAAATTCAAGTCTGCCCTCAAATTTGACGGCAAATCAGGACAGGTAGACATACCCGACCCGAAAAATGTATTAACGCCAAAGAATATCACTATAACTGCATGGGTTAAACTCAATGATGTTGCAGGGGTCAAATCTATAGCAGAGCAATATGACTGGGCAGGAGCTTTCGGGACTCATGCGTTTAGGATGGATGGAGCTCAGGTTCAGCTTTGGTTGATCTGGGGAGCAGGTGGAGATAATGCCGAAGGAGGCGCAGTGAAAGCCGGCGAGTGGACGCACATTGCCGGGTCCTATGATGGTGAAACTGCCAGAACATATATCAATGGCAAGAAGGCGGCGGAAAAGAAACTGGCAAAAAAGGATTTAGTTCCCAGCAGCAAATCCCTGTCTATCGGCGTTCGTGGTGATTCTAAAGACGTTCAGTGGATGGCGGGGTCCATTGATGAAGTTGCCATATATGACAGCGCTCTCTCTGAAGCGGACCTTGCAAAAATAATGGGCGGATTGGGAGCGACTATCACAGCAGTATCTCCGCAGGATAAGATGCCGACAGTGTGGGCTGGATTAAAAGAATCCCACAAATAACTCATTAGTCATACGACTTTTTCAGTTAGTAAAGAATCAAATCCCCTCTAACTCCCCTTGAAAAGGGGAGAACAATCCCCCCTTTTCAAGGGGGGATTTTGAAACGTTGCTCGTAAAGTAAATCGTTAACCTGGTTAAGCACAATTATAAGTGAAAAACTCATATTAAAAAGATATTTTCATTTCGGCAAAGGCGCCAATGTTACTGACCAGCCCTTTATTATGGCAGGTTTATTAGATGGCTCTTGTGACTTTTTTAAAGAATCGGTTGGTTTTAACGGATCTGAATGAGCTAACACGATAATTTTGCCATTGTTCAACCAGACAACCTTTTCAATAATTTCTTTTGAAGAGATCAATTGAATACGCTTCCACTTTACCGTGTCAAATATCCAAACCTTGCGATTTATACCCATAGAATCGTCTTCCTCCACGAATGCAAGATACCTTCCATTTACCGACCAGGATATGCTTTCGCAGTGCTCAAACGTCTCCACATGATTGTCGCCATCGAGTGTGGCAACGTGAACCTGTTTATCGAGGTTTTCATTAGCCTCTTTGGATGAATGTTCCTGAGTTACATAAGCTATCTTGTTTCCATCAGGTGAGAAAGCTACATCTCTAGTTCTCCATGCTCGAACAGCCAATTCTTTTATTACTCCACCTGATGCCTTTAACACTACTATCCTTGTAAACTTATCGTTATAGTGGTATCCATCAAGACCTATTGCTATACGTGAACCGTCTTTTGACCATGCTGGTGGAGTAAGACTCGCATTGTATCCATAAGCTATATAGGATTCCTGACCTTTTATGCGAAACTCAGCCATTTTCTTTTCTACATCAGTATCTAATTTTCGTATCCATAATGTGGTAGAAGCATTACCTCTGCGTATAAAAGCTATTTCATTACCCTTTGGTGATATAGACGGCGCCTCGCCTATGGTTACTTTCCTTAGACTTGTACCATTAAACCTTGCCATCCAGATCTGTCTTTCATTTCCTGACATATTCTCAAAGGCGAACCATCCCCCGTCTCCTGACCAGGAAATATTTGAATTAAAAAATGCACCGTCAGCAACCCACTTAGATTCACTGCCATCACCCGAAGCACTCCATATACTCTGAGCCATCCAGTAGATATTGCCATAAGTAATATTTGCAAAATAAACTATGTCGGCGCCATCTGGTGACCATGATATTGTTTCCGCATCTTTAGGTAAATTTATGCTATTCAAATCTTTGGCTAAAGACATATTTACTATCAGATCTTTTATCCATTTCACCCTTATGAAATTCTCAGCTTCAATCCACCCGATTCGACCATTTGGCAATTTCACTTGAAACCAGCTTGCAGTAGTATCCAGATACCAATTTCCAGACTTTTTGCCCAATATTGACAATAAAGTTCCTTCATTAATACTGACAATTTTTACACCGGATGATTCGTCTGGTTGTTCATATACATCAACTCTGTCACGAGTCACGGCACCCTCATTTGATATTGATTTAGAAGGCGTTTCCTGAGAATTTTTCATACTCTCAAAAGCGTAGACATATCCATCTCGTGATCCGATAAATAATTTTCCATCCGAAATCGCAGGAGAAGAATCCACCCAACCATCAGTTTCAAAATTCCAAACTTCATGATGTGATGATGTGCTGAAGGCATGTATTTTGTTATCACGGGAACCTATGTAAGCGAAACCGTTGGCTATTGCGGGCCAACTCTCTGAGCGCTGTACCGCGCTTTTCCATACAGATGACCTGTTGAATGCATCAATAGGTAAAAACTCTCCACTAACACAAGCAAACTCCACCCCGCCGATACTTATTCTCGCTCGTTCATTACCCTCTTGCTTACCGGTAATGGCGTTGAAAATATAGATTTTATTTTCGTAGCATCCAACGTATATCCTATCAGCATAAGCTACAACCGGGGAATTTACCCATCCATCAACCAGAGACTCCCATTTTTTCGTACCGGTAGCGGCATCTAGTGCATATACCTTGAGACCCCTTGTACTAAAATAAACGTTATTTCTATATATAGTAGGTGCAGTAGTGATTTTATTATCAGCCTCAAATTCCCATTTCACTCCCCAACTATCAGCATTAAGAGCATATAACCTGTGATCATCAGAACCAACGTACACAGTTCTACCTTCTACCACAGGACTTGAATTCACAGGAGCGCCGGTCTTGAATTTCCAGAGAAGATATAAAGGCGGGTGAAGTTTTTTATCAGGGCTTAGTCCACGATATGCCAGATCATACATAAACATCTGCCAATCGCTTGAACCTTTTTGAGCAGGATTCTGTGGAGATTCTGATATATTTATTTTGTCAGTTTGAGGAGTGGAATTAGAATTGTTAGCTGTTTGACTTTGTGTCTGTTGATCTTTACCACATGCAGAAAATAAAATCAATAAAGAGATCAAAAGCCATGTTAATAAACGCATTGTTTTCCTATCATGATAACGAATTTGCTTTTTTTAGTATAGCACCGTACCTAAGTCCTCTAGTGCTTACAACAATTTCTTGTATCCTTAATATTTCCATTATAGCAGAAAATATCGCCACACCTGCCACTATTACGTCAGCCCTTTGAGGTGAGAGACCCGGTACATTTTTTCGTTCTTCCAGTGTCATACGTCTTAAATAGGTAAGTACCCTGAAAATCTGATCTTTTTGTAGAATGTATTTATGGACATCATTAATAGTGCATCCCTCCATATTCTGATGAATTGAAGCAACAGATGTTATCGTTCCGCCAATACCAATCAGATCACGTTCTCCCGTAGATATTTTGGTAAGATGTATGTAAAGTGCTGATATAACGTGCTGGATTATATTTTGCAAATCTACAGGAGTAACAGGATCAGAACGTATAAATTCCTCTGTTAGTCTGACACAACCGATATTTACACTGAATTTATCCTCGATTATACCATTCTGACCAATAATAAATTCCGTGCTGCCGCCGCCAACATCAACAAGGATTGCATTCATATATCGTAGTTCTGAATCACTGCAAACACCCATAAAAGCAATTTCTGCTTCCTCATCACCAGACAAGATTTGAAGATTTATTCCTGTTTGATCCATAACTTTCTGGACAAATACATCACTATTTTTTGCATCCCGCATTGCGCTTGTTGAAATTGCGATCGTATCCTTTGCGCCAAGCTGTTTCGCTCTGTTCTGAAAATCAGTAATAACCTGCAATGTCCTATCCATAGCTTCAGGAAGAAGCTCGTGATTTTTTTCAATACCTTCCCCAAGTCGTGTAATGACAGGATAGTCCAGCATAACATTCTTAATCTGTTGATCTTCGACGTCAGCAACGAGAAGTTTCACAGAATTCGTGCCAATGTCCATAGATGCCAGTCGCATTTTTTACCTCATTTGTAGAGACACGACATGTCGTGTCCCTACGATATAAAATCTATCTGGACTTTATTTCACCCCATGAGGATGCAAGTTTTGCCCCTGGAGTTACAGCTTTTGGTTTTTGCCCAAGATCAATATCATCCTTAACATATTTACCTTTGTAAACTCTAAAATGAGCGAACCACACGTCGTCTAATATATTATTAAACTGAATGTGTATGACTACAGCGGGTGGGCTTCCCATAGTCATTGTTGGTGAATACTGATACTCAGTCATCTGATCATCTAAGGTGAACGTTGTTGCTGGACCAACCCATGTATCAAGCTGTTCATACTTTACACCAAGCGGTCTTGTACCCCCCGGCTCAGTTTTTGCCCAGAACGTGACTGTATACATCTCACCATTCTTCACAACAAATGATGGAGAATGAATCTCTGGTACCCATGCATCTGGACCAACTTGATCAATGGTAGCTTTTGCTACACTACCTACGGGAAATTTCTCTTTCTTATCAATCAGAAACGAGTTAGGCGCCCCGATTGTCCATCCCGCAGTATCTGCTTCAAAATCAGGATTACCTACCATATTTTCAATATCTATAGCTACTGCGGTTGGGACCCAAAAACTCAAAATTAAAGTTACCGATAGTAAAACCCCAAACCCAATACCAAACTTTAACACAAGTATCACTCCTTTTTTGGCATATTAACAATGAGTATAAATATACTAATACAAACTTAATACACTACGCCATAAATCCTCAACGAGTTATAGGTATTTAGAGAACCGTAGGTTGGGTTGAGGAACGAAACCCAACTTATATTAACTGGTTGAGTATTTACAATGCCGTGTACTTAGTATTTGGAAGTTGGATCTGTTCCTCGATCCAACCCATTAAAACTGATCCAGTTTCATTATCTACTTTTTAATTTCACCCCATGTTGTTGTTAATCTGCCAGTGGGAGTTACAGGTGATAATGTTTCTGGAGTAAAGTCACCTTCATATACAAGGAAATGACTAAACCATACTTTTCCCGTCTGTCCATTGAATTGGATATGGACGACAAACTGAGGCGGGGAGCCTAATTCCATCGTAGGAACGAAGTGATATTCTGCCCATTTATCAGTCAGGTTAATGTCTTGACTTGGACCTCCCCATAGATCAAGTTGCTCGAATTTGGTACCAAGTGGTCGGGCTTTATCTGCCTTTGCCCAAAAGGACATTGTGAATTTTTTCCCAATAGCCAGATCAAATGCCGGAGAGTGTATCTCTGGCTCCCATGCGTTAGCACCAACTTTTGTAACGTTAGCTAACGCCGCATTACCAACTATACCTTTCTCGGACTTATCTATGTCAAACGTTCCATAGTCCGCCCCAAATGTCCATCCTTCCATATTTGTTACAAAATCAGGATTCGTAACTAAATTCTTGACTGCCGCCATACTTGAGAGCGACATTGCCAAAACTAATATACCAGAGAACAAAACTACGAAGATAAACAATTTAGTACGCATTGATTTCTCCTCTCTCCAATTAAGGATTTTTTGTTCCGACAGATTAACATTAAGAATTAACCTATGATATACAAACTCACCTCCTTATATTTGAGCTTCAAAAATGTAAATCCTTAATCCATAAGGATTTACAATCATTATCCCCCTCCCATAAAAAGATCTATTCAATGTAATCTAATATCCTGTTTCATTTAGAACGCAGTCTTTATTTGTCCCCATGTGTTTGTAAGCTTGTTATCAGATTCAACGGCGTTTAATCCCTCGACCCCGCCGCTTGACAAACCCTTGACATCAGCATCGGATAGCGTAACATTGAATACTGTGATCTCATCAATCACACCAACCCATTGGCCACGAACACCACAACCGGGGTCGGCACCGATATAAACCTGCTCAGTAGAAGCCCACGGATTTCCGCCAGTGGCATTTTCGCCTGCCAAATTCCCGTCTATGTATATCTTTTGTGTCTTGCCATCTATAATTCAACTCCTTTAACAGCAAATCTTTTCTTCCAATTATTATTAAAAGATCAACAATATCACCGCTAAAATCTATAGAATTATGCTAATATTTTTATATCTCACCTCGCTTTCTGAAAAATGATTTACCCGCTTAGGATTCATAATTAAATTATGTTTTCAAGGATTAACTAAAGTGTTTTGTCAACGTTTCTTTAATGTAACATCAACACCTGCCGACTGCATATTCAGGAAGATCGTCTCCAGATCGGAATCTGTAGCAATAGACTTGATGTATATGGATTATACCATGAGATCAATGAATTCATCAAGAAATATTCGATCTTTGTATATTTACAAATTCCACACCTTCTTAACAAACGCAAGGTTTTTTCTGGCGTCAAGCTCTGGATTATCACCTGATGGAGTCTCAAGAGTAAGCACCTGATCGTAACCTATATCCTCAAGAGAAACACGCACAGACTCAAAGTCAACATTCCCCTCCCCAAGAGGTACTCCGCCGCCATTAACAACTCTATCCTTGATATGCACAGCAGAAATAAACCCACCAAGCTCACGGATAACAGAGGCATTATCAAATCCTTCGGAAGTCATATTTCCTACGTCATAATATATTCCAGCACACTGACTGTCTATCCTATCAAGCATATCCAGCATCATTTCAGGCGTGGCGTTCATCTCAAGGGCAAGTACGATCTTACATTCTTCCGCTGCGGGTAAAACTGCTTTGATACCTTCTATTACGTTATTTTGATCATCCTCATTTTTTATTTTGTTATTACCAAAGAATGGCACGAGTATAACCCCGACATCAAGGTCTTTAGCAGAATGAATTATGTCCTTAAATCCTTGCAAAACTTTATCTTTACCGACAGTTCCGGAGTTTACCAGTCCATACTGATTGAACGTTCCAAGACAAAAACTCGAAAGCATTATGCCATTCAATTCTAGAGCGTCCTTTATAACCTGCTTTTGCTTATAAGTATAAGCCAATGGTTCGCCGTTTGGTCCAGATTTTGTGATTAACTCAATAGCGTCGAATCCCCAGTAAGCGGCTTTCTCAATAGCCAGAGCATCATCATCAGTCCTGAGAATCCCCTGCATCGCTCCAATTTTCATAATTTACTCCTATGCTATAGTTTTGCACTTTTTAACGATTATATCACAAAAATCGGCATGATTCATAATTAAGGTAACACTTTAAAACAAGAAAGAAAATTTCGCCACAGAATTTCACGGCTAAACTTTGAAAAAGTTTAATCAAACACGGAATTCTTGTCTTTTTCAGTGTTATTCAGTGTGTTTCCGTGGCTAAGATTTGTCACCTTAATTATGTTAGAAAATGAATCATGCCTAAAAATCTAAGTTTTATGCGGTTTTACGCAACGTAGAGATAAGGTTACCTCATCTCTATTAATTCTTTATGTTGAGTTACCTTATTCGCTTTCCTTTGGTTCAAATAGGATCTTCCAGATGATTGCAGCTAAGATTCCACCTATGATAGGTGCAACCCAGAAAAGCCACAACTGCGACAACGCCTCTCCACCAACAAAAATAGCAGGACCTAGACTTCGTGCTGGATTAACTGATGTCCCCGTTATCGGGATCCCGACTATATGGATAAGAACGAGGGTTATACCTATGGGTATGCCAGCAAAACCTGCGGGTGCCTTTTTACTGGTTGCCCCAAATATTACGAATAAGAACAGTCCAGTTAGCAAGATTTCCGCAAGAAAACACGCCTCAACGGAGTATCCGCCGGGTGATTTATCACCATAACCATTCTGTCCAAGTCCGTTTATTGCTAGGTTATAATCACCCCTGCCGCTTGCGATGGCATACAATAATCCTGCGGCGGCAATTGCCCCAATACATTGTACGACAACGTAGATTATTGCATCCTTGACTTTAATCTTACGTGCAACTAGCATTGAGATAGTTATCGCCGGGTTAATATGACATCCGGATATATTTCCTATTGCATAAACCATCACCAATACAGTCAATCCAAATGCAAAGGCGATTCCAAGATATCCGATCTTGTCACCTATGATCGCCGCATTTCCAATAACTGCGCTTCCACATCCAAATAGAACCAGTGCAAATGTACCGATCAGTTCAGCTAGATATTTGCGAGCGTTGTCCATACACGTACCTCCTTGATTGAAATTTAGACTAACAGAACACGCTATTAATAACCTTCCAAGAACCCCCGTTGGTTCGGAAGATGGTAATTGCTATAAACGCCTATAAAATCAAGCTCTATGCAGTAAGGAGTTTACGTAATAGAAACAAAATTACAGAGAGATTACTGCTCTTGGCTTTGGTTTTGCTCAGGCTGTGTCTGCTCTGTTGGTGCTGATTCTTGAGATTGTTCTGGTGCAGGTGCTTGCACTTCAGCAGGTGGAGCCTGAACAATCGGTTCGCCGATCAATGCCACTTCAAGCTTATCCAACATTTCTAAAAGAATATACACATCAGAAACCAGATGAGCGGCAGTTAATCTGTTTTCCATAACAGCAAAGACACTCTTTTTTATGCTCTCTTTTGACTCAAAAATTTCCATCATTGCATCTTTATCAACTTCAAAAATTGCCATTTTCAAAATCCTCCTTATTAACAATCGTAATCGTTAAAAAATACATAAAGCATGTTAAAGACAACCACCTTACCCCATTTGATAAGGTTTTCAGAGGTAGGTTTTTTATAAAACTGTAATCGTTAAAAAATACATAAACGTCCTAAAAACAACCCGCTAGCCCCTTTTTCAAGGGGGAATAAATCGAGTCGTGTCAACATTCCCCCTTAGCAAAGGGGGTCAGGGGGTTGTGAAAAACGTTGAAATACTATGTCAAAATGGCATTTTTTAACGATTACAAAACTATGCAACCTCAGTTTTTTGTGATCTCAATCTTAGTGAGAGAGTGCTTGGGTAATACTAAAGCATAAGATCCGCTGTGTTCTGTATTATCATCTGTCTTTTTTATCGGGATTATGCTATCTGGCTTCTCCGGGGAGTTCTCTGCCCTATAAGAATCGGCAGTCAGAGTTATTACTGATTCAATTTGGTATGAATCATAGCCTGTATCAATAATGACAGAGGCATTCTGCTTTATGTTTCTGTTAATTAAGAATACGGATAGCTTTTTCCCATCTTTCGTACGATATGCTGATGAATCAATGTAAGGTAAATCCTTCAATTCAGAGACAAAGCCCATCGCCGGTGTTGAGTAAGTCGGAGATTCTACTGTCGTACCCAATACTTCCCTTTCCTTCATACCAGAATACATCTGGAATACATAGTAGACTCCATGACGCCAATTCTTTCGATCTGGGTAAGTTCCTCTGATCCCTACCAGTGCGCCGAAAACGTCCTGACATAGCGGGAGATGATTGGCGCTGGTTATCTTAGGTTCTTTAAGGATCATGTTAAACAGTCCGGCAAGATACAATGCGCCAGTTAAAGATCGGTTCCACTGTACGTCGTCAAAGGCGTGCTTTTTATCTATTGGATATACAAGCGGACCGTATTCTGTGATGTGAATCTCAATCTTCTTTCCACCATCAGGGGCGTATTTTGATATATCATCCTTTATTTTTGCAATATCACCCCGAACATAGTCCGCGGCTCCTAAAAAGCATAATGCAAACTCATCATCAGAATAGCGCTTCTTTGAATTGGCTAATACTCCCCTTGTAATTGGTGCATATCCGTTATGGATGTCTATAAAGTCTATTTTGTCGCCTATCCTGCTCAAGACTTCGTACATCCAGTTACGGTTCTCTTTTATTGGCATGTATTCTGCATCGTGCAGGCTTATGGCGCCGAATTTTATACCGGGAGCGACCTTATCAATACCTTCCTTGCATTGAATACAAAAATCCACGTATTGCGCTGCGGTTTTCATTACTGGCTCTTTGGGTTTAGCAAGGTAAATCTCATTGCCGACAGTATAGTCCGTAACCTCGAAGTTATTAGATTTAAGATATTTCACCCATTCAACAGCATCTTCTGGTTTCCCTGTACCAGCATTGAAAGTTATAGTGCCGGGGATGTTCAGTTTTCGACATAGCGACATAAATTCTTCCGGACCGAAATGCGGATACTCCTTTTTATTATTGTTAAAGGGGTTAGTGATCGGTTGGCGATTAGTACCAACTGCCTTATACCAGTCGAAATAATCCGAAAGCGTACCGCCGGGGTATCGCAGATGAGTTATTCCAACGTTACGGAGTTCCTCTACCAAATTTTCATCAAATTTTTTCTCATCAGGTAGCCATAATCCCATGCCATTGTTCGTCCACTCGATATTATCACCAAATATTAGCGGTTTGACGGTATTGAGAACATCTCCGGTGACTCGTACAGAAGCATTGAAATTCTCATATTTCTCTACATTTGGTATAGGTACTGCTTTGTTACAACTGAACGACAACAGAGAGCATAAAGCGATCATGACGAAAATATGAAATCGCACTTTAATCTCCTTTATCTTGACAATGTCAGATTTAAAAGTATCCCAAGCTTCCAGCTTGGTTTTTGAAGATAATATAAGGAATTGCCCGTTTAGAAAGCTGGGTTACAATTGCATTTTTTTCTAATTTAACATTGTCAAGTTATTCATAATCATTTATGATTCAGTATTATAAGATAACACAATGATCATACAATTCCTGTATTACAATGTCAATAACGAATAAATCTTCCAAAATAGAATATAGCACAAAAAAATACGGAATATAAACATAAAAAATTCGTCTTATATCTATACTTTCGCAGTTTTAAATAACTGAAAAAATGGGAAAGAAAACATCCAACTCCTTGTTATTAGATTTGATAACAAAAATCTTACAAGGAGGAAAATATGGACACTTTCTTTCCATCAATACT
>Ga0315282_10008814_pt1 | contig 16228 bp, 10 predicted proteins | sample YL17G07_20_MG_FD_203693 | JGI IMG/M metagenome (GOLD analysis project Ga0315282, IMG submission 203693) | Sediment microbial communities from Yellowstone Lake, YNP, Wyoming, USA - YL17G07_20 | ecosystem: Environmental > Aquatic > Freshwater > Lake > Sediment | place: USA: Wyoming | collected...
GGTCACTTGCGCATCGAATCGTGCTGAGCCAGTTCCAGTTGGACTACGTCGATACCCTGATGGCTGCCAGATCGCGTGAGGGGATGACTGCTAGCGCCGTCGCGATGTACCAGCAGTGGCTGGATCGAGCACAGAAGCGCTACCTATCTGCCATCAAGACGCTGGCTCTGGTGAGGAAGCTGGGAATCCCCGCTCTCCAGGTGAACATTGGGCAGAAGCAGATAAACGTCGCGTAATCGGGCGGACAGCAGATTTGCACGGCGGGGGTCGAGATGAACCAGGGCAAGGCGGGTAGGCCGGCGTCTCTCCAATCCTCCAGCCAGCGCTCCGTCATCTCGTCCAGAAACGGCACACGTACGTGCTGCAGATTCCCAAGTTGCGGTCCCGGTCCCTAGGCGCTCGCCGCCTAACCTCGTCTTGTCCTTCGCACGTCGCACTCGAGGCGAAGATGATGCCCTTCTAGGTGGCCAGGAGCAACGTGGCAGACCTGATAGCGTGCGCAGAGTCCAGTGCTGAGTGCCTCGCTCGGGATCCCGGGGCGTTCCGTCTGCATTACCCCGTCAAACATGGACCTCTATCTCAGCTAGTTGCTCGCGGTACTCCTCGTCCACGAGCGCCATCTGCCGTCTGATCATCCGTCGAAGCTCCTTCGACGGCTCAAGGCAATGCTCTCGAAAGGCGCCCACGTCCACGTTCGTCAGGTCCGGGAATAGGAGCTTGAGGTAAGCGGCGGCCAGGCGTTCAACAGCTGTTATGTCACGCAGATTCCCGGAACTCCGTGTGTGCTCCCGAACCCAGGACAGGTACTCGCCTTTCCGCCTGAGCGAATGCAGTATCTCGCTGAAATAGTCGGCTTTCAGCGCCATGCCATCGCATAGAGATTCCTTCGATACCTTACGAATACCCCAACCGGGGAGCAGAGCGTGGAAGCGGTCCAGCAGTGCTGCGGCGCCCTGTCCGCGTAGCCACGCTGGCAGCGTGTTAAACACGTCGCGGTCTTTCGGCCGTGCCGACGCGGTCAACGGGATGTTTGCGAGGAGAACCAGCCCTGCGTCTGCGGTGCCCCTATACTGCATGACCCGGAACTCCCCGCTTTCCAGGTAGCCTTTGAGAGCGCCTACGATTTCCTCCTCGTCGCCCAACTTGATGGTCTGCACTTCGTCAAACACAACGGCGTCGTAGCGGGTAATGACTCCTGCTGATCGCCTCGCCATGTTGTAGAACAGTTGAGCCCTGGTTACGATGCCGCCGCTGATCAACCACGCATGTCGCGAGAGTCGGGAGAATACATATGACTTCCCTGTCCCCTTCTGGGCCAGTTCAACCATGTTCACCCTTGGCTGCACAAGTGGGCAGAGCCTGGTCACGAGCAGTGCCTGCTCCTCGGGCGGGTAAACGTCGGGATTGTAGCCCATAGTCCGAACCAGCATTTCCTTCCACTGACGCGTGGTGAAATGTGCGCGACATCCAATATAGTAGTCGAGATCAACGATACTGGTCTGCATCGGCTTGAAATCGATCATGCAGATCTCGCCCCGGTCGGGGTTGTCCTCTCGCGGACGTCGGACGAGGGTACCGCTACCCCACACGTTGCCCATCAACAACAGGGGATGGTCGTCCACGATGCCGTCAACTATCGCTGCCTTGCTGATATCGAGGCAGGGGATCTCCAGCACGACTCTGCCGGCCTCAACGTCGACCCTGACGTTATAGGCATCCAGGATCTTCAGAGTGCCACCGTTGTTGAGTTCGTAGAGCAGCGCGTTCTTCTGCCTCTTGTCCGGAAGGTGGTGGGCGAGGAAGGCATGGACCTTCTGCTCATCCACGACTCCATCCGAAGTGTACCTGCTTACCAGCCAATCAGATACATAGTCCGGGACGGCACGCTCCGACCCTCCGACTTGGCGAGACAAACGCTTGTCTATGCTGACATCGGCGAAGTGCGTCCTCAGCAATGCGTCTACGTCGTTCTGTGGGTACAAACGAGTCCTCCCATCAAGGGTCGAAGCTTTCTTCAAAACCGGCGTCAGCCAACGCCGCGCCAGTTGTCTCAACCTTCATGCCCACCTCGGTGTGCCTGTGGCCAATTGCGCTTCGCAGGCCGATCGAGCCAGTTAGCCGGAGTTCCTTACTCTTCACGTTGGAAGCGTCTATCGTCGCTGCCAGACGGAGCGTTCCCCTCGGCGACAGCGCCCACGGGCCCTGTCCATCGAAGGCGACCAGCCTGAGATCCAAGCTCTCCAAAGAGACCGGAAACTCATTCGGGTTCGCAACGCTAACCTCCACCGGATTCTCGCGGGCTCCGCGGCGAATGTCACCCGCAATAGCAATCTCACAGTCCAGGAACTCCACTTTGCCAGCGCCGACGATTTCGACGAACGGCACGGCGACTTCCTGAGGAGTCAGTCCACCGTGGGTGGCCCCCCGTGGTCGCATACCGTAGAAGTTGTAGGTCCGGGCGACGCCGTATGCGGTCGTTCCTCCTCCCAGGAGGTCCGCGCTAAGGACTCGGGTGTCGTCCAAGCTAACCATTCGCTCGACTGCACCAGCCACGACACGCCCGTGAGACTCATTGAGTCCTTCTGGCACGGGCAGCGACCGGCCAGCGTCTCGCGGCAGTTCCGTGTAACCGTGGTCCGAGACTATGAAGACCGGCAGTTGTCGGCCGGACTGCTCGCGGTAATCCTGGCAGGCCTCAGCGAGATCCTGGACCAGCTTGGAGAGGCATTGCCCTATCCGCTCCCGCCTCTTCTCGGCCGGCAGCGGCTTATGTATCGCCTCATCGATGTCGTTGTAGAGGTAGAGCATGGCCATTTTCTGCTCCCGAACTAGGTCGAAGAGGCTGGCCTCGTTCGACGAGGCACAGACCACCTCATCGCGTGTAAGCCCCATGGACGCAGCCAGCAACTCGCCGTACGCTGCGGTGCTAGTGACTGGGCAGTCGAACTGACCGGGCAGCTGCCCCCTAACGAGACTCGGCTTGGCGATCTCGGTAAGAGTCGGTAGGGTCGCCAGCTTGAGTCTCCAGTCTCCGCATCGCAAGTCATTCTGCGCAGCAACGGCCACTATCGCCTCAATGAAGCTGGCGGGAAGCCCATCCACGACAACGACCAAGCATGCACCGTCCTCTAAAGCCTTGGCCATGCGGGGCCGCAGACACGCCGCCAGGAGCGCGTCGCTCCTGGACAAAGAGTCATAATTGGCCACTAGCCATTCCTCAAAGCACGATGCAGCACCTGTGGTCCTCTCGATATGACCAGTGGCCGCACACCATGAGTAGTAGGGCAGGTACTCTTCCCGGAGCCATTCGGAGACGTCGCCCCAGTTGGCACGCGCGTCAAGACTACGGGGCTCCTCTACGGGTTGCAGTTCGGAGATCAGCCTGATCAAGGCTTCGGCACATTGGTTACGTCCGAAGATTCGCCTTAGCGCCGCAAGATCGGGCACCCACGAACTGTCGATTCGGAAAGCGTTCTTCCTGAGAAACGAAGAGACGACCTTCTCTTCCTCGGCTATGAAGCCTGAGAGTACGGGCAGAACACCAGCCAGTGCCCGTTCCTCCAAGACCTTGACCAGGTATTCTCTGGTAGCGTCATTGGGACCCGAAGGCAATGCAAAACCCGACTGCGTGAACGTTCCCAGTCGATCAAGGACCTCTTCCACGCCCTTGAGCTGACACAACTCGCTCCACCGGCCCTCAAACTGCAGTGCTTCGAGCTGAACCGAATGCGGGTAGCTACGCATTAGCCGGGCAACGATCAGGCTCTCCGCACGTCTACGCGTGTTCTCCGCAAGAAGCCACTCCAGAACATCGCGGAAGTTGCCGCTGGAGATCCACTGGGCGGCTACGTCCTGCTGCAGCGCCAGCAACGCCGGGTGTGCTGGCTTCGACTTGTGGCCGTTCGCACATTGAACCAGTAGTTCGTCCAGTTCCAGAACGCTGCTGACCGATGCCGTGTCCCAGGGACTTGACATCCTGGCACCAAGAATCCAGCAAGCGATGCTCTGGCCGTCAGCGGGTTTGCTCATCTTGGCCGCGTCGATCAACTTCAGTTCAACTATTGACCCAGGGTCCTCCCGCAGTACTCGCGGCAGGCTTGACACGCTGACGTTCAGGGCTTGCGCCAGCATATCCACGGGGTTGCGTTGGACGATCCTCACGCCGCGGCGGTTCCTGAAGTGATCGAACCAAGGGGCCATTGCACGGTTACGCACGATGACCCGCAGGTCTCTCGATTCTGCCAGGGCATGATCGATCCGCTCGCACGCGCTCAGATACTCTTCCCGCGTGTCTGCCGGGAGGGCCTGGTTATCAGCCCCTGCAAAGGTCCCATATGGATCGATCACGATCTCGACGCTCACTTCAGGAAATCCCGCACGAGTTCTGCCAGTATCGTCTCCAGCTCGCCGCTCACCAGAGCCCCCTTGAACCCTTCCACTGAGTTTCGGAGGATGTTCTGAAGGTTCTTGCCAGCCTGGCTGATCTCCGCAACCGGCGTGAATGTTGCCACAACGTCTGGGCCGTTGCCGGCCACGGTAACGCGCACCTGACCGTCCCGTGCCGGCTTGGGAAGGGGCACAGGCGGGACGTCCTCAGCCTCCTCCACTGTGCGTTTCGCACTTTCCAGCCTTCCCCTGAACCTATCCAGCATGTCATCGCTCCAGTGCTCAAGAGGAGTGCCGGTTATGTCTCGCGCAAGCCGGACGGCGGTGTCGACCTGGTCTTTGGCGTCCATCCTGGCGTAGGCAGCGAGCCTTCCCGCGTCACCGGGCAAGCGCATCTCCTGCTTCGCTTCGGACAGTTTCCCGTACCAGGCTTCTAGAGGTCTGCGCTCATGTGCGGTGCCAGGCTCGGGTCCACCGAACACCTGCGCGACAACGTCAGCGACACGTGCGTGCAGCTGGGACTTGACGGCCTGCTCTATTGATGTCTTAATCCTGCCGACCAGGTCCGCTACAGCTTCCGCCGAGAGGGTCTTGCCCTCGTCTTTCGGCTGGATGATCTCCAATGCCGTGGCCACCAGTACCGACTGTGGGTCTGCATCCTCCTTCGCGAGAGCCGCAAAGACCCTGTCTCTCAGCGTCAGCACTCCTTTGTCCAGTTGTTGGCTTTTCTGAGCAAAAGGCGGCAAACCACGCCACCAGCGCACGATGGCCTCGTGAGTTTGTGCAAGGATCTCCCCCGGATCTTTCTCATCGCTCGATTCGACTCCGAAGGCCGTGCCAAAGCCGCTTACTACGACTTTCTCCGGTTCGCCGAACTCGGTAAACTCGAGCGCGCAGCTGTCCGGTGATGAGAACGCGCCATCAATTGCCGCGCCATCAAGACGCGTGATCCTCGTTGCCAAGCCGCGCGACCGCGACTGCTGCAGAGACAGATTGCCCCGCAGGACGTGTTCCCTGAAGACCGCCGCTGCCAGCAGAGAAAGGCAGCGCGTGCGGAGTCCGAAGGGAGGCCGGCGAAGGACCGCGCACAGATCGGCCAGAGGCTGCGGGCCGGTACGGGCCGCGTCGACGAACTCGACGATCCTGTCCCACACAGCTGCCATCGCGGGAAACCGGGTCTCGTCGGGCCTACCGATCGCGGGCTTAGCCGCTCTGGATACGAGGACGGCGGTTCGCTTGTACACGAAGTCGATCACCGTCTTGTGCTGGGAGGATGTCTCCCTCGACAGCACCTCTGGCCCGTCTCGCTGGAGCAGCTTGTCGATGATATCCCTGCGCACGCCGATGAAGTTGTCGCGCCCTTCCTCCGTCGTCAGCCTCTCGTGCGCAATCCGCGGGGTGCTCGGGAAAGCCCTCGACATCATGTCAGAGGCGGCCTGGCCCAACCGTCCGGAATTCACTATGCCCTTCTGCTCTTCGCCGTCAACGAACCAATCAAGCAGGCGACTCTCAGGGTTGAACAGCGGCCAGACCACCCTTTCAATGCCCGTTAAGAACTCCCGGTCCAAGGTCTCCCACTCTTCCCGAAGAGGAGCTCCGTCGCCGTAGAGGTTGGCTTGAGTACGGGCCAGGTAGCGAAGGGCTTCGTGTCTCCGGAGCAGGCCGGAGCAGACAACGGGCTCCTTGGGGATTCCAATCAGAATCTGGGGGTGTCTCAACCCGGCTTCCGCGCAGCCTCGTGCCAGTGTGATCTCCTGGCTGTTCTCGCAGATCACAATCAAGAGATAACCATCTCGGTATTGGCCTGCGCCCAGGTTTCGCAGCCATCGAGTTGGCTCGGATAGCTCCTGGGGGCCGACTACCTCGACAGTCAGTCTCCTCTCAAGCATGAACTCGTCCGAGTATGCTGTAGCCCGAACAGGATCCGTCAGTTTCAGTTCTCCGGCCAGGCTTCGCAGGTGCTCCACCGGCAAGACCTGCCTCGCCCGCTCACGTGCTACCTCCTCGATGCGTTCATCTACTAGCGTCTCAGACCCAGGGCTCCTGAACCGATACGACCCGTCCGTGGCATTCCGAGCCAGTACGGCCTCCCTTTGCTCGGTCTTGTTACACAGGCGCTTCAGTGCCTCCCGTAGCTCAGTCTGTTCAGACGGCTGCAGGCCTAAACCGAACCCCAACACCGCCTCCGTATACGGTGTCCGGTCGGATTGGATGACTAGAAGCAGCGCCAAGGCCTTCAGTATCCGCTTCTCAAGAGTCTCCTCCGGCCTTACCAAGCTCGCGGCCTGACTATACTTCTGGTAGACACGCCGCTGCATCTCGTGTTCGCTCACGGCGTCGGCGAAGTATTCCCACAACTCGTCCAACCGGAGACAAGGCGGGGGGCCTGGTGCGTCCGGAACATCCACGCGCCGTATGTACTCTCCCAGTGTGTCGCTGCCTGAGTCGGACAAGAAGGTAAAAAGGGTTCCCTCGTTCCGTGCTACCCGTTCAGAGATGCGCGGCAACGCGTATGCGGTGAGCGGGTGTAGAGGATAAGACCCGTAGGTGACTACAGCGGACACCTGGTCACGACTGAAGTCGGGAAAGAGGTTCAACCTGTGCGCACGGTCTGTCCACTCGTCAAGACAGTCTGCGTGCCGAGACGCAAACACCTGCCACTCGGCAGAACCCGTCCGCTGGTTGATGACCTGGTCGGTGAGCTCGAAGATCTCAAAATCGGTGGTCTTCATCGCGAATACGCGGAACCTGCCTCTCTCCTTGCGCAAGTCCTCCTGCTGGGTCTTGGACAGCCCCATTGTCCGCTTCAGCGCACTGATCTGAGCGTACTCTTCCAGTGAACGATGGCAGATCAGGTAAAGGTGCAGCTGGTTGCGCTGGCTTGCATTGCAGGCTTCCGCGAATCTGCCGATGTCCCTCGACTCCTCCGCCGACGGATCGTCCAGTACCCGCTCCATGTATCGCCCGAACTCGTCCCAGATAACCACTATCCCGGCACGGCACCCCTCCGCAGTCAGCCGTCTGGCAGCAGCCTGATAGACATCGGCCGGCTCCATTGAGTGGTGATGGTAGAATCTGGCGCCACTGCAGACCTCTTCGTGGATCTTGCAGAACTTCTCGTAGGCATCGCTGGTCTTCTTCTCAAGCAGTTCCTCCAGAACCGAGATTGACTGGAAGCCATAGTCCCGGCACACGTCTTCGGCGCGGCGATACGTGTCTGGGTGCTTATCCCTAAGCTCTGCCAATCTGGCCCTCGCGGCAGAAAACGCGGTGTCAGGCATCAGGTCCGACAGTTCGGCTTGCGCCAGCGCCCTGTCCAATGCGAGGAGGAGCGAGTCACCGAATGACCCCTCATCGCCATTCAGCAACACGATGAGGAAGTCGCCTTCCAACGCCCTGCGCTCAGTGCATAGCTTCTCAGCTTTGCCAGGCCACTTGCTTCGAAGCCTAGAGATGACCCGGGTCACCGCCTCGGAGTCTACTCCCAGCCGGTAGATGTTCGCCAGAACAAGGGCAAGGTGGCTCTTGCCGGTACCGTAGGTTCCCGTTATCAGCCTCGACCTCCTGCCGGCCAGCACGTGGAGGTTCTCGCCCAGGTCCAAGAGGATCTCACTCGCGACCTCTGTGGGCAGGTACCCGGCGCATTTGTCAAACCGTTCGAGGTCATCGAACAGATTGACTGCTGTCTTGAACCCTGGTAGTAGCTCGATCAGCGAATCCAGCTTCATTGCCAACGGTAATCAACTCCTATGTCCAATGTCGTGGCTCTGGGGAGCAGTCCGGTATTACTCGGGTTCGGGACTCCAGACGATCCCCTGTCCGCGTTGGTCTCTGGGAAGCGAGAACCTGGATGCGTGGTAACTTGCCAGCACGATGGGAGCGCGCGACAAACCATCCTCGGTATTGCTCTCCAGATGCAAGAAGTCCATGAAGAAGGCTCTGCGCTCGCTGTCCGGCCAAGTGCTGATCAGCTCGTCTACGTCGAAAACCAGCAGGCCCCCGTGGCACCTTGCTTGTTTCCTGAGCCAATCGCGAAACTCCGTCCTCAGGTATGCGCCAAGGCGAACCGTTGACCCTTCCGCTTTTAGAATGTCGCCGCGGTATGCGACCGCCCGAAGTCCGGCCATTTGTGCGGCCGAACGTAGGGCGTTGCGCGAAACAGGGACAGCGTCGTCAAGCGCGATGACCATGGTCGGGTAGCGCATGGTCCGAAGCCGTTCGATTTGCTCGCCTATGCGGGCGGCGACGTCAGGCAATCTCGTGACCCCCCAGATCGCTCCAGTTCCACGCCTAGCTCCAGAGCCGTCACGGGATCGGCTCCCTCCAACAGCTCGATGAAGTAGGCTCTGAGCAAAGCGAGCGGCGGTACCTCCGGGGCCGTGGCCACCGAGTTCAGGCCGGCTGTCCTGCTTACCCATAATACCGCCTTGTTGTACGCGTCTTGTATGACATCCAGGTACCTGTCCATACGTCGTCTGGACAAACCGAGCCAACGTCCGGGCCGGCCGGGCATCATAAGTTCCTCCACGCCGACAGTTGTCCGGGCGCGGGCATTCATCCAGTCGAGGATCACAAACCCTACAACTGATGCCGCGAGGCGTACGTCCTCCGGTTCTGAGCGTTCGAACACGTCGCGATCCAACTGTCGGAGTACCCCGAACGCGTTTCCCAGCCGAGTCGCTGACATGGTGTGAAGTAGAGGGAAGAGGCACTTCTTCTCTATGTAAGAGGCAGAATCACTGCGGAAGGCCAGCATTCCCGACCGCAGGTCCGACCTTGTGAACTTCGTCGCCTGGAAGTCGTTCACGTAGTACGAGTAGAACCAGATGTCGTCAGTGCTGAAGGACAGCTTAGCATGGATGATCCACCAGGTTCCATCTTCCTCCAGCGACGGGTCATACTCAGCCAGCAGAGATCCCAACCGCGTCAGACAGGCCTTGGACTGGGAGCCAATCTCAACCAGCGACATGGCGCGCGACCAGTCTCGCAGTGCTTTCACCTGGCAGTTGCCGAGGCCACCAAGAACATACTGCGCGTTGCCCAACTGGCCTGACTGGAAGATATCCTCGCGCTTCGGCACTTCCCTGACCACTGCGCGTAGCCAGCGTTCCTCGAACCCGAAACCCTCTGAGAGAGCCATCTTGGATCAGCCATGACCTTTCAGCGTCAGCGATTCTGCAGCTACGCATCTGGAGCGCACGCATCGCTTACACCCGGTGCATATGCTCGCATCCACGCGATACGACCCATTCAGACAAATGGCCCCACAAGGGCAATGAGAGGCGCATCCGCCGCACAGAACGCAACTCTGGAACCTCTTGATCTGCTTCTCGAAGCGCTGGATTGCCAGCCGCGTGTTGGTATCCGTCAGAAAACTGACCCTTACGGCGTTGCGGGGCCGGGTTACAGTCAGAAACGCCAGACACGCGCTGTCGCGCACGTCAACTAGCTCGATCTTGAGCTTGACGCCGTCGTCGTAGACAACCTGCAATCTCCCCAGCGGCTTGAGATACTCGAGAAACCTGTCGTCCCACTCGGTCGCCAGCGTGTAGGAATAGGTCGCGGGCTCCCGAAGACACGCCTCTTTGTTTACCGACGCGAGTTCGTGCTTGAGCCCCCTGCCGCCTGCTCGCGTCCTCCAACCGCCCTCTGCGAATCTGTCAGGTTCTGGATGGTTAACGGCGCGGGCGTAGTCGCGAAGGAAGGCGCGCCAGTGGGCACCGCGTGCAGGATACCAGACTTGCGTCAGATAGTCCGACCAATGACTATTGAACGGACACGGGAGGCAACCCACCCTGCGGAATCCCTTTCGGTATGCTGGGTTGAATGAGAGCCCAGAGCTCAGGATGTAAAGCCACACATCGAAGTCACGCCAGTCTCGTATGGGGCTTGCGAGAACCTCGTTCTCTATCTTGTGGTCCGTGGTCACTCGGTCGTATCTGGCACGTCGGACGGACTCGCTGGCGCGTATGCCGTCGAAGGTTAGCACGCCGTTGCCCCGGCCGAGAACCGACACAAGCGCTGCCATTGGCGCTGTCTTGTGAGACGTGCAGCACCAACGCAGTATTCGACTGGGCGGGCCAATGCGAGAGCACAGGTCATAGAAGTCGGCGTTGGGACGCAGTACGACAAACGGCGTGTGCCGGTTGTCCCGCCTGAACCGTCTGATGTACGCGATAGTGTCCGGTGCCTCGATAGTCGTATCAGAGAAGACGTGCAGAACGCTGGCCGTCCCCAGTGCCCTCCTTACGACGTGGGATATGACGGTTGAGTCCTTCCCGCCAGAGAACGCCACAGTGATCACGTGCCCGCTGTAAGACTCCGCCGTCTGCACCACGAACTCGTTGGCTTCGGCTTCGAGCGAGAGAATATGGCTTCTGTTCCCGGCCAGCAAGCGCCCTAGCAGGCGCCCGCCACCGGGCTGGTTTGGCCCCGTGCGCTCGCTTGCAGTGTCGTGAACCTGCAGTGTTGGTGAAGAGGGCGCCTGGTATCTCAGGGTCGCGTACTTCACCCCATTCCTGAAGTAGTCGGTGCCAGAGCACCAAAGGAGGAAGTCGGACGGCACCGTCGGCCACCCGAGCCCCAGACGCTCCTGCAGCAGCCTCAACTCCTCTGTGAACACAGGCGTCAAGTCGTGTGCAAGACGCTGACCGGTACCGCCGCATCTTTCGCATCGCGCAGTGGCAATCGGGATTGAGCAACGCTCGCACCAGCGAACCGGCATAGTATCGGTGCAGCAGCCTCTCTTCATTCGGACACGTTCTCCTCGAAGTAGTTTTCAACCTGGGCACGAACGTCTTCTGCGAGTCTCCGAATGGCGTCGGTCTTCCCGGTCCGCCAGAGGTCGCCCGAAAACGCTATCCTGCCGCCTAGCTCCTCGAAGAGGCCGGACTCTAGGAATAGCCGAAGGGGGTTGCGCCAGATGACCTGCTTGACTCGCTTGAGGTCCAATGGTTGTGAGCTTACCCGAGCTATCGCCCTGTCCTGTTTCTTCGGGGGCAGACCCGCGGTGATCTTCCGCCTGTAGAACTCGGCAAACCGCAATGCAGCCTGGTCCAAGTCTGCAGTACCGCGGCTATCGGCGCAGTCCAGCAGGGCGAGGAAGAGAACCGGACGGTAAGAGGAGTGCATGCGGCCAAAGATTAGGTTGCGGAGCCTCCGTAGGTCTGGGGGCTCACCGCGCACTGGCGCCGCAGAACTCGCAGCAGGAGCCCGGCTGTCCGCCGAGGCGCCGGCCGGCACCTCGCAAGCGGTGCCGTCCTCCAAAACGATCACCAGATCGTCCGAAGTCCTCGCAAGTTCTTGACGCTCGACGCGCTCTCGAAGATCAACAAGCCCTCCGCCGATTTCAACGATTCTGGGATGCTGGTCGATCGCCCCTGTCAGATTGTACTGGGAGTACCCCTGTCGGGATAACGCCGCAATGATCCCGGATCGTGTCAGCGGCTTGCCCGCGCGTTCAAGTAGTTCGATCACTACCTCTGCGTGCGTCTTATGCGCTGATAGTCCCCATTCCTCCAAAGCATAGCAGCCCCTTCCCACAGTGATGCAGTCTGGCATGTCGGTCAGGCAGCCATGAACCTGTCCGTCGGAACATCGGGCAGATCGCCTGCTCGCCTTTCGAATCTGCTGGGCCAGCTCACGGTAGTGAACTGGCTTGCCCAACCTCGCTAGGCAGGCCCTCGTAACCGCGCGCAAAGATCCGCCGCACACAACCTCCCACCTGTCGCGAAGGTACAGCCTGTCCCGCTCCAGAACCAGATCGCTCGAGACGGTGGAGAAGTGCCTACCTATCTCCTCACTTAGCCCGGCAATTCCTGCCTGGCCATTGCCGCTCCATTCCAGTACATGCTTGGCGAAATCCAGCAGGTGGATCTCGCCGCCGTGAGCCGCCAGCAGCTCCCGCGCTCTGTGCACACACTTGCGACAAGCCTGCCCATCAGTGCTGGCGTGTCGTATCAGTTTGAGCTTCCTGTCGACTTGCAGGTCCGAGAACAGTTCGACCAGGCCCATCACCGCGCAGCCCGAAGCGTCGGTCCAACCAAACCGGGCGGCCAGAGTTAGCGCAGCACACCAAGCCGCAACCGTACCGCCGCATTCGTCTAAGCGACAGCCCAGAGCTGTCGTCCAGGGGGACAACACCTGCACGTTCGAGGATCTTCTAGCCTTGGTAGAAACCGCAGCCTGCCGGTTGACGATGGTCTGGCTGGTCACGCCGAACAACTCGGCTAGTTCCCGCAGCTTCGCAGGTTTGAGACCGTCGAGTCCCAGCCGCCTGATCGCGATCGTGGTGTCCCGCTCGTCGATCCCAAGCCGCCGGAGGTAGGAGCTGACAAGCAACTGGAATGATGACCAATCGGGGTCCGGTGGTCGATCTGCAACGGCCTCTTTCGTGCGGGCCGGCACAAGCGGGTCGAAACACTGCAGCCGGCCCACGATATTGTCGACACTGGCTTGTCCCAGATTAGGGATAGCCAGCAAGTTGGCACGGTTGAGGCAAACCAGCTGTCCGATCGTCTGGATACCCGACCGAGCCATGCAGTTGAGGGCTCGCAGAGAGAGTCCCAGGCGGTCAAGAGGCATCGTTTCTGCCGCCGAAAGCCAACGTGCAGGCAATCCCAGTTCAGCGGCGAGCGCCTTGGGAGCAGGGCCATCAGTTGCTGTAGTCTGAGCCAACACGACGCCGGGGTCGAACTCCTCTAGCCTCCGGATCACATCAGCTAGACTTGTGCGCCCAAAGTTCCGAATGCACATCAGCTCCTCACGAGACCACCGCGCCAGCTCGCCCACGGTGCGCACGCCCCGCTTCATCACACAGTTGCGGGCCCTGACAGTCAGCCCGAGTTCCTGAACCGGGATCTGGTCAGCAAGTGCGAGCCAGTCGGCTCCGCAGGCGAGTTCACGAGCAAGACTGTGAACGGGCCCTGGCGCCGCATGGTTCTCGCAAGGAGCTTGGGACGCTGCGGCTACAGTCCCTCCGGGCTGGGACCCAGGAGCCGCTGCGGAAGGGTCCGATTCCAGCGACTCGACTAGTTCAGCCAGCATACGAAGCCCGAAGCCCTGCACCGACATCAGGTCGGATGGGGAACACTGAAGGAGTTCGGACACTGTCCTTACGTTGTTTCTCCTAAGGGGCACGAGCAAACGCACAGACAATGCCAGGTCAGTAACCTCGACCTCCGAAGCCTTGTCGGGGCGGCAACACCTGAGGTCAATCAGCCATCGAAGAGGTGTGGTTTCTTCCGCAAACCGACGCCAGTCGCGATATCGCGGCGCTATGGTGTGCGGCGCTCCCGTTTGTCCGCCCGGCAAGCCGACGATGTACCCGCCAGGCACAGTGCCGGCACATCCGCCGTTGCCAGAAACGCCTCTACCATTGTGCTGACGTAATGCCTCTTCCCTTCCTAGTGCCGCCGATGTCAAAAGCACTCTTGCACGGCGCATAACAGCACTCCGACCGGCATCTTCACGTTAGGTGTTCTTCTGGCTGACACCCGTGTTCGCCGGATACTGCCGGCTCCCTCCTCCTGTGCCGCAACTGTAATCTAACCCGCCCGTCTGCCTTTTGTCAAGTCCATTCGTGTTGTGTCAGCACGGTGTCAGCCAACTTTGGTCGGTGACGTGCGAAGAAAGAGGTGTGGGATGAACGTTCAGCAAGTCGTGTACAAGAGCCTTCCGAAGCATCTTGACACAGTGTTAGGATTTCGCTATAATCAGGCTATCAGAAACGGCATCGCGCCGACCGCGTCGACGTGCGAGGACAGCGGCTCTGTGCTATATCAGGAGGCAGAGCAGTGGTTCTGACAATCTCTGAAGCAGCCGAAAGCAAGAGGATCAGCCGGAACGCTGTGTGGCTGGCGATCATGCGGGGCAAGCTGACCGCAAGAAAGACGTCCGGCGGCATCTGGCTGATTGACGAAGACGGTGCATGGGGCCAGTATCATCCTCGCAACTACCGAAGGAGACACGCAACTAGGGAAGGCAAGAGAGGTGACAGCAATGACTAGCAATGACGTGGTGGCGGGGTTCCTGGGCGAGAGTCACCCGCGAGATTCGGCAACAGATCGTACCTATGCCCTGGCCTATGCCCGCGTGTCAACGGAAATGCAGGAGGAGCGGGGACTTTCGTTACCTGCACAGCTTCGCGAGATCGAGGATTACGCGTCTCGGCACGGCATTGCAATCCTCGAGACGTTCACCGAAGCAGCCTCCGCGTTTCAGGACGAAATGCGACGGGTCGAGTTTCGGCGGATGATGGAACGGGCGAAATCGGGCAAGCGGGCTAGCATCGTGCTGGTCCACGAGTTCAGTCGGTTCTGCCGCGATCCGTGGAAGACACCACAGCTGATCGGCGAACTGCTGGCGCATGGGGTGAAGGTTGTCTCCGTAACGGAACCGAGTTACGACCTGAACACGATTCAGGGGATGTGGCTCCAGAAGGTAACAGAGGCCAAGAACGCGAGCTACTCAATGGAGATAGCGATGCACGTGCGCAAGGGCATGCGAGAGAACCTGAGGCGCCGCGATCCGGAGATCGGCTACTGCTACAAGAATGGGGGCCAGCCGACGTGGGGATATGAAGCCTATCGGGTCCAGCGCGGCACGGACAAGCGCGGCATACCCATGCTCAAGACCCTGTGGAAGAAGGACGAGACGGTTGTCTTAGGAAGGCCCATCTGGCAGTGGGCTAGGGAAGCGCTGCTTATGGCCGCAAAGGGCGCGGCCCTGGACGAGTTACGCGACTTCTGCAACGGCCACGGCTTGCCAGCACCAAGAGCGAAGTATTGGGCGTCCAACACCTGGCATTACCTTCTCAAGCCCCACGCGCTGCTGCAGTATGCCGGGATAGGGGTCTGGAACGTGCGAGGGAAACACCAGCGCTGGAATCCTCCTTCGGAGTGGGAAGTTGTGGAGAACGCTCATCCGGCCATCATCACCCTCGAGGAAGCTAAGGCGATCAAAGAAGCGCGCGACGCTCAGCTGAGGATGCTTCCCCAGCAATCAGGGGCGAAGGCGCGCAGCAACGGCAGCCGGTTCCTGCTATCGGGCGGGGTTTTCCGCTGCGAGAGGTGCGGCGCGAATATGGTGGGGTTTACGAGCATAAACGGCAAGGGGAGGCGCGGCGACTACTACGTCTGCGGCAGTGCCCAATACCGCCGGTCTCTCGGATGCGGCCCAGCCGTGTATGTCGACCAGAACGTCATAGAGAACGCCGTTCTGGAAGGTATCGCTGAGCGGTTCCGGGAGTGGACGAACCTCAAAGCCTTCGCCCAGCGGGCGAACCAGAAGATACGGGAACTGCACGAGCAACACGCAAGTGCGGAAGTTGAGGCAGGCAGGCAGATTGCGGAGATCGAACGCAAGATGACGAACCTTCGGCGGGCGATCGAGGATGGTCTCAGTGACATCGCGTGGGCGAATGCTCGGCTGGACGAGCTGATCGCGGAGCGTGAGCGGTGGAATCAGAGGCTAGAGGCCATCGGAAGTACGGTCAAGCCGCCGGAGTTGGACTTGGATGAGGTCAGGTCATACCACGAGCGCTTTCTCGAGGTCATGGGTCACGGCACGAACGAGGAACGCAGACAGATGGTGAGGTTCTTCGTCGAGAACATAGCCCTACGCCCGGCTCTGCCCTCCGCCAACAAACAAACAGAGCCGGCCGCCCACGAACTGGTGGTAACGTTCAAGGCGATGCCGGCTATGTTTGTTAAAGGCATGGGAGCGGGGGCGCTCTCCGTCAGCTTGCACCAATCGTGCTCGGGGCGTGGATGGTAAGAAGGTATCGACTGGCGAAGAATGGAAGGCACGGGCTGGGCGGCTGAGGGTGCTGTTTGATTCTTCG
>Ga0315282_10008815_pt1 | contig 16226 bp, 12 predicted proteins | sample YL17G07_20_MG_FD_203693 | JGI IMG/M metagenome (GOLD analysis project Ga0315282, IMG submission 203693) | Sediment microbial communities from Yellowstone Lake, YNP, Wyoming, USA - YL17G07_20 | ecosystem: Environmental > Aquatic > Freshwater > Lake > Sediment | place: USA: Wyoming | collected...
AAACTCTACGGCCATCGGCACTATCCCTTTCTCAAAAATCAAAGGGACATTATCTATCGCCTGCTCAATGTTATTAAAAGGAATAACCATAGTTCGGAGGAAAGTCGGTCGGCTCATTAATTGGACAATGGCTTTGGTTATAACTCCAAGTGTACCTTCAGATCCGATAAAAAGGTTCAGCAAATTATAGCCAGTAGAGTTTTTTATCAGCTTGCCGCCAGGATGGATGACCTGACCGTCAGCCAGAACCACTTCCAGGCCGCGGATGTAATTGCGAATAACCCCGTATTTAACCGCCCGGCTGCCGCCAGCATTGGTAGCAATCATCCCGCCGAACATAGCCCCTTCATCACCGGGATGGGGCGGAAAATAGAAGCCCTCTTTCTCTACAGAGTGGATAAATTCGCCCAGAGTAATGCCGGCTTCCACCGTAGCCATTTGATTCTTGCGGTCCAGCTCCAGAAATTTGTTCATTCTCTGCATTGGAAGAACTATGCCGCCATATACCGGAACGCAACCGCCAGTCAGCCCAGTTCCGCCGCCGCGCGGGGTTACCGGAATCTTGTTTTCGCTGGCCAGCTTCAGAATAGCTGAAACTTCTTCAGTGTTTCCCGGCCTGACTACAACTTCGGGAAAACAATCGGGCAGATGAGAGACATATTCGTCATAGACATAACCGCAGACTTCTTCCCTGCATATCAGGATATTATTCTCGCCGACAATACCCACTAATTGGCCTATTATTGTTTCATTTACCTTTCTGAACATCATTCACCTACCACTCTAATCAAGGATTCTTTTTGGTTTTTATAGAGGACATTATTATATATCGAAATAAATTATTTTTTGGTAATGGCAATTTCAAACAAAACTACAGCAAAGACTTAACCGCCCGGACAATGGCTGCAGCATCGATTTCGTATTTAGCCAGAAGCTCCGCAGGCTTGCCCGAATGCGGCAGTTCCCGCACACAGAGATGTTTCCAGAACTTTTTCTCCGGTAGAACCAGAGCCACAGCCGTCCCCAGCCCACCCTGCTCAAAATGGTCTTCAGCCACCACCACTTTATTTCCGGTTTGGACCGCGGCTTTTACAATGGTCTCAGCGTCTATTGGCTTAACTGAATAAGCATCAATGATTCTAATGGATAGGCCTTCTTTTTTAAGCTGTTCATAAGCTTTAAGGGCTTCATGAACGGTGATGCCAGCAGCCACCACCATCACCGCATCACTGTCGCTGCGTCGCAGCATTTTGCAACCACCCACCGGAAATTCTTCTTCTGGTGAATAAAGAATCGGAGTGGCCGGTCTGGTCGTTCTGATGTAAACCAGACCCTGGTGTTTAGCCGCTTCCTTAACACACTTTTCAGCGCTAACCGCATCTGACGGATAAAACACCACACAACCAGGAATCGACTGGAACATGGCTAAGTCTTCCAGCCCCATCTGTGACGGTCCATCTTCACCGATGCTGACACCCACATGAGAACCGCACAGCTTGAGGTTGGAAAAAGAGTAGGCGGCCATCCGGATCTGATCATGAGCTCTGGTTAAAAAGGCGGCAAAGGTGGCCACAAAGGGAAGAAAACCCTTGGCTGCCAGCCCCATGGCCATTCCGACCATGTTCTGCTCGGCGATGTAAGATTCAAAAGACCGTTCGGGGAAAGCGGCAAAAAATCTATCAGCATAAGTGGAATTTTTGACATCTCCGTCTATGACCACTACCCGGTCATTAACCTTGCCCAGCTTTTCCAGAGCAATTCCGTAAGCCAGGCGGGTGGCTGCTTTTTCCTGATAGACCGGCAGCTCAATCTCCACGCTGTCCTTCCACTTCGGAGCTTCAACCGCAGGCCGGGTCCTGACATATTTTCTGGAATCAATCTCCGGTCTGGGCCCGAGTTCGGCTAAGGCTTTTCCCAGCTCTTCCGGCTTCAGCGGCTTGCCGTGCCAGCCATTTTTATCTTCGATAAAAGATACGCCTTGGCCTTTGATGGTTCGGGCCAGAATGACTTTTGGATTTGGTCCTTTTCGGGCTAGGGCTAAAGCTTCGAGAATTTTTTCTATTTTATGTCCATCAACCTGGTAAACATCCCAGCCAAAAGCTTTAAATTTCTTAGCATAGGCCTTGAGGTCATGGCCGTGCATGGTCGGGTCTGACTGGCCGAGCCGGTTGACATCAATGATGGCTACCAGATTCCCGAGCTTCAGTTCTCTGGCGGCATTGGCTGCTTCCCAGACCGCACCTTCAGCGCACTCGCCGTCACCCATCAGGACAAAAGTTCGGGTTTTAACCCCGGCCAGCTTCTGAGCCAGAGCCAGACCAACGCCGACTGACAGCCCCTGACCGAGAGAGCCGGTAGCAGCCTTGACCCAGGGTATTCTCGGTGTGGGATGCCCTTCGAGGTCGCTATTCATTTTTCTCAGCTCCAGAAGCGATTCCTGCGGAATGAGGCCAGCTTCAGCATAGGCCGCCCAGAGAATCGGCGCCGCATGACCTTTGGACAGGACAAATTCATCGTTCGACCAGGCAAAGGGGTCTTTCGGGTCATAGCGCATTTCATGGAAAAAAAGGCAGGCCATTATATCGGCCGATGAGAGACAGGTTGTCGGATGACCGGAGCCAGCAGTCGTGGTCATCTTTAGGGAATGAATTCTCAGGCGTTTGGCTATTTTTTCTAAGGTCGAGACAGAAGCCATTTTTTACTCCCGCAATAAAAATTAGTGTTTATTATATTATCATTGCCGGTCCTGCTCAAGGATCAAAGTTCTCTTTTGCTATTTAGACTATTGAAACTATTCTTAAGCACCTAATTAACTAACGTAGGTAAATACTAATTCATAAAACATATTCAAAGCCCATTTTTTCTTATGCTGACTGCTTCGCTACAGCCTTAGCTAAAATGAAAAGAGCTGAACTTCTGACGGGAGATAAAGAATTTCGGAAACTTGGCGGCAAAATAAAGATTAAATGGCTGTGAATCACTCGCCCATCTTGGCCAAAAGGCCCTTGGCTCTCACCGCCCGGAACATCCGGAAAAAGAAAAACAGGGCCAGACTTAAATAAATTACATTCAAACTAAAAGCACTCAGGAGGAGATTAAGCGAAAAGCGCCGGCCAAAAATAATTGCTCTCATACCTTCAAACACATACGAGGCCGGGATAAACATAGCCAGCTTCTGCAGGAACTTTGGCAATACAGAAAGCGGATAAAAAACAGCCGAGATAGGTTGGAACAGAAAAGCAATTCCCCAGGCCAGAACTTCGGCCTGTTGGCCAAATCTTAAAATCAAAGCCGTGGTCAAAATGCCTATAGCCCAGCCCAGAATTATCAGATTGAACATAAAAGGTAATAAATAAATGCCGATTATGAAAAGATTAAAAGAATAGAGCAACCAGGCCAGAAGAGCGCTGATCAAGAAAACCACCACTACTTTAAAGACGGCTACCAGCATCAAAGAAACCAGGTATTCGCCTATGGTCAATGGACTGACAAAAAGATTTAAAAAATTTCTGGCCCAGACTTCTTCCAGAAAAGAAACCGATATCCCCTGCTGAGAACGAAAAAGGATGTCCCAGAGAATTAAAGCACCAAGAAATATACCCAGGAAATTGGGACTGGATTTGCCTTCCGCAGATAGTCTGGAAATATAAAGACTGACAAAGCCCCAGACTAAGAGGTCAAGAAGCGGCCAGTAGAAAATCTCAATCATTCGGGTTAGACTGTGCCGGTAAAGGTAGATATGACGCAGGAATAGAGCTCTTATCCGGTGCAGCTTCATAGCTTTACCTCTCGGGCAATCTTCAGAAAGACATCTTTCAGGTCTTCACCTTTAAATCGGCTAATTACTTCATCCGGTGTTCCGCGGGCAATGATTTCACCATGATGGAGAAAAAGCAGACGGTCAGAAATTTCTTCCATCTCCTGCATATTATGAGAAGTATAGAGAATGGCTATTTGCTTCGTTCGCTTGACTTCTTTTAGATAGCTTCTGGTCCGGTCAGCAATGTCCGGATCCAGACTGGCTGTCGGCTCGTCCAGAAGAAGAATCTCAGGATCATTGATAAAAGCCTTGGCCAGGTTGAGCTTGGTCATCTGGCCAGAAGAAAGAGTTCTTATGAGTCTGTTGGCTATATCTTTCAGGTCAAATTGTTCGATCAAAGAATTTATTTTTTCTTTAACTTTTTTCACTCCGTAAAGCCGGGCAAAAACCATCAGCGATTCTCTTAGAGTCAAAGAATAAGGCAGGGCCACATAGGTTGAAGAGAAATTCATTCGGCTTAATATCTTTTCCCTTTGCCTGGGTTTTTCTGGATTCAGCCCGAAAATTCTTATCTCCCCAGAAGTTGGCGAGGTTAAACTAAGAAGCATATGGATAATGGTGGTTTTGCCAGCACCATTCGGGCCAAGAAGCCCAAGAATTTCACCAGGATATAATTCAAACGAAACGCTTTTTACTGCTTGAAAAGAATTATAAGATTTAGATAAGTTTTCTACTTTAAGTACGGGGATTGCTTCTGCTGTCATTTTCCACCTCCTGAAAAACCAGGCAGTAACTGGAAGGAAAAACTGCTAAAAAATATAGCAAAATAATAGGAATTTGTCTATTGGCTGAATGGCCTGAGCTTGCCTTTAAAACTTCACCCGGGGGAGGAAGATTTTTTCATACATAGCCAGGGCATAGCTATCAGTCATGCCGGCGATAAAATCAGCCACTCTTCTTTCGAGGGAATCCCCTTTAGGATAATCTTTGACCGAATCGCCGGGATTTTTCAGCAGGTATTCAAAGAGCTCTTTTATGATTTTCCTGGTTTTGTTTAAATCTTCTCTGGCCGCAGGATTTAAGTAGACTTGGTCATAGAGAAAATCACGAAGTTCAAACAAAGCCTGATAAATTTTGGGGCTCATAGCAATCTTTTCCAACCCATCTTTTAAGCTGATTTCCACCACATCCACCACCAGGCGGTCAATTCGAGTGGCGTGATGTTTGCCCAGAATATCAGTTATTTTTGAAGGTATTTCCTCTTCTTTTATCAGCCCGGCTCTTAAAGCATCATCAATATCATGGTTGACATAAGCAATAACATCCGAGACCCGGACAATCTGGCCTTCGAGCGTGGCTGGCATTTCTTCCAGATCATCGTCAAAAATTTCTCCCCGGCCCTTGGAATGTCTGAGAATGCCGTCCCTGACTTCCAAGGTTAAGTTCAGACCTTTGCCTTCATACTCAAGTTTATCCACCACTCGCAAGCTCTGTTCTGAATGATGAAAACCGCCGGGCAGAAGCTCATTCAGGGTCTCTTCACCGGCATGGCCGAAAGGTGTATGGCCGAGGTCATGGCCGAGAGCAATAGCTTCAGTCAGGTCTTCATTAAGCCTCAAAGCCCGGGCAATGGTTCGGGCAATTTGCGAAACTTCCAGCGTATGCGTCAGTCTGGTTCGATAATGATCGCCAAAAGGCGACAGGAAAACTTGCGTTTTGTGCTTTAACCTCCGGAATGATTTTGAATGGATTATTCGGTCGCGGTCGCGCTGGAAAGCCGTCCTGATAGGATGAGGCTGTTCCGGTCGTTGACGGCCGCGGCTTTCAGCACTCAGACAGGCTCTCGGTGACAGGTTCCTTTTCTCAGAATCTTCTATCTGCTGACGGATGTTTAAGTTCACCTCATTGACCTCCTGGCTTATTATTTTTAATTTAGATTAGCCTGATGATTTTATCAAGCTGTTTTATCTTTTTGCCTTCTACCTGCCCAATCTCCTATTATGTCAGAGATTTCGCTCCACTTTTCTCGACTATTATAAAACTTTCCAATTCATTCCTGCCCTTACCGCGATATAATCTTTTCTTGAGCAAAGAAATCAATTTCTATATAATTTAAAAGCGAATTTGAATGAAGATAACATCTTTAAGGCTTAAGAAATAAAAATGCCTGCTGTTGATTATGGTTACATCAAAGAAAACATCAGGAATCTACTACAGGAGCTTCCCCCGGATGTTGAACTGCTGGCTGCCGCCAAACAGCAAACTCCAGAAAAGATTCTGGTGGCCATCGAAGCCGGAATCAGGATAATCGGAGAAAACTACCTCCAAGAGGCTGTGGCTGCCTTTCGAGCCATCGGTCGGCGGATTAGCTGGTCCTTCATCGGGCATCTGCAGAAAAACAAAGTAAAAAGAGCTGTGGAAATTTTTGACCTGATTGAAACCGTTGACTCAGTCGAACTGGCCGAAGAAATCAATAAAAGAGGCGCCGCTCAGGGCAAAATCATGCCAGTTTTGATTGAAGTCAATTCTGGCCGGGAACCGCAGAAATTCGGTGCCTTCCCAGAAAAGGTTGAAGACTTAGCTCGAGCTATCATTAATTTTCCCAACCTTAAGCTCTCAGGTCTTATGACAATGGGACCCTTTGAAGGCAATCCTGAAGATGCCCGTCCTTATTTTAGGGAAACCAAAAAAGTTTTTGACTACCTCAAAAACTTGAACCTGCCCGGAGCTGATCTCCGCATTCTGTCCATGGGAATGACTAATTCCTATCGGCTAGCCATCGAAGAAGGAGCAACCAGAGTACGGATCGGGACAAAAATTTTTGGTCCCCGGGTCTAAATAATTTAACAAAGGTAATGCTGATGAAAAACAGGTGGTTTGTCGTACTTGGAGTATTAATCATCCAGGTAAGTCTTGGAGCTGTCTATATCTGGAATGTTTTTCAGACCCCGCTCCTCACCCCTTTTCCTTCCTGGAAAGAAACTCAGTGACTTTCCAGCTCAAGTCATCCTGGCCTATTTCGCTCTGGCAGTCATTTTTGCCGGCCGAATTCAGGATAAGATCGGGCCAAGACCGGTAGCTACAGCCGGTGGCCTCCTGCTCGGCCTGGGCTTAATTCTGGCTATCTTCAGTTCTCTCCTTTGGATTATCTGGGGTAAAATTTCTGACCTGGCCGGCAGAAAAGCCGCTTTGCTGACCATGTTTTCTCTTTGCGGTCTGACCATACTCTTTTTTAACAACTTTCAAAATTTCTCTCTCTTCCTAATCGGGATCTCTCTGGTTGGCCTGTGTTTTGGCGGCTTTCTGGCTGTTTTCCCGGCGATAACTGCTGATTTTTGGGGACAAAACACTATGGAGCCAATTATGGCTGATGTTTACAGCTTACGGAGTAGGTGGCCTTCTGGAACCATCTTTAGCTGCTGGATTGATGAAAACTTCGGCCATAGTCAGCCTGAAAGAATTCTCTAAAGGTCAACAGAATCTGAAGCAGTCGATCGTGGTTGGCGACTATCGTCAGCCTTTACTTCTTGCTGGAATTCTCTGCCTCCTGGCTGGAGTCAGTCTCATCCTGTTAAAAAGCCCGGAAACAGGTCAGGCAGAAAAATAGAGGCTGAAATTGTCAGTTAAAAATCTGAAATAAGGCTGTCTCTGACTGGGCTGGGCTCAGATTAATTTTTCTCCTGATTTTCGGAATTGTTTTCTTCAACTTCGACTTCACTCTCAATAACTTCAGCTTCGGTCAGAAAGGCCCCTGATTCCAGGAGTTCGGGCTGACACTGTTTTTTAATGGTTTCAATCTGGCGAAGGGGCTTTTCCAGCTGGTTTTTCCGAGTGGAGTTAAGCGTCAGAAATTCAGTCTGAGCTTCTTCGATTTTTTTGCCGACCTTCTCCAGAGATTTGACAAAAGCCTGCCACTGCTTGTAAAAAGAATCGAGCAGATTCAGAATCTGTCCAGCGGTATTCTGCAGATTGAAGTTTTCCATAGCTTGACGGATTATGGCCAGGACGGCGTACAGTGTAATCGGTGAACACAGGATAACTTTTTTCTTTAAAGCCTCATCAAGCAAACTCCGGTCATTTTCGTTGATAAAGACATAGACCTGTTCGTTGGGGATAAAAATCAGGACATAATCTAAGGTGTTTTCCTCAGGGTTGATGTAGTCCCTGGTGGTAACTTCTTTAATCCTCGCCCGGACATCTTTTAAGAACTGCTGCTTAAAAGTTTCTCTTTCACTATCGTTATCGGCTTCCACATAATGGAGATAGTTGTCCAGGGGAAATTTGACATCCATATTGATTTTCCGTCTCTGAGGCAAATAAAAGGTAAAATCGGGTCGGCTCTGCCCGGATTCAGCCGGTTTTTGTTTTTCATAGTTTAAACCTTCCACCAAGCCCATCAACCTGAAGATATCTTCAGCCATTCGCTCACCCCACTGACCGCGAGCCTTGGTGCTGGCTAAAGCCTGACGCAGCTGGTGGGTGGTCTCCTGAAGTTTGCTGGTTTGCTCCAGAGCTAAATGCAGTTGATTTTCTAACTGGCCGAATTTATTGGCCCGGTCTTTTTCAAACTCGGTGACGAGCGTCTGAATTTTGTTCAGGTCGGTTTTCATTCCTTCCAGCGTCTGGTCGATGAGTTTCTTCTTTGATTCCAGATCTTTTTCACCCATCTGGGTCTGCCGGCTCAAAGTTTCGTTGGCCAGCTTCAAAAATTCATCGGTATTTTTCTTTAGGGCTTCAAATGATAGGGAGCCAAAAGATTCTTTTACCCGGTTGAGCAGAATTTCCAGCTCCTGGGTTTTCTGAACCTGGGCCTGGGCCACCAGCTCCTGAGCCAGGTCCTGAGCTTTTTTCTGGTGGAAATGATTTATGACCAGAACCAGAATTACTCCAAACAACGCACCGCCAATGAAGGCAGCTAAAATATTCATCAGTTTACTCCTTATTCAATAGAAGAGAGATTAAGGAAGACTTTTTCCGGCAATCCCTACAGCGATATTCATAGATTGGCATCGTCCACTCCCCTCTGATTCCAATCTTCTTTATTCCAGTATAATCTATATAAAAAAACCTTCTTTATCAACATATTCACTGGCCCACCAAAGAACTAATAGAGAAACGTGTGTTGTTTTTGATGCTTCTTTGAAACAGCCAAAGTTTTCCTTAAATTTCTAATTCCTTTGCTTTATCTAAACCACTTTGAGATCTTTATACTTTCTCTTGAGCTAAGCTTTATCTTCTACTTTAATCGAGCTCGATTCCATCAGCTCATATCGGTCTTTCTCTAAAACCTTGCCTCGCAGCTGAATTCAGCCAGAATTTAACTATGTTAATCGCTTCAAGGTAAAATTATATTCACCAGCTCGATAGATTTTCTCATGAAACAAAGAATTAAATCAGAATTCCTTCCTGCCAGCCAAGTTTGATCAGTTCGATCCGCGCCGGAGAGCTGACGCCAAGATGATGGCGCGTATCAGCCAAGAAAATGTGATGGGGTACTGGCTGAAGAGGTCTTTCTTCTCCGAAATATTCCTTCCTTTTTTCCTGTAAAATCCGCAGACCGGTGGCATCAGCCGCTACCGGGTCCTGACTCAGGATTAAACCACAATAAGGCCAGGTGTACTGCTTGCTGAAATGATGAGGTCCTATCCCATGGAAAAGCGGAGTCAACATCACCAGGATATTCAGTCGGGTTTTCCCCTTGACTTCAGGCAAAAACCAGATTTTGGCCAGGTCAGCACAGGAATCACCGTGCCACTCATAAGGTCTGGGGACAAACTGGATGTAATTCTTGATACAGGATCCCATTCCCGACCAGTGGTGGGTCCTGGCCGGACGGGCATTGATCAGGGCAGTGGCTTTCTGAAACACCGGATGGCTGAGAACACCGCGGTCGGCAATAGCAATGTTTTCTTCAGGCACACCGCATTCCATTACCCGTTTTTTAAGATAATCTTCAAGCTCTTTTGGCGTTGGCAAATAATTCCAGACATTGGTTTTAATCCCGACCACATCATCGGCCTTTATCATCTGACGCCAGGCCTCCTGAGGATTTGAAGTCCCGAAAAGCTCACAGAGGCCTTCACCCATCATCTTTTCTATCACCTCATAACGGGGCTTACCTTTATCATCCAGGATATCTTTGTTTCTGATCAGGACAACTCTGACTTTTGGAGTTTGTTGGACCTGCTGTTGGCTTTTCCCTTCGAAGACACCTGGAATAAAAGCACAGGCTAAAGGCAACCCGGCACCTTTTTTTAAAAAGTCGCGACGGGTAATTGCTCGTTTTTTCATTTGTATCCCTCTTTCTTACTTTTCTATTCTTTTGAAAAGAATCTTTTCGCCTAAAGACCTGGCTTCTTTGTCAGGGCAAGACTGAAAGACCACCGTGAGCAACCGACCTCGCTGTTTAGCCATAGTCCAGCTGCCATCTTCAACTCTTATTTCACCGGGAATTCGGGCCTCGGGCATGTAGTTCTTACAAAAGATGTTCCAGGCATAGAGGGCTTTCCCCTCATCAGGATAGCGAACGATCAGAAGATAGATAGGCTGCCGGCCTGAAGTTTTATAGCGAGCCAGGACAGCTTCAGTCTCAGACCCGAGCTCTAAAATGTTCTCCTCAGAAACATAAAAATGATAGTTGAGAATATGATGAGTATGAAAATAGCTGATGGTATCATGGTCAAGCCCAGCCGACGGAAGAAGGGCTAGAAGGTCAGGTAATTTTCCTTCTCGGTTTATACTGGAATCAATCTGCCGGCCGAGCGCCAGCACAGCCTCCCTTGTCTTTGGAGTTTCATCTTCGGCATAGACAGAAACAAAGAAGCGGTCCTTCCAGAATGAAAGAAGTCCGCCCTTGTAAACTGCCATCTGTCCGACGTCTACCTTCTCCCCTTCCCGGTCGTGGGTGAAGACACCAAAAGCATCATAGCTGGTGCCCATATCAAAAAGATCAACCACCAGGTCGGGCTTTTCAGGCTGCTGGAAGCGGCGGGCTAAAAGCAGCTGGAAATTGTAGGAACGATAGACTTCGCCAGCACCGTCGATGTAATTGAAAATTGTTTCCTGGTTAAAAACCTGGTCTTCAGGGATAGCTTTCCAGCCGGAGATATTTTCAGGAATCAGCTTTTTAAGGTCATCAGCGGTCAAAGATTTTATTCTGGATTTCTCAGAAAGATAACTTTTGTCTTTAACCATCACCCCTCCTGCCAGGCTGATGATAAATATCCCCAAAAAAATAATGAAAAAAAGTGTATCAACATAGCTAAGAGAGAACTTAAATTTCATTTTGCTGCCAGCCATTGAAGCCCCTGGATGCACAGAAAATTCTCCCCTTATTTTAACACAGCAAACAAAGCAAAGTAAACGAGATGAACGAGTTCAAGACATTAGCCTCACTCTTAACAAGAACTTTTGCCACGAACTATTTCTCGATAGCCGCTGGCTGCTGATTCACCTTGAAGAAAAAGCTCGGATCGAATTTAGGTTGGCGATCAAAAGTGTAGAGTCCGTTAACTTCCTGCTCGATGTCGTAAAGCTGCGTATAACAGAATCCAGCCACCTTCGGGTTGAACAGCAGGGCTTCAGTCAGGTCTCGGTAACGCTGCAGGAATTCGTCTGCTGTTTTTGGTCTTTCGCCGTAGCCCCAGGCTTTTTCATCAGCCTGACCCGGATTCCACCAGATTCCGCCGTATTCGCTGACAAAATAGGGCTGTCCTTTATAAGCAGTATTCCGCCTCGGGTCGCCGTTAACCAAAACTTTTGGTGGCGTCAGCAGCAGGCCATCGTAAGCTTCCTTGAACTTAGCCACGTTCTGTTCGTAGTTATGCGAATCATAGACATCAGGCACCACCAGATGATAACCGCCGGAAGAATCAATGACCAGCCGGGTCGGGTCAAAAGCCCTGGTCAGATTAAAGATGCTTTCGATAACTCCGGGGTAATTTTCACCCCAGCGCTCGTTGAAGGGACATCAGCCAATTATGGATGGATGGTTGAAATCGCGGGCCAGAGCTTCGGACCATTCCCGCTGAAAGATAATGAGGGACTGCGGCTGGCTCAAATCAAGCCCCCAGTCAGCAAACTCGCCCCAGACGATGTAGCCCAGTCGGTCAGCCCAGTAAAGAAAACGACGTTCAAAAACCCGCTGATGCAGACGGGCACCGTCAAATCCAGCTGCCTGAGAAATTTCAATATCGTGACGAAGAGCTTCGTCCGAAGGTGCGGTATAGATGCCATCCGGATAAAAGCCCTGGTCCAGGACTAACCGCATAAATAAAGGCCGGTTGTTAAAACAGATTTTCTCCCCGCGGGCTTCTATTTGGCGCAACCCAAAATACCCCTGCACTTTATCAAGCAGCTGAGCTGAAGATGATGATTTCAGTTCCAGAGTAAAATCATAAAGATAAGGTTTTCTTATTTCCCATAATTTCGGGTTTTTCAACTTTATTTCAAAAAATACGACCGGCGTGGCCTTTTTACTCTCTTTGAAAACAACCTTACCCTGGTCGGCTACCGAGAGGGCTAACAGCCCGTTGTCTGGAAGGTTATTCAAAAAAACCTGAAGCAGCGCCTGCTGGTTGTTTACATCCGGATAAACTCGATATTTCTCGATCCTGGTCGCATTCACCGGCTCCAGCCAGACTGTCTGCCAGATACCTATAGTCCGACGATACATACAGCCGTAGGAATTGTAATGTTCGCTCTGCTTACCGGCAGGTTGTTTCCCACTGCGCACTTCATCCTGACATCTAACCGCCAAAATATTCTCGGCCTTATCGCAAAAATCAGTAATATCAAAAGAAAAGGGCGTATAGCCGCCGTAATGTTCACCAACCTTTTTCCCGTTTATCCAGACAGTCGTATGATAATCGGCGGCTTCAAAATTAAGAATCACCCGGCAGCCTTTCCAGCTTTCAGGAATAGCCAAGCTTTTTTTGTACCAGGCCGCAGCGATAAAATCTTTAAACCCAATGCCCGAAAGTGGGCTTTCCGGAGCAAACGGCACCAAAATTTTCCGCTCAAAACCTTCACCCTGCGGCAGGCCGCGCTCTTCACCTGAATCTGATAGGTCTAAAGCAAAATCCCACTCACCATTAAGGCTGAGCCATTCAGAGCGATAAAAGTCTGGCCGGGGATATTCTGGTCGGGGCAGAGATGAGGTTAATTCAACATCTGTGTTTGCTAAGTTGCTAGAGGTCATTTCAGATAATGATGGGCCAGTTAATTTTCCTGCGGGAATAGAGTTTTTCTCTATCGTCCCGGAAAATAATATGATAGAAAATCCAGTAAAAATTGCTAGAGAAAAAATCAAAATAAGAAAAATCATTTCCCCAGAAATTAAATAGCTTTTTAAATTTTTACTGGTGGGTTTATCAAACACGCTCATTCCATCCTCCGAATAATTAATCAATTTAATTCTGATTTTATCCTATTGGCTTGATAAAATCATCCTGAAAAGAGGGACAGAAATCATAAAAAGTATTGTTTCATTCCGCTAGCTATCCTTATCTTTATTTATCCGCGCTAAGCAGCAGTGAATATTCCGTCCAGGCACATCGACAGAAGTTGAACCAACATTCGCCCGCAGACTGCTCATCGTGCTTTTTTGACTTTTTCGGGTCGCAAGAAATTAAAATTTCTCAGAACAATTCTTCACTTCATGGTCACTCTTTGAGCTACCAGGGTAATTTCATATTTTGCTCTTGACTTTTGAATCTTAAAACCAGCCTTCTTTAAAAATTCTCCCACCTCTGCTAAACCTACCGGCGATCCCTCATGGCTGTCTCCTTCAAGCTTATGGACCTCAGCCATCATAGCCATTCCTTCCGGACTGAAATCACAGATGACCAACTTACCCGCCGAAGAAAGTACCCTTGTAAGCTCAGAGATTACCTGGCAAGGATTTTTCAGGTGATGGACCATATTGACTGAAAAAATCGTGTCGAACGAGCCGTCCGGAAAAGACAGCTTTTCGCCATCTTCCTGCCTTAATTCAACCAGATGGCTCACTCCATTCTTTTCCAGGTTTTCTCGGGCAACTTTTAGCTGGTCTTCAGAAAGGTCAAAGCTGACCACCCTGTAGCCCGACCTGGCTAAAGCCAGAGCAAAATGGCCTTTACCTGTCCCGGCATCGAGAATGCGACCGCTGAAGGGTTTAGCCGCTTTAACCACCGCCTGGCGTTCCCGCTCGAGGTCATAACCAAACCTGGCATAAAGAAACTCTCTTTTCTCCAGATGATTTTCTGCTTCACTCCAACTTTCTTCCTTAGATTCTCTGGCATTATTTTTAACTGTGGAGTCTATTTCCATTTCAGAATTAGCCTTGTCATTTTTATGACGGTGATTGTTATTCTGATTATCCATTATTTAAATTCCTTTCAACCTACGTTTTTCATCTGTCTAAATTAGACTTAAAAATCCGGTGTGTCAATTCTCAAAAGGAAATACAGTCAACAAAAGCCAATAAAATCACCACACTTTTGAGGAAAAAGCCTTCCAGACTAATTGATATAAAGCGCTGATGATTCCATTCTATTTGCTTGAAGGAATTTCTTTCTTTCCAATTTCAGATAGCAATTGTAATTGTATATTTTTCTCCAGCTCTGGTTTTGAATTCAATGAAGTCCTGGCTAATTTTTTTGTACTTAACAGCTCCCTGGCTATTTTGAATTTTCAGCCTGTCATGTTTTATTTTTATCCGGCAAACTTCGCCTTTTTTAGAAATAATCTCAGCTCGGGTTAATTTTCCTTTTTCCCATTGCAAGTTTACTTCAAAGCCGCCTCTGGCCATAAGTCCCTTTACCCGGCCATTTTGCCAGGAGGCAGGTAAAGCGGGCAGAAAGTCAATAAATCCTTCATGAGACTGGAGCAACATTTCAGCTATGGCTGCAGTCAGGCCAAAACTTCCATCCACCTGAAGGGCTTTGGAGCAGATAGAAAAGAAATTGTTGAAGCTGTAATTTTTGAGGCAATAAAGGAAATTATCCAGGGCTTTTTCCGGCTCATAAAGGCGGGCCCAGCAGGCCATCTTCCAGGCTGAGGACCAACCGTTGCCGGTCATACCTCGCTGTTCCAGAACAGCCCGGGCGGCCGCAGCCAGTTCCGGCGTTCTGGTGGCTGAAATCTGGTTTCCAGGATAAAGGCCATAAAGCGGAGAAATGTGGCGATGGCTTTTCTCTTTCTGCCCCCAGTCTTCTAACCATTCCTGAAGTTCACCCTTTTTGTTTATCTGCATGGGAGCTAACCTGGCCCTGGTCTCCAGAACTTTTTTCCTGAACTCCTCATCAATTCCTAGTATCTTCGAAGCTTCAGCCACATAGCCAAAAAGGTCATTAAGAATCTGTAAATCTATGGCGGAGCCAGCACACAGCGTCGTTCCTGGACTCATCCAACCAGTCACTTCATCAAAGAAAGTAATGTTTCCTGGTCTATCCGGGAAATTCTCGGGCGAAGTCGAGGGATTGGTAACCAACCACCCATATCGAGGATGAAGCACCAGAAAATCAAGGAAAAACTCCACACTTTCTTTGATAATTGGATAATATTCAGCGAGAAAATCTTTGTCCCTCGTAAAAAGGTAATGTTCCCAGAGATGGGTGCAGAGCCAGGCTCCGCCGGTAGTGAAGGCACCCCAGTCGGGTCCATCCATGGGAGCTGCCACCCGCCAGATATCGGTATTTTGGTGAAATACCCAGCCGCGAGCGCCGTAATTTTCCCGGGCCACTTCGCTGCCCTGGTCGGTCAATTCTTTAATCATCTGGAAAAGGGGCGAAGCACATTCCGAAAGATTGGCCACTTCCGCCGGCCAGTAATTCATTTCCAGATTGATATTGGTGGTATATTTTGAATCCCAGGGAGGATTCATGCTTTCATTCCAGAGGCCCTGAAGATTAGCCGGCTGGGTCCCTGGCCTGGAAGAGGAGATAAGAAGATAACGGCCAAATTGAAAGCAGAGGGCAGCTAGGTTTGGGTCATTCTTTCCCTCAAAATTCTTAATTCTGACATCAGTGGGAAGAAAAGAGTTATCGGTTGAACCAAGGTCAATGGATACGCGGCGAAAAAGCTCACGGTGAGCGACCAGATTGTCTTCTTTTATTTTCTGATAGTCTTTCTTCAGGGCAGCCTCAATTGCCTCCTGAGCTTTTTTAAACGGATCTCCACTTAAATCTTTATAGGAAACAAAATTGGTGGCCGCTGAAAGATAAAGGGTGACGGCCCTGGCTTTTTTGACCGTGAGATCATTATCGCCCGTCTTAACCTCACCGCCTTCGGCTACGGCTTTAAGCAAGCAAACGTAACGAACCTTGCCGGCCACACCAAGATAATCGGCTGATTTGCCGCTTAGCAGCAGCCCATCATTCCCATAACCATCCATCTGGAAATAGTCAGTAGCATAATTGGAATGAGCTTGATTGCGGCAGCCGCGCAACTCGGCCCGAAAGGAAATGGCCCCCGGCTGGCTGGCTTC
>Ga0315282_10008816_pt1 | contig 16222 bp, 13 predicted proteins | sample YL17G07_20_MG_FD_203693 | JGI IMG/M metagenome (GOLD analysis project Ga0315282, IMG submission 203693) | Sediment microbial communities from Yellowstone Lake, YNP, Wyoming, USA - YL17G07_20 | ecosystem: Environmental > Aquatic > Freshwater > Lake > Sediment | place: USA: Wyoming | collected...
TACCCCACCTCAATCCCTTGTAACCCAACTCTCCAACCGCAATACTTTGAGCAAATAGAACGACCTCCTTTTCTATATGGCATCCTGAAGAGAGACTGCCTCGTGTTAAGGGGGGCTCAACACACACATTACTTAAATTGCAAAGCCAGATGACCTCAGAGCATCCTCAGAGGCGTATTTCCCACTACCCCCACACAACCCTGCCTTTTTTCTTGACGGAGACTGGAAAATGAGTTAATTTAAAAACTCTTAAATTCTGATGAGATAAATATTGAATCTACCATTTATTTTTGGGGTTTACCCCGTTAGAAAGTTTTTGATCTTCCAACGGGATGGCTCACGCAGGGCTTTAAAACCATGTGTTCGCTCTAAAAGGAATTTTGTCCCCGGCCTCGCTCCGCGAAGCGGGGCGGGCTTCATTCCCGCTGCAAACAGCGGGGTTTTCTAACGGGGTAAAGGCAAATGGATGAAGCAAGTGAACTTTTCCAGCAGAGGGTCCGAAAGCTGGAGGCATTGAAAAGGGAAGGCATTGATCCCTACCCCAACCATTTCAGGGTCACCCATACTTCCAAGGATATTCATGAGGCTCTTGATTCCCTGTCAGATGAGGAACTCAAATCGATCAAAGAAACCTTCTGCCTGGCGGGCAGGATCTTAGCGATCCGTGACTTCGGCAAGGCCAGCTTCGTTCATATACAAGATCGAAAGGGAAGAATCCAGGCATACTTTCAGAAAAATATTCTCGGTGATCAGGCCTTTCAACTCTTTAAAACATTGGATATCGGCGACTTCGTGGGATTGAAGGGCAAGATCTTCCGAACAAAAACGGGGGAACTGACCCTCCAGATTCAAAACTTTCAGCTCCTCGTCAAGTCACTCCGTCCCCTTCCTGAGAAGTGGCATGGCCTCACCGATGTTGAAATCCGTTATCGGCACCGTTACTTAGACCTCATCGCAAACCCCAGGGTGAAGGAGATCTTCCTCACACGAATCCAAGCTATTCAGATGATCCGAGAATTCTTTACCCGTAGGGGTTTCATGGAGGTGGAAACCCCGATGCTCCATCCCATTCCTGGAGGAGCGACGGCCAAACCTTTTAAGACCTATCATAACGCCCTCAACATGGACCTCTACTTGAGAGTCGCTCCTGAGCTCTTTCTGAAACGATTGGTGATCGGAGGGCTTGAAAGAATCTTTGAAATCAATCGCAGTTTTCGAAACGAAGGGATTTCAACCCAACATAATCCCGAATTCACCATGCTCGAATTCTACCAAAGCTATGCGACCTACGAAGATATGATGGAGATGACGGAGGAACTTCTCTGCTCGATGGCCAAAGAAATTCGTGGCGGGCTCCGCCTCACCTATGGAGGGAAGGAGATCGATTTTACTCCTCCCTGGAGGAGGATACATTTCAAGGAGTCTCTTTTGGAAAGTGGAAGGTTTGATCCTGCCATCCTGAAAGATCCCTCAAAAGCTAAAGAGGCAGCCAAGGAACTCGGCCTCGAACTCAGAAAGGGCGCATCTCATGGAAGGGTTTTAGCCGATCTCTTCAAGGAGGTAGTCGAGCCTCATCTGATTCAACCGACCTTCGTCACCCACTACCCTACGGAGGTCTCTCCCCTCTCCCGTCGAAATGGCGATGATTCAGAGGTCGTCGATCGGTTTGAACTCTTCATCGCTGGTCGGGAGATCGCCAATGGCTTTTCTGAACTGAACGACCCTATCGAACAACGGGAGCGCTTCCTCCAACAGTTGAAGGAAAGGGGCAACGAGGCTGATGCTTTTCTTCGCCTCGATGAGGATTTTCTTCGTGCCCTCGAATTCGGGATGCCTCCAACAGCTGGGGAGGGGATTGGTATCGATCGTTGGATTATGATCCTCACTGATGCGCCCTCCATCCGAGATGTCATCTTCTTCCCTTTACTTCGAATGGAGAAGTAGTATTCGATGAAATACGAGTGGTTTATCGGACTGAGATATCTCAAGGCAAAGCGCAAACAGTCCTTTGTCTCCATCATCACTGTCATCTCAATCGCCGGTGTCACTGTGGGCGTAATGGCCTTGATCATCGTTTTGGCGGTGATGAGCGGTTTCGAAAAGAATCTGAAGGAGAAGTTTTTAGGCACTCAGGCGCACATCCATCTCCTGAAGGCTACTCAAGAAGGAATAGACCATTATGAGGAAGTGATAAAGGAGGTTGAAGAGGTGAAAGGTGTAGTCTCGGCAGCCCCTTTCATTATCAGCCAAGTAATGCTCTCTTCCGAATCGAATGTTTTTGGCGTGGTTCTCAACGGGATCGATCCGGACCGGGTTGGGAAAGTGACCGATTTGGCCCGCAATATAAAAGCGGGTAGCCTCCGGAACCTAAAGGAGATAGGGGAGGGAAGTCCCCCGGGAATCATCCTGGGAGTCGAGCTAGCGAAACGCCTTTCCGTCTCCGTCAACGACATCATTCAGGTGATCTCCCCTCTTGGCACCATGACACCGATGGGCATGATGCCCAAGATGAAGCGGTTCCGTGTCGCGGGGATCTTTTATTCGGGTATGTATGAGTTCGACAATACACTCGCCTATATCTCTATTGAAAGCGCACAGAGATTCTTCAATATGGATTCTCGTGTGACAGGAATCGAAATCAAGACCAACGATATCTATAAGGCGAAGGAGATTGGAAAAGAGATCCGGCGTCGGTTGGGATTCACTTTTTGGTCCCAGGATTGGATGGAGATGAACAGAAACCTCTTCAGTGCCCTCAAGTTGGAGAAGATCGCCATGTTTATCATCCTCGTCTTGATTGTCTTGGTGGCGGCTTTCAATATCATCTCCACGCTCATTATGGTGGTGATGGAGAAGAATAAGGATATCGCCATCCTGAAATCGATGGGCGCCCCCCCCAAGGGGATCTTGAAGATCTTCATCATCGAAGGATTGGTCGTAGGGGTCTTGGGAACTCTCCTGGGGACGATCTTGGGCTTAGGCGCTGCCTTTAATTTAGAAAAGATCACAGGGTTTGTAGAGCACCTCTTTGGATTCAAAATTCTTGCGAGCGATGTTTATTATATTGATAAACTCCCCTCGCAGGTGAACCCACTCGATGTGGTGCTCATTGTCATCACCGCTATCCTCATCAGTCTCTTAGCCACTCTTTACCCCTCTTGGAGAGCATCGAAGCTCGACCCCGCTGAGGCATTACGATATGAATAACCAGTCGATAAGACCCGACCACGGGAGGAGGTCATTTAAAGAGGAGGCTCAGCAAGCTCTCTCCCAAGGGCATTGGAGGAAGGCCCTCGACTATTTTCAAAAACATTGTTCTCAAGAACCGGAGGATCTTCGTTCCCAATTGAAAGTTGCTGAGCTGTTGGAGCGATTGGGCCGGAAGAAAGAGGCAGTTCAAGTGTATCGGCAGGTGGCAGAAGCCTATACCCAGGATGGTTTTCTGCTGCGAGCCATCTCCATCAATAAGATGATCTTAAGGATCGATCCATCCTCCAAAGATGTCAATGATCGGCTGGCACAACTTTATACAAAGAAGACCCTTGAGACAAAACCCCTTCGACCTTTCCCTCACATCCCGCTCTTCTCTGAATTCAATGAACAGGAACTCCAACTCTTCCTCAGGCACCTTCAAATCAAAACCTTTCAGAAGGGGGTCCTCATCTGTTTTGAGGGAGAGACAGGGGATTCCCTTTTCATCATCAGCCGTGGAGAAGTGGCGGTGAACAGGCAAATGCCAAGTGGGAGGGAAGTATGGATTCGAAACCTCAAGGAGGGAGATTTCTTTGGAGAGTTTGGTTTCTTCACCGATCAGAAAAGGCATGCCACAGTCAAGTCATTAACCGAATGCGAGATTTTGGAGATCTCCCGAAATGAACTCAATGGGATGATCAAAACCCATCCCCATATCAAGGAGGTCCTTCAGAACCTTTTTAACCAACGGGTGTTAGATCTCTTCCTCGGCCTCTCCCCGTTATTCTCATCACTCACTCCGGTCGAAAGGGGAGAGATCCTTAAACGATTCCGTCTCCATAAAATCCCTGAAGAAACCCTCCTCTTTAAAGGAGGAGACCCTCCGAAGTCCCTCTATATGGTCAAAAGCGGAGAAGTAGAGTTGTTTACACAAAACCGTCAGGGAAAGAAGATTGTATTGGCTACGATGCGAAGTGGAAATATTTTTGGCGAGATCGGGCCTCTCTTCAACAAACCCCGAATGGCCTTTGCCAAAACGATCCGGCCTTCCGAATTGCTTGAGTTGACTAAAGAAGATTTGGAGGAATGCCTTCACCAATTTCCAAAACTTCGATCCATATTGAAAGAGACTTCCTTTAAGCGTCTCGCCCGGACGAAAGAGATCCTTTCACAAGAAGAGGTTGAAAAGGTGAAGGAGGGCATGGTGTGAAAGATTTGATTCAAGTCCAACAGCTCACCAAATCCTTTGGAAATGGAGCCAAACAAGTGGACGTCCTCAAGGGGATCGATCTCACCTTCAACCAGGGTGAAAGGGCAGCGATTGTGGGCGTATCCGGTGTTGGAAAGACCACTCTCCTTCACATTCTGGGCACTCTGGATCGACCCACCACCGGTAAGGTGCTCTACCGAGGAAAAGATATCTTCACCCTGAACGAAAGGGAACTGGCACTTTTTCGAAATCGCGAGATCGGCTTCGTCTTTCAATTTCATCATCTTCTCCCCGAGTTTAATGCGTTGGAAAATACGATGATGCCCTGCCTCATTCAAGGGATTTCCAAGAAGGAGGCAGCGTTTCGTGCGGAAACCATCCTCTCCTTAGTCGGTCTAAAAGAGCGCCTTTCCCATAAACCTGGGGAACTCTCTGGTGGAGAACAACAACGGGTGGCTGTGGCCAGAGCTTTAGTGTTGGAACCCAAAGTCCTGCTGGCCGATGAACCCACCGGGAACCTGGATACGAAGACAGGAGAGTCCGTCTTTCATCTTCTTCAAGAACTCAACCAGATCAAGGGTGTCACCCTCATCGTGGTGACGCACAATCTGAAATTGGCCAGCCAGTTGCCCCGTCAGATCAACCTGGTCGATGGAAAAGCACTGGAATAGATAAGGGTCGATTTACCCCGTTAGAAAGCCCGGCCATTTATGGCGGGGATGATATAATAAATCGCATCAGCTCCTTATAGAAGGCGGGGGCAAAGCCCCGTTCTTTCTAACGGGGTTTACAAAAAGATGTAGATTGGATATGAAAAAAAATTTAATATGCCGATCTCTCTCATGTTAAAATTGAATCGGACGATCCATATTGGCTTCTTCAGGAGGATCGGTGGGAGCAGAAAAATGATTTTGAGACGAATCTGGTTTGTCCTTTTTATCTTTTGCCTCCTTATTGGAATATGTGATGGAAGGGAGGACGTGGTTGGAAAAATCACAATCCTTGGAAATGTGAAGGTGGAAGAAGGGGTCATTCGCGGAGCGATTAAGACCCGAGAAGGGTCCCCCTTCTCCACCGAACAAGTCCGTGAGGATCTCCGATCCATCTTCGCCTTGGGTTACTTCTCCGATATTCAAGTCGATATCAAATCGACCCCTCAGGGCAAAGAGGTGATCTTTATTGTCGTAGAAAAACCCTCAGTCAGAGAGATCCTGATCACTGGAAATCAAAAGGTGAAATTGGATGCCATCAAGGAGAAAATGACACTCACACCTCGCTCCATCCTTAACCTTGAAAAGGTGAAAGAGAACTCGGAAAATATCCGGAAACTTTACTTTTCCAAAGGTTATTACGGGGTGAATGTGGAATACAGGGTCGATTACCGGGAGACCAATGAGGCCGTTGTGACTTTTAATATTACCGAGGGCCCCAAAGGGCATATCAAAAAAATCATCTTCAAAGGAAATAAAAAGATCAAATCTTCTCAGCTGAAGAAGGTGATGACGACCAAACAGAGGAATATCTTCTCGATCATCACCAAAACCGGCATTCTCGACGAAGACATCCTTAAAAATGACCTCCAACTCCTGACCGCTTACTATATTGATCACGGTTATCTCGATGCAAAGGTCTCCGAACCCAAGGTCGATCTTCATGATCCAAAGCGGATTCGAATTGAGATTGAGATCGTCGAAGGGCCTCAATATCGCCTGGGGGAGATCGACTTTAAAGGTGATCTCCTCACCACCAAAGAGGACCTCTTTAAGGTTCTTAAAGTCAAGAGGAATGATGTCTATCGTACTTCAGCCATCCGAAAGGAGATCGGCACCCTCATAGAAAAGTTTGCCAATCAAGGCTATGCCAATGTGGAGATCACACCAGAAACCTCTGTGGATCCCAAAAACCTCTTGGTTCACCTCACCTTCGACATTGAAAAGAAGAAACGTGTCTCTTTTGAAAAGATTCAGATCGTCGGAAATACGAAGACCCGCGACAAGGTGATTCGCCGGGAGCTCCGGGTGGCCGAAGGAGAACTATATAGTTCCACTGGACTGAGTAAGAGTCGGGATAGACTGAAGAGAACAGGATACTTCAAGGAGGTTGACTTCTCTACCAGCCGAGGAAGCAACGACGAAAAGATCAATCTCGATATCAAAGTGGAGGAGGCCCCTACAGGAGCCCTCAGCTTTGGAATAGGTTATAGTTCCATAGAAGCAGTGGTTGGCACTGCCTCTATCTCAGACCGCAATCTCTTCGGTATGGGTTACCACGGAGCCCTGAGATTCAGCTTAGGAGAGTGGACCAGGGATGTGAGACTCAGTTTTACCGATCCCTATTTTTTAGGATACCCTTACGCTGCGGGCTTTGACCTCTATGACGAAAATCGGGAATTTGATACTTATTCTTATAAAATCGTCGGTGGGGACCTTCGATTCGGAAAAGAACTGACCGAAATTCTACGTGCCGATGCAATGTATAAATTGGAAAAAATCGATGTCCATGGTGTCACCGAAGGTGCCTCCCGATTTATTAAGGAACAGGAGGGGAAAAAGACGACCAGCGCTTTATCCTTCTCCCTCACCATGGACACTCGAGACGATTTCTTTGCGCCCTCCCGGGGAGCGCGACACAGTCTCTCCATCCAGAACGCAGGGGGTATCTTAGGAGGGGACAACTACTTTGTGAAGACAACGGGAGAGACCAGTTGGTTCTTTCCTATGCCTTTGAGTACGGTTCTTAACCTTCGTGGAAAAATGGGATTCATCGAATCCTATGGTGGCACAAAAGCCCCCATCTATGAAAAATTCTTTGTCGGTGGGCTGTATACGGTTCGAGGTTTCGAATGGGGTATGGCCGGTCCCTTCGATGAAAATAAAGAGCCCCTGGGTTCGTTGAAGATGGCGGCCTTCAATTCTGAACTGATCTTTCCTCTCGCCCGTGAGATCGGGCTGAGGGGGGCTGTGTTTTGGGATATTGGAAAGGGCTTTAATAAGTTGAGTGATATCACCCCTTTGAAAACAGGTGTGGGTGTTGGAATCCGTTGGTTCTCCCCATTTGGTCCCATCGTTATTGATATCGGTTTTAATCCCATTCCCAAGAAGGGGGAGAAAAGGAGCGCGATCGATTTTACAGCAGGAAGCACCTTTTAGATCAATGTCAAATGACAAAGCTCAAAGTTCAAATGCCGAGATAAAGGCTTAGGTTTAGGTTAAGGTTGAGTTAAAGTAATTAAGCCTAAACCTTAGCCTTGACCTTAACCTAATCTTGAAATTGGGATTTTGAAATTTGGAATTTTTAGTTTGCTCGCAAAGTTTGCAGAGAGGAGAAATGGAAATGGATGGAAAAAGGGGTTTCACGATCATTGGAATCATTCTTATCCTAGGAGGGTGGATTGGATCGCCTTTGGCTGCAGAGCTCAAGATCGGCTGCGTCGATATGCCGAGGGCGATGAATGAATGTAATGCAGGAAAAGAAGCCAAAAAAACAATTGGCAAGGAGATGGAAAAGCTTCAACATCTCTTTGCAGAAAGGCAGAAAGAGCTTCAAACCATGAAAGAAACCTTGGAGAAGCAAGGTCCGATGTTGGCCAAAGATGCGAGGGTGACGAAGGAAAAGGATTTCCAGACGAAAGTCCGAGATTACCAGAGGTGGTTGGAAGATAACCAAAAGGAGATTCAACAAAGGGGGCTCGATATGGAGAAAAAAATTTTAGCGGACCTTCAGAAGGTGATTCAAAAACTGGGGACGGACGAAGGTTACACCCTCGTTTTGGAGAAGAATGAGAATATTGTCCTCTTCGCCTCCAAGGCCATCGAGGTCACTGATCGGGTGATCAAAATCTATGATGCCCAAAAAAAGTAGCATAGAGCAGAGCGCATAGAGCTTAGCGTTAAAACCTTTTGCGCCATGCGCTTTGCGCTATGCGCCTTGCATTGGCGGTAAGGTGAAAAGATGAAAAAACGTCTAAAGGAGCTTGCTGAGTATGTAGGTGGCACGGTCGTCGGAGAGGATGAGGTAGAAATCTCTGGGGTGGCGGCCATCGAAGTGGCTCAAACCGGGGAAATCACCTTTATCGCTAACCCCAAGTATCTTCCGAAGCTCGGCGAAACCAACGCCTCTGCGGTCATCGTCTCGAAAGAGATCCCCTCGTCGCAGAAGCCTCTTCTCTGTGTGAACAACCCCTATTTGGCCTTTGCAAAGATCTTTACCCTCTTTTCACAAAAACCTTACCAACCCAAAGGAATCGATCCCAATACCTGGATCAGCTCCACTACCCAGTTAGGCCAAGAGATAACCCTCTACCCTTTTGTCTCTATCGGAGACCGTTGCCGTATCGGGGATCGGGTGACCATTTATCCCGGGGTCTACGTAGGTGAGGATTCCTCCATTGGTGAGGAATCGGTCCTTTATCCTAACGTCTCCATCTACCCTGGGACAGTGATTGGCAAAAGGGTCATCCTCCACAGCGGCGTGGTGGTGGGAGCGGATGGATTCGGATATGTGAAGGAGGGTAAAAAAAATGTGAAGATCCCCCAGATGGGAAAGGTTGAAATTGAGGACGATGTCGAGATCGGAGCCAACACTACCATCGATCGAGCCACACTCGGCAAGACGATCATCCGAAGAGGGGTAAAGATTGATAACCTCGTTCAGGTCGCACATAATGTCGTGATCGGTGAGGATTCGATCATCGTCGCCCAAGTTGGGATCGCAGGCTCGACAAAGATCGGTCGCAATGTCACTCTGGGCGGGCAGGTAGGATTGGCAGATCACATCGAAATCGGAGACAATGTCATGGTGGGCGCCCAATCTGGAGTGGCCCATGATCTCCCTGCCAATGGAGCCTACACAGGAAGTCCAACATTGCCCCACCGTAAGTTTCTCCGAGTGGTCAACGTCTTTCCAAAGTTGCCGGAGATGAGGAAGACCCTCATCGAGATCGAGAAGCGTTTAACGAAGATCGAAGAAAGCCTCTTTTCGGAAGGGAAGGAGAAGTAGATGATCGAGATCAAAGATATTATGAACATACTACCACATGCCTACCCCTTCTTGTTGGTGGATCGGATTGTGGAGATGGAACCGGGGAAACGGATCGTTGGAATCAAGAATGTAACTTATAATGAACCCTTCTTTCAAGGCCATTTCCCCAATCGACCGATCATGCCGGGTGTGCTCATTGTGGAGGCCATGGCTCAGACCGCCGGAGTGCTCGCTTTCAAATCGATGCCGGAGGAGAATCAGAAAAAGCCGGTCTACTTTTTAGGGATAGACCATGTCCGGTTTCGAAAGCCGGTCATCCCTGGAGATCAACTTCGTCTCGAATTGGAGATCACACGGCATCGCCAATCGATTTGGGGGTTTAAAGGAAAGGCCTTTGTCGATGGAAAATTGGCCGCCGAGGCAGACTTTCTGGCCATGTTAGGAGAAGGAGAATGATTCATCCTACTGTTGTCATTGATCCAAAGGCCGAAATTGAAGAAGGCGTTGAAATTGGTCCTTACTCTGTGATTGAAAAGAGTGTCTTCATTGGTCAGGGGACGAAGATTGGGCCCCATGTGGTTATTCGGGAGGGGACCCAAATTGGAAAGAGATGTCAGATCTTTCAATTTGCCTCCGTTGGAGAAGCCCCTCAAGCGTTTGCTTATAAAGGAGAGAAGACTTCCCTCCTGATCGGCGATGAGAATATTGTCCGAGAGTTTGTCACCCTCCATCGAGGCACCCCTCATGGGGGCGGGAAAACCATGATTGGGAATGGCAACTACTTCATGGCTTACTCCCATGTCGCCCATGACTGCCAGATCGGAAATCAGGTCATCCTTGCCAATGGAGCCACCTTAGCGGGGCATATCCTGATCGAAGATGATGCCATCATTGGTGGACTCTCCGCTATCCATCAATTTTGCCAGATCGGCACCCATGCCTTTATCAGTGGCCTCACCGGTGTGACCTTAGACATCCCTCCCTACATGCTGGCATCGGGAAGTCGGGCCAAACTTTATGGACTCAACATGGTTGGCCTCAAACGCCACCACTTTTCAGAAGAGACCGTGAAGGCCCTGAAAAAAGCCTACCGCATCATTTTTCGCTCCGGTCTGACATTGGAGAAAGCGATGAAGCGGGTGGAAGAGGATGAGATCTCTCAGATGCCAGAAGTCCAACACCTCCTCCACTTCATTCGGCATTCAAAGAGGGGAATGAGTCGGTAAGTGAAGAAGATCAGGGTAGGTGTGGTCGGTGTCGGTTATTTGGGCCAATTCCATGCAGAAAAATATGCCAACATGGAGGGGGTGGAGTTGGCCGGTGTCGTGGATATCGATGCTCCCCGTGCAAAGGAAATTGCTAAACGATGCCGGGTCCAACCCTTCTTTCACCACTCTCACCTTTTCGGTAAAGTTCAGGCGGTAAGCATCGCCGTCCCTACGCTGTTGCACTATCCCATCACAAAAGACTTTTTCCTCCAAGGGATCGATGTCCTTTTAGAAAAACCCATCTCCCAAACCCTTGAGGAGGCGGATGAACTGATTGGATTGGCAGAATCGAAGGGTCTGATCTTCCAAGTAGGCCACTTAGAACGATTCAACGGAGCCCTTTCCGCATTACAGGGGATGGTTCAATCCCCTTTGTATATCGAATCCCATCGGTTGAGTCCCTTTCCAGGGAGGGGAACCGATGTGAATGTCGTTCTCGATTTAATGATTCACGATATCGATATCCTTTTGAGCTTGGTGAACTCTAAGGTGAAGGAGATCGATGCCGTGGGCATTCCCATCCTCACTCCTCACTCGGATATTGCCAATGCCCGGATTGAGTTCGAAAACGGATGCAGAGCAAATGTGACAGCAAGCCGAGTCTCCAAGGAGAAGATTCGGAGAACTCGAATCTTTCTACCGAACGGTACGCTCTCCATCGATTATTTCACTCAAAAGGTCTCTTTAACTAAAAGAGTTGATGATCCAAGAAAGAATAAGATTCCTGAGATCGTCACAGAAGAGATTCCTGTCAAAAAGGTCGACTCTTTGGAGGTTGAGATTCATTCTTTCCTCCAAAGCGTAAGGGATCGGAAGCGTGCCCGTGTCTCTGGATGGGATGGAAAGCGGGCATTGGAAGTGGCACTCCAGATCATCCAGAAGATTGATGAAGGCGTTGGAATAAGGGAAGGACGATCGGCCGGATGAAATCGAAGAAGATTTTGATGGTTGCCGGAGAAGTTTCAGGAGACCTCCATGGCGCCCACCTGATGGAAGCCATCCTTCGCATCGATCCGGACATCCAGTTTTTTGGAATCGGCGGAGAACATTTAGGAAGAATGGGAATGAAACTCCTCTATCACTCTCAATCCCTTTCTGTCGTGGGAATTACAGAAGTCCTTTTCAAAATAAGATCCATCCTGAAGGCCCTTCGGGGATTGAAGCAATCCCTCGATCAGGAAAGACCCGATTTAATCATCCTGATCGATTTCCCTGACTTCAATCTTCGTCTGGCCAAAATTGCCCATCGAAAGGGTATTCCAATCCTCTATTATATCAGTCCTCAAGTTTGGGCCTGGAGGCCTAAAAGGGTGAAGTTGATCGCTCAATGGGTGAAGAAAATGGTCGTCCTCTTCCCCTTTGAGGTCCCCTTCTATGAGGCGGCAGGTGTCGATGTTGAATGGGTGGGGCATCCCCTCCTCGATATCGTGAAGCCGACCCTCTCCAAAGAGGTTGCCTTCCAACGATTCGGTCTCGATCCCAAACGGAAGACCATTGCCTTGCTCCCCGGGAGCCGAACGCATGAGGTGAAAAGGCTTCTCCCCCCGCTTCTGGCCTCAGCTCAACTCCTTGGAAAGGAGATCCCAGATCTTCAGTTCATCATCCCTTTGGCTCCTGGAATCCACCAGAAGACTTTATCACCCTGGATGAGAAATATTTTTGTACCTGTAAAAGTGGTCGAAGGTTGGGCCTATGAAGTGATGAACCTCTCTGAACTTCTGATCACAGCGTCAGGAACGGCGACGCTGGAGGCGGCACTTCTCGGAAAGCCAATGGTCATTGTTTATAAAGTCTCCTTCTTCTCCTATTGGATAGGAAGGGCGTTGATTCAAGTCGACCATATCGGCCTGGTCAATTTGGTGGCAGGGAAAGCGATCGCACCGGAGCTGATCCAAAAGGACGTCAATCCACAAAGGATTGCTGAAGAAGCCCTCCGCATTTTAAGGGATCCAATTCTACGCCGAAGGATGACCGAATCGATGGCAGAGGTGCGTCAGAGCCTGGGAGAACCCGGAGCAGCCCAGCGAGCGGCTGCCATTGTGACTTCCTTGTTACATGAAGGGATGGCCTAACCCCATACTCCACTCGCATAGATCAAAAACGGAAACTTATATTTATGATATACTAATGGACGAACGCATACGGGAAGGTGATTGGTGAGTTTAATTAAGTTATAGTTTTGATTTAAATCATCATTCCATTATTCCAGTATTCCAATTTTGGAGTTCATGTATGTCTCTTTATCGCCGACTCCTCGATCTGGTTAAACCCTATAGGGTCAAGTTGGCCTTTGCCATGATTTGTATGCTTTTTGTCTCGCTTTTGACAGCTGCCCAGGCATTCCTCGTCCAACCCGCTCTGGATGATGTCTTCCTCAAGAAGGATTTGAAAATACTCTTTCTTCTGCCCATTGCCATCATCCTTCTCTTTTTCATCAAAGGGATTTTTGATTACGGTCAGGCCTACCTGATGAACTTTGTAGGTCTGAGGATTGTCGCCGATATGAGGGAGAAACTCTACAATCATCTCCAGAATCTCTCCCTCTCCTTCTTTACCAAAACGCCCACCGGCGTCCTCATCTCCCGGATCACCAATGATGTGAACCTCATCCAGGGGGCGGTCTCCAATGCCATTACGGGTCTTCTCAAAGACGCCTTCACCATCGTGGGACTCATCGGTGTCATCTTCTACCGCAATTGGAAATTGGCGATCATTGCCTTTATCATCTTCCCTCTGGCCATCATTCCCATAAAAGAATTTGGCAAGAAGCTTCGTAAATTTAGTCGTAAGAGTCAACAGCGAATGGGCTCTATCACTGCCTTTCTCCACGAGACCATCACCGGAAATCGGATTGTTAAAGCATTCAGTATGGAAGAATATGAGAAGTGCCGTTTTGCTGAAGAGAATGAACGGTTCTTCAAAATTATCTTAAAACGAGTAAAGATCAGAGCAATCTCTCATCCCTTGATGGAGCTGATAGGAGGGGTGGGGGTGGCTCTGATCATCTGGGTAGGCGGCTACAGCGTCGTTCGGGGAGAATTAACTCCGGGGACCTTCTTCTCATTCATGACCGCCCTTCTTATGCTCTATGCTCCTGTTCGAGATTTAAGCAAAGTGAACCTTGAGATTCAGGAAGGCCTGGCAGCTGCAGCACGAGTCTACGAACTCCTCGATACCATCCCAGATATCAAGGACGAAGAGGGGGCCATCTCCCTTCCGCTCATCTCGAAAGGAATCGATTTTCAAAAGATCACCTTTAAGTATGGAACGGAAGCTGTGCTCAAAGAGATCTCCCTCCATGTGAAGGTAGGAGAAATGATCGCTTTGGTGGGAATGAGCGGGGCGGGCAAGACCTCACTGGTCAACCTTTTGCCCCGGTTCTATGATGTAGAGGAAGGTCAAATTCTCATTGATAGCATTGATATTCGGAAGGTCACTCTCAAATCCTTAAGGGATCAGATCGGTTTGGTCACTCAGCAGACCATCCTCTTTAATGATACCATTCGAAATAACATCGCCTATGGCAATATCAAATGCTCTGATGAAGAGATCATCAAAGCCGCAAAAGCAGCCAATGCTCACGATTTCATCCAGAGGCTTCCTCAGGCCTATGAAACCGTCATTGGTGAGCAGGGGGTCAAACTTTCCGGTGGAGAACGCCAGCGCCTCTCCATTGCCAGAGCCCTTTTAAAGAACGCACCCATTCTGATATTGGACGAAGCTACCTCCTCTCTCGATTCCGATTCTGAAACAGAGGTTCAAAATGCCTTGGAATATTTGATGAAAGGTCGAACGGTCTTTGTCATTGCTCATCGACTTTCGACCATCCGAAATGCCCACCGGATCATTGTTCTCTCTGATGGTCAAATCGTGGAAGAAGGGACTCATGAGGAATTGATTGCCCTCAACGGTGAGTATCGGCGACTCTACGATCTTCAGTTCAAAGATAACGGAGTAAGAGTTTGGAAAGAGACCAAAACAAAGAAGGTCTACTAATTTTAAATGCGGATTTCGGATTGCGGATTTCGGAATAAATAGCTTCGTGTTTCAAATTTCGAGTTAAAGATTTTTAAAACTTACAACTAAAATTAATTCCGCATTCCGCATTCGCCATTCCGAAATAAAGATTATGGTCCTCAAATTTCTTAAAAAGAAATTGGTAAGTTGGTTGGGTCCATGGTTGGCTTACTGGACCATCAAGTTTTTGGGCCGTACCATGCGATTTGAAGAGATCCATCCAGAGATCCCAAGATCTTTTTGGGAGAGAGGGATCCCTGCCATCGGCGCCTTCTGGCATGGAAGGCTTTTAATGATGCCCCTCATTTATAAAGGCAAGAAATTGAGTTTCCTCGTCTCCCCCCACCGGGATGGCCAGGTGGTGGGAAAAGCCCTCATTCGGTTTGGCTTTCATGCGATCTTGGGTTCAACCACTCGAAAAGGTTTCTCCGCTTTTAAGCAGATGGTCAAGGCCCATCAGAATGGATCCGATCTCGCCCTTGTTCCAGATGGACCGAGAGGACCTCGTTATCGTGTCCAAATCGGGGTAATCGAGCTGGCCAAACTGACAGGAAAACCGATCATCCTATGTAGTTTCAGTGCCTCAAGAAGAAAAATTTTTAAAACTTGGGATCGTTTTCTCCTCCCCTATCCTTTCTCAAAGGGGGTTTTCATCTGGGGGGAACCCATCGTTGTGGATCCCAATGGAGATCGGTCCCATCTTGAGGAAAAGAGAGCCCTTTTAGAGAAGCGCCTCAATGAGTTGACCGAAAGAGCAGACCACTATTTTGATTCAAAATAATCTCTCCAAAGATTCGATCGTCTATGAACACAGTCACCATACCGAAAGACCCGATCTTCTTTGCTTAATTCTTGGTCGCCGCACTCTACCTGACTGACGGATATCTCATTAAGTTCAGCAGCGAAGCGCTTACAGATAGGGTTTAAAACGGACATGGATTTAGCTGAGAGGATAAGAAAGTTATGAGATGCCGTTCCTTAAATTGCAACATTGCAAGCCCCACAGCCTTAGCCTGCGTCTCCTGACCTTCCTCCTTTGCGATCTCCTTGCAAAAGAGCTTTGTTAATGATATTAAACTACAAGGAGAAAGAAAAAAGAGAGCGAATAGCCATGGGAGGCCTAACCAAAATGAAAGGAACGCGTCCTAAACGGGTTTCACTTCCACTCGTAAAAGAAGAAGAGGCGTCCTATGAAGTGGGGAATATCACTGACACTTTATCTCGTGGAGTTAAGGAGACTTTTTTCCCCAGCCACCTTGAACTCGTACCTCAGTTGAACGAGCTTTATGAACTGGAATTAGCTTATTATGAAAGCAAGATTCTAACCGATGAGGGAATCATCCGGAATGGAGCTTATTTCGCTCGGGTAGGCAATACATTAACGAGACACTTCCTTATGTGCAGCGGCGAACCAGTCCGATTACCCCAGCATTCATCTTCAAGGTTACGCTCGTTCTTCCGCACAAATCAGTTCAAAACCGGTTATGCAACTCACGGTTTATTCCCCTACCGGGGTAAATTCCATCCTCAGATGATTAAAGGGATAATCAACGTG
>Ga0315282_10008817_pt1 | contig 16221 bp, 15 predicted proteins | sample YL17G07_20_MG_FD_203693 | JGI IMG/M metagenome (GOLD analysis project Ga0315282, IMG submission 203693) | Sediment microbial communities from Yellowstone Lake, YNP, Wyoming, USA - YL17G07_20 | ecosystem: Environmental > Aquatic > Freshwater > Lake > Sediment | place: USA: Wyoming | collected...
TCGTTGCATCATAATTTGAATCGTAGAGAGTTATCTGGTCCGAAGGCGAGTAACTCCAGGCAGGGTCTTGTCCGAGGTTCAGAGAACCTTTGCGGCCTAGCTGCCAATTGGATTCTGAGGGGAGCAGAAGCGCAAACGGACTCATATTCTGACTGTGATACCCGAGAGAGCTTTCCATCAATGGCGAATAAGGATAAGGGGAACCTGTCCACCAATTCTCCCCTCCTGTCTCGACTATGCGTGATACAGTTCCCCCGGCGTAGACGCCATTGGCGTCAACGATGTTTTGATTCGTCTTTCCGATATACGATGAGTAGGCCGTGCTGCCGGAACCGAGCGGGGTGAGCACCACGCCTCCCGGCCAATAAGAAAGGAAAGGAATGTAATTTGCGCCGTAGACACTCACGGTATAAGAAGAAAGCGTCGTGGTGGTGTCCGTGTAAGTACAGAGCGTCGCGGTGCAGTAGGTGGCCGCGCTCAAGCCGGTAGCCACGGCGAAATTCCCCGTGCCATAGGGAGCCGGATTTCCCGATACGTTTATCTGCCGCAGCAAATCGAAAGTCACCATGTCAGAGATAGCGGGAAAGGTGACGGTGACGGAATTGGTGCTGTTAATAGTGGCATTCCCATTTGTCAAGTACCCGATAGGCAGGGGCGACCCCGGAGAACCAGGACTGCCGTTTCGCGGCACGATCCAGTATTGGTAGGACGTTGAGCCTGTCGTCCCGTTTTGCGGGAATACCGGAGAAGCGCCTCCGATGGGTGTGTTGTGGTTTTCGAGGGTTCGGCCTTGCACGAGCACGCCCATCTTGCCGACGTTGCCTATGGGGTTAGTGCAACTTCCAGCCTCGATGTCGCCGCCATAGGTTGAAATCTGCGCAGTCCCGCCGCCCTGGGGTGCAACCCCGAAAATCGCTCCCTCGGGATAAGCCTGAATCACTGTTCCGCTTACATCCAGCGGTCCGCCGCCCCAATAGATGCCGTTGCCATTACAGCCCATCGACAAGTTGGAACCGAGTACGGTAAACAAGCCCGCATATGCACTGCCCTGCATACCGTAGATGGCGTAACCGCAGGCGCTTGAGGTGCAAGAGAGCGTGCTGGTCCCCAGACTATGGTCATAGCCGGAAATCAGTCCTGCTTGGTCGTTATCCACCTGAATAATGCGGGAAAATGTGTAACTCCCATTGTTGATCGGTTTCACGTTGATGATGCGGCTGCCCTCGGCGTTATCTTCAAGCGCCGCATAGCCCGCGCTTGCGGCGGTCGGCGAAAACCCCAGACCCTCAATGGAGATGTGGTTGTAATCGTAGGACTGGATTAAATCTCCCAAGAGCATACAGTTGGCCGCCGCGCCGCACAGAAGCGTAGCCCCATAGCCCGAGACTTCGAGATTGGTGACCTGGACGGCAATTTGCGACGAAACCAGGTATTTTCCCGGCGGAAAGATGACAGTTCCCCCAGCGCTCGCGGCGCTAAATGTCGACTGGATGGCGGCTGTGTCGTCCGTGATCCCGTCACCCGTTGCCCCGTAAGACTTTACGTTGTAGGTCTCGCCACCCGTGTTCGCAACCGGACGCGTCGCAAACCAGGTCCGCGCGTCCAAGACAGAGGTGATCACGGAGCCGCTCGTGGTCACGACGGCGATGGGAATTCCGGCGGTGGGGAAACTCGAGCCGGCGCTCGAGCTCGGCGCGCAACTGTTCGTGGTGTCGAGATAAACATAATTCGTCGCGCTGCCCGTCATGCTGAGCGTGCCACCGGCATACGTCACCACCGAATTCCCACAGATAGCCGTGCCCGAAGAAACGTTCAATTGCAGCCCTGTACCTGCCGTCGGCCAGTAGCCGGGCGCAACTCCATTGACGTACTTGGCGTTTGCCGCATAGATAGGCTGCCCAGCCTGCGCCTGGGGCTGCTGGCAGAAGAGCAGTGACGAGTGATCCCGCAGAGCGGGAACAAGTGACGAGCAGAGGAAAAGGCACAGCAGTAGGAGCCTGATTCTGGCTCCTGCCTGCGGGCCGAAGCCCTTCGGCAGGCGTAGACCTGACTTCTGACTTCTGACTCCGGCTCTTTTCACCATACGATCACCCTCCCAGTGACTCCCGCGTCGGAAGCCACAAGATAAAGATTTTCGCCGTCATAGCTGGGCGTTTGGAACCAGATCGCGCCGCCGCTGGTCATTTGAATGACGGCGCAGAGAGGCACGCGGCCGAGTAGATGCGGCACCGTGCCATTGCCCGGCGCGCTGGGAGCCACGCTCACCGCCCCGAAGATCGGGGTCGCCTGCTGGACGGCGACCACGGCGGAGTCGCTGGTGGTGACCACGCCGACCAAGGCGTCGCCGCTCTGTGCGCCCACCGCGCCCGATTGGTAGTAGAAGCCATTTGTCGAGTTGTAAAAGAGGTAGCTAGTTTGGCTGGCCGGGGCCGGCTCCAGCGTGGGCGCAGTCGCAGGCGCGTAGCCCACTCCTTGCGCGAAAAGGACACCCGAGGTGATGCCAGGGACTAAAGTGCTGGATGTGGAGAGGACGAAGCCCGAAACCAATCCATTGCATCCGAGCGGCTGAAGTAGGGAAAGTGGGAGATCATTCATGAATGCCACATTCGCATCCAGCAGCGCCCAGTTTTGGTCCTGGTCCGCCTCATAGCTGGTCAGGCCGTGTTGGGATTGGACCAGACCTTTACGCGGGAGAAGTGTTCTTGTTACCGCCATGTTTAAACCTCAGGGACGAGTGATGAGTGACGAGTGACGAGCCGGAAAACCAGCGATAAGTGGCGAGTGGAAAGTTATGACGCAAGAAGTGCCTTGTTCATCGCGGCTCTTTTGCTCGTCACTCGTTCCCGCTCTGCGGGATCACTCGTCACTGCCTTTTAGTTCAAACTATTCAGGCTCAAGCGCAAGCAGGCGGCATAAACCTTGATAATACCGTCGTTATTTACAATCTCGCTTCCATTCTGCCAGTAGCTTGTCCGAAAAGTCACCAGCCCAGTGGCGTCGTTGACGTCCCAACCGCCTGGGAAATTATAGAGCGTGCCGGGCTGCGAGGAGGATTGGGCCGGCGGACTTGCCTGGCCCGGAACGAACCCCGACGCCGGCGCGCGGTTACTGTAGATCATCCAGACGAACTGGCACTCGGCGCGGGTGTAGGCATAGCCATCGTCAGGATCGATCGGCGTGGGGACCGTGTTGCCGTGGGCATAGAATCCCATGAAAATCACTTTGCTGCGCACCGCGCCAAACTTGGCATTGTGAGAGATTTTCAGCAGGCTGTCGTCAGTGAGCGGCTGGCCGGCGGCGATGGCGCTGTCGCCGAGATCGAAAAACCCAGGGATCGCACTTAAGGTTAGTTGAGACATAGCGCACCAAAGCAACAGAAGGTCAAAAATCAAAGTGTAAATGGCAAAAGTCAAAGTGCAAGACGCAAAAGTGTAGCATCCCCAGTTTTGACTTTTGCGTTTTGCCTTTTGAGTTCATCATTCTCCATTCAGAAGATCGTCGGCCACCCTGTCGGTGTGCCCGGCACGGGAGGCGGCGCTGGCGGCGCGGGCGGCGGCGAATTAAGCGGCAAAGCGGCCACCAGCATGCTGTTGCCTCCGATGTAGCTGGAAGAGAAATCGAGTGTGACCGTCTGCACCCCCGGCGAATAGTAAACCTTTTGGGCGGCCAGCAGCTCGACTATCCGGTAGGGCGGCTCCAGGGAGTTGTCGATCTGCTCGGTCTGCTCGGTCGTGAATCCACGAATGGACGGATCAATCGCAATCGTGGGCCTGACTCCCTCGCTCGCCCCGTAGCAGAAGACCAAATCGCTCGCGCCGGACAACGAGAACGTCAAGCTGATGGTGGACTGCGTTGCAGTCACGCCCAGCGCCGAGACATCGAGCGGTCCAAATCCTCCTGCATATTCGAAGACACTCACGCCCAGAATGTAGGTGATAGACGTGGTGTCGACGCTTTCAGTCACCGTAACCGTATTGGCGCCTGCCTTGCAGCTTTCGACATACCAGGCCGCCAGATAGCTTCTCCATCCCGAGTTCGAGGAGTAGACACTGCAAGCGCCAATGGGCAGATAAGAATTACCGTTCGAATCGGACACCGCGAGGTTGGGGCTGGTGGTCGGCCAGACGATTCGGAAATAGGCCACGACGATGAGACCGTTCCCAGCCGCATTGGGCGCAGGAAAGGAAACACTCTGGCTTGGTGGGCCATAGACGCTCACCACGTATCCGAAATTGTTCTGGACAGACTGCATCATGACCCCGGAGAAATGAACATGTACTGCCCCTGTTGCTGGACCGTAGCATCGTCCCAAACCGGAATGTTAGCCGCTGCCGGCGCAATCTGGTAGGGCGGCGAGATATTGATGAACCGCGTATCGAGCAGGGCGAAGTCCACCGTGCCCTGGCTATAGTTTGGCTGCCTTTCGAGCACTTCGCAGACCACGTTACTTAATCCCACCTTGCCCGTCTTCAGATCGAGAACTTTCGGGTGGCTGAGCCACACGTAATCACCTAGCTCCACCGGCAAGGCGGCAAGTTGCGCGGTGAATTTATATACGGGCGGCTCGAAGGCATGGCGGCGAAAGATGCGGTCGGCGAGCAGGCGGGAGAGCATCATGCCGCCGCGCGCTACGCGCAGGCCGGTGGACTGCATCTGCTGCTCGAAGACCTGCCGATAGATTTTGAACGAGGTTTGTTGTTGGTAGCTCACCTGGTAACCGTAGCTGCGCGCCGCCGTGGTGATCCCGCCTTGTTGCACGTCCATTTGAAAGGTCACCAGGTTGATGATGTTCTGCCGCTGAGTCTGGGGGATTCCCATAATGTTCCTGGCGCTGAAGGCGAAGACGGGCGTCTGCTCGACAGGCGGCTTCATGGTCTTGAGCGACAGCCGCCCATCGGCGCGCACGATCCAGTAAAGCCCCAGGGGCTTCAAGATCTGCTCCTCGAGGAACTGCTTGCCATCGATGGGTCGCGTGATCACAAAGTCAAACCAAAGGCCGGAAAACTCCCCGTCCCGGAAGGCGAGAAGACCGGGAACGTCGATGAAGGGATTAGGATTGATAAGTGTCGCGTCCTGGCCGGGCTGGTAAATCGCCCAACCGGCCGGTGGCGGCAAGGGGTCATAGTTCTGTTGCGACTCGTAGACGGGCGCGAGGCTCTGCATTACGTAATTCGAAGTCAGGAGGGCCGGGTCCTGGCCCACCCCGAGCTCGTTCTGGAGCACAGCCAGGATGATGTCGATGGGATTGCCGGCCACATAGCGTGGGTTTTGGTCGCTCACGGCGTAGCCGTTCGCGAGCCAGGAAGCGCCCACCGGCTGCTGCGCCTGGGGACCGCCCGGCGACCACCAGAGGGGGCCGCCGCGCAGCCAAATCTGCATCCCCTGGATAAAGCGCTGGACGTCCGCGCATTCAAGGGTGATGCGCCCATCCGTGTCCTGGCCAACCTGGGTGATCTGCATGGTTTGCAGGGTGGTGAAGTCGCCCAAAGCCATTCCCGGAAACCCTTGTTTGAGGTGCACGACTCTGCCGATCAGCACATCCTGAGCCGCCAGACCCTTGAGCGTGCCATTCGGGTCGATGCAAGTGACCGTCATGCTGCCCAACGAGGATTGGCCCTCGAGCTCGTTCACGCGCTGGCTTGCTCCCTGGGGGATTTGCAGGTAAGGGATAAGGGTCGGGGTATTGCCTAAGGAAAGCAGAAGGCCTGGATGCGCCGAGACCAGATAGAACCAGGCGGTCGGGGTGAACCCTGGCCAAACTTCAAATTCGTAAGGCAAATCGCGCGAGGCCAGGGAATACATCAGCAGCGAGCCATCGCCGGTGGCAGACCGCACAGTACGCTGGCTGGTGATGAGCATAGTGAGATAGGCATCGAGGCTGCCATGCACGCCGGCAAAATAACTGGCGGCCCCTGAGATGTTGCAGAGGTCCAGCAAGGCCAGAATCATGCTCCAACTCTGTTCTTGCGAAACGCTCAGGGGAGATCCCGAATAGCCCCCGGGAGAATCGTTGAAGAACTTGAACCCGCTGAAGGGAGTGAGCTGCTGGTAAGTTTGATTATAGGAATTCGGGGCCTCCGACTCCAAAATCTGCTGATTTTGAATTAGGAAATTCTGGTCCACGAACTCGAGACATTGCAAAGCTAAGTCGTCGCGTCCGATGGCGTGGCAGAAAAGCGCCGCCCAAGCGCCTGCGGCATCGCAAGCCTGGCTCGTATCAAGCCCCTCGGGCGGGGTGGCGGCCGACCCGGCGCCCTGAGCGAAGTGGCCTGGAACACCGTCATGGGGAGGGATATAGAGACTGCCAACGAGCTGAGTGGCGATTGTCTCCGCGGCGGTTGCAACCTGGGCTGCCGTGGCATTCAGCAAAGCCGCTTGATCTGCGGTGATCGAATGGGTCTTTTGAAGTTGCACCGCTGCCGTGGGAAGTGTGGCGGCGCTGCGCATGAAAGCGAAATACAAGTCGACCTGGTGCTCGGTGGAAACCCGGTACTGGATGCCCGGCACGAACTGATAGCCGGGATTCGCATAAGAGCCATAGCCAAGGTAGAAGAGGCCATCCGTCAGGTCCCCGATCCCGTAAAGAGCAACCCCATACAACCCCGCTCCGTAACCGCCCCCGGCTTTGGATTGGAGGGTCAGAAGGAAGGTGAGCATGCGCTGGAGGTAGAGCGCTGGGCTGTAATCCCGGGTGAGTTGCATGTAGATGCAGTAGGCGTAGCACACCCACGCCATGGCCCCGGTACGAATGTATGCCTGATCCACCAGGCCGTTATAGGTGTCGTAGCTGAAAGCCAGGGAATTTTCGGGTTGGAGGTTTCCGGCGGAAAAGTTATCGAAGTACATGTCGCCCGCGGCCGTCAGGGTAACCACGAAACTGTCGATCGAAGTGAGCGTATCAGCGGCGAGGGCCGCGACCAGGCCGGCCAGGTTCACGAGGTGGAAGCGGTAAAGCCCGTTGCCGGGACCCACGGCGAGGGTGATCACGGTGCCGTCAAGAACGGCGGCTGCGGGAGCGTCCGAGGTCACCTGTACGCTCGTCACCTTGCCGTCGGCCGTGGTGATGCCGAGGGCGAAATTGAACGTGACGGCTTCGTCTTCTTTGTGCTGGAACTGCACCTGCGTGTCCTCGGTATCGGGGAGTCCGCTGCCGCAGTAGGTGAAGGTGTCATGGGCGGCGACGGCCTGGAGATGCGCGACCAAGCCTTCGCCGTAAGGCGGCTGCGCCGGATCGTTGAGGTCGGCCACCGAATCCGCAGGGTTGCTCTTCGTCCAGCGCGTCGCCGATTCCCCGTCCTCGCCGTTCTCGAAGATAATGGCCGCCAGGTAGCCTGGATTGTCCAAGATTTCGTCAAGCTGTTTGATGATGCGCGCCGCCGCCACGAAATTTCCCGAGGCCGCAAAAGCCATGATGGCCAGAGCGCAGTCGTAGATGTAGCTGCGGTTCTGCAGTGCCGCGCCGCTCGTCATCGTGGGATCAGGGAAGTAGAGCGGGTCGGAAGTGGGAATAACGAAGCTGAGGGGCAACGAGGGGAAAGACCAGGCAACCGCCAGAGAAGTGCAAACCTGCGTGGGGCCTTTCACCGGATCGTTGTACATCACGTGCACGGTCGGCACGCCGGGATAAAGCGGATGGCTCGAGCCGCAGCGCGCGTGGAAATCGTCTTGGACGATGATCGGAATGTTGTCTTCCTGGAGGTACTCGACATCTGTTTTGGCGTAAATGCGCGCAAAGTAATCGCCAAGTTTATAGCCGACGCCTGTGTTCGAGTGGCACAGCCAGCCGGCCGGAAGATACATGCCGGACCAGTCCGTGGAAGGCTGCGGGACGCTGCTCGGGTAGAGCACCGCGATCACCAGTCCCGGGTTGGGCACCTGCGCGCCCCAGTAGCCGTACAGCCCCTGCTGGACGAGCAGCGACTGAAATTGTGAGGGCGCGGGATACTGCCCCTTCATCGGCCCCGAGGTGTACGGCCCGGCGCCCACCGCCGAACCCTGGTAGTAGAAGAGATCGGTCTTGACGAAAAGGTCGAGGCGATAGTTCGTCATCGCCTGCTGGGGATTGAAGAGGTAACCGTAAATCGTCAGGCCGGGCAGCACCGGGTAAATAACCCCATTGATCTCTGCGCCATTGGGGTTGGCATTGTACATCTGCTGGTAGTAGGCGCTGATGTGGTCAGCGGTGACGGGCAGGACCGGTGGGAAAAGGTTGCCATAAGGAAGTCTGATGGGTGAGAGGTTGATGGGGCAGCCGTCCGGACCAAGCTGGTCGTCCATCCCCAGCATCAAAATGCCGGGTGGGATCATGGCGATGCTCTCGCAAGCGGTCTGCCCAAACTGGCTCAGGTCATGCTGCGAAACGATGCCGCATTCGATGAAGGGCGGCGTGGTGGGGAGGCAGGGGGCGCCGGGCCAGGAGGTTACCGGGAAGCCGGTCGTGCGCGCGTTGGCTTCCCAACCCTGCACCAGCTTCTCCTGCTGCGCATAGAGCCAGGCTAGCGACTGGCCGACGTCGCTATAGAAACCACCGGGATAATATTGCGAAACTGTGGGCATTTTCAAAAAAGATTAAAGTGTAAAGGCTAAACGTGGTGTGTGCCTTTATCCTTTAACCTTTACCCTTTCCCCGTTTTTAGGTTCCATACGCCCCCACGCCATAAATCGTCACGCCGTAGCCGGCAAGCGTTGCGGCCACCTGGCTGGATGGGGGGAAGCTCGCAATGGCGATGGCAAAGTCGGGTATTTCCACCACGTAGTAGGCCTGCTTCTGCAATTGCGCCAGCGCTTGCGTCCAGGTTTGATTTCCTTGAATCATACAAACAGGAAACTGGAAAATGGAAAATCGAAAATGGCCCAGTTTCTAGTTTCCATTTTCCAGTTTCTCCTCACGAAACAACTTGGCGAAACTTCAACCTAAACGTGTACTGCCCCGGCGCCTTGTAAGCTGCCGTCCAGTCCGTGTCTTCCAGCCAGTAGTTGGTAAAGGTCGTTTGTGAGGCGTCCGGGTAATAGCCGAACTGCCCACCGCCCAGCGCGAATTCCATGAACTGGTTCCAAGCCTGCACATCTGCGCCGATGCCCACCCACTCCATCTCGAGGGTGAGGAAAGTCTCGAGGCGCTCGAGCACCGCCTCGCGCACTCCGGCGCTCGAGATGTTATCGTGCCGAACGGCGTTGTATTCGTAAGCCGGCACCTTGCGCGGCGGGCGCGCAAACGTCAGAACCGTCGGTCCCGTGCCAGGGTCATAAACAATCTGTGGGTTGCTCATCGTAAGAAGCTCTCAGCCTTCAGCCATCAGCTCTCAGCTCTCAGCTTTCAGCTCTCAGTCAAAACCCGCTCTTTTCGTCCCTGCATCCAGAATCCTGAATCCTGCTTGCTGATAGCTGACTGCTGACGGCTGATAGCTCAGCCTGCGGCATACGGAGTTTTTTGCACCGTCGTGGCATTCAGCGGCACGCCACGCCGCACCGCGGTGTTGAGCGTGGTGGCGAGCCATTGTCCAGCTTGCGCTTCGCCCACCACCATCACCGTGAGGTTGCCGCCGGGGGGATTCAGCCCGCCCGCAGCGCCAGGGGCAAGGCCGTAACCACCCGTTTGTGGGGTGGCGCCACCTGCGTATGGTCCGGCTTCATATCGGCCAGCTCCTTCACGACCGTAGCTCGAACCTTTGCCAGCGGGAATCGCAGCTCCTGCGGCGCCCGCCACCCCGGCCACCGCGCCCCATTCCGCCGCCGCTTCAAAATCTGTTGCCGCCGCGGCGGCTGCATGAGGGTCTCCGAAGAAGATTGCTTGCGCTAGAAACCACAGGCCCTGCGCCAGCGCGTTCAGGGCGTTGACGCCCGCCTGTTCGGCAATGGATGCCAGCGCGGCTTTGGCGGCCCTGTCCATCGCTTTACCCACGTTCTCGCCGTAGATGGACGCCGCAATCCCGGCGGCCGTCATGGCGTCGCTGGTCCCCATGAAAGCGTCGCTAGCTAATACCTTGAAGGTCTGCATGGCGCTTTGGACCGTGCTGAGCGACTGGGTCGTGTTTCGCGCCCAGGTCTGGATGCTGGGCGTCAACTCACTGACCATATCCGTCGACACCTGCCGCGCCAGGGTGTCGAACTCCTGGAGCGGTGTGACGAGTTCCCGGTTCAGGTCGCCCATCAGGCTAGGCGCCGCCCCGCCCATTGCTGTCGCAGAGCGCCTTCCCTTGGAGGTGTCTTTGGCCATCGCGAGATCACTCCTGTAAGTTCTCAGTCGTCAGTTATCAGTACCCAGTTCTTACTGAAAACTGACGACTGACAACTGACAACTTCCTTCACCAGTAGACGTGCTTTGCCGTTTTCTCATCTGCGTAATCTCGGTCATCTGTGGACAAAAGCATCTGTGTCGCGGCCTCGTCAACCCGCCAAAGAGCCACCGCGCGGAACAACAACTCGCTGGGGGTTTTCGCGTACAACCGCGCCATGTCCGCCGCTTCCCTCAGGATGCCCCGGTTCGCCTCCAGGAAAGGTTCCCAGGTCCTGGCCGTTTGCCAGAACCTGGCCTCGCAGGTACATGAGAATGAATTCAGCGTCCTCTTGCGGGAGCCAATTCGGGTCGAACTGCGTGGAACCCGGAGCCAAGCAAGGCTTGGGGTCGACTAAGGCTTCATTGAGCATCTGCCGGTCTTCGCGGACCAGCAGGAGCTTTTCCTCAGCCGTCAGCTCCGCGCTCACGCCCACGCCGATCAGATCCAGTTTTTCCCGCAGCTCGCGCGGCCACGCACTGCGCCGCAGCGCCCAATAGAATTTCGTGGGCCGGCGTACGATCACGCCCAGACCGGATTTCGGGAGCTGCACCCGCTCCGGATCCGTCCACGCTGCGGACTCCGCGAGCTGGCGGAAGTCTGCGGCCGTGGCGATATTATTCGACTTTGCCATGAGAACCTCACAAGCTCTCAGCTCTCAGCTCTCAGCTCTCAGCAAGCAGTGTCCAACTGATGGCTGAGAGCCGGGGGCCGAAACCTTCTTGCGGGTTTGCCATTTGCCTTTTGCGTTTTGACTTTTGACCTGTTTTCTCGTGAAAGAGCAAGTCAAAATGCAAATCGCAAAGCGCAAAAGGCAAAAGTTTAAATCTGTCTCCACACCATCCCCACCTGATCCCCGGCAGGCCGGCTGGAGTCAGCGATGCCCTTGAACTTCACCCCATACGTTGTTTCCTTGCCACGCTGGAAGGGCAGCTTGATCGCCTCCGCTTGATATGCCTGGTAGAGATGTGAGACCACGAACTTTCCCGTCACGTCGCGACGCGGGGAGATGGCTGCGACGCCAATCTTAGGCACAGGAATGATGCCCCCGAAGGTGATCTGCTCATACGACTGCGCGCCGGAGGGTTGATTGGTGTCTGTACCGGTGGAGAAGGCGCCCGGGGGAAAGAAGCTGGCCAAGTTCGCCAGGTTTGACTGCTTGATGGTGACATCGATCTCGTAGGCGTCGGAAGTCATCACCACATCGATGGGAGAGGCTACTTGGTCGGCGCCGATCTCTTGGTACTTGGGCGTTAAGGTGGAGGTGATCGCCCCTTCTGTAGCCCCGGCAAAATAGGCGCCGTAGGCGCCCACAAACAGCCAGGCAGCGGTGCCATCCGTGATGGGCGGGCCAGGGGCAGTGAGCCAGGGCGGTGGCGCCGCGCCGGAGGTCCCCGCGACCAGGCACAGTTCTGTATTGTTGTTTGCGTCTTTGATCATCTGCCCGACTGTGTAGGCGGTCGTCTCCGACCACACCCCCAGCCCGGCCGGCTGCGCCGGCGAGCCGTCCGGCCCGATGACCAGCCGGCTTCCGTGCGTTGGCTCGGGCACGTAAAGCCACAAGCGGCCTGGACCTTGATGAATTGAGGTTGGCGATAGTGTTGGTGGCATGTTCAGCCAGCTTTCAGCTCTCAGCTTTCCCCGATTTCTGGGGTCCGAGGGTCGATACGAATCGGACCCAGGGTCGGACAGCTATCAGCAACCCGCCGCCAGCTTGCTGAGAGCTGAGAGCTGGCGGCTGACAGCTTCTTTTAGGTTTCTTCGATCTCCACAATGATCGACATTGTCGCTGCCATGACGAAGCCGCTCTGGGCTCCGCGGCGAATTTCCTCAAACGTGTGGCCGTCAACAAAGATTTTCATGAGCTTTCCGCTCGCCAGGCCCGGCGAAAGGGCGCCGTTCGGGAAGGGCGGCGAAGGCAAGGGAAGAGTGGTGAGCAGGAAATCACCCGGTGACGATTCCCAAAACGTATCGAGCACCGCCCGCACGGCGCGCACGTAATCCTGGGTCATCTCGGCCAACGTGTTGCGCTCCTGATGCGCGAGGGCGAGGGCGCAGGTGAGCCGCAGCGACTGGTGCAGAGTAGCGTTGGCTTCTTCGTCGAAGCTCACCACATCGGGTGTCAACAGAAGCGCCGGGAACTGCTCCACCGGAAGCAACGCCAAATCGTATTCGGCGAAGGGCGCGTAGGAGCCGGGCACGCCAGAGACGAAATCCAGCGCCGCCTGAATGTCGCGCTTGATCACTGCCAGTAGTTGCCTGACAACTTGCTTCGATAGGCCGGCGTTGTAATAGGGAACCCACATCTCAACACCTTACATTTGCCTGGTGTCTTGGTGGTGCATCAGAACGTTTGGTCCTTCGAAAACGCTTTATTCTCGCTACGGTCTTGTGCCGTCGAGCGATCCGTCTCGCCGCCCGCCGCGCCACCCAAGGTGGGCTCGATCTCCACGGTTCTCGCCAGCGGGCTGAAGAACTTGTCGTACAGGCCCTGCTTGATTTCCGCGATTTGCCGCTCGAAGGACGCCCGGCGCTCGGCGGCCTGGGAATATTCACCCGGCTGGAGCGATACGTTCCCTTGCAGCGCGTCGCCCAGGTCCGCAATGGCGCCGTCGCGATTGAGCGCCCGGAGAAAATTTGCCTGGTCGGGCGTCAGTTCCAGGGCGTCGGGATCGATGGCCCGGGCGTAGAAGGCAGAACGGATGCGCGCTTTGCGGTCATCGATCCAGTCCTGGATTTGGGTGTCCTGAATCGAATTGGGCGTGTTCCGCACGAAACGCGGAAAGGCGGTGCATACATCGTCGACAGTGCAGTAGGACATAAGAAGCTCTCAGCCGTCAGCTCTCCCCGATTTGTGGGGTCCGATGGACCCCATCGGGGTCCAGGGTTCGGACAGCTATCAGCGAACAGCTCTCAGTCCGTCAGCCGACGGACTGAAAGCTGAAGGCTGATAGCTGATCGCTTCAGTATTCAACGTGCGCCAAAACGCTGGTCACGCCAGCGGGCGTACAGATATAGAGGTCCGTGGCGTCGTAGCCGGCCGCCACAGTCGAGGTATCGAGGCTGCAATTGGGCGCATTGACGCCACTGCCCACGGCCGTAAACCAGACCCGCTTGGGCGTGCGCGGCAAGCCGTGCGGCACGGGATTGGAAGCCTCGGCCGTCAAGCCGGTAATCGTCAGCGTAACGAGGTCCGGCATGATGCCGCGATTGTCCACCAGGATGTCGGGGCTTGAAGACGAAACAGAGATACCCATGGTCTCCTCCAAAACAGCCATCAGTCCTCAGTTATCAGTCATCAGTTCGAACTGCGTACTGACGACTGTCCGATTGCTGGACCCCGATGGGGTCCATCGGACCCCAGAAATCGGGGACAACTGAAAACTTCTCTACGCGATTGCGTTCACCCACAAGTAGGCGGCGTTGGCGGCCACCACTTGCTGTGAGTAGTACTTCTTGACGCGGATGAAATCGGACTCGAGCGAGAGTTCGCGCCAGCGCAGCACCCCCGAACGCTTGGCCCAGAAGAAGGTGTAGCCGAAGGTGGGGACGCGGATGCCCGGCCGAGGCGGGCGATAGAAGAGCAGGGCGTTCTTGCCCATGATGTAGCCCAGGTTGTCCGCCTCGCCTTCATTGGCGGTTTGGTAAAGCGCCGCCGAGACCAGCACCTTCTCGACCTTGAAGACGCGGGCCAGATCCTGCTCGTCGAGCTGGTTGCGAGCTCCGTTGGCGGTGTACTTCACGCGGTCCAGGATGCGCGGGTGGTTGGCCAGCACGTCGAGCACTGGCTGCGAGAGGAGCAAGTAGTTGGGGAAGTCGCCGATTTGTTGCTGCACGGTGCGGCGCTGCTTCAGCACCTCGACCACGGGATCCGAATTCACGTAATCCGACCACTGGTTGGTGCCGGAAAGCGTCGAATTCTGGCTGATGACCGAGGTGTTCACCACGTTGTTGATGAAATTGATTTCCTGGACCAGGGCGATGATGTTGGTGAGCTTCTCGGTCTTCTCGATTTCGATCTGTGCGCTGGGATCCGCCTGTTCCCGCTCATCGTCGGTGATCGAATCCTCGAGCGCGTGCCCGTCGCACATGTAGAATCCACGCGCGTCCATATCGACTTCGATCTGTTGCGCCCGCTGGCCGGCGGCGTAGCCGTCCTTGTAGGCGCGGAAATGCTGCTTTGAAAATTTAAAGAATACGTCGTTTTTCTTCATGACGGGCACCACCGGCAGAACTTCTTCCGCCACAAACGCCTGGTTGCGGTAGGCAATACTGATCTGGGTGAGCGCCTCGTCCACGTGCAATTGGTTAAGACTGGGCATGGTTTCCTCCAAAGTAAGTGACGAGTGACAAGTGACGAGTGACGAGCCTGAGAGGCTTTTTGGCTCGTTCCCGCTCTGCGGGATCACTCGTCACTAGCCACTGCTTTTCCGGCCCAGCGTTATCTAGCGCAACACGGCGGACCTCGCCCCATATCCGTCAACTGACGGAGACGGGGCCTCGGTTAATCGGCGGACGAGCGCGCTAGCGGTCGCCCGAGAACAAGGAAAGAGGGAAGAGGGAAGAGGGAACAGTGCCTGTTCCCTGTAACCTGTTCCCTGTTCCCTAGGCTTTGTACGTAAACGGCATCACCAGCACGCGGATCACCTCGCCGGCGTTCACCGCCGCGTCGAGGGCGATGCCCACCACGTTGATGTAGGTGCCCACGGCTTCGCTCACCGCCTTGACCTCGCCTTGCGCGTTGGCGATGTTCACATACGCGCCGCGCCCGATCGCTCCGGACGCCACCACGCGCGTGATCCCAAAGATGCGCGTGCGGATGTTGCGCCCCAGCGCGCTCGGCGGAATCGCGTTCGCCGGCCAGGCGCTGCCGCTCACCAGGGTGTACTGGCCGCCCGCATAGTCGGCCATGGCGTCAGGCAAAATCGATTCCTGGGCCACCCCGAGGAATTGCCCGTTCGCCCCGCTCGGCACGTCGCACCCGTCGGCGTACACCGAACTGTCCGCCGCCAGGCAAGTGAACTTGCCGATCTCGATGTTATAATTCAGATGGTAACTCTGGTCGATCGCAGTGATGTCACTCATTTCGTCTCCTCATTGGTGATTGGCGATTGGTGATTGGCGATTGAAGAACTCCATCACCAACCAGCTTCCCCAATCAGAAATCGCAAATCGCAAACGGCCCCGTGGTCATTCTGTGCGGAGCGAAGTCCGACTTCTGGTCCCATTCGTATCGAACCAGCGGTCCGTTCTTCGGTCCGTTCTTCGGACCCCGAAAAACGGGGACCCCGAACATCGGGGAATCTCGCTAGTTCAGCAGTCGAGAGTCGAGAGCTTCTCGACTTCTCGACCTTCGACCCCTCGACTACTCTTCCTCTTCCTGCGCCGCCTCGACCGCGGTAACGATCTCCTCCGAGTACGCTTGCCACAGGTCCGGCTTGTGCTTGGTGACTTCGGAGAGCGCCACGCCGATCGAGCACTTGTTCTCTTTGGCGTAGGCATTCACTTCCGCCATCAGCGCCTGCTGCGCCGTGAGCTGCTCGCCGCCGCCGGCGTGCCCGTGGCTGCGCAGATCCACCACCGGCCGCGCCTGCTCGACCAGCGCCGCGAAAGCCCCGGCATCCGAGAGCGCCAGTTTCAGAGCGTGAGCGCGATTTCTCGGCAGCACCTTACCGGCTTTCACCGCTGCCTCCACTTTGCGCTCCGCTTCCTGAGCCTTCAGGATGGTGGAAAATCTCACCCGGCCCGCATCGGCCAGCTTGCCGGCTTCCTGTAGGTTGAGTTTGCCCTCGTGAATGCTCTCGGAGAGGGCGGCGAATTGATCCTGGGGGGCTTCCGCGGCGCGCTTCACCATGGCCGCAATTTCCACGAACGACCTGCCGGGCAGGCCAATTTCACTTGCGAAAAGTTCCGCCAGCGTTTTGTCGTCCCTTCCCGCGCCGTCGCG
>Ga0315282_10008818_pt1 | contig 16219 bp, 13 predicted proteins | sample YL17G07_20_MG_FD_203693 | JGI IMG/M metagenome (GOLD analysis project Ga0315282, IMG submission 203693) | Sediment microbial communities from Yellowstone Lake, YNP, Wyoming, USA - YL17G07_20 | ecosystem: Environmental > Aquatic > Freshwater > Lake > Sediment | place: USA: Wyoming | collected...
TCGCTCGAGCTCGGCGAGCCCTTCGTCCTCGCGCCCGCACCCGAGCAACGCGGTCCCGAGTGCCCCGCGGGTAACGGCCTCAGGATGGCGCATCCCCTCGCGCGAGTACCGGGCAACAGCGGAGCGGTAGGCGTCGGCCGCTTCGTGCAGGTTCCCCATGCTCTCGTACACCGACGCGGCCACCCGGACGGCGCGGCACTCCTGTCCCGTGTTCCCGATCTTGGCGAACAGCTCGGCCGCCGAGCGGGCGTGCCCAATAGCCTCGTGCCACCGGGACAGGTCGGAGTGGAGCTCGGCCGCCCACAGGTGCATCCGTGCCATCTGCGCCGGGTCGCCGACGCCCTCCATCAGCCGGAGAGCGGGCATGAACTCCTCGATCGCCTCGGTCACGCGGCCGGCGCCGGCAAGAGCGGCCGCCGCGGTCATCTGGACGTTCGCTTGTGAGCGCACGTCCTCACACTGGCGGAAGAGCTCGGCCGAGCGCCGTACCGACTCGAGGCCCGCCATGAACTGCGCGCCCTCGAACTGGGCCGAGGCCTGTTGTACCCAGGCGATGGCCTCCTCACGTACGTTGCCCAGCCGAGCGAGGAGAGGGATGCTCTGGGCGTGAGCGTCCGCGCATCCGGACCAATGGCCCTGCTGCGCCCTGATGTCGGCGATGGCCCGAAGGGCACGCCACTGCGATTCCGTCTCGTCGAGCTGCCGCGCGCGGTCCAGGGACCGTGACAGTAGGTCCAGTGCCTGCTGGTAGTCCCCGGCCTCGGTGCGGAAGTTCGCCGCGAGCGCCTCGGCCTGAAGAAGGCCCGCGGAATGGCCCAGGGCCTCCCACTCAGTCATCGACTCGCCGAGGAAGTGAAGGCCGTCCTCGAGGCTTCCGCTCTGCCCGTGCATGCGCCCAAGCTGCAGCAAGGACCACGCGACACCCTCCCGATCGCCGCCGTCGCGGGCCGATAGGAGACACTCGCGGAACTCGTGAGAGGCGCTGTCGAGCTTGCCCTGGTCGGCGTATATGAGCCCCAGGCCCGCATGAGCGCGCGCCTCGCGGGCGGCGTCGCCGATGTTGCGCGCCTCCTCGAGCTCGCTCAGGAAGTGCCTGACAGCTCGCTCCCTCGGGTCCAGCTTATCGTCGCCTTCCCCCGCGGAGCCGCCTGGATCGCCTTGCCACTCATCCGGCATAAGCCTAGTTCCCCACGTTACCTTCGGCGCGCCCGGCTCCGTGCGACGGGCTACGCTGCCGCCCCATCCGTTCGCGAGAGCTCCCTCGACCGGTTACCAGCGTACTGTGTTCTTACCCCTAACCTTGGCCTCGTATAGCGCGGCCTCGGCCAAGCGAATGAGGTCGTCGCCGGTCTCGACCTCTGTACTGTATTCCGCACAACCGATGCTTGTTGTTACAGCAACCAGCGTTGCTCCGGCTTTTCGCATGAAGTCAGCTTCCTCCACGCACCGTCTGACCTTCTCCGCCGCGGCAATCGCGCCGCTGAGAGGCGTCTCCGGCAGGATGACCACGAACTGGTCCACCGCAGCGCGGCAGATGCAATCCGACGGCCGGAGTCCCCATCGCAGCAGGGCCACAACCTGGCGCACCAGGAAGTCCCCCAGCCGCTCGCCGTTCTCCTCCGTGAACGCCCGGTACTGGTCGATGTCCACCAGCAAGATGGACAGCGCCCGGCTGTAGCGCTTCGACCTAGCGATCTCCTCCGTCAGCCTGGCGGCCAGGAACTTGTCGTTATACGCGCCACTTGCCGCATCGAGCATGCCGACGGCGGTGAGCTGCTCCCTGACCGAGCCGAGCTGCCCGGACAGCTCCGTCACCGAAGCGGCCGCTTGACGCGCCGACAACGCCAGCGTGAGAGCCTGCGCAACGGCCTTGGCGCACCCCAGCGGCAGCGCGAGACAGAGATCGGCGCCGGCATTGATCGCCTCCCCCACGGTGCGCTCGTCGAGACCCGCAAGGGCCGCGACGATCGCGGTCCCCGCATGCCGCCGCCGCAACGCGCGGATAGCTCTCAGGCCCTCGGCCGATTCCTCGGCCACGACGAGCGCAAGCGGGAAGTCCGTCTCGCCTAGTGCCCGCAACGCCTCGAGTGTCTCCGCAGGCGTCACGCTCAGGCCATTTGCCGCCAGTCCGCCCGTATCGAGCGCTTCATCCGCAGGCATCGCGCCGATCACTAGCAGCCTGGTCCTGGTGCGCCGCGCCATTGGCGGCACCTCTCCCCCGCGCCCGCGCCGATCCCGCACTCCGCGCCCGACGGCCCGGGCCTCACAGCCCGGCACGGGATCTCAGCGCCAACGGGGCCGCCAGAGCGGCCGCCTCCGCTTCGGAGCGGTCGAGGCCGGCTCCGAGGAGGACTCTATCCCGCATGTCGGCTGTGACGATGTCGCCCGGCCCGTGCGCGTCGAGCCCGAAGATGAGCGGCGCTCCCTCATCGCGCGCGACACGAGCCACGTGTCCGTTGGTGAGGCAGTGACCCTTGCGGGCGGTTATCTCAAGGTACACACCGTTCTCCCGAGCGGCCCGCGCCACCTCCCGGTCGATGAGCCCCGGGTGGACCAGGATGTCCACATCGGGGCACGCCGCGGCGGCCACGTTCGTGCCGGGCGCGGTCGGCTCCACGAGCGTCTCGCCGTGGACCAGGACGATCTTCGCGCCGGCACTCCTGGCGCGGCGCGCGAGACGGGCCACCTCGGCCGGGGGAATGTGCGTCAGCTCCACGCCGGGCAGGACAGCGATCCCGAACTCGCGACTGGCGATCTCGGCGTCCTCAGCCACCTCCGAGATGATGCGCTCCATGCCGCCGGCGCCCACATGGTCGGTCACGCCGATCGTGGCATAGCCGGCGGCGGCGAAACGCCGCATGAGCTCCATCGGCGATAGTTCGCCGTCGGACAGCGTCGTGTGGCTGTGTAGGTTGTGGACTATGGGCCACCCCCGCGCGGCGCACGGCTAGTCGTGCCGGAACAGCAGGATGTAGAGCGCGCCCCAGATCAGCGTCGCCGCGGCACATGAGATCGCTATCGGCGCGACGGCCCGGCGCGCGGGCAACGTCTGGGCGGCTACTGTGTCCAGGTTGGGGACCGCGGCGGAGGCGGTGCCGGAGAGGTTCACCTCGGCAGACTCCACAGCGACGGCCGCGGCTGCGTGCTCAGGATGCCGCTCGAGCAGCTTGAACGCCGCTTCCTGCTGGTCCGGTAGGTGGTAGCGTCTCCTGCAGCCCGGATCGCTGCTCTTCTTGTCGAGAGTGAAGGAGACCTCAAAGCCGCCGGCTCTGCACGCCTGCAGGGCGAAGTCGTTCGTGGCCCCGAAAGGCCAGCAGAACGCTCGCGGCCGCCGGCCCACCTCGCGCTCGATCGTGTCACGGGCTTCCATGAACTCCTGCCGCACGCGCTTCTCGAAGGCGGCCTGGGTCTCAATGACTCGGGTCGCAGGGTCGTACAACCTCGTCAGGAGCCACGGGCCTGCGGTGACATGGCCGGCCACTCGGCCCTTGATCTTCTGGTGGCCCCGCGCCGCGTGTGCCTCTATGTCGACATAGCCGCTCTGCTGCAGCTCGCGGCACTGTTCCCAGTCCAGCCACGGCTGGTGCGGGTTCTCGGTGTTGCGCTTGCCGACATGGTCGGTGATGACGAAGGAGACGAGGTGCATGCCGTACTTGCGCATCAATGGGTAGAGTTGAGTGTAAACGGTCTCGTAGCCGTCGTCGACCGTCAGGAGGATGGTGTCATGGGGCGGGTCGGGCCGCCTAACGGCCTCGCAGTACTCGTCCATCGTGAGCGTGCGGATGCCGTTGTCGCGAAGCCATCTGAGGGCGCTCTCTATGACCGAAACGTGAGCGACGGGCATGTTTGGCTCGACGGACATGGAATCCGGCACGACCTGGTGGAGCCCCAGCACGATGGGGTACTCGGCGTCGTCAGCGGGCTTCGGCGCAAGCGGCGGCTGTGCGACCGCGGCCCCCGCCGTGAGCAGACAACCAAGGGCCGCGACAACGCTCGGCATCCTAGACACTAACGCTGTCCTCCTCAAGTGCCGCCAGCGGCAACAGGAGCAAGCTCACACCGCACAACCAAGGCTCAAACTACACGGATCAGGCGTGGCTGTAAAGCTGCGGGCTGGGCGCAGTCGCGGGCCCGGCCCTGCGGGTTGCCACGCCTGAGCACGGCGCAGCCGCCCCGGGAACAGGACGGACCAGGCAGGCGGCTCTGCGCCCGACTCCGAACCCGCATCGGCGGAAGGGGCGGGCCACACGATGGCCGAGACACGGCGAGAGTTCATCCGGAACTCCGGCATCGGCGCCATGGCCGCCACAGCCGCGCTACGTGCGCGAGCCCGGGAGGTAGACAGAGCCTTGACGGTCGATCCCACACCGAGACACGAGCTGTCGCCTTACCTGTACATGCAATTCATGGAACCGCTGGGCACCACGGATGGTTCGGTCGCCGCGGGCTGGGACTTCGGGGGCGACTGCTGGCGCGAGGACCTGATCGAGTGTACACGGCGCCTCGGGCCTCCACTCGTGCGGTGGGGCGGCTGCTTCGCCTCGTACTATCGGTGGCGCGAAGGTGTGGGGCCTCGCGACGCGCGGGCGCCCATGCACAACATGTGCTGGGGAGGGCTGGACACGAGCCAGGTGGGCGCCGCCGAGTTCGTTGGCTTCTGCGATCAGGTCGGCGCCGACGCGCTAATGTGCGTTAACTTCGAGTCGGACTTCAAGCCATACTGGCGAGAAGACCCCAAGGGCCGCAGCCGCGTCGGCGACGCGAGGGAGGCTGCGGAGTGGGTACGCTACTGCAATGCCGAGGACAGCGCGGAGCGGAGCGCCCACGGCTTCGCGAAGCCGCTCCGGATACCCGTCTGGCAGATCGGAAATGAGACTTCCTACGACGCCGACCCCGTCGATGTGGAGGTCGCGGCCCGCAAGACGGTCGAGTTCGCCAAGGCCATGCGGGCCGAGGACCCAACCATCAAGCTGATAGGATGGGGCGACAGCGGCTGGGCGCCCAAGATGCTCGAGATCGCGGGCGAGCACCTCGACTACGTCGCCTTCCACCATATGTTCAACCCGGACAGCGGTCACGAGGACGCGCCACTTCGCGGACAGGAGTACCGCCGCGACCCGCAGGCGACCTGGGACCGGCTCATGACGGCGTGGGAGGTCCATGAGGCAAGGATCAGGGGCATGTGCGAAGAGATGGCGGGCTACGACACTCCCCTCGCCATGACCGAGTGCCACTTCGCGCTGCCGGGCCGGAACCGTTGCGAGGTGCTCTCGTCCTGGGCGGCCGGGGTCGCCTATGCGCGGATGGCGAACGTCCACCAGCGGTACGGCGATCGCCTCAGGATCGCCACCCTGGCCGACTTCTGCGGTACCCGCTGGCAGGTGAACGCGGTGATGATCCCCGTGCCAGGCGGGGAGTCCTACATGATGCCGGTGGCCCTAGTCATGAGCCTCTACCGGCACCACACCGGCGCGCGCGCGCTGGACGTCAAGGGGGTGCCCGAAGACCTCGACGTGGTGGCCAGCCGCACCGGAGACATGATCTACGTGCACGTTGTCAACACGAACAGGACGCGGTCGGCGCGGGCCACGCTGGCCGTCGGCGGGATGGACATCGTGTCGGGCAATGTCTTCGAGCTATGCGCCGACCCCGAGTTCGAGGTGATGGAGGGTCTGTCCGAGGACATCGTGCCGGTTGTGCGCGACCTGCCCCGCGATGCCACGTGGCGCTTCCCCGCCGCCTCCGTGTCCGCCGTTGAGCTGAAGGTGCGGTGAGCCGTGGGAGAGCAGGGACCCACGCGGCGGGAGTTCGTCGTAGCCGCCGCACTGGGCGCGTTGGGGACGATCGGGGCGAAGGCCATGGCATCGACCGAAGACGGCGTTACCGATGAGTTCGCCGTTGCACCCGACGAGCTGACTCTGGCTCTGGCGCGCGGCGATGGAGAGCGTCGCCTTTCCTTCGGCAGGTTCGCCGGGAGGTACGACGAGTGGGCCGAGAAGTGTCGCGCCAAGCTGGCCGAGCTGCTCGGGTACGCCAAGCCGAGCCCGGCTGACGCGACGGTGCTCAGAAGCTGCCGGGTCGAAGGCGTCACCATCGAGGCGTGGGTCATGGAGGTCGACGACACCGTCACGATCCCCGCCTACCTGCTGACGCCCGCCGAGGACCGCTGGCCAGGGCGGGGCGTGATGGCTGTCCACGGGCACGGCGACGTGCGGGCTCTGATCGGGCCGTGGGACGACTACCACCATCGCTTCGGGCTGGAGCTCGCCAAGGCCGGGCATCTCGTCCTGTGTCCCGCGCTGCGCGGCTTCGGGCCCCTGTGGAACATGGCCCATTCCGACAAGGGGCGCGACCTTGACTACTGGGGATCGGAGCGCGGGCGCCAGTTCACCCTCGTCACAGACGCCTTCCTGTTCGGGAAGACGCTCATCGGGGACACGGTCGAGGACCTGGCCCGGTGGGAGGACTGGCTGTCGCGCGAGCGCGGGGTCCAGGTCGTCGACGTCGCGGGGATCTCCTACGGCGGCGACCTGTCGATCGTCTATCCCGCGTTCAGCACCCGTGCTGACAGGATCTACTGCAGCGGGTCGATGGGCTCGTTCTCGGGGATCTTCGCGCGCTGCTACAACGCGCCCGCACACTGCATCCCGCGCGTCCTCACGTGGATGGACCGGTCCGACATAGCCGGCCTCCACGCGCCGCGGCCCATCCGGGTGCACTATGGAGAGCTCGATATCCCGGGGCCGGACAACAACTCGGCGGCCTACAACGAGACGTCGATGCCCGCGCTGGACGAGCTCAGAACGATCTATGCCTGTCGCGGCGCGGAGGACGAAGTGTCCCTGCGGCTAACGCCCGGTGCGGGTCACGAGACGGAGATACCCGACCTCCTGAGGTACTTCGGAACATGAGCCCGCTCAGTGATCGTCCAGCCCGTGCAGGTTGAGCCGGACGTGGTCGAGGGTGAGCAGGATCTCGCTCATGTACTCCCGGACCGCCTTGACGCTGCCGGGGAGCGTGTAGACCTGCGTCACACCGCTCACGCCGGCAATCCCGCGGCTGAGGCGCGCGCGGGGGTTCTCGAGGCCGTACTTCACCCGCACCGTCTCCATAATCCCCGGCAGGGAACGGTCACACACGGCCTCCGCCACCTCGGGCGCGATGTCCCTCGGCCCGACGCCAGTGCTGCCGGTCGTGATGACGGCATCGACGCCATCACCGGCGGCCGCCCGGAGCAGCGCCGCCAATGTCTCCGCGTCGTCGGGAATGAGCGTCAGCTCGACATGGGCCGGGCGCCGCCGCTCGGAGGCGTGGCGTTCGAGCATGTGCCGGATCGCTGGGCCGCTCAGGTCCTCGTACTCGCCGCAGTGGGCCCGGTCGCTCAACGTTACCACCCGGAAGTGGTAGGGCCGCAGGTCGATCTCGACCGGGTCGCCCGGGTACACGGCCCCCTCGGAGACGACTCTCGCGAACACGCCGTGCTCCGGCATCGCACAGCGACCCAAGGCCTGGAAGATGGCGCACCGGTCGCCGTGGCACCTCTTGCCAAGCTGAGTGACCTGCAGCTTCGATGCACCGATACGGATCAGGTCGAGCGGCGCCAGGACGCAAAGGTCCACATCGCGGACGGTGACGTTCTCCGCGAAGTCCCCCGGTCCGCAGCTTGAGCCTGTCTCGGCGTTGAACGCGTCGATACGCTCCTGCGCCAGGATGCTCACCTGGCGAAGGCCGGGGCCGCAGTGGGCGTCGCCGAGCACGCCCTCGGGGCCGATGCGGATCCGGCCCACCGGGCGCTTCGGTGTGCCCTTCTCAGTCGAGATGTTCACCGAGGCCACGCGACCGCCAAGCGCCATCCAGCTTCACCTTCTCCAGGAGGCGCACCGGACCGATCTCCATGTTCCTATCGACGGCCTTGCACATGTCGTACACGGCGAGGAGCGCCACCGAGACAGCGGTCAACGCCTCCATCTCGACGCCCGTCTTGCCCACACACGCCACCGCCGCCTCGGCCACTACTCCGTCGTCCTCCACCGTCAGCGTGACATCGATCCGGTCGAGGGGCAGCGGATGGCAGAGCGGGATAAGCTCAGCGGTCCTCTTCGCGGCCTGGATGCCGGCGATCTGAGCGACGGCGAGGGCGTCGCCCTTCCTGAGCGCATCCTGCCGGATCAGCGCCACCGTCTCACTTCTCAGATAGATCCTGCCGCGCGCCCGCGCGAGGCGGCGCTGCGCGGGCTTCGCGCCCACGTCCACCATCCGCGCCCGTCCAGCGTCATCGACGTGCGTAAGCTCGGCCATGGAGTCCCTCCGGCAGTTCCTCAGCCGCCCACTCGGCGCACAGCTCCCGGTTCGCATGGCCCGCCCGACGCGGGCTTGTTGCGCACGGCCGCGCGCAGCGCTCGCGCGATGCCGAGGGCTCGCACGTTGTAGCCGAGATCGGAGAACAGGCACGGGCGCACGAACCCGTCGCACGACAGGCGGAGCCGGTTGCAGCGTGGGCAGTCGCCGCCCGCACCGCCCTCGACAACGGAGAACGATCCGCTGGCCGCGTCCATCTGACGGATGAAGCGGACCTCCAGGCCCTCTCTCCTACCGAAGGCCGCGACGGCCTGAGCGTCACGCTCCCTGGACGATCGGCGAACGACGCAGTTCAGCTTGACAGGAGTCAGTCCCGCCTCGCGCGCGGCGGCGATCCCGTCGAGGACGTCGCCGACCTCGCCTCCTTGCGTCATCTCACGGAAGCGCGCACCGGACACTGTGTCCAGGCTCACGTTGACGCGACGGAGGCCCGCCGCAGCGAGTGGCGCGGCATACGGTCGGAGCAGCACCCCGTTCGTCGTCATCGCTAGGTCGCCAATCCCGCCAATGGCGGCCAGCATCGCCACCAGATCAGGTAGGCCCGGCCTGAGCAGCGGCTCGCCGCCCGTGAGGCGCACCTTGCGGACGCCCAGATCGACCGCGGCCTCGGCGACCTCGGCGATCTCTCCAAAGGACAGCATGCGGCCCTCCGGCACCTCCGAACCTTCCATGGGCGGAGGGCAGTAACGACACCGAAGGTTGCATCGGTCGGTCACGCTTACCCTGAGGTAGTCGATGGCCCGTCCGAAGCGGTCCCTCATGCCAGGCTCCCCACCTTGGGCAGGAAGCGGACGCGCGAGCCGGCGGGGACCTCTGCGACGCCCTCGGGCACGACGAACAGCCCATCCATGCGCGAGAGGGCCATCAGATGAGCTGAGCCGTGGTACTCAAGGGGCTCCACTGTGGCCATCTCGCCCAGCCGCGCCGGCACGAACTCTCGCCGCTCCGCATCCCGACGCGAATAGCCCGGGCCCATCTCGAGCGCCACCTCGCGCAGGCCCGGCGCCGAGCCGACCATGCGCGCGACCGCGCGGAGCACAAAGAGGTGGAACGTGACGTACACTCCCACCGGGTTCCCCGGCAGTCCGAAAACCGCGGCCCGGCCACCCGAGGCGTAGGTAACAGGCTTGCCCGGCTTGATGGCTACTCCCGCGAAGCGCGGCACGAGGCCCAGGTCCGCCATCGCGCCCGGCACGTAGTCGAAGTCCCCAACTGACACGCCACCGGAAACGGCCACGATGTCCGCTGCCTCGACGGCCGAGCGCAGGGCTTCGATCGTGTCCTCGGGCCGGTCGGGCACGGTCGTCTCACTGACCACGTCAAGGCCGTGATACCCGGCGAGCGCGCGGAGCAGGGGGCCGTTCGCGTTCATGATGCGCCCGGGCGCCAGATTCTCGGGGTCGTCAACTATCTCGTCTCCGGTCGACGCGATCGCCAGCCGAGGGCGCCGCGCCACCTCCACTATGGCGATGCCGCAGGAGACGAGATTCGCGACATCGAGCGGGCCCAGAACGGTTCCGGCCTCGAGGACCCCATCTCCGACCCGCACGTCCTCCCCCTGTGCGGCAACGTAACGCTCAGGAGCGTACCGCAGCACCCGTACGGTCCGCCCGTCACACTGCGCGTCCTCGACCCTGACCACACGGCCGGTGCCCCAAGGCACCGGGGCTCCGGTCATCACCTTGACGGCGGTGCCTAGCGCCAGGGGAGCGGCGCTCACCTCTCCCGCGCCCACCGTCCCCACCAAACGGTACTCCGGCCCGTCGTCGCCCTCTGGGGTCGCGTAGCCGTCCATCGCTGAGCGGTCGAAAGGAGGAAGATCCAGGCGAGACACCTGGTCCTGGGCGAGCACGCGGCCCAGGGCTTCGCGGACTGGCACGCACTCGGCCGGCAGCCTTGCGCCGGCGAGAGACTCATCCACGATGCGGATGGCCTCATCGCATGACAGCAGCCCGGTTCCGCTCCGCATCCACGTCCTCTGTGTCGCCACGGAACGTTGGGCCCCGGGCCATCGCTCGCGCCCGCGGCCAGGTGACGTCACCCTCGCCCTTCGCCAAGCTTGGAGCGCCCCCTCTCCGACGGCGGAGAGCGGGCTCGGGCAGAGCAGGAGGAGGCCACCACCTAGGAGGCCGTGCGCCGCACCCGGGGAACGTATCCGTACGCGCGGTCAGGTCGTCCCGCGCTCGAACGCGGCCGGAGTGGGAGCGGTGCCGAGAGAGGAACTGAGGGAGATGATCGAGCTACACGTCAACGGCGCCGTGCACCAGCTTGACGTAGATCCCGAGCGGACGGTGCTGAGCGTCCTTCGAGATGACCTGGATCTCACTGGCACGAAGTACGGCTGCGGCGAAGGCGCGTGCCGCACCTGCACGGTGCTCGTCGACGGCGAGGCGCTGCCCTCCTGCCAGATGCAGGTGGGCCAGGCGGAGGGGCACGAGATAACCACCATCGAGGGGCTGGCGAAGGGCGACGAACTGCACCCCCTGCAGAGGGCCTTCATCGAGCTCGACGTGATGCAGTGCGGCTACTGCACCCCCGGCATGATCCTCGCCGCGTCGGCGCTTCTCCAGCGCAACCAGGACCCCACGGAGGATGACGTCGTGCAGGCGCTCGAGGGCCACATCTGCCGGTGCGGCACATACCAACGGATCATCGAAGCCACGCGTCAGGTAGCGGCCACCATGAGAGGGGGCCAGTGATGTACGAGGACGAGATCCGCGAGGTGCTTGAGGAGCACGGCATCTCCTCCGAGCTCACATTCAACCCGGCCATCGACCGCCGGCAGTTCCTCACGGCGCTTGGCGGCGGCATCGTGGTGCTCTTGACCCTCGGATGCGCCGAAGGTAGGACGCAGGACAGGGGCACAATAGGCCTTCAGCCCAGGGAGCCATCGGACATATGGGGCTGGCTGCAGATCGCCCAGGACGGCGCGATCACCGCGTACGTCGGCAAGGTGGAGCTCGGCCAGAACGCCCGCACGACGCTGACGCTGGTCGTCGCCGAGGAGCTCGGGGTGGGACCACGCGACGTCGAACTCGTCATGGCCGATACGTCGCTGACTCCGTTCGACATGGGCACGTTCGGCAGCAGGACGACGCCGTACACCGTGCCGCCACTCCGCCGGGCCGCTGCCGCGGCCAGGGAGCTACTCCTCGACCTCGCGGCGGAGAAGCTCCAGGTGGGGCGGGGCACGCTCGTGCTGGGCGGCGGAGCCGTGAAGGACCCGGCTTCGGGGAAGAGCCTCGGCTTCGGCGCCCTAACAGAGGGCAAGGCGCTGATGCAGACCGTGCCTGACAACGTTCCGACCATCGCACCAAGCGACTGGCGCGTCGTCGGCCATCCCAGCCCGAAGGTGGATGGCGAGCTGATCGTCACAGGGCGGCGCAAGTACGCCTCCGACATCAAGCGACCGAGTATGCTCCAGGGCAAGGTGCTGAGGGGACCGGCGCTCAGGGCCGGGCTCTCCTCCGTCAGTACGCGCGAGGCGGAAGCCATGCCCGACGTGGTCGTCTCCCACGAGGATGAGTTCGTCGCGGTAGCCGCTCCCACGGTCGAGGCGGCCGAGAAGGCCCTCTCGACCATCCAAGCGGAGTGGGAGCGCACTCCCCAGATCTCGAACGCCGAGCTGTTCGACCACCTGCGGCAGACGGCCCGTAACGCGGAGCGCGGCGGGCACGTGCAGGGCTCGGTGGCCGACGGCCTTGCCCAGGCCGATCACGTCATAGCGCAGTCCTACACGCTTGAGTTCATCTCCCACGCTGCCATCGAGCCCCGCTCGGCTATCGCGGAGTGGGACGGCGACAACCTCACAGTATGGGCCGCTACACAGGCGCCCTTCGGCGTCCGTCGGACGCTCGCCGGGGCGCTCGGGCTGCCCGAGCGACAGATCACCGTGATCGCCCCTGACACGGGCAATGGCTACGGAGGCAAGACGAACAACCAGGCGGCCCTGGAGGCCGCTCGCCTGGCACGCTCGGCAGGGCGGCCCGTTCGGGTCGCATGGACTCGGCAGGAGGAGATCGCCTGGAATTACTTCAGACCCGCGGGCGTGATCGAGATCACCAGCGGAGTTCGCAACGACGGCACCCTCACCGCATGGCGGTACGGCAACTTCAACTCGGGGCCGGCCGCGCTCGATACCCCCTACGATGTGCCGAACCAGGAAGTGGTTCTCTTCACCTGCGACAACCCACTGCCGCAGGGGGCTTACAGAGGACTTGCGGCGCCGGGGAACATCTGGGCACGCGAGACGCACATGGACGAGGTGGCCGAGTCAGTGGGAATGGACCCGCTGGAGTTCCGTCTGCGCAACCTCTCCGACCAGCGCCTGCGCGACGTGCTCACGGCGGCTACCGAGCGCTTCGGCTGGGGTTCCGCGCCTGCGGGCGAGGGCCGCGGCGTGGGCCTCGGATGCGGCACCGACAAGGGTGGGTACACATGCTCGTGTGTTCAGGTGCGTGTTGACCCCGACACCAGAGGGGTCAAGGTCGAGCGGATCGTGACCGCCTTCGACTGCGGCGCGGTGATCAACCCGCTGCAGCTTGAGAACCAGATCCAGGGCGCGGCGATAATGGCTCTCGGTGGAGCGCTCTTCGAGGCCACCCAGTTCGCCGACGGTGAGATCAAGAACCCCACGTTCTCAACCTACCGGGTGCCGCGGTTCAGCGATAGACCTGTCATCGAGTGCGTGCTGGTGGACCGGAAGGACGTCCAGTCGTCGGGCGCGGGCGAGACACCGTTCGCGGGCATCGCCCCGGCGGTGGGTAGCGCGATCCGCCAGGCCACCGGCGTGAGGCTCCGGTCGCTGCCTATGGCGCCACACGGAGTGCCTGCGTGAGCGCGGAGGAGGAGTACGGTCACATCCTGGCGTTAGCTCGGTCGGGAGAGCCGTTCGCTCTGGCCACTGTGCTCTCCGTCGACGGGTCGGCACCCCGTTCCGCCGGGGCCAAGATGGTCATCACGCCCGAGGGCGGGCTACACGGCACCATCGGCGGTGGTGTGATCGAGGCGGAGGCGATCCGCCGGGGGATCGCGGCGTGCACATCCGGCCGGGTACAGTGCTTCGAGACGCGGCTCGACGGCGCCCGAGTGGGAGACGCGCCGCCTCTCTGCGGCGGTGTGGTGCGTGTCCTCGTCGACGGCACGGCCGCCGCACACCGCGACGCCTACGCGGACGTCGCTGCGGCCCTTGCGGGTCGCTGCCGTGGGGTGCTACTCACAGTCGTCGAGCATGGCGCTTGCACGTCGGTGCGTTGCGCATGTATAGACGAGAGGCGGATCGCCGACGGCGCCGCTGAGATCGCCTCCCCGGCGTCCGAGGAGCTTGTGCGGCGCTGCCTTGACGACGGGACGCCCCGTTACCTGGACCAGAGGACCGCGGCCGCCCGCGAGGCGCTCGTCGAGCCCATCGTTCCGGACCCCAGCCTGGTGATCGTCGGAGGAGGACACATCGGCCAGGCCCTCGCCGTCCAGGGGAAGCTCCTCGGCTTCCGCGTGACCGTGATCGACGACCGCGCCGAGTTCACCGATCCCGTTCTGTTCCCGCCGGGCGTCGAGACCCGCCGGGGCGACCCCCCGCGGGAGCTCGGCGCGCTCCCGGTGGACACGGACACCTACATCGTCATCGTCACCCGGGGTCACCAGCACGACGCGGCGGCCCTGGCGGCGTGCATCCACTCGCCGGCGGGATACGTTGGGATGATCGGCAGTCGGCGCAAGGCGGCTGTCGTGAAGCAGAGCTTCCTGGATTCCGGCGAGGCAACGGCCGAGGAGATCGGGCGAGTGCACTGCCCGGTCGGGCTCGACATCGGGGGCGAGACGGTGCCGGAGATCGCGGTCAGCATTGCCGCGCAGCTCGTGGCCGTGCGACGAGGGGCCGGGCCGACCGGCCGCGCGTGGGAGGCGCCACGATGATCGCAGCCGTTGTGCTGGCCGCCGGCCGGTCCGTCCGCATGGGCACTCAGAAGCTCCTGCTCCCTTGGGGCAGGACCACAGTGCTGGAGCAGATCGTGACCGAGGTCGTCGCCAGCGCCGTAGACGAGGCGGTTGTCGTCGTGCGCCCCGGATGCGACGAAGTCCGGCGGGTGCTCGCCCCTCTGGGCGTACGCGTCGTTGAGAACCCCATGCCCGACGCCACCATGCTCGACTCCGTTCGCGCCGGTCTCCGGGCGATGGCCCCCTCATGTGGAGCGGCGATCGTGGTGTTGGGCGATCAGCCGCGTGTGCATCGGTCGATCCTGACAGGCCTGGTGGACGCGTGGACCCGGACTAGCGCGGGGGTAGTGGTTCCGGTTGTCGGTGGGCATCGAGGGCACCCGGTCCTGTTCTCGATGCGCTACCGCGACGAGGTGCTGACGGGGCACGATGCCCAGGGCCTCCGCGGTCTGCTGTGGGCCCACCCGGAGGACGTGCTCGAGCTTGAGGTAGCCGACGCCGCCGTGCTTCACGACTTGGACCGCCCCGAGGACTACATCCGGGAGACGGAGCTGCGCCAGCCGGGTGGGTAGCATCGCGCTGCCGCCCGTAGCCGCGGACCCCGTGCCCTACGCGGCTGCCACGGCGACGACGCGGACCCGTGGCCGATGACATGCTCGCCGAGCAGCAGATCGGCCGGGTCTTTGGAGGTCGGGGACGCGCCTGCCCTGCGCTCGGTGAACGGAGTCACCCCGTTGCCCCAGTCGACCCCATCGCGGGCCAGTAGTTCCTCATCTGGGCCCCTAGCCAGGTTCACACGGACCTCAGGAAGTCGACGTCGTACTGGGCAACGCCCCGTACCGGTATCCCGGCCGCCACTATGGCCGTGCCGATCCCCAGGAGACCCCTTCGTGTTGTGCCCAACGATGGCACCGCCCTCCCGCGCGTCGCACCCTCAGACCATCGAGTCTGTGACTGCCGCAAGGAACTCCTTCAGGTGCTCATCGTAGCGCGGCCCGGCTGCGCGGCGGACCATTACTACCACCAGGTTCTTGTCCAGCGCCACCCTAAGCACGCACGAGGTCGCGGAACCGTGTCCAATGACACGTTCGCCCAGCAGCAGATCGGCCGGGTCCTTCGAGGTCGAGGACGCTTCTGCCCTGCGCTCGGTGTACGGAACCACCCCGATGCCCCAGTCGACCCCGATCGCGGGCCAGTACTTGCTCAGCGGCTCGGGTAGCAGCTTCTCGAACGTCTCCTCGGAGATGAACTGCTTGTCTCCATAGCTGCCGCGGTTCGCCAGCCACTGCGCCAACACGCCGACGTCGTAGGCTGTCAGCCGCGCACCGTACGCGAGGTCGGCGACCGGGGGCACGTCCCTCAGGCCGAGCGGCACGAACAGGTCGTCGTTCATGAGGCGCGCCACACTCTTGCCCGCGATGGTCTCCATCGCCTTGCCGGCGAGGTCGTAGCCCATGCCGTTGTAGACATGGGTCTCGCCGGGGCGGAGAGCCGGCAGCCCGTTCAGGATGACGTTGTCGAGGTACGCATTGTGGATGCCGCCCCAGTTGCCGTGGCCCTGCAGCCCGCTGGTGTGGGTGAACAGGTGGCGGAAGGTCAGAGCTCGCTTGCCCTTGGTCGGGAAACCGGGCAGGTACTTGCCGACCGGGTCGTCGATCCCCACCAGCCCCTGGTCCACGAACCGGCTGAACAACATGCCGGTCAGCGTCTTCGTGATCGATGCCACTTCGTTCCTGAAGTCGAGGCCGAGCGGGGCGCCGTCGGACGTTGTGCCGAACGCCTCGTGTGTGACAATGACGTCGTTCCGGGCCACCAGCACGGTGAGAGGCTCGCCCGAGTCCTCCGCCCACTTGCGGCACGCGGCGTCGATCTTCTCCTTGGCGTCGGGCTTGACTCCCGCCTCGGCAGCGGTGCCCGCGTGTAGCAC
>Ga0315282_10008819_pt1 | contig 16219 bp, 18 predicted proteins | sample YL17G07_20_MG_FD_203693 | JGI IMG/M metagenome (GOLD analysis project Ga0315282, IMG submission 203693) | Sediment microbial communities from Yellowstone Lake, YNP, Wyoming, USA - YL17G07_20 | ecosystem: Environmental > Aquatic > Freshwater > Lake > Sediment | place: USA: Wyoming | collected...
CCTGAGGTTAGGGGCCGGATCTTGCCGTCAATGGCCGTTGCCAAAAGAGGGCCGTATTCCTAGATAGCCGCCGAAGACGGCAAATCCAAAAAGAGCAGCGCCGAGCTCGCCGAATATAAAAATCCCCGTGAGGAACAGACCGACCTTCAGGCTCGGCGGAAGACCCTCCTGCAATTGAACTAAAGAAAGGCCGAGGCCGGCCAAAAGACCCAGCCCGCAGGCAAATCTCCACGGATGAGTGCGCGGATGGAGCCATCGAACCCCGGCAAAAAGCCGATCGCCGTTGAAACGCTGGACCCCATCGACGAATCGGGAAGGAAGTATTCCCCTTAACTTCATCACAGGAACACGCACGAGAGTCCATAGGTCATCGATTCCATCGGCCGGAGTCAGATCGTGCGGGGGAGAGACGGTCGACAGCCGTCCAAAGACGGAGCTAAGCCCAATGGCGCAGGCAAAAGTCAGGAGAAACATGAACACCAGTTCCAGGAGAAGAATGTTGCCCCAGGACGACGGGAGCGATGGATGAACGACCTCCGCGATCGCATCCGCGACAAGGGTGACCAGAATGGCGGACAGAACGAAGGTATTGCCGCGAAGGATCAAGCGCGTTTTTGACACCTCCGCAGAATCGCGTCGCAGGCGCAGCGCTCGAGCGAAGGTCAGTAGGCCGATCAGGAGCGCCGCCTGGATCGTAAATGACCCGACCGCGTCATACGGATCTTCAGCGAAGGGGTTGATGTCACGAAACGGCCCGCCCTTGTTCAACTGAAAAAATAAATAAAAGACGACCGCGGCGCAGAAAATCGAGGCGGTGACGCGATGGATGCGCCGGATCACTCTTGAGTTCATGATCACACGATGTGCCTAACCCCATTGGGCCCGGAATTCATCTTCCCCGTCTCCCCGCTTCCCTTCAGGTCGATTGCGAACCAGAGCAGGCCTCCCAAGACCGCCAGAACCGAACCGCTCCCGAGGGCGACAACCCAACCGAAATATTTGACGAAAACCGGCATGAGCGCCGTCGAGGCAATTCCGCCGAGGTTGCCCATGGTGTTGAGGATCCCGGTCGCGGCTCCGGCGTGCCGGCCGGCGATATTGGCGGTAGCGGCCCAGAATGTTCCTTCGGTGAAGTGCTCAAACCCCACGGAGAAGGCGAGTCCCACGATAGCCAAATAAGGATTCTTCACCATCGCCCCGTAGAGGAGACCGATCGCTGAGAGCATGAGCCCGCCGACGGCCACCGTCCTCCTTCCGACACTGACTCCCCAACGGCGGGCGAGGTTGTCGCTCAGGGCGCCGCCGGCGGGGGCCAGGACAAACGCTGCACACCAGGGGAGGCTGCTGAAAAAGCCGCCGCCGAGGATACTGAATTTTCGGACATCCACGAGATAAGTGTAAAGCCAGAAGACAAATATATAGAGGACGTACCCGGCCACAAAATAGGAGATCGAAATGAGCACAATGTTCCGATTCCGGAGAAGAGACCACCAGGATTGGGACGGCTGTGATTCCCCCACCGGCGGCGCGCAGGTCGCGTCTCGAGGATAGTCGCGGCCCCGAAACCACCAGATCAAGGCGATGCCGAAGCCCAGAAGTGAGGAAAGGTAGAACGATATCCTCCAGCCTAGGTTGACCATCAGCCAGGCGATGAGGGGTGGAGAGACCGCCGACCCGAACGGCGCGCCTGCGATTACGATGGCGTTGGCTCGGGCCCGCCCGGTGGGCGGAAGCCAGTTGGCGACAGCCCGGGCCGCAACCGGATAGGTGGCCGCCTCTCCTACGCCCAGGAAAAACCGGAGGACGAAGAAAGTGCCGAGCACACCGGTCGTTCCGGCCAGGAGCGTGCCGGGGCCCAACCCGCAGAGCAGCGTCGTCAGTCCCCACCAACACGCCGCCAGGCTCAACACCAGGCGGGGCCCGAAGCGGTCGCCCATGCGTCCGGCAGGGATCTGAAACAGCGTGTACCCAATCAGAAAGCTCGAGAAGATCTGGCCCATCTGAATGTCGCTCAAGCCGAACTCCGGCTTGATAAACTTTGCGGCGATCGAGATGTTGGTCCTCAGCATATAGTTGACCAGCGACAGGCCGGCAAGGAGGCTGACGATGCCGCCGGAGGATTGGAAGCCTCCAGGCTCAATCCTCTTTGGCTCGAAATCGAGACGACTCATCAGGTGATGACTATATCTTCGGGTTCAATTTGATGTCAAGGAGAACCAACACGGGAAGCGCCATTTAAGCAAAGTCCATGCCATTTTTATCGCACTTTTTGTCACAGGGTCCGAATGACCTTGACTTATCTGTCCCTTCATGAGAAAATAAGAATGATTATTTAGAGATAATGGTTATATCTTTGGAAGGCTCCCGGGAGGAAGACGGGTGATCATGAGAGGCGAGACAAGTGGCCACTAAAAAAGACCGACTTGACCGGATCATCCAATCCCTGAGGAAAAAGGGCTACCGCCTCTCCCCTCAGCGCTTGGCCATTTTGAAGATACTGGCTCAGAGCAGGGAACATCCGAGTGTGGCCCAGATTCGTGCCATGATCAAAGCCGATTTCTCCACGACGAGTCCAGCCACGGTCTACAAGAATGTGAGCCTGCTTAAGTCCATGGGAGAGGTCCTGGAACTCGGCTTTGGAAACAAGAGCAGCCGATATGACGGTTACAATCCTCATCCGCACCCCCATGTCATCTGCAACGGCTGCGGCCGGATCGTTGATCCGGAATATAAGGCCATGGCCAGGCTATCCAGGGAAATATCGAGAAAGACCGGATTTCGTATCACGAGCCACCGGCTTGATTTTTTTGGTCTTTGTTCAGAGTGCCAGAATAAGAAAAAACAAATAGAAAAATAGGAGAAATTGAATGAAAACAAAAAAAAAGACTCTGACGACGGCCTTCGGCATCCCTGTTCCGGACGACCAGAACAGCCTCACCGCCGGCAAGCGCGGGCCGGTCCTCATGCAGGACGTTCATCTCTTGGAAAAGCTGGGTCACTTCGACCGGGAGAGAATTCCCGAGCGTGTGGTCCACGCCAAAGGGGCGGGCGCGGGTGGCTATTTCGAGGTCACCGCAGACATCACCAAATACACCAGAGCCAAGTTTCTTTCCAAAATCGGCCAGCGGACCGAGGTGTTTGTCCGGTTCTCTACGGTGGGAGGTGAAAGGGGATCGGCCGATGCGGCGCGCGACCCCCGTGGATTCGCTATGAAATTCTACACCGAAGAAGGCAACTATGACCTTGTCGGCAACAACACTCCCGTCTTCTTCATTCGTGATCCTCTGAAGTTCCCCGATTTCATCCACACCCAAAAGCGCCATCCGGGCCACAATTGCAAAGACCCTGACATGTTTTGGGATTTTCTATCGCTGACTCCGGAATCCATCCATCAGGTCACGATTCTCTTCTCTGACCGGGGCACTCCAGCCACCTATCGCCATATGAACGGATTCAGCAGCCATACCTTCAAGTGGTACAACGCCAAGGGCGAGTATTTCTGGGTGAAATACCATTTCAAAACCGACCAGGGCATCAAGAACCTGGCCCGAGCGGAAGCGGCCCGCCTGTCCGGCGAAGCCCCTGATCACGCCACCCGAGACCTGTATGATGCGATACAGCGCGGCGATTACCCGTCCTGGACGCTTGGGATGCAGATCATGACGCCCGAGCAGGCCAAGGACTACCGCTGGGATATTTTTGACGTCACCAAGGTCTGGCCCCACGCTGACTTCCCGCCCCTGAAAGTGGGCAAATTTGTTTTGAATCGCAACCCCCTCAATTATTTTGAGGAAGTGGAGCAGGCGGCCTTTTGTCCGGGGAATCTTGTGCCGGGCATCGCGGCTTCACCAGATAAGATGCTCCAGGCGCGGCTCTTTTCTTACCATGATACTCACGTTCATCGTCTTGGTCCGAACTATCACCTGTTGCCCGTGAATGCGCCCAAGAATGCTCCTGAGAACAGCTACCAGCGCGATGGGTTCATGCGTTTTGACGGAAACGGTGGCCGCGGACCCAACTATTGGCCCAACAGCTTTGGCGGCCCGGCGCCTGATCCGACAACGGGCGAGCCTCCTTTTGAGGTTTCCGACTTGGCAGCTCGTCATCGCTACAGTTATCCCAACGATGATTTCGAACAGGCCGGCACTTTGTATCGTAAGGTAATGACCGATGAGGACAGGGATCATCTGATCGGCAACATTGTGGAGCATCTGGGAGGAGCGCAGAAGCGCATCCAGTTGCGCCAGACCGCACTCTTCTACAAGGCCGACCCTGATTATGGTCGGCGCGTGGCGAAAGGGCTAAAATTAGACATGAAGTTGGTTGAGCGGCTGGCCGGTCTGTCGCCTGACGAGCGAGCCAAGGCCACGACTGGGTAAGCCTGCGCCGAGAAAAAGAATCCTTCGAAGAAGGAGTGCTTCATGAAGATTAAAAGAGCTCATCTTATCGTCCTGGCCTCGCTTCTCGCCCTGCTCTTGATCAGGACGTCGAATGCAGCCAAGCTGACGCCTGTCGAGGAATTGGGGAAGAAGCTTTTCTTCGATAACAATCTCTCGACTCCTCCGGGCCAATCCTGCGCCGCCTGCCATGATCCCAAGGCGGGCTGGACCGGTCCCCTCGAGAATATCGGGGGTGTTTACGAGGGGGCCCTCAAGGGGCGGTTCGGTAACAAGAAGCCGCCTTCCTCCGCCTACGCAGGGGATAGCCCGATATTATCCTTGAACAAAGAGGGAGAGTTCTTCGGAGGAATGTTCTGGGACGGGCGGGCAACGGGCGCCGATCTGAAAGACCCTCTGGCTGAGCAGGCCGGCGGACCATTCCTGAACCCCCTCGAGCAGAACAACCTGGACAAAAAGGCGGTCGTCTTGAAGGTCAAAAACTCCGAATACGCGTCCGTTTTCGAGCAGGTTTGGAAGGTCAAGCCCGGCGATTGGGATAAGAATGTCGATAAGATTTACGAACTCGTCTCCCGGTCTATCGCGGCCTACGAGCGCTCCGAGGAGGTCAACCCGTTCGACTCCAAGTTCGATTTCTTCTGGAAGAACGCCTTGGCTAAAAACCTCAGGGTTGAAGCGATTGACCAGACCAACTGGAAGAACTATATGGGCCTAGGGTTGGACGAAGCTGAAATCAAGGGCCTCATGCTCTTCAATACGAAGGCAAAGTGTGCCAAATGCCACGTTCTGTCGCCCGGGCCGAACGGCCGTCCGCCCGTGTTCACCGATTATACATACGACAACATTGGAATTCCCCGAAATCCCGCAAATCCTTTTTATGCCATGGAGGCAAAGTTCAATCCCCAGGGCAAAGACTGGGTTGATCATGGTTTGGGCGGCTATCTGAGATCCGTTCCCCGATATGCCAAATACGCCGACGAGAACATCGGGAAGCACAAGGTCCCGACGCTGCGTAACGTCGACCTGAGGACAAATCCAAGTTTTGTAAAAGTCTATGGGCACAACGGCGCTCTGCGGAGCCTCAAGGAAGTCGTTCACTTCTATAACGGCCGGGATACGGGCAATTTTCCGCCGCCTGAAGTCAAGACCAACCTGAACACAGAAGAGCTCGGGAATCTCGGCCTGACGGGCGAGGAAGAGAACGCCGTCGTCGCCTTCCTCAAAACCCTGTCCGACCACTTTGTCCCAACCCGAAAATAAGGATTGGACCCGGATACTCGGGAACAGACATCGCCGCGAAGATCATCTCCCAGATTCAGGCTTGAAAATCATCAATTTCTGATTTATTGTATTCCCCGTCATTTCTCTTCATTCTCGTTTATTTGGAAAGGAAAAAGCATGAGGACTTATGAATCTATCGCCATCGGAATTCCTGAAATCCAGCACCCCAGGGAGGGCTTGGATCTCACCAAGTGGGCCGTCGTCGCCTGCGACCAGTTCACCTCCGAGCCCGCCTACTGGGAGAAAGTGGCTGCCTTTGTGGGCGACGCGCCGTCGGCGCTCAACCTCATCTATCCGGAGGTCTACCTGGGGGAGAAAAATGAGGATGCACGGATCGCCCGGATCCGCGATCACATGAAACTCTACATCGAAAAGGGCTTGTTCCTGAGCTTCGAAGGATTCGTCTATGTTGAGCGCACGGCCGGCTCGAGAACCCGCAAGGGACTCATGGTCTGTTTGGACTTGGAGCAATACGATTTCCGCAAGGGGTCCAAGAGCTTGATCCGGGCGACGGAGGGCACGATCCTCGAGCGAATCCCGCCTCGGGTGAGAATCCGGGAGGGCGCGCCCCTCGAAATCCCGCATATCATGGTCCTTTTCGACGACCCCGAGAATACTGTGATCGGACCTCTCGGCCGCAAAAAGGCGGGGCTGACCAAGATCTACGATTTTGACTTGATGATGAATTCCGGCCATCTGAGCGGCTTCCGGGTGGATTCTCCGGAGCTCGAGGCTCGCCTTGTCCGGAGTCTGGCGGCCCTCGCCGACCCCGGAGCATTTGCTAAAAAGTACGGCCTGGCCTCGGGAACGCCTGTACTCCTCTATGCCATGGGAGATGGCAACCATTCCCTGGCGACAGCCAAGACGATCTGGGAGAAAACGAAAGAGAAGGCCTTAGACAAAACAGCCATCATGGACTCACCCCTCCGGCACGCGCTGGTCGAGCTGGTCAACCTCCACGATAAGGCCCTCATTTTTGAGCCCATCCACCGGGTCCTCTTCGATCTCGCGCCGGAGAGAAACGTAATCGGAGAGCTTCTGTCGTTTTATAAGGGGAGAAGCCTCTATTCCGACGTCTGTTCTGGGCAAGAGATGCAGACCGTGGTCGATTCTCAACAGGGAAGCCCGCACACGATCGGTGTTATCGTCGGAGAGGGGTTCGGACTGGTCAAGATTTCGCGTCCTGAGGCGAATCTTCCGGTCGGAACGCTTCAGAATTTTCTCGACGTCTTTATGAAAGATAAGGGAGCTAAGGCTATCGACTACGTCCACGGCACAGAATCTGTCGTCCAGCTCGGGAACAAGCGGAATACCGTGGGTTTCTATCTCCCCGCCCTGAACAAGAATGACCTGTTCAAAACCGTGATTTTAGATGGCGTCCTTCCGCGCAAGACCTTCTCCATGGGTGAGGCTTGGGAAAAGCGGTTTTACATGGAGGCTCGGCGGCTGGGTCGGGGATCGGGTGCTCGGTCAGCTCAAGACCGTTAAGACCGGCGCAGCCCTTATGGCCCTCGGTTACGTCGGATTGGCGCTGTCCTCGTCCTTTTGTCCTTGAAAAAACTGAAACGGTTTTCAGCCTGATCGAAAAGGAGAGGAGACATGTTGATTCAAGAAAAAGTGAAACAGGCCGTCGGGCTTCTCAAGGAATTTGGAATCGACTGCTGGATCACCTTCACCCGCGAGAGCCAGATCAACGGCGACCCGACCTTGCCCTTTCTGGCGCCCGGCGATATCACCTGGCACTCGGCCTTCATCATCAGCGGAGACGGACGCGCCCGGGCCATAGTCGGTCTTTATGACCAGAAAGCGATCGTCGAGACCGGAGCTTATTCTGAAGTCGAGGGATACGTGACCGGGATCAAGGAGGCTTTTCAGAACACTCTGAAGAAGCTCAGCCCGAGGGCGATCGCCGTCAACTATTCCAAAGGGAGCGAGGTCTGCGATGGATTGACCCACGGTATGTTTTTGACCCTCCAGGACCTCCTGGAAGAAGTCGGCCTGGGCGGCCGGCTGGTCTCGGCCGAAAAGATCGTCTCGGCGCTCCGGGAGCGGAAGTCAACTTTTGAGATCCGCTCGATCAAAGAAGCAATACGGCAAACACAGGCTATCTTTGCAGAGGTCGCCCGGTTCATCAGGCCCGGCAAGACTGAGAAGGAGATCGCGCTGTTTATGAAGGGGGAAGTCGAGGCCAGGAAACTGCTTCTCGCCTGGGGGGAGACGACTTGCCCCTCGGTTTTTAGCGGGCCCGAAACGGCTCAGGCTCACTATGCGCCGACAGACAGAAAAGTGGAACTCGGCCATATCCTGAACATGGATTTCGGCGTCAAGGGCGACGGATATTGCTCGGACCTCCAGAGGACCTTTTATGTGCTTGAAAATGGACAGCGGGGAGCACCGTCGGAAGTCCGCCGGGGATTCGAGACCATCGTCAGGGCCGTCGAGTCTTCCAGGGGGGCGATGAGGCCGGGCGTCTCCGGTCTGGAGATCGACGCCGTGGCGCGCAAAATTGTCGTCGATGCGGGGTACGCTGAATTCCCGCACGCCCTCGGCCACCAGGTGGGTCGATTCCCTCACGACGGGACGGCGCTCCTCGGCCCGAAATGGGAAAAATACGCCCAGAAACCCTTCCTGTCCCTTGAAGAAGGGATGGTCTTCACCATCGAACCCAGGCTCACGGTCCCGGGCAGGGGAGTGGTGACCATCGAAGAAATGGTCGTCGTGACCAGGGACGGAGCGGATTGGCTCTCAGCGCCTCAACGAGAAATCTTTCTCATCACTTAGAGACGTGTGACGGGCGGAAGCCGTTTTTCTTGCCTCCGGCGCCTAAGGTTGACAAAGACGAGGAGCACAGCCCCGATCAGAAAAGCCAGGCCGCCGAACACAGCCCAACGGATTTGGCCCGTCATAAAGCTTCCCGGCAAGACATTGATGCCCTGCAAAAACCACACGATTCCTATGAGAACGAGCAGAACTCCCAAGATGTTCCCGACAATTTTCATGCTCAACCTCTAAATATCCACAAAAGGCACTTCACATCCGCCTTCAGCCTCCAGGGCGCCGGCCCTGAGATATGTTCTAAACCGAGGTTATTTAATTTGGGGCCCTTTGCCGATCGCCATTTTGCCCTGATAATACCTCTTTTTGATTTCGGGCTCTCTTTCCAGGAACTTGGCCAAACCGTGGCGCTTGATGGTGCAAAGATTGAAAACTTTAAGGTTATGCGGGAGGATTCCGGCCAGGTCTGAGGCTGGGTTGAACTTGGGGCAGGGAAATTCCTGGCACTCAAAGCAAAATGTAAACCCGCGCTTGGTGATGCAGGCGTAAGTTTCGCACGTACCGCAGTTGATTCCGCACGGAGCCACCAGAGTGATTTGATACGTTGTTTTCAAATCTAGACCTCCCGACTTCAGTCTGTCGGATGCAGATAACGCGCATTCCCACGCGGTCTTCGTTGAACAGCCTCGGCGGACCGCGTACCACCCGGATTATACTTGTTTGGTGATTCTGGTGCACGCGAAACCTTGGCCTCGAGCCGGGCCCCGTCGCCGGTGAGTTGGAAATACGATTGACTGGTCATCTCAGCCGGGCTAAAATTAAAACTACGGGGGACCTGGCCATCGGCCTATAAGACCGGTAGAACCCGTTTTTCGCTGAGACAAGCATTGAGATCTGAAAGACATAGTGCAGAAGGAGGCTAGGCATGTGGAGGAAGAAAACTTTGCCCGAGAAGTTGGAATCCCAGCTCAGAAAGCTGAGTGACCGGATTGACGACCTTGCGGATCGGGTGAAAGACACCCGCAAAGACGCCCACAAGGAATATATTGGGGGCGTCGAAAGACTTCGGGCTGGCCGGACCGCGGCTGGTGAAAAAATTAAGGAACTGAGGGAAGCGGGAGAGAAGGCCAGCAAAGACCTACGAAAAGGAACCAAGAAGGCCCTGCGCGATCTCAAGAAAGGCGTCAAGAAGGCTGCCAGAAGATTCAAATAGCGAGCCTGCTTAGGATCCCGGGCCACCAAAAGGCTGCCGTGGTCGCCAGCACGCTTATCCTCGCCGTCCGCATCGATAAAAGCACGGTCGGGGGTGAGCTGCACCCGCGCCGCCTCGATCCTTGCCGACAGGAGCTTTCCCTTTTTCGATCCCCTGGCTTCCAGGAGGCCGGGTTCATAGGGGACTTTCCATTCCAGATGCGAGTTGCGCGGCATGGTTTTTTTGCCCAGGCTTTTCCCGTTCAAGAAGAGCTCGACATCGTCGCAATTGCTTTGCAAGAATGGGTCGGCGTTTACATTGCCGGGAGGGACGTGTAGAATATTTTCTTGATCATCTCGGGGAGGGAGGCGCGATTGTGCTGCTAAAACTATTTATTCTCTTTAGCCGTGTGGCTCTGTTTTCTTGGGGAGGGGGACCTGCTTCGCTGGCCTTAATGCAGCGCGAAGTGACTTCTGCGGGATGGACCACTTCCGCCGAATTCGCCGATGCCGTAGCCGCGGGAAACGCCCTTCCGGGACCGATCGCTCCCCAGGTTTCGGCATTTGTCGGTTACAAAATGGCCGGCGTCCCGGGCGCAATCGCCGCCGTGACCGGCACCGTGCTTCCGACAACCCTGCTGATGCTGCTCATGGTGGCGTATTTTTTTGGCGTTAAAGACAGCCCGGTGGTGAAGTCGATGCTCCAGGCCGTCCGCCCGGTCGTCGTAGGGCTCCTGCTCTGGACGGCCTACGATATGGCCGGTGGCGTCTTTGCGGCCAAGAAGCTTGGTTGGACCTCCGCTCTCATGGCGAGCTGGGACAGGATTCTCCTGGTCGCGGCGGCTTTCGCTCTTCTCACCTTGACCAGGATCAATCCCGTTTTTCTTATTTTGGGCGGGGCGCTCCTGGGATTTTTTGTCTACCGATAGCTCGCCGTCCCCCGATCGGAGGTGAATTATGAAGCGAATTTCGGTTTTCTGCGGTTCGAGCCGTGGAGCCAAGCCGGTCTATGGTCTAGCCGCAAGAGAATTGGCTCATGCCTTTTTGCGGCGGAAGATAGGCTTGGTTTATGGAGGCGGCCGCGTCGGCCTTATGTATGAAATGGCTCGGGTGATTCATGAGAAGGGCGGCCAGGTTATCGGCGTCATTCCCCGGGGCATGGTCGACCGGGAACTGGCCTTTAGCGAGCTTGCGGACCTGCGCGTCGTCGGGTCGATGCATGAGCGGAAGGCCCTGATGGCCGAGCTCTCGGACGGCTTCATCGCCCTTCCAGGCGGCCTGGGCACGATCGAAGAATTCTTTGAAGTCCTGACCTGGTCGCAACTGGGCATGCACCGGAAGCCGTGCGGTTTTCTCGACGTGGAGCGCTATTTTGAGAAACTGCTGGATTTCCTGGACCAGGCCGTAACCGAAAAGTTCATCCAACCCGAGCACCGCTCGATGATCATGGTGGACGTGAACTCCGACGCGCTGCTCCGGAAGTTTGAGGATTATCAGCCGCCCAGTGTGGACATGGCCCGCTGGGCCCTGGATATGACAAACAGCTAGGAATCTCCAGAGTGTCAGAATTGCGCCTCCATCGCGCCCCTCTATTCGGATGAAGGAGTTCACGAATTCCATGGCTACATCGAGCCCGAGGCCCTCACCGAGAAGCTGCGGGAAAATCATACCCTTCTCATCGCCCTCGAATCGACAACCGGCCGGATCGTCGGGGCTCTCCTTCTAAGATCTCCTTCCCATATCTCCATGTTTTTTGTTTCGTCCGCGTTTCAGGGGAGGGGGATCGGAAAAAAGCTTTTTCATCTGGCCTCAGAAAAATGCCGCAAGGCCGATCCCTCCCTGGTCAAAATATCGGTCAACGCCTCGCCCAACTCCGTCGAGATCTACCAGCGGCTCGGGTTCGTCGCCCACGGCGAGGAACAAATCATCAACGGGATTCGGTTCCTTCCCATGGAATACAGAATGGTTCGGTCGGGGAACCGCGTTCCGAGCCTCAAGATTTATCTATCATGATTGAATTATATAAAAATGAGGGACTCGATATCTATGAAAAGGCACACTACTCGCTCGGAGAGCAAGTCGAAGATGTTTCCCAAATCCTCTCCTGGTATGGCGCGCGAGGCCGGCGCATCCTGGACGTCGGTTGCAGCGGCGGGCTGCGCGCTCTCGAGTTTGCGCGTCGTCCAACACTTCGAGGTGTGGGGCTACACGGTGGAAGAAGTGCTCAAAATCACCACGGCTTCAGGATTTGTCATGGAAGGAATTTGCGAGCACCTGGACTTTGCAGAGAGGACAGGACATGGAGACAATCCCTTCTGCCTCAATTTCCGGGCCCGCCTCAAGGAGGATCGATGAAGCTATTCAACATGAGGAATTTTTATTAGGATGAATACAAGGAATATATAATCGGCACCAAGGACACCGGGAAGCACACGGTCTACCTAGTCTACGGCGAGGTGATGAAAGGCGAATCGCGGGCGATGTCCCCCAACGGCCATGATGAAATTTTGTTTCTGCTCGCCGGAGAGGCTGAATTAGATAAAGGGGGCCAGAAGATCTTCCTCAATGCAGAACAAGCGGTATCCGTGGACCCTGACGAGCGGTTCACCTTCACCGCCAAGACGGATTGCCGTTATGTCGTCGCCGGGGCCCACCCCACTCCCCATGCACATTGATCGCGGAAACCAGATCGGGCGCCGTCTCCTGATGAATACTCCCTTGCTTGACTTCTCACATTTTGCAGCGTAATCTTTTTTGTCGGCGGCCGCAGAGATTGAGAGATTCAAGGATGTTAGGCTCTTGTGACCGCAAAAAGCAAATTCCTATCTTCAAAATGTCATCGAGTCAAGAAAGGAGAAATCATATGTCGCTGAGCCGTAGATGTATCAAATTTGGAATCTCGGGCTTTCTCTTGGTTTTGCTGGCCGTTCCTCTACGGGCGCAGTGGACTCCGGAAGAAATGATGAAAGTCAAGTTCGCGGGCGGAGTCCAGGTGTCGCCGGACGGAAAACGCATCGCGTTCACTGTGAACGAACCGGTCATGACCGAAGATAAGAGCGAATACATCACCCAGATCTGGATGGGGAAGGCTGACGGCTCAGGCGCCGAGCAATACACCTTCGGCGAAAAATCTTCCACAAACCCGCAGTGGTCTCCAGACGGAAAGTGGATCGCCTTCACCTCGGGTCGCTCGGGCAAGAACAACATCTGGCTGATCCGGGCCGATGGAGGAGAGGCGCAGCAGCTGACGGACGTCAAATCGGGAGTGGAAAGCCTGGCCTGGTCGGCGGATGGGAAGTGGATCGCCTTCACTATGTCCGACCCGCCGAGCGACCAAGAAGAAAAAGACCGGAAAGCCAGGAACGATGCCTGGGTCGTGGGAGAAAACCTCAAGATGAGCCATCTCTGGATGATCCCCGTGGAGAAAGATACCTCTGGGAAGCGCGAGGCCTGGCAATTGACCAAAGGCCAATTCAGCGTGACCGCATGGAATTGGTCACCGGACGGGACAACGATCATTTTTTCCCATGTGCCGAGCCCTTCGGCCGATGACTGGACGCGGGCCGATATCTCCACCGTAGACGTTTCATCCGCCGCGATCAAGCCATTCGCTTCGACAAAAGCCGCCGAGACCTTGCCCGTCTACTCGCCCGACGGAAAATGGGTGGCCTACACAGTCAGCGACATCCCGCCGACCTGGGCATTTACAGCCTGGGTTGACGTCGCTCCTGCCTCCGGCAGCGCGCCGAAGCAACTCGCCGTGACATTCGACGAACAACCCCGCATTGTGGACTGGTCCGCTGACGGAAAATGGATCTACTATACGGAAACGCAGGGGACGGTCACGAGGCTGGGCGCTTTGCCCGTGGACGGCGGGGCCCCGAAGATCTTGAACCAGGGTGACAGCATGGTTTTCGACGCGGATCTTAACGCGACACGGACGACGTTCGGTCTCAGCGTTCAATCCTGGGATAAGCCGTCAGAAACCTACGTGACTTCGGCCAGCCAATGGACGCCGCTTCAAGTCAGCAAGATCAACGGCGATGGCCCCAAACACCCCCTGGGGAGGACCGAGATCATCCATTGGAAGGGCTCCGATGGTCTGGAAATCGAGGGCCTTCTGACCTATCCCGTCGGCTACGAAAAGGGCAAGCGTTATCCCTTGCTTCTCGTCATTCACGGTGGGCCAACAGGGGTCTTTGTCCAATCGTTTATCGGCAACCGGAGTCAATATCCTCTTGCCGCCTTCGCGGCGCAGGGCTGGACGGTCCTCCGCTGCAACATCCGGGGCTCGGCCGGTTACGGCAGGAAGTTCCGCTATGCCAACTATAAGGATTGGGGCGGAATGGATTATAAAGATCTCATGGCTGGAGTCGACCAGGTCATCGCTTCCGGGGTCGCAGATCCGGACAGGTTGGGTGTCATGGGCTGGAGCTACGGGGGCTTCATGACATCCTGGGTCATCACCCAAACGAAGCGGTTCAAGGCAGCCTCGATCGGCGCTCCCGTGACTAATCTCATGAGCTTCAACGGCACGAGTGACATTCCCGGCTTCGTCCCCGACTATCTCGGAGCGGAGTTCTGGAACAACCTCCAAATCTACGAGAAGCACTCGGCCATGTTCAACATCAAGGGAGCGACGACTCCCTCGCTGATTCTGCAGGGAGAACAGGACATGCGTGTTCCTATCGGGCAAGGCTACGAACTTCATAACGCCCTGAAACGGCAGGGAACGACGGTGAAGATGGTCGTCTATCCCAGACAGCCTCATGGGCTCCAGGAGCCCCGACTCATTCTGGACGCAGGCCGGCGGGTCATCGAGTGGTTCAAGCAGTACCTGAATAAATGAAACCCGCCGTCCGTTATCATTCTAGGTTTGGCCTTGTCGGGAGGAACCTTATTGCTCTAAAAAAGCAAACGGCGCATCATGATGATTGAAGGCGAAAGGCTTAGGGCATGAAAAGAAGGGATTTTATGAAGCTGGGGGCTGCAACTGCCGTATACTCCACCATCGCAATGCCGCGAAAACAAGCTCCGAAGTTCGAGTTGGAAGATCCCATCAAGATCTATGTCGATCCGCGGATTGAGTTATACTCGGTGGTGCTTTATCTGAGCGATTTCCGGGGATTGAAAAATAAAGACGGAGTTGTCGAAGCCAGGGTCGTGACGGCCCTTGATTTCTCGTACAAAAGAGAGATCGACACCAAATTTTCCCCTTATAAGGGGCATGAGGCCGTCCGGCTTTATAATGAAATGGCCACCACAGGCCTTTTCCGGTTCGGCCATCCGCCGAGCGTCATGCTTCATTTATCCAACCCCTCGGGATTAGTGGAAATAATTCCGGTCGATGAATTTCTTGTCAAGATGGCCGGAGGCCGGGAAAAACTTGATGGTTTTATCAAGGGGATGCGCCAATTCTCCCGGGACACGAGCTTCATAGATTTCTTTGAGAACCACCAGAGCGCCTATCATAAATTGGCGGATGGCTACAGACGAAACATGGAATGGAATTACGTGAAAGACCTGGAAGAATACTATGGAGACAAACAAAGCGCTTACAATCTCATCCTGGCTCCGATGTTTCATCCGGGAGGGTTTGGCCCCAGGATAAAAACTCCGCAAGGCCATTATGAGGCTTACGCAATTATCGGCTCGAAGGCTGTTGCAGGCGATTTGCCCAACTTTGGGTTAGGTGATTCCATGCGCCGTCTCTGTTGGCATGAGTTCAGCCATTCTTTTGTCAATCATCTTACGGATTCCAATCTGGAGCATCTGAGAGAACCCGTTGGCATCCTTGAAAGCCAAAAATTGCCGGCCCAAGCCATCAAGCAGATCAAGGATTTTGGCCTGTGGGATGTCCATATCGCCGATCAGGCCAGCGAATATGTGGTCAGAGGTGTGACGACCCGGCTGGCGTTTATAAAACTCGGCGCCAAACAAGGAAATGAAGCGCTGGCCAAAGAAAAAAGCGAGGGGTTTATTCACCTCGAGGCTGTCTGCCAATGCCTGGAACAGTATGAAAAACAAAGATATAAGTACCGCGGCCTCAGGGATTATTTTCCTCAGATCGTTTCCGCTTTTGAAAAGCTCGCAGGATAGTTGGCCGCCGAGACCTTGTCCGAATATTCTTCTGTCGGATTTCCGGCGTTTTTGAGCTTCCCTCTGGCTTCATGACCCGATTCCCGCGTTTCCCAGATCGGCTTGACATCCCTTCACACTGCGATTTATCATCCCTGACGATGGCATGAGGCAAAATCAGTGAATGAGCGCTCATTCAGCCAGCGCAGCGGAAAACGAATTTCTTATGGCAGGATAGAAGAAGTGTGGAACTTCTATTCAGTTCTTCTACGATCGGAAAATTTAGGGGTGATTGGAATTGATGGAAAAGAGTATCCTGTACCAACTCAAGAACAGCTGTAAGAAGTATTTACACGCAATAAGGAATTGGTTGATAGGAAAATGCGACAAGGATTTACTCAGCTTCAGTTAACGCCGATCGCAATGCCTACTTCACAACTTATTGATCGGGTAAAAACTGCCGTTCTTAAACATGCCGCTACGGGAAAAATTATCCA
>Ga0315282_10008820_pt1 | contig 16219 bp, 11 predicted proteins | sample YL17G07_20_MG_FD_203693 | JGI IMG/M metagenome (GOLD analysis project Ga0315282, IMG submission 203693) | Sediment microbial communities from Yellowstone Lake, YNP, Wyoming, USA - YL17G07_20 | ecosystem: Environmental > Aquatic > Freshwater > Lake > Sediment | place: USA: Wyoming | collected...
TCTGATTACTCTGGTTCTTCTGTTTCTGACCTTCTGTGCGACGGCTTTCGCAGGAGAGAGTCAACTAAAGAAGGCAACCAACGTTGTCAACGAGATCATGGGGACTCCCGACAAGGGCATTCCTCATGATTTGCTGGACAAAGCCGTGTGTGTGGGCATCGTTCCTTCTGAGGTGAAGTTCGCCCTTGGATTTGGTGGCACTTATGGACGCGGTGTGATGGTGTGCCGCAAGGGCGGGAACGGTCAGTGGGATGCCCCCTCCATGTTCACCATGGGCGGCGCGAGCCTGGGATTTCAGATCGGCGGTAAGGCGACCGACGTCGTCTTCCTCGTGATGAACCCGGAAGGCATGAAAAAACTGGTTCAGGACAGCGTCAAGCTAGGCGCGGAATTATCCGTAGCGGCCGGCCCGGTGGGTCGTTCCGCCGAAGGCGCGACCGATGCTCAACTCCATGCGGAGATTCTCAGCTACTCGCGCTCACGGGGCTTGTTTGGCGGGGCGTCGCTCGACGGGGCCGTGTACAAGCAAGATAGGGATGACAACGAGAAGCTCTATGGACGCAAGGTGACCGCCAAAGACATTCTGATCGACGGCACGGTGCGCACTCCTCGAGCGGCTCAGGGCTTGGACAGCGCGCTGACCAAATACTCTCCCAAGGGTGGACGAACGTTCGAGCGGTTATAAGCGATCCATGGGCAGAACTGCAACTCATCGAACGGAAACAACCACCGCGCCAGACGCGACGAGCGTCTGGCGCGCGAATTCATCCTTCACCGTTTTTCAGGAGAAACGAGCCATGAGAAACATGCGGGCCATCACAATCTTGATTTGTATAACAGCCCTGGGGCTTGTCGCGGGGCTGCGAGCTAACACCGCAGAAGCTTTTGCCGCTGCGCCCGCCCAAGAACAAGAATCTCCCACGAGCGAACTGTTCTCTGCCGACCAACTCGATAATCTGCTGGCGCCCATAGCGCTTTATCCCGACCCGCTCCTGGCGCAGGTCCTGCCGGCCTCGACCTTTGTGGACCAGATTGATGAAGCCAGCCGATGGTTGCGTGCCAACAACGATCCCAATGGCATCGACGAGCAGCCCTGGGACGTCAGTGTAAAATCCGTCGCTCATTACCCCTCCGTTCTCTACATGATGAGTTCCACGATTGATTGGACCACCGCGCTGGGACAAGCTTACGTCAACCAATCGACCGACGTCATGATGTCAATTCAGCGGTTGCGTGCCATGGCCCACTCTGCGGGCAATCTGGAGACGAACCCGGAGCAGCAAGTCATCACCCAGGACGATTACATCCAAATAGATCCCATGCAGCCGCAGTATATCTATGTGCCGGTGTACGACCCGTATGCTGTCTATTATCAGGGTGGGTACGGTTTCGGGGTAGGATTTGGAGGGAATCTCATCTCCTTTGGCTCGGGTTTTGCAATCGGGGCATGGCTGAATTATGACTTTGACTGGGGTGGGCATCGTGTTTTCTACCATGGCTGGGGAGGCGGAGAGGGCGGGTGGATCGGCCGCTCGCGACCCGGTATCCGCATCAACAGCACCTACGTCAATAACAATTACACGAACATCCGCGTCAACCGGCAGATCGACAACAACAATGTGAACTATAACAACTTGAATCGCTACGGTGGCGTTCATCGCAATGTGACCTACAACAACGTGGCTGCCCCCGCTCGGGTCAACGCGCGCAACCCAGCCAACCGCGCGAACGTCGGACCTCCGGAGAGACAGGGTAATCCTGTCTATCAACCTAATCGCGGGAATGTCGGACCTCCGGAGAGGCAAGGTAATCCGGTCGTCCCTAACAAGATCATCCAGCGAAATGTGAATACCAACGACCCGAGGATTGATGCCTACCGCGGGCGACAGCCCGTGACCGCGCAGCCCAGACCATCCGCGACCGAGCCAACACGCACGGCGGTCCCGTTGGAACCACGCGCGCAGGCGCCGCGAGTCGAACCGGTGCAGCCGGCGGAGCGCCCTGCGGCTTTGCCCAATCCACGCTCAGCGCCGCGGCCTCCCAGTCCCGTCTTTAGCGGCAACAAGAGTGGGTTCGACCCTCAGGCAGCCAGCCAACGTGGACAAGCCAGCCGGATGAGTGCGAGCCAGTCGCGGGCTGTGGCCCCGAGCCAGCCCAATGCAAGGAATCAGTCGCGTCCTGCGGGCCCACCACCGGAGAGGGGTTCCGGCCAATCCAAACCAAGGGAGAAGCGATGACCGGAGCCGAGAGCATCTGCAATCGCGCCACTCGAGTTCGCTCAACCAACGTGCCTGATGTATCCGAAGCAGGGGGCAGAGATCTCAAACGGCGGAGGGATGGACGTATGGGGACAAGAAACAGAATGACCTCACTCAGTGTAATGCAACGCGTGACGCTAGCCATGGCACTCCTGTTGCTTCTATCCGTGGGTGTGTCCCGCAGTGCTTCGGTCATGGCTGCGGAAAAGCCGACACAGAAGCAAGCCCATTTCTCAACCCCCGAAGAAGCTAAGCAAGCCGTCGTCAATGCCGCAGCAGCGAAAGATCCCGCCGCATTCGCGACGATTTTTGGGCCGGAGGCGCCGGAACAAATGCTCCCGGGGGATGAAGCGGAGGACAAGCAGGAACTGGAAGAATTCGCCGCCAGCGTCCAGCAATCCGCCAAGCTCGAGAAGGTGAACGACACCAAGTTCACCCTCACAATCGGTGAGAACCATTGGCTGTTTCCTATCCCGATTGTCAAAGAAGGAACCCAATGGCGCTTTGATACCCCGGCAGGCATGGAGGAGATTTTGAATCGGAGTATTGGCGAAAATGAATTGTCTACTATCCTGACCTGTCGCGCCTATGTCCTGGCCCAATGGGAGTACTTCACCCAAGTGGACGTAGATAAGGATGGCGTGGCCGAGTATGCACAGAAGTTCATCAGTTCACCCGGCATGCGAGATGGTTTGTACTGGGACACTGCCGAGGGCGAAGAGCCAAGTCCCTTGGGGGCCCTTGTCGCCGCTGCGCGGGCGGAAGGCTACGCAATCAAGGCCCCTGGCAAAAATGCCAATGCTGTCCGGCCACACCAGCCCTACCACGGATATCATTTCAAGATTCTCACTCGTCAGGGTGTGCACGCACCGGGAGGGAAGTACAACTACATCATCAACGGCAACATGATTGCTGGCTACGCTCTGGTCGCCTATCCGGCTAATTGGGCGAATTCCGGCGTGATGACGTTTATCGTCAACCAGCAGGGACGGGTGTATCAGAAGGACCTTGGCCCGAAGACAGGACAGGTTGCCGGCGCCATGCTCGAATACAATCCGGACCCAACGTGGAAATTTGTGAAGGAGTGAGATTTGTTGCCGGGGTCCAAATCCGTACTCTCAACGCGAGAGGCCAGGGGCCACGGACTAGTTTTCAGGGGGGACGCCACCGCCGGTGTTCCCCGGTGTGGCTCCTTCGCCTTTTCGATCCTGCACGACTTGCCTCCCGGTGGTTCAACCGTTTTCCGGGCCCCTCGCCGCCCCGGCAAGGACGGTTGCAGGCATCCGGATGGGGCTGCCCCCAACATCCTTGTTTCCTTCCCGCTTGAAACCCCGGCTACCCCACCTAATTCCCTCCTCATAAATTGGGCTGAGCAATTTTGACCAAACCGGTGAGCCACACTGAACTGACACGCGCTTCGCCCTCGATTATAAGGGGTATGTAATAGCAATGCGCTGAGGCGTACGCTTACAGTAACCGAGGCAAATCCCAATATGACTTGGAGGAGACTTATGAAGACACAATGGTGGGTGACTGCTTGTGTGACGGCGCTGCTGGCTTTGACGTGCTGTGCGGCTGTGGCACAAAATGACCAGAACCGCGGCCAAAGCCAGCGGGACGAGAATCGCGGCCAGAGTAAGAAGAAGTATCGCCAGTTTAAGGAGAATCAACGCCAATACGCGCACACTTACTACGAACGGAACCGAGACCAGGAAATATTTAGACCGGACAACCGATGGAACAACGACTATGAAAATCGGCTTCGGCCGGGCTACGTGCTCGATAATGATATGCGGAGAATGAGTCGCCCGGCGCCCGATGACATGATACGCGGTCTGGGCCGTGCCCCTTGGGGCTACCGTTACGTCGTCATCGGGGGACATGTGGTTCTGATTGATCGTGGGTATCGCGTTCACGACGCGATCCGCTTTGAGATTAACATTGGACATTAACTTGTAAGAGCTCCGCGACCTCTCTATTGCTGGCGGCGCTGAGTTTACCCGGCAGGATGCTGATGCTGCCAGCAAGGTCGCCGTGTTCGGTAAGAAACCGGCGGAGAAGATGAAATCCATGACAGAACAACGCCAGTACTGTTCAACGAGGTCCAGGCATAAAGTGTCATTGCAGGGCGCCAATGCCGGTGGTTGGCGCCTCCTGCGGATCCGGGGGTTGGCAATCCTCGCCATCTTGTTGATGTGCAGCCTGGGCTCGTTTGCATACTCCGTTCTCACGCACGAGGAAATCGTCGACCTGCTCTGGACCGATGAGATCCGGCCCCTCCTGCTCAAGCGATTTCCGGCGCTGACGGAAGACCAGCTCACGGAGGCTCACGCCTACGCCTACGGAGGGGCCGTCATCCAGGACCTCGGCTACTATCCCTTCGGCAGCGCGGAATTCAGCAACCTAGTGCATTACGTGCGTAGCGGAGACTTCGTTCGCGAGCTGCTGCTGCAAAGCCAGGATGTCAACGAGTACGCCTTCGCGCTGGGCGCCCTGTCGCACTATGCGTCGGACAATGCCGGCCACCCGGCTGTCAACCAGGCCGTTGCGATCCAATATCCTAAGCTGCGTGCGAAGTTCGGCAACTCGGTCAGGTATGCGCAGGACAAGACGGCGCATTTGAAAACGGAGTTCGGGTTCGATACGGTACAAGTCGCCAAGAATCGTTACGCCTCGCAGCAGTACCACGATTTCATCGGGTTCCAAGTGTCCAAGCCCCTGCTCGAGCGGGTTTTTCCTATCGTATACGGGGTGGAGTTGAAAGATGTGCTTACCCATGAGGATCTCGCGGTGGGTTCGTATCGTTTCGCTGTTAGCCGGCTGATTCCGCAAATGACCCAAGTCGCGCTGCAAACCCATAAGAAGGACATGATGCGCGAGACGCCTAATTTCGCGAAACGAAAGTTCCTGTACCGGCTTTCGCGCTCCGATTATGAAAGGCAGTGGGGAAAGGATTACGTAAAGCCGGGATTCGGCACGAGGGTGTTGTCAACACTCTTGCGATACATGCCGAAAAAGTTGTTCTTCAAGGCGCTAGCATTCAATAATCCGACCCCGCAAACAGAGGACCTGTATATCAAGAGCATCAATACTACCGTCGATCAATACCGGGCCCTTCTCGAAGACGTACGCACGGACTCACTTCTGCTTACCAATCGTGACTTTGATACTGGCAAAGGGACCAAGGCCGCGGAGTACTCGCTGACCGACGACTCATATGCAAAGTTGCTGGCCAAACTTTCCGAGCGAAAGTTCGATCGGACGTCACCGGAGCTGCGCGAGAACATCCTGGACTTCTATTCGGATCTCTCTGCTCCGCTCGAGACGAAAAAAGATAACGTTCGCTGGCAGAGCGTCCTGACGTCGCTTGATCAGTTGAAGTCGGTGACTCTGGCTCCGACTCTCGCGAACAGCCCTGCACAAGCCGTGGCCCCAGGCCTAGCCCTGGCGCCAGTTGCAATTACTGGGAAGCATTTCGATCGTGTGCTGATTATCGTGCTGGAGAACCAGAATTACAGTTCGGCAATGAAAGACCCCTTCTTGGCGCAGTTAGCAGAGAGGGGAGCTAGCTTCAGCAACTTCAGGGCTTTGATTCACCCGTCCTATCCCAATTATCTGGCCATGGTTGGCGGCAGCTTGTTTGGGGTTCGAAGCAACGACCAAGTTACTCTCCCCGACGACAATAGCCATCGGACCATCGCTGATTTCCTGGATTGGAAGAACTACGCTGAGGATTACCCATCAGAACCCCAACCTTTTCTTGGTGACCGTGGAAAATACTCTCGAAAGCACGTCCCGTTCTTGAGTTTTGCGAAAGTTCAGCAAGAGAGCTTCGGGAACGTTATATCCGTCAATCCCAAGGACCCGCACAATAGATTTGTCGCTGACGTCGAAGGCTTCCGAAGCGACCCGAAGAAGCATCCTCTCCCCCGTTACATGTTCTACAGCCCCAACTCGGACGACGACGGGCACGATCCCGTGTTGCGACCTGGGAGGGGATTGAAGAAAGCTTCAAGTTGGCTGAACAAATTCTTAAAGGACTGGTTTCCTCTGGACGAGAAGATGAAGGGAACTCTCGTCATTGTCACATTCGACGAGTCAGAGTATTTCGAGAAGACTGAGCGAATTTATACAGTTTTCCTGGGAGACATGGTGAAGGCCGGAGAGATTACAAAAGCATATACTCATTACAGCGTTCTGAGGACTATCGAAGACAACTTCGGAGTGCTTCCACTCAATTCCGGCGATGGTAGTGCCGAGCCAATTACTGAAGTGTGGAAATGACCTCACTCAGCCTGCGGAACTCTCTTAGCTGACGGCCAGATTTGGAAATTGACCACATTTCTCTCTCAAATGGGGAAGCTTCCGCTTTCGGTAGATCGGAAGTGGAAGAAAGGGCGAAGTGCCGTAAAGGCGCACGGTAAAGAACCCTCATCACCTCTTCGCCCGCTCCCGCGCTGTAGCTTCCCCCTCCGCAACTTCGATGAGCAATTTCGAACAAACGTGTGAGCGGTAGTGGCCTGACACGCGAATTACTCCAAGGTATAACCAGTGTGCGTCGAGCTGCCAGCCGGGATGCGGTGAGGGAGCGCCAGACGCCCTCCCGGCTTCGCGGGGAAAAGGAGCTTCCGATGAAAAGATTGACTCTGGCTTATCTCCTTCTTTGCTTCTGCGCGTCGTCCTCAGTCGGCGGACCACCTCCCCAAAGGAACCGCCAGACTTCGGGAGAAAGCAAGTGCAGCGCCGGATTCAAAGCGTGCCAAGAAAGTCTTGGCGACTTTAAAGAAGCTGAACAGTTCATGCAATTGAAAGCCACCATCCTTGCGGATTTGGACCGGTTAGAAAAGTCGCGGCCCAGGAAACCGAAGGTCGCCACGGTTCGGCATGCCGATGTAAATCGCCAGAAAACTGGAAACGGCGCCGTGAGCAGTGCCATCGTGGGACCGAATAGAAAATCGTCTGGCCAAACCACGAATGCCGTCCAGCCGGTATCGTTGGAGTCTGCTGCGGGGACCCCAGTCTATAGACGCATGCCGTAAGAACGGTCGGATGCGCAAGGTTATTTCGACAGGAGGGGGAGCGTGGGCCCGGCGATACGGCCCCAGGGAATTGGATCATCATCACGGCAGAGCTCTTCATTCTTCGCCCAGAGTAGCGGCTGTAGCAGCTCGATAGACCCCGCTGACCAGCCCCGACCATCAGGAACCTTTCAGAGGCCTGCGCCGAGGCTCCTCCTGATTCTCGACTTCGTTAAATCCAGCGCGATAGGAGATGAATGATCATGTGTCGACTTACGGACGGGCCCAGTCAACCAAAGGACCAGGGACCACACACAATCTCAGCCTGTCCCCGGCCACCGCCCTGGAAAAAAATCCTACTCGGAGCAGGACTTATGATGTTGCTTACTGTGGCGGCTGCCACGGGTGTTTTTATTCATTTCTACCTACACTTCTCGCGAATCATTGATGCCCGCTTGGGCGGGAATGTTTTCGGCAATCCTGCTGTGATCCTGGCCGCCCCAAGCGAGTTGCAAGTGGGACAACCCGCGACGGCGGGCGGTATCGCGAGTCACCTCCGGAAGGCCGGTTACACCGAAGGCCAAAATGTCCGAGGCGTCGGCAGCTTTACCGTGACGGGCAAGGTGCTGGAAGTCCGGCCGGGCCCCGAGTCTTTTTTCCGAAACGGTCAAATGGTCGAGGCGCCGGCGAGGTTGGAATTCAAAAGCGATCGCCTCGTGTCGATTATGGACCTCGACAAAATGACCGACTTGAAGACCTACTGGCTTGAGCCCGAACCCATCACGACCCTCTTTGGCGCAAGCCGCGCGAAGCGTCATCTGGTTCGTTACCAAGACCTCCCCAAGGCGCTGGTGGATGCCATTCTTGCCACCGAAGACCATCGGTTCTACTCGCACCACGGCGTGGATTCTCTCCGCATGGTGGCCGCCGCCCTCGCCGATCTCCGCTCGGACAAGCGGCTTCAGGGTGGCAGTACGCTGACCATGCAGCTCGCGCGAAACCTCTTTTTGACACCTCGTCGCACGATCCGGCGCAAACTAGCGGAAATCTTTTTCGCCATGATCCTCGAGCACCGTTTGACCAAGGAGCAAATTCTCGTCCTGTACGCGAACCAGGTCTATCTCGGACAACGGGACAGTTTTTCCATCTATGGATTCGGCGAGGCTGCCTCGGTCTACTTTAATAAGGACCTCAGCGCCCTCACGCTTCCCGAGGCCGCTTTTTTGACCGGACTGATTCGCGGTCCGAATCTCTACTTACCTTACCAGCATCCAGAGCGGGCAGCCGAACGACGAAATTTTGTTCTCGGGCGGATGAAGGAGGCAGGGTTCATCAGCGCCGGCCAGGCCGCGCAGGCCTCGGTGGCTCCCCTCAGGTTGACGGAGCAGCCTGTCGAAGCCCGCCAGCAGGCCTATTTTGTGGACATCGTGAAGGCGCAACTGCTCACGCAAATTTCCGAGACCGATCTGCTTTCACAAGGCTATCGTGTTTACACCACTCTTGATCTTGATCTCGAGCAAGCGGCCTCGGAGGGCGCGCGCGCCGGCCTGATCGAGCTGGACCGGCAAGTAAAGAAGCAGCGGGATCGCGAGAAGAAATCTCCGCCGGACGCGGGCAAGCCGCAAGTCGCTATGGTGGCTCTGGACCCGGCCACCGGCGACGTCAAGGCCCTCGTGGGCGGTCGCGCTTACAATGAGAGCCAGTTGAATCACGTTTTGGCCCGCCGCCAGCCCGGTTCGTCGTTCAAGCCGTTTGTGTATGCGGCGGCGCTGAATTCGGGCGTGGACGGCTCACTGCCTCTCGTCACCCCCGCCACGGTTCTGCCGGATGAACCCACCACGTTTGAATTTTCCAATCGGTCCTACGCGCCCAGAGACTACAAAGGGGAATACCACGGCTCGGTAACCGTGCGTGAGGCATTGACCTACTCCCTCAATGTGCCCGCCGTCCACCTGGCCGAGATGGTGGGTTACGGCAAGGTGCGCGACCTTGCCGTCACGGCTGGTTTTAACCATCAACTGGAGCCGACGCCCGCCATCGCGCTGGGTGCTTATGTGGCGACGCCACTCGAAGTCGCGGGGGCCTATACGATTTTCGCCGACCGCGGCGAGTACGTCGCACCCCGGTGCATTGTGGCCGTCGCCGATGCCCAGGGCCGCACCGTTTGGGGCAATCCTGTCCGCGCCCACCGAGTGCTCGATTCGCGCGTCAGCTATTTGATGGTGAGTCTGCTGGAAAGCGTAATCAACAGCGGCACGGGGGCGGGCGTGAGGGCCCGCGGTTTCAGGCTCCCGGCCGCAGGTAAGACCGGCACTTCCCATGACGGCTGGTTTGCCGGATTCACCACCAACCTGCTCGCCGTGGTTTGGGTTGGTTACGACGACGACCGCGATCTGAATATCACCGGCGCACAGTCAGCGCTGCCCCTCTGGACCGAATTCATGAAGCGGACGACCGGCTTAGCCGTCTACAAAACTCCCCAGCCGTTCATTCAGCCCGACGGAATAGAAACGGCCGCGATTGACAATCTCACAAACCTTGTGGCGCTCGCCGATCCCGCCTTGACCCACAGCGAGGTGTTCATTGCGGGCACGGAGCCTTTCCCCCCAGTTCAGGAAGCACCGCCCGTCATAGCTTTGGGGCCCCCGAACGAACCCGAGACTACGCTTGGGGGGAAGGAATCACTCCTGAGGGCGGACGAGATTGTCCTGATTTCCGACGCGCAGGGACATAAGGTCTACATCAACACTGGAGCCTTACTCTCCACCGGCCCGAGCCCACGTTCTCGCCCGCTCGGCCCCACCCAACCCTCGGCGCCTTGAACTGAGTATCAAGCGAGTGCAGCCGCTGCGGTGTTCAAAAAGCTGGCAAATTCTATTTCTGAGTAAGGCTAGCCGAGGGCGTGCCACGATTCCGTCTGCGGCCCGTGTCGCTGGCCACAGGTTGCGAGGCGGCTTCTGGGCCGGTGGGGTAACCGGTGCAACAGAAAAAGCCCCCACGCTCAGGAGTTCTACCCCGCGATGGTGAGGGCCAATGGGTTGGGGTTTCCTTCGGTCCAGAAGGCTATTGAAGATTTCGGATCGGTCTTAATCGGCAGCGGTTGGAATTTGCGGATGAAGTTCTGCCGCGGTAATTGAAAGAAGCTCATGCCGAACGAAATTGCTTCCTTCAGAGCCCGAGAATTATCCCAGTGATCATGATCGATACGGTAGGCAGCAATGACGGCGCCCGTGCGGTCCGCTCCGCGCATGCAGTGCACAAATACCACACCGGCCGTACCGTCTTCCAGCAGCGCCAGGATTCTCGTAATCTCTGCCTGAGTAGGTGGGGTCAGGCCGGTCATGGGAACGTTCACATACTGCATGCCCAGGGAAGTGACAAGCTGTGTTTCTGCGGAGGCCCGTTCACCGTCTTCCCGCAAGTCCAATACGGTCTTAATGCCGATCTTCGCCAGGTACTCAAATCCTCCGGTCGTCGGCTGTGCTCCGCGGTAGACGTGTTCATCGACCTGATAGAAATTGTTGATTCCCGGCACGGAGGAACTGGCAAGCGCAGGCAAACTAAAAAGAAGAAGGGCGGCAAGGCTGCGATTAAGTATCGACATGGGATTTTTACTTCACTCTCAAACTAGGGAGTAAGCCTCTTATAGTTTGATGCCCCCCATTGCTTGGGGTTGCAGCTCCTCACGGTTTTTCCTGCTGAAATTACCAGCAAGCGCCGCCCGGGCCTCCGCGGTGTAGGGGCTTGCGGCTTTTACCGCCCGTGCTCACCCCTTCGGTCCGGTAATGTCTCCAAAGGGCATCGCCTGTAGATTGATCGCATATCCAGGTTGCCGTGTCTGTTCCTTTATGACCATGGCTACCCCGCTCAGCAGGTCACAGGCAGTGATTCATTTTGACCAGGGCAACGAGCAAAACAGTACAGACTGTAGAAAGAAAGACGGAAAGAATGTAAGCGGTGCTGGCCCGACTCGAAAAGATCGCTTCTTCAGTTCTAAATGCGAAGCAGGTGGTGGACGAGTTGGAGATTAAGAACCCAACAACCCGCAGCGGGTAGGAGGTGTGGATTGAAACTCAAAGAAGGCGTTTTCTCCATAGTGCTATTCAGCTTGTTGAGCACCACGGCTCTCGCGCAGACCGGGGGCGGCTCCTTGACGCTGCACTATACTTCGTTTTCGCCGATTGTTTCTCTCGCCGCAGGCATCTTGATTCTGATTTTCCCCAAGCTCCTCAGATATATCGTAGGTTGTTACCTAATCCTGTTTGGGCTGCTTGGGCTCTTTGGTCGCTGACCCGATCGCGGCAGCGGCTGTTGAAAACCGGCGTACGTTTGAGCAAAATTGAACAGACACTCAAGGATCAAGCTGGTAGGTTATTCATGTATATCCACTCTCTTGGGCCTACACACCCACCTGAGACCGGCATTTCAAAACGGAAGTTCCAGCTCGGAAGCAAGAATACGAGGGAGGTTGTATGAATAAGAAACTACGATTAGTGACTATCCTTCTCGCGATGACCACGCTGATTTCTTCGGCCGCCGCCGCCGCGAAAAAGGGAACCAAGGCCGGTGGATCAGAAAAAGAAATTACCAGTACGGTGAATCCTGTGCTCTGGCACAGCCCTGGCGACATTCGGTCGCGCAATCTGTTCTTCGGGCCGGGGGGTGAAAAGCACGCCCCACACACTGTCTTCACCTTTGTCAAGGAAGACATGAACGGAACAAACCCCAAGTTCGACGTTCACGATGAAAACGGTATCAAATGGAAGGTCAAGTCGGGGGTAGAGGCTCGTCCGGAGACCGTGGCTTCACGCCTGGTCTGGGCGGTGGGCTATTCGGCCAACGAAGATTACTTCATGCCGGTGTTGCACGTGGAAAACCTGCCGGCCCATCTCCATCGGGGGCAGAACCTGGTGGGACCCGGAGGGACTTTCCAGAACGTCCGGCTGAAGCGGGAGCTGAAGGACGAGAAGAAGGTCGGCGTCTGGCAGTGGCGCTCCAACCCTTTCACCAACACACGCGAACTGAACGGGCTGAGAGTGATGATGGCCCTGATCAGTAACTGGGACGTGAAGGACGCGAACAACGCCGTCTATGAGGAGAAGCATTCCGAGGGTTCCGAAGGCCCGGAGCACGTCTACATGATCAGCGACCTCGGCGCAAGCTTTGGGACCACGGGGCGCAGTTGGACGCACACGGGCTCCAAAGGGAACCTGAAGGCCTACAGCCATTCCCGGTTTATCAGCAAGGTGACGGAGCGTTACGTCGATTTCAACTTTCCGACACGGCCCGCGGCCATCTTTATCTTCACCCCGCGCGAGTTCTTCAGCCGGGTAGGGCTGCGCTGGATTGGCAAGAATATTCCGATTAAGGACGCCCAGTGGATGGGGCAACTGCTGGCGCAACTCTCACCGGAGCAGATCCACGATGCGTTCCGGGCTGCCGGATATTCGCCCGAGGAAGTAGAAGGTTTCAGCAAGGTGGTGGAGGGCAGGATCGCCCAGTTGAACAAATTGCCAGAGTGGCAAGCCGGCCATCAGCATCCGGGAAAATAGAAGGCAAGAGGTTGAACAACGATGACGCCGGAGACTGCCGAAAAGCATAGGAGTCGCAGCATTGTCGATTTTTTGCGGCCCCATTGGATAGCCCTGACGCTGGCCTTGCTGGCGGTGGTGGGTGAAGCCGGAGCCGCCCTGGCTCAACCCTGGCCCCTAAAGATCGTTCTCGATTACCTGCTCCAATCCAAAAAGCCGCCCCCTTGGATGGCCGAACCGCTCCGCTGGATCGGGCCTAACAAACTGGCCGTCCTCAACTTTGCGGTGCTGGCGGTGGCGGTCATCGCCATCGTCGGCGCCATCAGCTCCTACCTGGAAAACTATCTCACCACCAGCGTCGGCCAATCGGTGATGCACGATCTGCGCCGCACGCTCTATCACCACATCCACCGCCTGTCACTGGCCGAACACGACGAGAAAAGGACGGGCGACCTGATCGGCCGGGTGACCACCGACATCGAAGCCATTCAAGCATTCATCACCACGGCGCTGTTGGGTATTTTGAGCAGCGTCCTCACCTTGCTGGGGATCATCGGGATCATGTTTTACAAAAACTGGCGTTTCACCCTCATTTCCCTCGCCGTGGCGCCCATGCTCTTCGTGGTGGTTTACATCTTTACCCGGCGCATCAAAAAAGCCTCGCGCGCCGTAAGAAAAAAAGAGAGCGAGCTGCTTTCGATTGTGCAGGAGGTTTTCTCCTCGATCCGTGTGGTGAAGGCCTTTGCCCGCGAAGACTATGAGGAGCGGCGCTTCGAGCGCCAGAGCCTGGAGAATGTCGAGACGGCCCTGCTGGCGCGCAACCTCAAGGGAACACTCGCGCCCATCGTCGATATTATCATTGCGATAGGAACCTGCTTGATGCTCGGCTATGGCGCACGTTTGGCGCTGGCGGGCCAGCTCACAGCGGGGGACCTGGTCCTCTTTTTGTTTTACCTGGGCATGATGTATAAGCCCATGCGGGACCTCTCCAAAATGACCGACACGGTCTCCAAGGCGGAAGTCGGATTCGATCGGATCCGTGAAGTTTTGGAGACCGAGGGCGGGATGCGTGACCTGCCGGGTGCGCGCCGCGCCGGACGCTTTAAGGGCAGAATCGAATTTGATAAGATTTCGTTTGGATACAGCCACGACCAATTGATCCTGAAAGATATGAGCTTCGCGATTGAGCCGGGCAAGGTCGCAGCCTTCGTCGGCCCCACGGGGGGCGGGAAGTCGACCATCATCAGCCTGGTGGCGCGCTTCTACGATCCCCTCTCCGGAGAAGTCAGAATCGACGGGACCAGTATCCGCAAATACACGATGAAATCGCTACGCCAGCAGATTAGTTTTGTATTGCAGGAGACGCTCCTATTCCGCGCCACCGTATGGGAAAACATTGCCTATGGCCGCCCGGAAGCCAGGCGCGAGGAGATTATCAATGCCGCCAAACTGGCCAACGCCCACGAGTTCATCATCGAGATGCCCGAGGGCTACGACACGATGGTGGGCGAACGCGGTGTGACCCTTTCCGGGGGGCAACGCCAACGCATCGCCATCGCGCGGGCCGTCATCCGCGATACTCCCATTCTCATTCTGGACGAGCCCACGTCAGGACTGGATGCGGCGGCCGAGCAAATCGTGTTTGAAGCCCTGGACCGTTTGATGAAAGGCAAGACGTGCATCGTCATCGCGCACCACCTGGGGACGATCCGGAGCGCCAATGTCATTTTTGTGGTGAAGGACAATACGCTCGTTGAGCGCGGCACCCACGATGAGCTGCTGTCGGCAGGTGGCCTCTATGCGGAACTTTACGACATCCAGTTTCGCAAGGAAGATCCCCAGGCGGCCATGGCGCTAAGCAGTAAGCAGTAAGCAGCGAGCGCTTGGTGCGAGTGTCCACGAGCCGGGATAGGCAGAAACCGGGAGGCCCCAGGCTTTTGTAAAGGCGGCTTCAACCGACCAACATTGGGAAGAAGGCACTGCCACCCTTCCGACTTTGTCGGGACATGTTCCGGGCGCCTCTACAAGAACCGTGGCGTTTCAAGGTTTTCATACAGGCTGTGAAGTCCCGCTCATTCAGGACCCAAGACGCGGCCTGACCCCATGGAGAAGAGCCCATGAAATTGTTAATCCAACCTGGCGACGGACCCGAGGCGCTGCTTTCGGGAATCCGCAACGCCAAGAAAAGCATCGAGATCGCAATCTTCCGTTTCGACCGCCCCGAGATTGAGGCGGGGTTGAAGGCTGCGGTCGGCCGCGGTGTTGCGGTAAGCGCGTTGATTGCCTACACCAACCGGGGCGGCGAGATAAATCTGCGCAAGCTGGAGATGCGTCTGCTGGCCGTGGGCGTCGCCGTTTCGCGGACCGCCGACGATCTGGTGCGCTATCACGACAAGGTGCTGATTATCGACCGTCGGCTGCTCTACCTCCTGTCCTTCAACTTCACCTACCTTGACATCGACCACAGTCGAGGCTTCGGCATCGTCACCCGGAACGCCCGGTTCATCCAGGAAGCCGTGAAGTTATTTGAGGCGGATACCACGCGAAATCTTTATACACCGACGTTGGATAGTTTTGTGGTCAGTCCCGCTAACGCCCGCAAAGTGCTCGGCGCGTTCATCAGCAAGGCCAAGAAGGAGTTGCTCATCTATGACCCGAAGATCGCCGACGCGGAAATGCTGCGCGCCCTCAGCGAGCGAAGAAAGGCAGGGGTGGAGATCAAAGTCATCGGCAGCGTCAGCAAGCAAAACCCTGGCCTGGAAGTCCGGAAGCTCGCCAAGATGCGCTTGCACACGCGCACCATCATCCGCGACCGCCGTCAGGCCTTTGTCGGCAGCCAGAGCCTGCGCACCGCCGAACTGGATTCGCGCCGCGAAGTCGGGGTTATTGTTCGTGAACCGAATGTGGTGAATGGTTTAATCAAAACCTTTGAAGCGGATTGGGCCGCGAGCGCACTGGATCAGAACCAACAGTCCGAGGCCAATTTGAAGGATATCAAGAAGGCGGTAAAAGAGCTGGTCAAAGAGCTGTCGCCGCTGAGCCCCATCGTGGAAGAAGCGATCAAGGAGGCAGAAGCAGAGACCGGGAGCGCCAGCCTGAATCCGCAAGAAATGAAAGAGACGGTCAAGGAAGCCGTGAAGGAAGCAGTCCGGGAGCGTGTGGAAGAAATGGTGAATGAATCCCTGGCGGAGTCTTAGCCGCAGGGTTGTTCACGGATGCGGTTTCCCCTCCGTCGCCGAGGTGACAGGGGTAAGATGAATTCTCAGTTTCGCCGCTGTATTCACGTAAGTAAACAGTGATGTGTTCTTAGCTTGTCAAGTTGTCCGGTTTTTATAGCACGTGATCTGTCCGGTTTTGGTTTTTCTTCCCCTGTACAATTTTGAGGGCCACCGCCGCCGTCGTCGCTGTGGGA
>Ga0315282_10008821_pt1 | contig 16219 bp, 12 predicted proteins | sample YL17G07_20_MG_FD_203693 | JGI IMG/M metagenome (GOLD analysis project Ga0315282, IMG submission 203693) | Sediment microbial communities from Yellowstone Lake, YNP, Wyoming, USA - YL17G07_20 | ecosystem: Environmental > Aquatic > Freshwater > Lake > Sediment | place: USA: Wyoming | collected...
CAGGCCCCTTCTGGACAAGAAGATAATGCTGTTCTCGATGAAGCAGTCAGTGCTTAGGCTGGACCTAAGGGTCCAGGTACGAAACCCCGTGATGTTCGTCGTCGAGGTCGGCGCCATCTTTGTCACGGTCATCTTCATGTACAATCTATTGAACGGCAAATTTCTGTCCTTCCCTGCCCAGATAGCCCTCTGGCTCTGGTTCACGGCCATCTTCGCGAACTTTGCCGAGGCCATGGCCGAGGGCAGGGGCAAGGCCCAGGCCGAGAGCCTTCGGAATGTCAAGGTCGACACGAAAGCCAAGCTTATAAAAAAGGATGAGAATATCAAAGAGGTCAAGGCGAGCGAGCTCCACAAGGGGGACCTGTTCCTCGTCGAGGCCGGTGAGATCATCCCGGCCGATGGCACTGTGGAAGAGGGCGTCGCGAGCGTCGACGAGAGCGCCATCACGGGCGAGAGCGCCCCGGTCATTAGGGAGGCTGGCGGTGACAGGAGCGGGGTCACAGGCGGTACAAGGGTGCTTAGCGACAGCATCAAGGTCCGTGTCACTACGGACCCCGGCGAGTCCTTCATGGACCGCATGGTGGACATGGTCGAGAGCGCCACCAGGCAGAAGACCCCGAACGAGATTGCCCTAACGATACTGATACTTGGCCTCACGCTGCTGTACATCATTGTGGTGATGACACTGGTGGCCTTCGCGTCCTATTCGGACACCGAGGTCTCCACCGCGGTACTGATATCCTTGCTCGTTTGCCTTATACCGACGACGATTGGCGCTCTCCTGAGTGCCATAGGCATTGCGGGAATGGATCGGCTGCTAGCCAGGAATGTAGTGGCCAAGAGCGGCAGGGCCATAGAGGCCGCCGGGGACATCGACGCCATACTTTTAGACAAGACCGGGACGATCACCTTGGGCAACCGCCAGGCGGTCGAGTTCGTCCCCGCCCCAGGGATCAGGGGCTCTGAGATCCGCGATGCCGCGATGCTGAGCTCCTTGGCCGACCTTACTCCCGAGGGGCGCAGTATCGTCACTCTGGCGGAGAAGGAGGGATCCATCGCCGAGGAACCATCCGTCGGCAAGACCATCGAGTTCAGCGCAGACACCTGCATGAGCGGCATCGACCTGCCGGGCAAGGCTATCCGCAAGGGGGCCCCCGACGCGATAACGTCCCACGTCATGGCCCTGGGAGGGACGATCCCCAAGAAGGTCGTCGAGACGGTCGAGCGAATATCCAAGGATGGCGGGACCCCGCTAATGGTCTCGGTAAACGAGCGGATCTTCGGCGTGGTCCATCTGAAGGACATAGTGAAGCCCGGTATCGCGGACCGGCTCCGCGTCCTCCGCCTGGTTGGCATCAGGACAGTCATGGTCACGGGAGACAACCCCCTGACCGCAAGGGCCATCGCCGACGAGGCCGGGGTCGACGAGGTCTTCGCCGAGGCAAGACCTGAGGACAAGCTCCAGTACATCCGGGACGAGCAGGCCAAGGGTCAGCTCATCGCAATGATAGGCGATGGAACCAACGACGCCCCGGCCCTGGCCCAGGCGGATGTGGGCCTAGCGATGAACAGCGGCACCGACGCGGCGAGGGAGGCCGGCAACATGGTGGACCTCGACTCGTCGCCCACCAAGCTCATCGACGTCATCGAGGTAGGCAAACAACTCCTAGTGACAAGGGGCGCCCTGACGACCTTCAGCATCGCCAACGACGTCTCCAAATACTTCGCCATCATACCGGCCATGTTCCCTCAGCTACCCATCTTTGGCGCTATGAACATCATGCACCTGCACAGCCCCGAGAGCGCCGTCCTGAGCGCGGTCATCTTCAATGCCATCATCATCATAATGCTCATCCCATTGGCGCTCAAGGGCGTCGCCTATCGGCCTGCAGGGGCTTCGAGCATCCTAAGGCGCAACGCACTCATCTATGGCGTCGGCGGAATCATCATCCCTTTCATCGGTATCAAGATCATCGACATGTTGCTCACAGGGCTCAGGTTGATCTGAGGCCACCAGGCCAGAGACAAAAAAGATACATACTAACGAAGGGATAATATTGGTCACCTAGAGGATGATACCTAATGCGAGAGGACGAAAAGGAGAAGCGCCCAAGCCCCGAGTCCTTCCTTGACCTTATCAAGACGGAAGGCCGCGGGAACCTCAAGGTGTTCCTCGGGTTCGCCCCGGGCGTCGGGAAGACCTACCGCATGCTCCAGGAAGCCCACGCGCTCCAAAAAAAGGATGTCGACGTCGTCCTAGGGGTCATCGACACCCACGGCAGAAAGGATACCGCAGCCTTGCTAGAGGGCATGGAGATCCTGCCGCCCCGCGTCGTGGAGTACAAGGGAATGAAGCTCGAGGACCTCGACATGGACGCGGCCCTAGTGCGGTCCCCCGAGCTACTGTTGGTAGACGAACTGCCACACTCAAACGCGCCTGGCGGCCACAACGAGAAGCGCTGGCAGGATGTAGAGGAACTCCTAGCGATGGGCGTCAACGTTATGACGACCATGAATGTCCAGCACATCGAAAGCCTTAACGACGACATCGCGAGGATAACGGATGTCAGGGTGACCGAGACCGTCCCCGACAAGTTCCTCCTGACACTGGCCGACGAGATCGTCGATGTGGACCTCCCCGTCGACGAACTGCTGGAAAGGCTCGAGGAGGGCAAGGTCTATCCCAAAGAGAGGGTCGCGGAGGCCATCACCAATTTCTTCAAATCCCACAACCTGACGGCCCTACGTGAGGTCTCTTTGCGAGAGGTGGCCAAGAACGTCGGCGCTAGGTCCGCCAGGAAGGCTGCCGTCGAGACCCAGGGAACCCGAGACAAAGGCGCAAGGGAGCGCATCATGGTGGCAATGGCTCCCTATACCTCCAATGCCAAGAACCTCCTGCGGAAGGGTTCGAGGCTCGCAGGCGACCTCAACACGGATTGGGACGTCGTGACCGTAATATCCCCCAAGGATGTTGAAAGGAAGAAGACGATCCAGGAAATTCAGATCTTCAACGACAACATGGACCTTGCCAGGTCCCTTGGTGCCAACATGGTCGTGCTCAAAGGTGCCAACGTTGCCCACAAGATACTTGACTACGCTCGCTACAACAGGATCGGGAGGATAGTCATCGGAAAGACCTGGAGGCCAATGTTCGAACGGTTGTTCAGGGACAATATCATGGAACATATCGTAAGGGAAGCGGGGACCATCGATATCTATGTGGTCAGTTTCGATGAGCACAAGAGAGCGAATAAAGAATAGGTGGTCCTGAAGGGTCTTCTTGTATCTCTTGGTCGTTCCTTACACCTCTTGAAACAAAGATCAGCACACAAGTCGGATTGAGAATTCAAAAACCCGAGGATAAAAAGCCTTAAATATAAATGATTGTCTGATGGAAATTCTTGAGGGGGGTTCACTTCCTCCTTCGACCTAAAATGTGAGGAGAAATGACTTTCGGATGGCTGGCCCATGGACAAGGACGGACCCCGGGGGGACAACGAGCGCCCCTCCTATTATCATCCCACTTTCTGGTATCTCTGGGATAGAGCGGGCCGCCTTTTTGGCCATCATCATGGGTAAACGCTTGGGAGCCAGCGTCATCTTCATCCGTCCACCTTCCTCGTGGATAAAGGGTCACGCCTTGGAATTGTTGGAGGAAAGAATCAAGAGTTTCGCTGCCGATAAGGTCCCATATGATAATATTTTCGTCCATCATGTCCCTGGAAAGACCGATGTGGAGGCCCAGGTCGCATCCCTCGAGCGCGTGGCCAATGCCATCGATTCCGCGACCTTGATTATCCCTGTGGAGCGCGAGGTCCTGATGCAAGATGGGGCCGGGCGAGAAGGCATCGAATGGACCAAGCACCTCCCGGACAAACGGGTCATCCTCGTACACGGTCCCGACAAGCCTGTCGATGGTCCCTTGGACCGCCCTCTCCGTGTGCTGATACCGGTAATACACAAAATCCACGAGAGGCCCTTCGAGCTCGCGTGCGCCCTCAACACCAACATCATGGTCCCCGATGTCGAGGTCATCGCGGCACGGGTCCTCGAGCTGCCGACGCAATCGTCACAATACTCAATCTATAGCCAGGATTCCCAGTCCATCGGTGACGAGCATCTGGCATTCATCAAGACCCACCTGAGCCGCGCCATGCAAAGGCTCGTCCATCCCATGGTGCTCCCAGTGCACCACGCAGGGAACGACATCGCGGACTTCGCGAAGAACCGCGAGGTGGACCTCATAATGATGGAAGGGCGATGGAGACGAAAGGGCCAGGGGATATTGACCCAGGTCGAGAAAGATATAGTGGCAAAGGCGAGTTGCACTGTCGTCGTCATCATGGCCCATCGGACTGTTAAGAAGAAGAAGGCCGATGGCCCTGATGTTCAAGAACAATACTAATAAATGCCCCTACTTCATTTTGGGTACCGTCAATCCAACCGGAACGAGGAGGAACTTACATGGCCGAGAAGAACATGGCCCTGGCCGGCCTCGAGGACGAGGTCAACAGGACTGACAAGATGATCCAGATGAAGGTCGCTATCGAGTACCTCACGCAGCTCATTGACTCCAAGTATAGGGCCGCCTTCATGGAGGCCGAGAAGAACGCGAGGTCCGTCGAAGAGATGACGAAGTTGCTCGAGCTCGCGAAAAAGTACATCGCCCAGAGGACCCTCATCGACCTCCTTGGCATCGAAGAGTGAAATGGCCCGTTCCATCCTTGGGTTCTCACAACTTTTTCGACCGGTCCAACCGCAGTTCCCGACCGGCCCGCAAGCTGGCCTACAGGCCCCCCTCTGTTTCACGTGTATTTAAACTTTAAATGCCCTTTTTCCGAAAAACACTATATAGTACAATAAAAGGAAAACTACATATTCCTTTCTAAAAAAACTTCATATAAGGCGAAATTTCATTACATATGCAATTATCGTAAATAATATATATATTATAGACTATTACCAACTGGTACCAATCAGGTTTAAATACCTTGCTGTCGCCCCAGAGGCAAGGACGAAATGCCTGTTGAACGCTAAGGCGGAACCGCCGAACCAAACCACGCAGTGGGCTGACTATGTACCTAAAAGAAATCCAGATGGAAAATTTCAAGTCGTTCGGAAGAAAGACCGTTGTGCCCTTCTACACGGGGTACACTTGCATAACGGGGCCGAACGGCTCAGGCAAGTCCAACATATCGGACGCAATACTGTTTGTCCTCGGGCCCAAGAGCAGCAAGGCCATCAGGGCCGGCAAGCTCACGGACCTGATATTCAACGGCGGTCCGTCGAAAAAGCCCTCGAAGTACACGAGGGTCACACTGGTCTTCGACAACCAGTCCAGGGTCATACCCGTGGAGGCCGACGAGGTCGAGCTCACGCGCGTCGTCAAGCTCTCCCCGACGGCGCCCGACAGCTACTACTCCTACTTCTACGTCAACGGCAAGTCCTCCTCGCTGAACGAGTTCGACACGCTCCTGGCCCACGCAAGGATATCGGCCGAGGGCTACAACCTCGTGCAGCAGGGCGACGTGACGCGCATCGTCGAGATGGGCAGGATAGACCGGCGGCGCATCCTTGACGGCATCGCGGGCATCACGCAGTACGACGAGGACATCAACAAGGCCGAGATCAAGCGGAAGGAGGTCGAGGACAACCTCGAGAAGATCGACACCCTCCTCGGCGAGGTCAAGAAGAGGACCCGCCAGCTGTCCAAGGACCGCGAGGACGCGATGCATTATAAGGAGATCAAGGACCGCGCGGACACGGCCAAGGTCCAGATGGCCTTCAAGAAGAAGGATTCCCTCGAGGAGCAGATAACCAGCGGCCAGGACCTCGTCAAGCGTTGTGAGGAGGAACAGAAGGAACTTGACGATACCCTCCAGGGCCAGAGGAAGAAGTACCTCGAGACATCCAAGAAGCTCGAGGAGCTCGACAAGAAGATGGAGGAGCTCAAGGGCGACGACGCCAAGGCGACCAAGGACCGCATCGACGAGCTCAGGCTCAACGTCTTCAAGGCCAACGACGGCATCGAGAAGGCCAAGTTCAACATCAAGCAGCTCAAGGACAAGAAGGCGGCCCTCGGGGCCGACCTCAGGAAGGCCACCAAGGAGCTCGATGGCCTCAAGTCGGTCGTCGACAAGCTCGCCAAGGAGATGACATCCAAGAACGAGGAGCTCAAGGCCAAGGAGGACGAGCTCAGGGATCTCGAGGACAGCGTCACCAGGACGGACTCCAAGGCGATGAACGTCCAGCGCGAGATCCTCCTCAAGAAGAAGGAGCTCGAGACTGCCGAGAACGAGCGCCACCAGCAGCTGCTCGAGAAGGACCGGGCCGAGGAGAAGCTCGACCGGCTCTCGGCCGAGACTGCACAGCTCGAGGAGAGCCTCAAGAAGGTCGAGTTCGAGATCAAGGACTTCGACTACCAGCTCGGCGAGCTGGGCAAGGAGGACCGCGAGACATCCAAGAAGTTCCATTCACTGAACGACGCCTACACCGAGAGGAGGACGCGGCTCGACAAGCTCCTCAAGGAGTCCAGGACCCTGGAGGAGACGGTCATCAAGCTCCGGCGCGACTACGAGATGAAGAGGGCCGAGAGCGCGGCCGTGGAGTCGGTCCAGAAGGGATACAGCCAGGCCGTCGAGTCCATACTCGAGGCTCGGGACAAGGGGACCCTCAAGGGCGTCCACGGGACCATAGCGGAGCTCGGCAACGTCAAGAAGGAGTACGAGGACGCACTAGGCGTGGCCGCGGGGCCCAGGATGCAGGCCATTGTCGTCGACGATGACGAGACCGCCGCCAAGGCCATCACGCTGCTGCGCCAGAAGAACCTGGGCCGCGGCATCTTCCTCCCGCTGAACAAGATGGTCATGGGCCGGCCGTGCGGCAAGGCCATCATGGCCGTCCGCGACCCCAACTCCGTAGGGCTCGCCATGGACCTGGTGGACTTCAAGGACGAATACAAGTCGGCCTTCTGGTACGTGTTCGGGGACACCGTCGTCATCAAGGACCTCACAACGGCTAGGAAGCTCATGGGCGGCGTCCGCCTGGTCACCCTCGAGGGCGACCTCTGCGAGAAGACCGGCGCCATGATCGGAGGCACCATGGCCCCCGAGACCATGAAGTTCGGCCAGGTCAAGGCCTCGGACATCGACAAGATCGCCAAGGAGCTCACCAAGGCCACCGAGAGGAGCGACAAGGTCGCGGCCGAGATAAAGACCCTGAGGGCCGAGATGGACAGGCTCGAGGGGGACCTCAAGGGCGCGTCACCGGACACCTCGGACGCGTCGAGGAAGATCGGCGACCTGGACTTCCGCAGGAAGGACTTCGTCGCCCGGAGGGACGCCCTCAAGAAGGACCTGGCCAACATGGCCAAGGACAAGGACGTCACCGACCAGGTCATTGGCAAGCTCAACCGCAGGCTCTCGGAGCTCGAGGGCATCATCGAATCGCTTACCAAGGAGCGCGAGGACAAGAACAAGGCGCTCCTGAAGGCCACCCCGCAGGAACTGCAGAAGAAGATCAAGGACCTGAGGGACGCCATCACCGAGCTGGCCAACGACCTCAGGGACATGACAACGGCCCACGACACGAACGAGGCCAAGATAGAGCTCGTCGACCAGAGGGTCAAGGGGCTGGAGGCCGATGTCCAGGCCGCGGCCAAGGAGCTCGAGGACAACGAGGACGCCGTCGGCAAGTTCAAGGAGGCCGCGGTCAAGAACGAGAACGAGCTCAAGACCTTGCAGCAGGTCACCACGAAGGCCGACTCCGAGTTCAAGGACGTCATGGATGACCGGGACAAGGCCTACAAGGTCAAGACGGACCTGGAGGCCCAGGTCGAGAAGGTCCAGACCGAGCTCGAGACCAAGGACGACTTCATAGTCCAGCAGAAGGACAAGGTCCGGGCCCTGGAAGAGCAGCTGCAGGAGCAGATGAACGAGGTCCAGGCCCTGAACATCAAGATAACCGGCGAGCTCCCGCCCCTGGCGGACCTCGAGGCCACGGTCAAGCAGGCCGAGGCCGAGATGAAGTCTTTGGAGCCCGTGAACATGAAGGCCCTCGAGGACTACGAGTCCGAGGACAAGAGGCGGAACGAGATGGAGGAGGAGATAACCCGCCTCAAGGACCAGCGGGGCCAGCTCATGAAGGTCGTCGACGAGCTGAACGGCAAGAAGAAGACCGGCCTCATGAAGGTCTTCACGGCCATCAACAAGAACTTCAAGAAGGTCTTCTCGCAGCTGTCCCTGGGCGGTGAGGCCGAGCTGTTCCTCGAGAACCCGGACAACCCGTTCGAGGGCGGCCTGATAATCAAGGCCAGGCCGAGGGGCAAGAAGGTCCTGAGGCTCGAGGCCCTGTCAGGCGGAGAGAAGTCCATGACGGCCCTGGCCCTGATATTCGCCATCCAGGAGTACCAGCCATCGCCGTTCTACATGCTCGACGAGGTCGACATGTTCCTGGACGCCGTCAACGCCGAGGCCGTCGCCCACATGATCAAGGAGAACACGAAGAACGTGCAGTTCCTGCAGATCACCCTCAGGAAGGCCACGCTGGACCACTCGGACCACTTCTACGGCGTGACCATCAGCAAGGAAGGGATCTCGCAGGTCATAGCGGACCTCAACGTCCAGGACATTGGCAAGGACGGCACCATCAAGATGGGTGCCACCGCCAAGGTCCTCCCGCAGAGCGAGACCGTCGACGACGAGCCGGAAAAGGCGGCCCCACCGATGCCCACCAAGACCATACGCGAGCCGGATGGCACCGAGGCCGAGGAAGAAGAGGACGAAGAAGAGGAGGACGCCTGATCCCGGAGGCAGGACCATGCCAGACAACGATTCGCCCTACAACGGCAATTTCAAGCCCCCGGAGTCCTACGACACCTACGAGATGCGCCAGCAGATCATGAGCCACCTGCTGTTCTACAAGGCCATCATCGACGAGGAGGGCTCGGGCGAGAGGATCACGAAGTACATGGACCTCGTGGACCAGATGGAGGACGGGCTCCACATACCCATCAAGGACCCGTTCCACAGGGCCATAGCCATAACCTTCGAGCTCGTCATGCAGAACCACATCAACCCCTGGAACGTGGACCTCATGAAGTTCTCGAGCCTCTACCTTGACCGGATCAAGGACGAGGAGGACGTGGACTTCATCACCGCCGGGAAGCTCATGGTCATGGCCTGGGAGATACTGCGGCGCCAGACCGAGGAGGTCATGGCCCGGTCACAGCCCCCGCCGCCCCCGCCGGCGGACGCCTGGGACGGCGTGGACATAGCTGGGGACTGGTACGTGGAGGACGAGTCTTTCGACTTCACGAAGACAGTCGTGGACGCCAACGAGGTCCCGCTGGAGGAGAAGATCTGGCGCCCGGCCAACAGGAAGGTCACGCTCTTCGAGCTCGTGGAGGCCTTCGACGAGGCCCGCAAGGAGGTCGAGGTCTACCACATCCTGAGGGACGAGCATGAGAAGGAGCGGGCCCGGCTCGAGGCCGAGAACAAGGGGGCCGTCAGCGGCATGGTCCACAAGGAGAGCCTCGAGCAGGACATATCCATGACCTGGAAGAGGCTTGAGAACCTCGAGGGGGCCATACCGCTCTCGAACATATGCCAGCCCGGGAACCGCGAGGACAAGCTCTCGACGCTTGTCTCGATACTGTTCCTGGCCAAGGACAACCGGATAAAGATCTGGCAGGTCAACTTCCCGTTCGGCGAGATCTACATCAAGCACATGACCAACGGGAACGGCGGCAACGGCGGGACGGCCAAGGAGGAGCACAAGAAGGAGGAGATACAGCTCATCAGCAAGCCCAGGCCCCGCGGCAGGAAGGCCGCGAAGCCCGAGCCCCCGAAGCACAAGGTCGAGGAGCCAGCCGACGACGAATGCGCCGACGAGAAAGAGTTCCCCGACGACCTCAAGGAGCCCGGCACCGAGTGCTCCGAGGCCCCGGAGGCCGAGGAGAGGCCCAAGGGAAGGAAGAGGGGCCCCCGCAAGGGCGGGAAGAAATGATATCCTGACAATACTGAAAAGCAATACTGGTGATGACCGTGGTCGAAGAGGACGAGGGTGGGAAGGAAGAGAAGCCGGAAAAGAAGCCGAGGATCGTGCCGAAGGCGGACCCCAAGGACCCCGAGAAGGCCGTCGAGGCCGCCCTTTTCTCAGCCGGCAGGCCAATGGCCATCGACGAGATCTGCAACACCACGGGGCTCTTGCAGGGCCCCGTCCGGCGCGCGGTCAAGCGGCTCATAAAGAAGTACAGGTCCGAGAAGACCACCCTGGAGGTCTCCAAGGTCGGCTCCAGGTTCGCCATGCAGCTCAAGACGGGCTATTCCGAGGACGCCATCAAGGTTGCCCCGTGCGAGATACCGAAGCGGTTCCTGAAGACCCTGGCCCTCATAGCCTACCACCAGCCCATCAAGCAGAGCGAGCTCAAGGGAATGATAGGCGAGAAGGTCTACGAGCACGTGCAAGAGTTGCAAAAGTACGGCATGGTCCACGCCAAGAAGTTCGGGCCCACCAAGGTCCTCATAACCTCGAACCGCTTTCCGGAATATTTCGGCATAGAGACCGCCTCCCGCGAGGGAATAAAGAAGTGGATAGCCGACAGGTTCGGCATCAAGGTGGTCAAGTCGAAGATCCCCATGAAGCAGTTCGAGAACATCGAGGAGGACATGAAGAAGGAAGCGGACGCGGCCGCCACGGGCAGCCTCCCCTCCGATGCCGAGAAGGACGATGGGGCAAGCCCGGGCGATGAGGTCGAGGAAGAATAGGCCCTACAGGCACCATAAATTTATAATACCCGTGGCCGATGGGAATTCTCTTCCATAAGGCACGATTCCCATGAATAGACCACATCTGTCATTGGTATTGGCAACGATGGTCATCCTACTCCTTGTGCCCGGGGGGGGGGCCCTGGCAGAGGGGGATGGGGGGCCATTCAGCGAACTTCATTGCTACCTAGGGGTGGTGGCCTTCGTCCTTCTGGTCCTGGCCCTAGGGACCGGTTTCCTCTTCTCGGGCCGCTTCGGGCGCATCAAAAGCAAAAGGACCCGCCCGGCCCACATGGCTGGGGCCCTCGCTATCTCGATTTTCATAACATTGGAGTTCCTCTACGGCGTGTTCGTAAAAGGGGGCGGTGTGTTCCTCGATTCCCTCCACGGGGTCCTGGGACTGCTGCTGGTAATCTTCGCCTGGGCATCGACCGGCCTGAGCCCGTGCTTCACTTCGAAGACCATTAAGAAGCGGCTGCCATCATGGGCCCATTTCATTGCGGGCCTGGTTTTGGTCGTCCTCACAGCGGTCCAGGTCATCTACGCGTATACGACCCTCGATTGATATGACCCAGGCTTGACGACGCAAAACATTATTGCCTTGATGCCCCTTCTCCTTTTTCGGTGATATTATGGGCGACACAGAGGACTTCAAGGCAGAGAACTTCACGATGTACACCGAGGCAAAGAATGTCGCGAAGGTCCAGTTCATGGACGATAACCAGGAGATACCGTACACAGCCAAGTGCTTCCTTAACGCTAAGAAGACCATCGGCTACGCCGAAGTCGACATCAAGGACAAGCACGAGACCATCTTCCTCTCGAAGACCTCCAAGGGCATCGTCATGACGATGACGGCCGACAAGGAGGGGCCGATTCCGATGAACGCCGAGGGCATCCACGTGATTTACGGCGTGCCCATCGACACGCCCCAGGAGGCCATGTTCGGGATGCACATGAAGGCCCTGGGGGGGGAGGCGCCCCTCGAGGACGAGGCCTGGCTGAAGGAGAACGTTCCACAGCTCCCGCAGAAGTCCCTGGATGTGGCCATGATGCTCATGAACCAGATATTCTCGGCCATGGGCGGCGCGGAGGGGCTCATGGAGGCCCTCGGGGACGCCATGGCGGGCGCCATGGAGGGCGTTGGCAAGGGCATGGCCGAGGCCATGAAAGGCATTGGCGATGCCATGGTGCCGGAGCCCGAGGCCCCAACGGAGGGCGAGCCGAAGGTTGCCCCGAAGCCGCCGGCCAGGAGGGCCGCTCCGAAGAAGGCAGCGCCTAAAAAGGCGGCGAAGCCAGCTAAGAAGAAGGCCCCGAGCAAGGCCAAGGCCAAATCTAAGAAGGGTTCTAAGAAGAAGTAGATGCGCCCCTTTCCTCATATCATTTTTTTCTTGATCTAATCCTGTCTTAATCAGTTGGTCGATTCTGTGCTAGAATTGATGTGGAAACACAGATATATGTGATAACACATAATATTGATAAGAGGGAAAGCATGCCGAACATCACATTGAGCATTCCGATGGACCTTCATCGGCTCATGCGGAAATACCCTGAGATCCGCTGGAGCGAGGTTGTGAGACAGTCTATAATGAAGAAACTCCGGGACCTAGAGATGATGGATAGGTTGCTCGAGAAGTCCAAGTTGAGCGTGGAAGATGTGGACGAGATAGACCATCTTATCAAAGGCGCCTTGGAAAAGAAGATCCTTAAAAGGGTGAAGAAATTAGAAAAGACCTGAGGCATTATGTCCCGTCTCCGTATAGTACTGAACACCAATCCGCTCATTGCTGCATTGATGAAGGATTCCACATCGAGGAATATCATCAAATTGGCCCCGTTCGAGTTCCTTTTCCCTAAGGATGCTTTATCCGAAATCGAGAAGTATCTTCCATATATCTCTAAAAAGAACGGCCTTAATGTCGACGTGAACCGTATTGTGCTCGATACCATCTTGACCGATGTCCGACTGATCGATCTCAAGGACTATGAGGACAAGCTCGATATTGCCAGATCGGCCTTGGCCAAAATAGATACAAAGGATGCTGTTTTCGTGGCATTATGCCTTTCGAAGGACTGCCTTGGGATCTGGTCAAACGACAAACATCTCAAGAAGCAGACCTTAGTGAAGGTCTTTACATCAGAGGACATGTGCCTATTTATCGAATCCGACAATAAAAAATGATGATGAAAAATTTATCTTTTATTCCATGTCACTTCCATCCAACCAGGTCCCAGACGAGCCTGGCCCCCGTACCTTCGAGCGGCCTCTTCCAGCCCTCGTCCGGCTCGGCGAAGTACCTGATCATCTTGGCCCCGTAGTAGATGAAGTATATCATGCCGACGGCGAGCCACAGTATGAGTATGAACGCCATGGCGCTCTGGGTGGCGGTGTTGTTCGGCAGGAAGCCCTCGGCCATGCCTAGGTAGTCGAACGAGAAGTGCAGCATGATGGCCCCGTGGAGGCCGTTCTTGACGTAGATGTACCCGAACCCCAGGCCCGATACCGCCGTCGGAAGGACCTTGTACATATCCCAGCCGGGCGCATGGGCGAACCCGAACATGAGGGCCGAGAACACAATGAGGCCGGCTGTCACTGGCGTGAACTCCCCGTGGCCTCCCACCAGGACCCGCAAGACCCTCCGGAAGGCCTTGTTCGTGTCCAGTGTCTTCTCCGTGAACTTGTTGTCGGCGATGGACTTGACGAGGAGGAAGAGCAGGAAAGGGGCCCCGATGAGCAGGACCCGGGCAGCGATCTCCTCCCAGACCGAGGCGTTCAGGAAGCCGTAGAGGTTCTCCCAGAGCTTGTTCTCCTCGAAGGCCGGCGTGTTCGTCGATGTGTTCGTGAGCTCTATGAGGAAGTAATACAGGTAATCGAAGAACATGATGGCCAGGAACATCTGGGCCAGGACAACGAAGGTCGTCTTGTTCGACCTGGCAGGGGCCCTGACCTTGGGAAGGGAACCAAGGACGGTCTTTTTCAACTGCGCCCTCTCTGGCCAAACGAGCCAGAAGAGGGCCGCGCCGAACATGACCACTATGAAGATCCAGTAGGCCGCCGCCGCGTATCCCTGGAGCTCGACCAGACCGATCGGCATGGGCACGATTATGAACGGTATGGCGCTCAGCTCCGGCCAGTGGACCAGGACCGTCGGGATGGCGTAGAAGTACACGAGGATGCACAGGACCAGCATGAGCGTGTAGGCCATGATGGCCAGGAGGCTGCCGCCGGACGCTATTGCCTTGAAGACCGTGTAGAGGGTCATCTCCCGGTACTGTGGTTCCGGCGAGCCCTCTTCCACGACCTCGACGGGCTCGAAGAACTCGGCCCTGGTCTGGATCGGGGTCCCGCACTTCGGACAGGTGAAGTCCGTGCCCGGGTCATCCAGTATCTCCCCGCAATGGCCACACTTGGTGTACATCCGCGTTGTAAAGCGGAATAGGGGTATTTATTTTCTGTTGAGGGGAGACTATACGAGTCTTACGACGACCACCAATATGAATATATATCTTGATAGCAGTAAATTATCGTTGAGGCCGTTTATTTGAAAAACAGAACTAAAATAATAATTATCATCTTAATTGTATTAATGATATTTCTAGTGCCGCTCTTCACTCCAATAGGGAGGGTGGGTTGCGGGGCTTGCTGCCCAGCGGGAACAAATTTATTTTTAAGCATATCATCCAGAACGATATTCTATAGTCAGATTGGTCTTGACAAGGACATCATTACGAACATGACCAATACTACAACAAACACTACAATCCACCTAGATTACGGATTGCCACAAAAAGGCATATCGAGATCCGTCGAATTCGAGATTTTCTTTGATAGTTTCATGTTCCCGGGCCTCACATTTGAATATTTCAAATTGGATAAGAAATCTGATGTCACCTTTAGGATGGAGCTTAATATCTCCTCGAACAATGTTGCCATTCGAGGACTTAGAGTTTGGGGCGAGAACAATACAATCTCATTTATAGTACACTATCTCGGTGATATGCCCCAGGTCGAAAAAACGATGGGCCCATCCAATGCCACCATCACAGACAATGGCGATGGGCGATTCTCAATGACCGCTCCATGGAACCTCGAGGGGTCGGGCCATATATTCGAATCGAAGTTATGCTGGGATGGTTCATGTCCCTGGTGGTTACCCGATAAAAACCATTGCCCGCCCTAGTCCTCGGGCATCATCTTCCGCTTCTCGTACCACAACATGAGCTCCCAGTCGTCCTCGCCTTCCTCGAACTTCTTCTCGGTGACCTTGAGGCCCCAGCGACGGCCGAACTCCTGCAGGATCTTCATGGCCTCCTCGTTACCGACGAAGTCCGTGTAGGCCAGGACACCGGACCTGCGCGTGGCCTTGAAGGCCCCGACCATCTCGGTCCCCTTGAAGACCAGATAGCAGGTACCGAGGTTGTACCTCTCCTTGATCTCTTGCTGCAAATATTGGGCCACCGGGTCCGTCGTTGTCAGAACCCTATTTCCGACGGCCTCTGACTTGGAGAGCCGCTCCATGTCCTCGCGCACGACCCAGTAGAGCGTGTCGTCACCCTCGACGAGGTATCCCTTCACGAGCCAGCCCTCGTCCTCCCAGGCCTTGAGCTGGTCCCTGATCTCGCTCATCTTGAACTCGTGCTTCGTGTAGGCCGCGATCTTCTCGGCGCTTATGATGCCGAAGTTCTCGATGATGCGCTTCATTATGGTCTTCCTGGCCTCGGCCGTGGCCACCGGCGGCTCCTCGGTGGGCACGAACATGTTCCTCTGGTCCTTGATGACGTGAAGCGCCGTGTAGAGGTCCTTCATGACCGAGTTGAAGGTGTCCTGGTCGAGGCCGAGGCGCTTCTGCAGCTCCTGCCTCGTCATGGCCCCGGAGCCCTTGATGAGGGCCAGGGCCACCGTCATCCTCGGGTCCAGGTCCCTGTTCTTTGCGCTCTTGTAGAGCAGCAGGTCCTGGAATGTGCAATATGTCAGGTACTCCGGTATCGCGAGGCAGGTCACGAGCCGCTCCCTGTATTTCCTGAGCGGGTGGAATAACCTCACGCGGGCCTCGACCTCGAACTCCGAGTGCAGCCCGCCCATGCCGCGGATGGCCTCGAAGGTGTCCTTGAACTTGTTGTCCTCGGTGAGGTGCTGCCTCCAGAACAGGTAGGCTATGACATTGGACTTCGGGAAGGTCTCTGTCCTGACCTGGCCCTTGACGAGCATCCCCTGGATGGTGACGTAGCCCTTGTCCAGGAACTGCTTCTGCATGGCCTCGGGCATCTCGGCCGGGGCCTTGCCAAGGGCCCGCTTGAACCTTATGACCTCGGTCCCGAAGAGCTTGTGGTATTCCAGGTGCCGCTCCAGCTCCTCGAGGAGCTCCGGCAGCATCGCCTCGTCATCGAGGGCCACCTCGCGGATCTCGACGCAGCCGCTCAGGTTCCACATCTCGACGACGCCGGACAGCTTG
>Ga0315282_10008822_pt1 | contig 16217 bp, 7 predicted proteins | sample YL17G07_20_MG_FD_203693 | JGI IMG/M metagenome (GOLD analysis project Ga0315282, IMG submission 203693) | Sediment microbial communities from Yellowstone Lake, YNP, Wyoming, USA - YL17G07_20 | ecosystem: Environmental > Aquatic > Freshwater > Lake > Sediment | place: USA: Wyoming | collected...
TCGGGCGGACTCGACACGACGGCCATGATCCCATACCTGCGGGAGACGTACGACCTCGACGTCATCGCGATGCTGGTCGACGTCGGCCGTGTGAAGAACATCGACAAGTTGATGCAGCGCGCCCGCGTCGCGGGCGCCGTCGAAGCGGTGGTCGTCGACGCCAAGCAGGAGTTCGCCGAGAAGTTCGTCCTGCCGGCGCTCATGGCCAACGCGCTCTACGAAGACAAGTATCCGCTGGTGTCGTCACTGTCGCGGCCTCTCATCGCGAGGAAGCTGGTCGAGACGGCCCACAAATACGGGGCCGGAGCCGTGGCCCACGGCTGCACGGGCAAGGGCAACGACCAGGTCCGGGTCGAGATCGGCGTGAAGAGCCAGGATCCCCACCTGCGCTGTCTCGCGCCCGCCCGCGACTGGGGTATGAGCCGCGAGGAGCTCCTCGACTTCTGCGCCGCCCACAGGGCGCCGGTGCCGCTGACCAAGAAGAGTCCCTACTCGATCGACGAGAACCTCTGGGGCCGGACCAACGAGTGCGGCATCCTCGAGGACCCGTGGGAGTCTCCGCCCGAGGACGCCTTCGAGGTCACGGTCAACGTGAAGGACGCGCCCGACGAAGCGCAGCGCGTCGAGGTCGAGTTCGAGCGCGGCGTGCCGATCGCCCTCGACGGGACGAAGCTGGGCCTGGTCGAGCTCATCGAGACGATCGACGCCATCGGCGGCAAGCACGGGTTCGGTCGCGTCGACATGATCGAGAACCGTCTCGTGGGCATCAAGAGCCGCGAGATCTACGAGGTGCCCGGCGCTCTGGCGCTGATCACCGCTCACAAGGAGCTCGAGGACCTCGTCCTCACGCGCGACCTGATCCACTTCAAGCGCACCATCGAGGCCAAGCTGGCCGACATGATCTACGAGGGCCAGTGGTTCGACCCGCTGACCGAGGCGTGCAAGGCGTTCCTCTTCTCCAGTCAGGAGCGGGTGACGGGCACCATCCGCCTGTGCTTCTACAAGGGCGGCTGCACGCCCGAGGGTCGCAAGTCGCCCTGGACCCTCTACAACTACAAGCTCGCGACTTACTCCAAGGAAGACGAGTTCTCGCACGACGCGGCGGCCGGGTTCACCGAGCTGTGGGGCCTGCCGATCGAGATGTGGGCGCGGGTCGGCAAGGAGATGGGAGGCAAGAAGGCGTGAGCCTCGCGCGTTCAGGCCGGTTCAGCGACGAGCGCTCGCCGGACTTTGTCCGGCTCAACTCGTCGCTGGCCCTCGACTGGCGTTTGTGGCCGGAAGACATCGAGGGGTCGGTGGCGCACGCCCGCGCGCTGTCGCGCGCGGGCGTCCTCACCGACCCCGAACTCAAGAGCATCGAGGACGGCCTGGCCCAGGTCGGACGCGAGATCGAGTCGGGCGCCTTCGTCCCCGACGACGCCGACGAAGACGTGCACATGGCCATCGAGCGGCGGCTCACCGAGATCGCCGGCGAGGCCGGTGGCAAGCTGCACACCGGCCGCAGCCGCAACGACCAGGTGGTGACCGACGTGCGCCTGCACCTGCGTCGTGTGATCGAAGGCCAGCGCGGGGCGCTGTGCGCGCTGCAGGCGCGGCTCGTCGAGTGGGCCGAGGGGTTCGTCGAGACGGTGATGCCGGCCTACACGCACCTGCAGCGCGCCCAGGTCACCTCGCTGGCCCACCACCTGCTGGCCTGGTTCTGGATGCTCGAACGCGACCGCGAGCGGCTGTCGCGGGCCCTCGAGGCGTGCCTCGTGCTGCCGCTCGGCGCGGGCGCCGCGGTGGGCGTCAACTACGACCTGGACCGCGCCGGCGTGGCCGCCGACCTGGGCTTCGAGGAGGTCGGCGAGAACTCGCTGGACCAGGTCGCCGACCGCGACTTCGTCGCCGACTATCTGGGCGCGGCGGCCACGCTGGCCGTGCACCTGAGTCGGATCGGCGCCGAGATCGTGCTCTGGGCGTCGAGCGAGTTCGGCTTCGTGCGGCTTCCCGATGCGTACAGCGGCGGCTCGAGCATCATGCCGCAGAAGAAGAACCCCGACGCCGCCGAGCTCATGCGAGCGTCAGGCCCGCGCGTGGCCGCCGACCTGCAGGGTCTGCTGGCCACGCTGCACGGCTTGCCGCTCACGTACAACAGCGACCTGCGCGAGGACAAGCGCTACCTCTTCGACGCCGTCGACTGTTTGGACGATCTGCTGCCGGTCGTCGACGGGCTGCTGGCCGAACTTCAGTTCGACGAGAGCCGCATGGCCGACGCTTGCGAGGCGTTGCTCATGGCGACCGACGTGGCCGACTACCTCGTGGCCCGCGGCGTCGCTTTTCGCGAGGCCCATCACGTCACCGGTCTGCTGGTGCGGCGCTGCCTGGAACTCGGCATCCCGCCCGACGATCTGCCGCCCGACGAGCTGAGCCGGCTCTCGCCGGCGTTCGACGACGACTATGCGGCGCTCTTCGACGCCCGCGCCTCGCTGGCGGCCAAGGTCTCGGCCGGCGGCTCGGCGCCAGCGCGCGTGCGCGAGCAGTTGGCGGCGGCGCGGGCGCGGCTACGATAGCCGCGTGACGCCGGCCCCGCTTCCAGTCGCCTTCTACGATCGGGCCGTCCTCGACGTGGCACGCGACCTCATCGGCTGCACCTTCCTGTTCCGCGGGGTCGGCGGGCGGATCGTCGAGACCGAAGCCTATGGGCCCGACGACCCCGCCTGCCACGCCCATCGCGGTCACACGGCCCGCAACGCCGTGATGTTCGGGCCGCCGGGCCGTCTCTACGTGTACTTCACCTACGGCATGCACTTCTGCGCCAACCTCGTCTGCGAGGGCGAGGGCGTGGCGGCGGCGGTGCTCGTGCGTGCTCTCGAGCCGCAATGCGGCATCGAGGAGATGGTGACCCGCCGCGGGGTCGCCGATCGCCACCTGCTGTGCGGCGGCCCGGCGCGGCTGTGCCAGGCACTCGGCATCGGTCGCGACGAGAACGGCATCGGTGCCTGCGCGCCGCCCCTCGTGGTGCTTCCCCAGGCCGCTGGCGACGCCGGCGGCACAGCCGACCGGCGGCACGGTGCGCCCGACATCGTCACCACGAAGCGCATCGGGATCTCGCCGGCCGATGGGCGGATGTGGCGCTTCGTCGACGCCGGCAGTACTTTCCTTTCGCGGCCGCTGCCGCGCCGGCGGGTTTCGGGACGTGGTCGGGCAGGGAAACGATAGCGGCGCGATACAATCACCGTCGCGCGACGTGACGGTGCGCGTACGTGACAGGTTCCCCTCGGGCGCCGCGGCGCCCGATAACGCGAAAGGACCGCCGTGAAGCTCCGCAAGATCTACGAGACCGCAGTGCGTATGGGCATCGACAACGACCCGCGCGGGCGCGAGAAAGTCGAGCGTTCGCTCGAACTGGCGCGGCGCCGCTACGAGCAGCTCCCCGACTACCTCAAGGAGGTCTTCGACAAGGAGGAGCTTACCAACCCGTACGTCGATACGCGCGTCTACGTCGGCGACCCCGCCACCGAGGTCAAGACCATCATCGCCGGCGTCGACATGAACGTCGGCGAGGTGCTGCTCGCCGACCGCCTGCGCGAGAGGGGCACGCCGATCGACGCGATCTACACCCACCACCCCGAGGGCATGGCGCTGACCAAGCTCGACAAGGTCATGGAGATGCAGGCCGACATCTGGGAGGCCTGGGGTGTGCCGATCAACATCGGCGAGGCGATGATGGACGAGCGCCGCACCGAGGTGAAGCGCCGCCTCATGCCGGGCAACGCCGACCAGGCGATCGACGCCGCGCGCCTCCTCGGCATCCCCTTCTTCAGCGCCCACACGCCGACCGACAACCTGGTCGTCGCCTACCTCACCAGGTTCTTCAACGAACGCCAGCCGATGCTCATCGAAGACGTGCACAAGGCGCTCTTCGAGGTGCCCGAGTACAAGGAGGCCGCGCGCCGTGGCGCCGGTCCGTATGTCGGCGACAGCGCCTCGAGCAAGCGCGCCGGCAAGGTCTGGGTCGACATGACGGGCGGCACCGAGGGACCGGTCGCGATCATGGAGAAGCTGGCCGACAGCGGTGTGGGCACGATCGTCGTGATGCACATGGGCAAGGAGCTGCGCGACGAGGCCGAGAAGCACCACGTCCACGTCGTCATCGCCGGCCACATCTCGAGCGACTCGGTGGGCATCAACCTCCTCATGGACGAGCTCGAGCGCAAGGGCTTGACGATCGTCCCGACCTCGGGCTACATCCGCGTGTGCCGCGACAAGAAGTGGGAGGTCGTCGAGGGCTGAAGCCATCGCATGCGGGACGGAGCGCGACGGCATGAGCGAACGTCCTCGCGTGGAGCTTCTGGCGCCGGCCGGGGGGCCGCCCGCGTTGCGGGCGGCCCTCACCGCCGGCGCCGACGCCGTCTATCTGGGCCTCGACCGCTGGAGCGCTCGCGCTTTCGCCGCCAATTTCGCCGCTCGCGACCTGCCGGCGGCAATCGACCAGGCGCATCGATACGGTGCCCGGGCGTGCTTGGCGCTCAACGTGTCGCTCAAGGACGACGAGATCGAGCCGGCGCTCGCGGCGCTCGCCGAGCCGTACCGCGTCGGCCTCGACGCAGCGATCGTCGCCGATCTGGGCTTCGCGGCCCTGGTGCGCGAGCTCTACCCCGACCTCGAGCTGCACGCCAGCACGCAGCTCAACACGCACTCCTCGGCGCAACTCGCGCTCCTGTCGAAAGTCGGCGTGGCGCGGGCGATCCTGGCCCGCGAACTGAGCCTCGACGAGATCCGCCGTCTCGAGACCCACGGCGTCGAGCTGGAGGCCTTCGTGCACGGGGCGCTGTGCTACGGGTACTCCGGTCTGTGCCTGCTCTCCAGCATGGCGGGCGGCCGCAGCGGCAACCGCGGCCGCTGCAGTCAGGCCTGCCGTCTGCACTACCAGCTCGCGTCGGCCGGCGACCGATCGCCGCGGCCGTCACGCCTCCTGTCGACGGCCGACCTGGCGGCGATCAGTGCCCTGCCGGCGCTGATCGCCGCCGGCGTTCGGGCTTTCAAGATCGAGGGCCGCATGAAGGACGCCCACTACGTGGCGGTCACGACCAGCGTCTACCGCGAGGCGCTGACGGTGGCCCTGGCCGATCCTGAGGGGTACGAAGTCCGTCCCGAGTGGCTGGCCCGTCTCGAGCAGAGCTTCTCGCGCGGCTTCACCACAGCTCACCTCGACGGGAGGCACAGCGAGGTGCGCAGTGGCGGCCGTGGCGGGCACCGCGGTGTGCTGGTAGGCCGGGTCCAAGCCGTCGACGAGGGGTCGGGTGAGGTCACCGTGCGACTCAGCACACCGCTCGCCGACGATGACGTCGTCCACGTCTACACGCCGTGGGGCGGCAGCGAACCGGTGCGCGTCGCCGGCGCGCTGGTGCGCCGGTCGCGCGACGGCGGCTCCATCGTGCTGCGCCTGCGCGAGCGAGTAGCGGTCAAGGATCGCGTCTTCCGACTGCGGTTGGCGGTCGCCGAGGTCGAGGCGGCGGCGCTGACGGCCGGCCGCCAGCCGGCCCGTCCGCTGCCGCTCCGCGCGCGTCTGCGCGGTGGCACAGGACGAGCGCTCACACTCACGCTCGCCGGCGACGGGGAGGAGGTCACGGCGGTGAGCGCGTCGCCTTTGCAGCCGGCGCAACGGGCTGCGCTGACCGAGGACAAGGCGCGCGCCGCGCTGGCGGCTCTGGGCGGCACTCCCTACGAGCTGGCCGGCCTCGAGTATGCCGTCGAGGACGGTGTCTTCGTCCCGGTCGCCGAGCTGAAGGAGCTGCGGCGGCGGGCGGTGGCGGGGCTCGACGAGCGGCGGCTGGCACGGGCACGGCGGGCCGCGCCCGCGCCCGCCGCCGCTCGTCGAGCAGCCCCGCCCGCCCGCCGCTCACGCGCGCCCGAGGAGCCGTACGTCGTGCTGCGCATCGCCGCTGACGAGGCGCCAGCGACGCTCGTCGGGGTGTGCGCCGCCTGTCTCGACCTCACCGGCGACGAAGACGCGGACCGTCTCGCCGCCGCCGTCGACCGCCTCAGGCGCAGCGGTCTCGACGTCCGCTGCCGTCCACCGGAGATCCTCTTCGATGACGACCGTGCCTGGTGGTCTCAGGTCGCTGCTCTGGGCTGGGACGCGGTGTACGCACGTCACGCGCTCACCCTCGAGACCCGCGCGCCGGTCATCGTCGAGTACCCGCTGCAGGGGCTGAACGCAGAGACACCCGGCGTGCTCGGCGCTGCCGGCGTCGTCTGCAGTCCCGAGGCGACCCTGGACGAGATAGGGGCGGCGGCGGCGCGGCTGGCCGCCGCGCCGCCGTCGCCCTTCCTCGAGATCCTCGCCTTCGGCCGCCAGCAAGTGCTCGTCACGCGTGATCGGCTTGGTGAGGTCGAGGGCGTCCTCCCCACGGTGGGCAGCGACACGGCGGCAGCCTCGCCCGGCGGCCCGGCGCTGGCCGCGCCGGCCGCCGTCGCCCTCGAGCTCACCGACGCCAAGGACTATCGCTTCGCGGTCACCGTCACGGCCTCCGCGACGCGCATCGGCAACGCCCGCGTGACGAATCTCGCCCGCCGGCGCGACGACCTGCTCGCCGCCGGCGTCGGGGGCTTCATCGTGGTGCAGCGCGACCTCGACGAGAGCGAGCGTGCGGAGTTCTGCGCTTGCGGTCTGGCGGGCCTGGCGGCCCTGTACGACCGCGAGCGTCACACCGGCGGTCACCTCCACCGCGGCGTCGCCTGACGGCGGCTACTCCATCGTCAACGTGACCAGGGCGCCGATGCGGACCTTCGCACCGGCGTGGGGGATCTGTCCGGCCACACGCGAGCCCTGACCGGTCGCGCCGGTGGTCGTCGTGCCGAGACCGTAGCCGGAGAGCGTCGAGCGGGCGGCGTCGGCGCTCATGCCCGAGACGTTGGGGACCGTGACGCCGACGTCGCCGCCGCCGATCTGGATCTGCACGGCGCCCTGAGCTGTCGATCCGCCCTGCGGGTTCTGACCGGTCACGAAACCCTGGTCGCCAGGGGAGCCGGTGAACGTCTCGTCGGCGCGGAACCCGCTGCCGACCAGCAGACGCTCCGCCTCTTCGCGGCAGAGCCCGACGACGCCGGGGACCACCTGCAAGGGCCCGCAGCCGACGTCCAGCGTGACCTTCGTCCCCTGCAGGACCATATCGCCGACGCGGGGTTCCTGACGCATCACGACGTTCGTATGTGAGGCTGGACCCGTCACGAAAGCGACCGTCCAGTCGAGCTTCGCGTGGTGCAGGATGCGCTCGGCCGTCGACAGCTGCAGTCCGGCCACCCTGGGCATCGCGACCTCCTTGGGACGGTGGAGGGCACACGTGTCTTGCGGACGGTGACCGTTGTAGTAGAAGGCCTTGATCCGCTCGGGGCACCAGCGGGTCGCCAGGTCACCGGTGGTCGCGCAGACGATCGCCTTCTGGACCGGCGGTGTCTGGTAGGCGGGGAACCCGTGCGCCGGCGTGCCGGCGAGGGCGCGGGTCATGAAGGCTCGCCAGATCTGCGCCGGGAAGGTGCCGCCGGCGACGTGGATGCCGTGCACGTAGAGCGGTCGCTGCTTGGCCACGTAGCCGACCCAGACCGTCGCGACGAGGTCGGGTGTGTAGCCGCAGAACCAGGCGTCGTCGTAGTCGCTCGTCGTCCCCGTCTTGCCGGCGCATGGCCGGCCGAGGTAGGCGGCGGTTCCCGTGCCGCGCTGGATCGCCGCCTGCAGGATGGTCGTCACGAGTCCGGCCTCCCACTTCAGCAGCACGCGCTGGCGCACCAGGTTGTTCCGGTAGAGGACGTTGCCCCTGGCGTCCTCGACCGTGCGGATGGAGATCGGCACCGATCCGTCCTGGTCGAACATCGAGCCCGACACCCGCTCGCCGCCGCTGGCCACCGTCGCGTAGGCGGCCGCCATCTCGAGTGGGCTCACGCCCTGGTTGAGACCACCGAGCGCTATCGCCGGGTTGGTGCCGACGGCGCTGTTGATGCCCATGTTGTGGGCAGCCGCCGAGATGTTCTCGGGTCCGACCATCATCGACACGTCGGCGAAGACGGTGTTGTCCGAGTACACGGTGGCGTCGAAGAGGGTGATGCGACCGGCGTAGGTCAGCGAGTACGTGGAGACGACCCAGGGATCGGCGTTCTCGCCCATGTCGATGACCTTGGGTTCCGAGTAGAAGACGGACTGCGGCGACATGTACTGCTGCAGGGCGGCGACCAGCGCGAAGATCTTGAAGGCCGAGCCCGGCTGGCGGTGACTTTGGACGGCGACGTTGAACTGCTGGCGTTTGAAGTCGCGGCCGCCGATCATGGCTTTGACCTCGCCGCTGCGCGGGTCGACGGCGACGATCGCCACCGTCGGATCGCCGCGCCGGTTCAGGATCGCGCGCGAGGCCCAGTTGGCATCGCGCTGCATGCGGCGATCGAGCGTCGTGTACACGCGCAACCCACCGCCGAACGCCTCTTCGGGGCCGAACTCGCGCACCAGCTCCTGGATGACGTACTCGACGAAGTAGGGGGCGACATGGCTCTTCGGAAGGCCGTGAGGCTGGGTGGGGAGGGGCGCGGCGGCGGCTACGGCGGCCTCGGGAGACGTCACGAAGCCGAGCTCGACCATACGGTCCAGCACCAGCTGGCGCCGCCGCCGCGCCGCCTGCGCGTCGACGAACGGGTTGTCCTCGCTCGGGTGCCGGATCATCCCCGCCAGCAGGGCGGCCTGGGGCAGAGTCAGGCGCCGCGCGTTGGTCCCGAAGAACGTGCGCGCCGCCATCTCGATGCCGTAGGCCCCCTGCCCGAAGTAGACCGTGTTCAGGTAGTTGGTGAGGATCTTGTCCTTGGGCCAGAGGCGTTCCAGCTGATAGGCGAGGACGGCCTCGCGCAGCTTGCGCGAGAAGGTCCGCTGGCCCTTCTCGTCGGGCGGGGTGTACGCGTTCTTGATGAACTGCTGGGTGATGGTCGAGCCGCCCTGGACGGTCTCGCCGGCCTGGACGTCGGCGAGCAGAGCCCGCCCGATGGCGACGTAGTCGACACCCTCGTGTTGGTAGAAGCGTTCGTCCTCGATGGCGACCGCCGCCTCTTTGGCGAGTGGAGAGATCTGGTCTGAGGCGACGATCACGCGGCTCTCGTTGGCTCGCAGCACGGCGAGCAGCCGGGGCTTCTTGCTGCCATCGTAGATGTAGGTGTTCTCGTAGATCGGCTGGTGTTCGGTGACGTCCAGACTCGGCAGTTCGTGGGCGACCGACGAGAGCGCCGCCGACAGTGCCGCGCCGGCGGCGCCGCAGACCAGCACGACGACGGCCAGCGCGATGGTCGTCGCGATCAGTCTGTGGTCCGCGCTGCGGACCCTCGCTTTGCGTCGTCGTCCTGCCAAGCCCGTGCCTCCCGCCAGAAGGATACCGGAACGTGTTCGCAGCCGGCGCCCCGCGACCTGCCCCAGTCGGCGGCCGTCGCTGTGGTATCATCCCCGCCTGGCGACCGGCCAGCTTGCGCGAGAAGAGGCAGCGTGACCGACCCGCGACTCATCGAGGACCTCACCATCGGCGCCGTCGAGGTGCTTCCCGAGGCGTCTCTCGAGGCCAAACTGGCGGTCGCCGAGCGCGAGGCCCGCCAGCTACGGGTCAAGCTCGGCGTCGATCCCACCGCGCCGGACATCCACCTGGGCCACACCGTCGTGCTCAACAAGCTCCGTCAGTTCCAGGACGCCGGGCACAAGGCGATCCTTATCATCGGCGACTACACGGCTCGCATCGGCGACCCGTCGGGTCGCTCCAAGACCCGTCCGCGTCTCGCGCCGGAGGTCATCAACGCCAACGCCCGCACCTACCAGGAGCAGGCCTTCCTCATCCTCGACGACGACCCCGCCAAGCTGGAGGTTCGCCACAACGGTGAGTGGCTTGGGGCCCTCACCATGGAGCAGGTGTTCGAGCTCATGAGCACCACGACGGTCGCCCGTATCCTCGAACGCGATGACTTCGACAAGCGCTTCTCCGCCCATCAGCCCATCTCGCTGCTCGAGATGTTCTATCCGCTGGCCCAGGGCTACGATTCCGTGGCCGTGTGCGCCGACATCGAGCTCGGCGGCACCGACCAGAAGTTCAACCTGTTCATGGGCCGTGATCTGCAGGAGTACTTCGGCCAGGAGCCGCAGGTCGTGTTCACCCTCGACATCCTGCCGGGCACCGACGGTGTCGAGCGCATGAGCAAGTCGACCGGCAACTACATCGCGGTCGGCGAGGACCCACGCGATATTTACGGCAAGGTCATGAGCGTCCCCGACGAGGTCATCATGACCTACTTCCGGCTGGTCACCGCGCATCACGCCGACGAGCTGCGCGAGATGGAGCGTGCGCTGGCCGACGGGTCGACCGGCCCGCGCGATCTCAAGGCGCGGCTGGCGCGCGAGATCATCGCGCGACTGAGAGGCGGCGAGGCGGCGGCGGAAGCCGAAGAGCACTTCGACCGCGTCTTCCGCCGCCGCCTCGCCGCCGACGACGTCCAAACGCTTGCGCTGCGGCTCGATGATGAAGAGGGCGGTATGGTCTACCTGCCCGCGGTGATGGAACGCTGGTTCGACATCACGCGTTCCGAGGGCCGCCGACGCGTCGAGCAGGGCGGGGTGACCGTCGACGGCGAAGCCGTCACGCAGCTTTCACTGTCGGCCGACGCCCTTGTCGGCAAGCGCGTGAAGGCCGGAAAGTCGGCGAAGTTCCAGGGTCTCGTCGCGCGGTCGTGACGACGCGCGGTCGCGCCTGTCGCCGGCCCTTCGTCAACAGGTTGACTGCAAGCTCGGGGTGGGTATACTTCCTTAGCCCCCGGGCGAGTCCTCTCGTGTCCTCCCGGGCATGATGACCAGGGGGCGCGTTCCGTTGACACGGACCGAGTAGCCTGCGTTATACTGAGAAGTCCCTCAAAGGGGCCTGTTCTGACGCAGTCACCTTCGACAACGTGGGGAGTCGCGCGCTAAGCCGCGACGCATACCGCAGCCTCGCCCTCAGGGCGAGAGGTGAACGGACCCCACGTCGTCGGGGTCCTCTTCGTGTCAGGACGCATGCCAGGTGCCCTCAGGGCGCGCGGTCTTTGAAAACTGAATAGCGTGAGGAAGCCGGTCGTCCGGTCGCCGTGAGGCTGCCGACCGACCGGTGAACGCCAGTGCGCCTTGCGCACCTTCGGGTGCGCCAGGCCCAAACAACCCCGTCGGGTGATTCGATCGTTGCTGATACGGCCGGCTCTTGCAGTCGGTCAACGGATCACCGGCGACCGGGGCGTCTTTGGCGCCTCGGCTTTGAGAGCTTCAAGCTCTTCATCATGCTTGTCCCGCGACCCTCGGGTCGCGAGCACCAAGTTGTCTCGGAGAGTTTGATCCTGGCTCAGGACGAACGCTGGCGGCGTGCTTAACACATGCAAGTCGAGCGAGAAAGCACCTTCGGGTGTGAGTACAGCGGCGAACGGGTGAGTAACACGTGGGCAACCTGCCCCGAAGACCGGGATAACGTTTCGAAAGGGACGCTAATACCGGATGTCGTGCCGCCCGCCAAGTAGGCGGCATCAAATGGTAGCTTCGGCCTCCGCTTCGGGATGGGCCCGCGCAGCATTAGCTTGTTGGTGAGGTAACGGCTCACCAAGGCCACGATGCTTAGCTGGTCTGAGAGGACGATCAGCCACACTGGGACTGAGACACGGCCCAGACTCCTACGGGAGGCAGCAGTGGGGAATCTTGCGCAATGGGCGAAAGCCTGACGCAGCAACGCCGCGTGAGCGAAGACGGCTTTCGAGTTGTAAAGCTCTGTCAGGAGGGACGAAGCCACTCGGGTTAATAGCCCAGAGGGTGACGGTACCTCCAGAGGAAGCCCCGGCTAACTACGTGCCAGCAGCCGCGGTAATACGTAGGGGGCGAGCGTTGTCCGGAATTATTGGGCGTAAAGAGCGTGTAGGCGGCTTGCCAAGTCCGGTGTGAAAACTGAGGGCTCAACCCTCAGCGTGCACTGGAAACTGGCTTGCTAGAGTCCGGAAGAGGGGACTGGAATTCCTGGTGTAGCGGTGAAATGCGCAGATATCAGGAAGAACACCCGTGGCGAAGGCGGGTCCCTGGGACGGTACTGACGCTGAGACGCGAAAGCGTGGGGAGCAAACAGGATTAGATACCCTGGTAGTCCACGCCGTAAACGATGGGCACTAGGTGTGGGAGGTGTCGACTCCTCCCGTGCCGTAGCTAACGCATTAAGTGCCCCGCCTGGGGAGTACGGCCGCAAGGCTAAAACTCAAAGGAATTGACGGGGGCCCGCACAAGCAGCGGAGCATGTGGTTCAATTCGACGCAACGCGAAGAACCTTACCTGGGTTTGACATGACCGTGTAACTCCTGGAAACAGGAGCCCTCTTCGGAGCGCGGCCACAGGTGGTGCATGGCTGTCGTCAGCTCGTGTCGTGAGATGTTGGGTTAAGTCCCGCAACGAGCGCAACCCCTGTCCCATGTTGCCAGCGGGTAATGCCGGGGACTCGTGGGATACTGCCGGTGACAAACCGGAGGAAGGTGGGGATGACGTCAAGTCATCATGCCCCTTATGTCCAGGGCTACACACGTGCTACAATGGCCGGTACAAAGGGCTGCGAGACCGCGAGGTGGAGCGAATCCCAAAAAGCCGGTCCCAGTTCGGATTGGAGGCTGAAACTCGCCTCCATGAAGTCGGAGTTGCTAGTAATCGCGGATCAGCAACGCCGCGGTGAATACGTTCCCGGGCCTTGTACACACCGCCCGTCACACCACGAAAGTCGGTAACACCCGAAGCCGGTGGGCTAACCCGCAAGGGAGGCAGCCGTCGAAGGTGGGATCGGTGATTGGGGTGAAGTCGTAACAAGGTAGCCGTACCGGAAGGTGCGGCTGGATCACCTCCTTTCTAGGGAGTGCGGGGGCACTTACCCCCGTGAGCGCGGTCTCCAGCATGCCGAGTCGATGTGGCCTTCGGGTCTTTCCGTCCGGCGGAGCCGCCCTCTAGATACTCTATGTCGACCGCTGACGTTCCCGTCTTTCGTCGTGGCTCTCGCGAGCTGTGGCGCGAGCGGCCTCACGCTGTTCAGTTGTCAAAGCACTCGCGTGGGTTCGTACGCACGCGTCACGTGCGGAGGGTGGACCATGGACGTCAAGAGGTTCTCGCGAGCCGACTGGATCGTCCTCGCCGGCGCGCTCATCACGTTCGTCGGCATGTTCCTGCCCTGGTACAGGCTGAAGACGCCGTTCGGCATCCTCAGCCTCCCGTCTCTCGAAGACACCGGCTGGCAGTCCAGCATCGGCATCGCGATCTGGATCCTCAGCCTCGTGGCTGCGTCGCTCGTGCTGCCGAAGGCGATCGCTCGTCTCGAGCTGCGTCTGCCGATACCCGGACCGCTCGCTATCATGGCGTGCGGAGGGCTGGCGACGCTTCTGATGCTCGTCAAGCTCGTCGACAAGCCGACCGGCGGGGGCACGTACTGGAGTCTCTCCGGGTACGTCGTCATTCCGCTCGTCGGCGTGGCGCTGGTCGCCTTGGGCGGCTTCCTCAAGAACTCCGAACCCACGTCCTGAGCTTCCGTCGGTACGCCGCGGTGGCAGGTCCGCCTGCCGTCGTCCGTGCTCCACCGACGGGCCTGCCGGTACGCCGGCGCGAACCTTGAGAACTACAGAGTGGTAATGGTGTTCTTCCGGTCAAGATATTAAGGGCCGGCGGTGGATGCCTTGGCGCCAGAAGCCGATGAAGGACGTGGACGGCTGCGATAAGCCCTGGTGAGGTGCTGACCAACCTTCGACCCAGGGATTTCCGAATGGGGGAACCCACGCGCGGTAATGCGCGCGTACCCGTGCCTGAACACATAGGGCACGTGGAGGTAAGCAGGGGAACTGAAACATCTTAGTACCCTGAGGAAAGGAAAGAAAAATCGACTCCCTTAGTAGTGGCGAGCGAACAGGGATCAGCCCAAACCGGGCAGGTGGAATTGGGTGCGGCCCTAGCCTGTCCGGGGTTGTAGGAGTTGACTTGATCGTCCCGCATGACGGTCGGGGAGTTACAAAAGCACGGGGTAGCAGAAGGGCCTGGAACGGCCCGCCACAGATGGTAATAGCCCAGTACGCGAAACTCCGTGCTCTCCCTTGTCAGCCACCTGAGTACGACCGTGCACGTGAAACGCGGTCGGAATCTGCGGGGACCACCCCGTAAGGCTAAGTACTACCTGGCGACCGATAGCGGACTAGTACCGTGAGGGAAAGGTGAAAAGTACCCCGGAAGGGGAGTGAAATAGTACCTGAAACCGCCAGCCTACAAGCGGTCAGAGCCCGGGCTTGCCCGGGTGATGGCGTGCTTTTTGCATAACGAACCGGCGAGTTACTCGTCTCTGGCAAGGTTAAGGAAACGGAGCCGTAGCGAAAGCGAGTCTGAACAGGGCGACATAGTCAGAGGCGGTAGACCCGAAACTGCGTGATCTATCCATGGCCAGGTTGAAGCGGGGGTAAGACCCCGTGGAGGACCGAACCCACGTAGGTTGAAAACTGCGGGGATGAGCTGTGGATCGGAGTGAAAGGCTAATCAAACGCAGAGATATCTGGTTCTCCCCGAAATATATTTAGGTATAGCCTCATGCGTTCAGTGATGGCTGTAGAGCACTGTTTGGGCTAGGGGCCCTACCAGGTTACCGAACTCAGACAAACTCCGAAGACCATCACTCCAGAGCATGGGAGTCAGACTGCGGGGGATAAGCTCCGTAGTCGAGAGGGAAACAGCCCAGACCACCAGCTAAGGTCCCCAAGTGCTGGCTAAGTGGAAAAGGATGTGAGAGTGCCCAGACAACCAGGATGTTGGCTCAGAAGCAGCCACCATTCAAAGAGTGCGTAATAGCTCACTGGTCAAGTGTTCTCGCGCCGATGATGTAACGGGGCTCAAGCCAGCTACCGAAGCTGTGGGATTCGGCGGACTGCGGTCTGCCGGATCGGTAGGGGAGCGTTCCCACGCCACCGAAGCGGCGACGACAAGTCAGCCGTGGAGGCGTGGGAAGAGAGAATGCCGGTATGAGTAACGAAAGAGGAGCGAGAAACTCCTCCGCCGAATGCCCAAGGTTTCCTGGGTAAAGCTAATCTTCCCAGGGTTAGTCGGGACCTAAGCCGAGGCCGAAAGGCGTAGGCGATGGACAACAGGTTGATATTCCTGTACCACCGGCGCACGTTATGACCGATGGGGGGACGCGGTAGGTAAGGTGGACCATGGCGTTGGTTGACCATGGACAAACGCGTAGGGTGGCGCGTAGGGAAATCCGCGCGTCGTAAGCCTGAGACGTGATGTCAGCCGGCGTTAGCCGGCGAGCCACTGGTTCCATGCCGCCGAGAAAAGCCTCTAGGCAGTGCGTTGTGTGCCCGTACCAAGACCGCCACAGGTGGGCAAGTAGAGAATACTCAGGCGATCGAGAGAACCCTCGTTAAGGAACTCGGCAAAATGGCCCCGTAACTTCGGGAGAAGGGGCGCCCCTGTAGGTGAAGCCGCTTGCCGGCGGAGCTCGCAGGGGCCGCAGTGACCCGGCCCAAGCGACTGTTTACCAAAAACACAGGTCTCTGCTAAGTCGCAAGACGATGTATAGGGGCTGACGCCTGCCCGGTGCCGGAAGGTTAAGTGGAGGTGTTAGCCGATCCTTGTGAAAGGCGAAGCACTGAAATCAAGCCCCGGTAAACGGCGGCCGTAACTATAACGGTCCTAAGGTAGCGAAATTCCTTGTCGGGTAAGTTCCGACCTGCACGAATGGCGTAACGACTTGGGCGCTGTCTCAACGAGGGACTCGGTGAAATTGTAGTATCGGTGAAGATGCCGATTACCCGCAGAAAGACGGAAAGACCCCGTGAACCTTTACTGTAGCTTGGCATTGGAGTTTGATGCACGTCGTCCAGGATAGGTGGGAGGCTGTGAAGCCGGGACGCCAGTCTCGGTGGAGCCAACCTTGGGATACCACCCTTCGTGTACCGGGCTTCTAACGCTTGGCCGTGATCCGGCAAGCAGACAGTGCCAGGTGGGCAGTTTGACTGGGGCGGTCGCCTCCCAAAACGTAACGGAGGCGCCCAAAGGTTCCCTCAGCACGATTGGAAACCGTGCGTAGAGTGTAAAGGCACAAGGGAGCTTGACTGCGAGACTGACAGGTCGAGCAGGGACGAAAGTCGGGCTTAGTGATCCGGCCGTGGAGAGTGGAATCGCGGTCGCTCAACGGATAAAAGGTACT
>Ga0315282_10008823_pt1 | contig 16215 bp, 11 predicted proteins | sample YL17G07_20_MG_FD_203693 | JGI IMG/M metagenome (GOLD analysis project Ga0315282, IMG submission 203693) | Sediment microbial communities from Yellowstone Lake, YNP, Wyoming, USA - YL17G07_20 | ecosystem: Environmental > Aquatic > Freshwater > Lake > Sediment | place: USA: Wyoming | collected...
CTGGTCGTCGTTCACAAGCGGATGATTGGTGTGGTAAACGCGGTCGACTTTCGGGTCGGGCTTAAATCGGACGACCTTGTTCGCCGAGGCTTCATAGCAGGAGACTTCGTCTGGTCCGCCGATCGTGTAGCATTGCCCCGAAGCGTGCGGGACGTCGTGGATAAACTTGACGGCATCGGAATATTGACTTTTCGCCAGGACTCCACGGACGATGAAGGCGACGGGCAGGCCGTCAGGACGGTGGTCGAGTTGAAGCAGGGTGTTGCAGCAGATCCCGACCGAGCGGTTGTTCACGCCGCACGTGGCGATCATCCCGGCGATCGTAAAGACAAGAGACTCGGGCGCGGAATCCTGAGGCTTGACGTGCAGGAGGGCTTTATGTCCGTCCGTGTAATACCCGAGATCCATGTTCTGGGCCAGGAGCGAGGGCAGCCCATCCTGACGAAAGGCTCCTACGACGCTGCAGCCCCTGGCCTCGGGAAGCGGCACACCCAGATCCTTGTGAAGGGCGAACCACCATTCCTCGTCCAGGAGCTGGTAGGCGAAAATCGTTTGGAAATCGACTCCCGCCCCCTCCCCGATGCCCCGGACTTCGTCTTCGAGATCGGGGGTCCATTTCCTTATCGGGCCGGCGAAAGACGTCTTCTCGAGGAACTCGGCGAGATACTTATCAGGATCCAAATGATGCGCGGTCCCGATGTCGGCCTTCCAGATCTTGATGATTTCCGTGATCTTTTTCTTGAGCGTCTCGCCGTGGATTTGGCCTCTCTTCCGGGCGGACCCGCTCAAGACAACGACCGGCATTTCGCCCGCCGTCGTCGCCTGCGCTCCGAATGTGAATCTCGACCCAAATCCCAAGCCTGCCGCCGCGAACGCGCCCGTCTTGATAAAGTTGCGACGCTTCATGAATGGCCTCCCGTCCGGCCGGCGCTGTCGTTCGCCGACCTCCATGCGCCTACATATCATCCCGCCGGCCGTCTGTCAATCATCGATAATTCGATCAAAGGCTTGCTCTTTGAGTTTTGTCTAAAAGTGCTATAGGATTTATCTCACGAGGAGGGAAACAGCGATGAAAAGGACAGAATATTTCTCGCGTCCAATCCTCCGAGGTGGGACGTCACGAAGGATATCATCGTCAAGCTCAAAACCCATGGCTAACAAAATCATCTTCGCGTTCGGCCTTCTTGTCATCGCCTTCCATCTCGCTGCGGCCGAAGATCCATTTTCCGGCTTCTGGCGGCTCAACCTGGCCAAGTCGAACTTGCCTCCCCCGCTGCCCAAGAGTCAGACGAGCCTGATCGAAGCGACGGCGGAAAAGATCAGCGTCAAGGAGGAGGTCATCAACGAGAAGGGCGAGGTCCTGGTCATCACCGGCGAAGCCCGGTTCGACGGGAAAGACTATCCCGTCCACGGCACCCCCTTCGCGGACACGATCGCCTACGAGCGAATCGACGCCCGAACGCTCAAGGGCCGGGCCAAGAAGGGAGGGAAAATCGTCACGAGGGAAACCGTCACCGTCTCCCCGGACGGCAAGACCCTCACGGGGAGCTATTCCGGAACCGACGCCACCGGAAAACAGGTGACCGCGACCGCGGTCTTCGATAAAAAATAGAGCCGCCGACCGGAGCCGGCCGCGCAGCTCATTTTTTATACGGGATCTTGATTTCGGGCAGCCACCGGGCGAGGTCTTTTTTCACGCTTTCGTATTCTGTTTTTGCGGCCAGGTTGAAGAACTCGTCCGGGTCGCTGTCGTGATCGTAGAGCTCTTCCGAGCCGTCGCCGTAGCGGATGTACCGCCATCGCTCCGACCTCACCGCGCTGCTGTCGAGCCAGGTGCACACGACCGCCCGGTCGGAAGGGGCTTGAGGATTCTTGAGCAGCGGCACGAGGCTCGTCCCTTCGAGAGGCAACTCCGAATTCTTTCCGGTCAGCTCGACGAGCGTCGGATAGATGTCGAGCAGGCTGACCGCGCGCCGGCACTGGCCACCGGGCCTCGTCAGACCGGGGACGGTCATCGTGAACGTGATCCGGGTCGATTCCTCCCAGAGGGTGAATTTTTCCCAGGTTTCGCGTTCGCCGAGATGAAAGCCGTTGTCCGACCAGAGGACGATGATCGTGTTGTCCGCGTACGGCGATGCCTCCAGGGCATCGAGGACCCTCCCGACCTGAGAGTCGGCGAAGCTGATGCCGGCGAGATATCCCTGGATGGCCCGCCGCCACTGATCGTTATCCAGGACCCACTTGTGCCATTCCCGGCGCTCGGCTCCGATCTCCTGGCCGGCCGGCGGCGTCATCTCCCTCCAGTTTTCTTTGACCTTGGGCAGATGAATCTTGTCGAGCGGATACATCTCCATGTATTTCCGCGGAACGTACCAGGGGATGTGGGGCTTGAAGATGCCGACGGCCAGGAAAAAGGGACGGTCCTGTTTTTTCTGAAGCTCGGTCAGGGCCCAGGACGCAACCTTGTAGTCGGACATGAACTCGTCGGGCATGTCCACCGGCGCCCAGTCGAAATACCAGGGCGGGCGGACCCCCTTGTCCCCCGTCGCCATGGGTGTGGCGACGATCTCGTCGTTTTCGACTCTTGCGTCCTTATTCGGCCAGTATTCCTCGGGAATCGATCGGGTCTTCGAAGGAAAGTATTCGTCCCAGCATGCCGGATCGTTCAGGTCCTTGCCGTAGCGGGCCCAGATCCAGGACAGCCCGTGGAAGATCTTCCCCCCGCCGACGACCCGATAGCCGAGCGACCGAAAGTACTGCGGAATCGTAATGGCGCTCTTGAGGACGGGGGAATCGCGCCAGATCTGGGAATTTTCGTAGACGCCCGACGTCGTCGGCCGGATTCCGCTCATAAGGCTCGCCCGCGACGGATTGCAGGATGGAGAGGAACAGTGGGCATTCGTGAACAGCACTCCGCGGCCGGCCAGCCGGTCGAGGTTCGGCGTCTGAACGCCGGGATACCCGCCCAGGCAGTTCACCCAGTCGTTTAAATCATCGACCGCGATGAAGAGGACGTTGGGCCGGCCGCCCCCCTGTCCGGGACGCGAGGCCCAGGACGAAAGCGGGAGACCGGCCACACCGAGTCCGACGGTCTTGAGAAAATTCCTGCGGGACCAGAATTCATTTCCCATGACGCTCCTCCTTTGCCTGCGGGCGTTTAAGCGGAATCGTCATTGTCGTCCCGAGGAGGCTTCCGACGCGGGGACCTTCTCAACGGATAAGATTCTTATGGCTTAGGAGGTCGCCACGTCGCAAAGCCTCCTCGCGACGACACGAAACCCAAACGCCTGGCGGATGCGAGGCTAAAAACGAAAGTCTTTCGTCAAGCCCAGGCGAACCTCCCTATCTTCACTTCTTCTCGATCGAGTTCCAGTCCGGGGGCTCGACCTTGAGCAGATGGCGGACGAAGAAGTCTCTCTGCAGCCTCGTGAAGAATTCCCCGCCCGAGCCGTGTCCGCCGCCCGGAACGACGAGCAGGTCGAACTTCTTGTCGGCCTTCATGAGCGCGTTCACGACCTGGAAGGTCGATGAGGGATCGACATTGGTGTCCAGCTCGCCGACGCTCATCAACAGGTTGCCCTTCAGCCTGTGGGCGTTGTCGACGTTCGACGACGCGGCGTAGTGAGGCCCGAGGGGCCAGCCCATCCACTGCTCATTCCACCACAATTTGTCCATGCGGTTATCGTGGCAGCCGCAGTTGGAAACGGCCGCATCATAGAACTCGGGATGAAAAAGGACGCCGCCCGTAGAGTTCTGTCCGCCGGCCGAACCGCCGTAGATCCCGACGCGGGTGATGTCGAAATACGGGTATTTCGCGGCGACGGCTTTGCACCACAGGATGCGATCGGGGAAGCCGGCGTCGGCCAGGTTCCTCCAGCAGACATCGTGAAAAGCCTTGGACCGGTTCGCCGTCCCCATGCCGTCGATCTGGACGACGATGAAGCCGATCTCGGCCAGGGCCTGCTGCTGATAGAAGGCGGCGAAGGTCTTGGGAACGAACGACCCCTGAGGGCCCGCGTAGATGCTTTCGATGACCGGATATTTTTTGGACGGATTGAGATTCGTCGGCCGGAAGATGACTCCCCAGATGTCGGTCTTGCCGTCCCGGCCTTTGGCCGTGAAGACTTCGGGAGTCTTCCACCCGGCGGCGGTCAGGGGCGCGAAATCGCCCTTCTCGAGCGCCAGAAGGACCTTTTTGTCTTCGGTCGATCGCAGCTCGGCGACCGGAGCGGCGTCGACGCGGGACCACGAGTCGACAAAATATTTCGTGTCCGAGGAGAACGCCACCTGGTGATAGCCGTTGGCCTCGGTGAATGCCGTCAGGCCGGTGCCGTCGAAATTGACCCTGTAGTAGTGAGTAAAATAGGGATCCTGCCCGGCAATCATTCCGCTCGCCTCGAACCAGATCTGACGCTTGGCCTCGTCCACCTTGTCGACCATGCGCATGACCCAGTCGCCCTTGGTGACCTGGTTCTTGACCTGGCCGGTCGCCCCGTCATAGAGATACAGGTGGCGCCAGCCGTCGCGCTCGGACGCCCAGAGGATTTCCTTTCCGTCGTTGATGTCATACCGATAATGCGTCCCGGTCTCCCGAAGATTCCCGGTCAGCGGGCGGTAGGAAAAGAACGTCTGCGGCTCCTCGGTGATGAGAGCCCGGGCCTTGCCGGTCGCGGCGTCGACCTCGATCACGCGATAAACCTGATGGCCGCGCTGGTTGTATTCGAAGGTGAAGGCCCGGCCGTCCTTCCACCACACGGGGTTCGACAAGCTGTAAGGGTTGGGAAACAGGCTGTTGTCGATGGCGGTCTGCTTCTTTGTCTCGATTTCGAAAAGCGCCGGCTGGGCGATGTCGACCGTGTCTCCGGGCTTGGCGTATTCGCGGGACGAGTGTTTCGGCTGAAGCTGATCGACCGGCGACGACTCGACATAATAAACCAGGTGAACATAGCCCGGCTTCACCCGGTAGGCGACCAGATGCTTCGAATCCGGCGACCAGGTGATGGACGGGAAGGTGTAATAGTTGCCCTCCGATCCGTCGTAGCTCAGCATGGTGATCTCGGTCTTGCCCTTGGCGCGGATGAAGACGTTGTAATTCTGGATGACCGCCGTCCATTTTCCGTCGGGAGACGTCTTCTCGGTCTGATTCACCTCGCCCGCAGGGGGCGCCCCGCCGGTCATCTGGAATCCCCGCCGCATCTGCTGCTGGGCTTGGGGGTAGAGCTCGACCATCCCGTCATAGACGTCATTGCCGTATTCCGAAGGATACTCGTCGATATCCTCGGAGGGGCTGCGCATTCCCCTGAATCCCGTCGGCGCCGGCCCCATCTTTCGGCATACATAGCCGGAGAGGTCGCACCTCCAGGTTGAGCCGGCGGCTGCGAACTCGACCGCTTTTTCATTATCGACAAAAGTAATCACCATGAACGGAAGAGTCTGGGCCGTGTACTTTTCTCCGGAAACTGAGGAGAGCGATGCGGCCAGCTTCTGATGGTCGAAGGCCGGCTTCTTGGCCAGCGTCGCCGCGTCGACCAGGACGAACTCATTTCCGCCCTTCACCGATTTCCGGTACCAGAAACGGCTCGTGTCGCCGATCCAGGTCGGCCTCTCGACGACACCGACCGCCAGCCCCTGGAACTTATCCCTGAGCTTATTGGCGCGCTCGTAATCGGCGACCGTGCCCTGAGCATAAATAAGCGCGGGAAGGAAAAGAACGATCAAAAGCAGCGACACTTTCCAAGAGAGGGATTTCCGGGTCATGCCTTTCTCCTTTTGACAGAAATTTGAAAGGAAATATATCTGCATTCTTCGACGCTTGTCAAATGGATGGCTCGTACAAAAGATCGGGGTCAAACCTACACTTTTGACTATGTCATACCGATATCAGGTCTTAATGTTCCAACGTTCGAACGTTAAACCGTTATGACGTTGGTTTTCAGCTCCCCTTCTTTGCCCTTTCGCGGACCGGGAGAAGATCGATGAGCCATGAGCCCCGGCCGTGCGTGGCGGTGACAAGGACATTTTCCTGTATCTGGATAGCCAGGTCGAAGACGAAAGCCGTCGGAAGCCCCGAACCGAGCACTTGCCAGCTCTTCCCGCCGTCCGCTGTTACATAGACGGACAGGTCCGTCCCAAGGTAAAGGATTTTCCCGTTCTCAGGGTCCTCCTTGATGACGTTAGCGCATCCTCCCGGGCAACCATCAGCAATCGGGGTCCAGGTCTGACCGTAGTCGGTGGATATGTAAACATAGGTGGCGAAGTCGTCCTGCCGTTTTCCGTTGATCGTGAGGTAGACCGTCCCCTCGGCGAAGCGCGAGGCTTCGATGCTCGAAATGAAGCGCTCGGCAGGCAGGCCGGCGATGACTTTCGTCCAGGTCGCGCCTTCGTCCCGCGTCACCTGGACATTGCCGTCGTCCGTTCCGGCGTAGATGAGTCCCTTTTTGAGGGGCGATTCGGCGATCGACCAGACCGTCGAGTAGGGAATATTGCCCTGCTTGGCGGGGTCGAAGTTGGTCAGGTCGGGGCTGATCCGGCGCCAGGTCGCGCCTCCGTCGTCGGTCAGGAAAACGAATTGCGCGCCCCAGAGAACGCGCTTGGGGCTGTGGGGAGAGATGATAATCGGCGCGACCCACTGGGCCCGTTTCTTCTCGGTGCCGAAGTCCGGGGCGATCGCCTTGCCCCTCGCCCGCTCGCCCTCTTTGACGGGCTGGCTGTAATCCATGAGGAATGGCCCGCCGCCGTAGCGCGTGGTGTAATAAACCAGGTCGGGGTTGGTCGGATCGACGGCGTGGCGTCCCGACTCATCCCCCGGCGCGTTCACCCAATCCGTCCAGGAGATCTTATCGCGTCCGGCGGTCATGTCCACCTGTCCTCTCCAGGCGCTCGAATCCTGGACGTTGCTGTAGAGCCAGAATTTGCCCTTGGTCTGGCTCACGGCGATGTTGAACTGCTGGGCGATCGGAACGTTTGCGGGGTGCTCGAAGGAAGCGAAATCGTCGTGGGTGATCATGACCCCGCCGTCATCGACGACCAAGCTGTGCGCGGGATCCTTCGGGTCCATCCACATGCCGTGATAGTCAACGTGGTTGCCTTTGACGCCCTCCCAGGTCTTGCCCCCGTCCTTGGAACGCATGACGTTCAATCCGAGGACATAGACGACGTCGGGATTGCTCGGGGCGACGCGGACCTGGCCAAAGACCCAGCCGTACCCAGGAAAGAGTTTCTTGATGGCGTCGTTGCCTTCGACGAGGCGCCAGCTCTCGCCCTTGTCGTCGCTCCGGTAGAGATAGGCTCCGGTGCTGTTGATGACGGCATAGACGACCTTCGGATTCGCCCGGCAGATGTCGAACCCGATACGCTCGCAATCGCCCTTGGCGAATTCCGGCAGCCCGTTCGTCAGGGCCGTCCACGTCTTGCCGCCGTCGGTCGTCTTATAGATGCCGCTCTGGGGACCGGGCCTGGGATCGCTCCAGCGGAGGCGCAGGCGCTCCGCCGTCCCGGCGTAGAGGATCTCGGGATCTTCGGGGTCCATGGCCAGGTCGATGACCGTTGTCTTCTCATCTTTATAGAAGATCTTTTCCCAGGTCCGCCCTCCGTCCGTCGTTTTATAGACGCCTCGGTCCGGGCTGAATGTGTACTCGTGGCCCGCCGAGGCGACGTAGACGATGTCCGGGTTTTTCGGATGGACCTGGATGCGGGCGATGTGCTGAGTGTCGGCGAGACCCATATAATTGAATGAGCGGCCGGCGTCCGTGGATTTATAGATCCCGGTCCCGGCCATGGTCGACCGCAGGATGTTGGCCTCGCCGGTCCCGACCCAGACGATGCTTGGGTCGGAGGGCGCGAGGGCGATATCCCCGATAGAGGCGGTGGGATAATCCTCGAAAATCGCCGTCCAGCTTTTCCCTTCATCCGTCGTCTTGAAAACGCCTCCCTGGGCGGCGGCGACGTAAATCGTGCCGGGCTGCCCGGGGACGGCTTCGACATCGGACATGCGGCCGGTCATCCTGACCGGGCCGACGAACGTCCAAGCTAAATCCTTGAACGGAGACGCGGCCCGCATGGCCTTATGCCGTTCGAAGTTTGCCAGCCGGGACCGGGCTTCGTCCGAATCGCGAACGGCCTGGGGCGCCGCGCTCGAGACAATCCCCGCGGCCGCCAGCAACAGGACAACCGGGATGATCAAGGCAAAACGACGGGTGGATCTCATAGATACTTACTCCTCGTTGAGATTGAAATACCATATATCAATATAAGAGCGCGGTCAAACCCGCCAATAAAGAGACGCGGCTGTTGATTTCGACCACGGCTCGAGCGATAATATCCATGGGACCAAAATAAAAACGGATTGTCAGAGAAAGGAGGACTTCCATGAATTATCTTCTCGTCCGGCACAGAATCGAGGACTATGCTAAGTGGAGGCCGTTCTTCGATGGGGATATCCCAGCCCAGAAAAAGGCCGGGCTCAAGGTCTTATACGTGCTCCGCGAGGACAAAGACCCGAACAACCTGTTCATTCTTTTTGAGAGCGAGGATCTCGCCAAGGCCCGCGAATTCACGGAATCGCCCGATCTTCGGAAGACGATGGAAAAGGCCGGCGTCATCGATATGCCCGACATTCATTTTCTCCGCGAATAATCCGTTCGATAACTCTCTTTCTTGCCTCCTTCACGTCGAAGGGGCGGTTGCGCTCTCAAAGACCGGGGTTTTCCGCAAAATGGGAAGGGAGAGAATCACCCCCGGAAGTGGGTCAATCTGAACGCGCGGGAGGCCGCACTGAGGTCCCCATACCCTCTCGGCGCGTCAGGCGGCGGAATGCAGCTCAACGGGAATAGGGAACTGTTTGGAGATTCGCTCGTCGAAGAATTGAAATCAGCTCCGCCGGACCGAAACGGACGCCGGTCACTCCTCGTTCCCGGTGCTGATGCCGATGCTTCCCGCTTTAGACTCCGTGTTGATTATGGCGAGGACCATAAGATCGCCCTTCGTCGCTTGAACCGAGCCCCCTCCGGAAGCGGTCGTGGAACTCAGTATCTCCCAGCCGTTTTGCTTGAGCGCTTCCGTAAGTTTCTCGAGGGCTCCGTCCTCGACCTCTTCCAAAATTACATTCCAGGTTTTCTTCTCTTGGATCGAAGACCTGGTGACCCCCTTGACCTTTCCCCAGGGGAACGAGGGCACTCCCTCGGGGAGATCGTTCGGCCACGACTGCCCTCCGAATGAAATTTCCCCTTCGCCTTCGCCGGATTTGATTTTAACCTTGCCGGCTCGGAGGTCGACGTCGGCCTTCTCCCCCGAGCTTTTCTCGATCGCCCGCTCGAGCATTTTCTCGGCCATCGATTCGCGCGCGGTTTTGCCCTTGCAGCTTACCGCTGCGACGACGGCGAAACAGATGAGGACTGAAAGAACACATGATCCCATTCTTCGAAGATGAATAACTTTCATACGGCGCCCTCCATTTCAGATGGTCTTATTATATATTTCTCGGCCGCAGATTCAACCGCCCGGAGAAGAGGCCGAATCCTGCGAAGCCGCGCCTTCCAGGCGGACCTACAAGACTTTTCCAGCCGACTGTTTTTGGCCGGCGTATTCCATGGTGAATCCGGTCACGGTCCCCTTCCGCGCCGATTCAAGATTCGACGCGGAAAAACCGGCTTCTGAGGGAGAGGCGAATTGTTTCCAGGGGACCGGCCCGAGTTCCGGGCGGGCGGCGGCGAGAGGATTGAGCGAGGGACCGGTCGGCAATCCGAAGCCGACCAAAAGCCCGAAGAGAATCGCGCTCGGCCCACGCTTCTTGAGGTTTCCAGACATTATCTTCAGATTCCAGCCTCTTCGTCGCTGCGGGGGGCTGAGCTTTCCCGGTTAACGCTTGAACTCTCGCTCCGGAAATTCGCCCCGCCATTCTACCATAATTTGCCGTGGGCGCCGCGCTCATGGGCCTCGATGGCCGATAAGATCTGGATCGGGTACACAAACCGTATGTGTACCTTCGATCTTAGTTGTTGCCGGTCCGCTCGATTTTGATCAGGCCGGCGTCGCTCATGGGGACTTTGATTTTCAGAACCCCGGAATTCGTCATCGTCTCGCGGGCGGCGCCGTGGCTGACACGATAAGCCCCGGGGGCCAGGCCTTTGACCTCGACCTCGGCGGCCGCGACGCACTTCGTCGAATCGGACATGTGGAGCTCCAGGGACTTGGTCCGGGAGTCGTAGTTGATCGTATCGAAATCTCCGGCGGAGGATTTGAGATCGACTTTGTCCTCGACAAAGAGGACTCTTTTTCGCAGCCCGTCCCGCGGGGAGACCTGGATCTTGCCGCCCGATTCCTGAACCCGGCAACCGCATCCGATCAGGCCGAAGGACTCGTCCTTGATGACATAAGCCTTAGCGGCCTTGAGGAACCCATACATGCCGATCCCTCCGTCCGAAGTTTTTTGATTCTCGTGGCCGAAGGACCCGGGTGTCGTGCTGAAATTGCCGAAGCCCATGCCGTCGGCGAGGAGGTTGGCGGTCACGTTCATGATGCCCGCATACCCCTTGATGAGCATGTCCCGATCGCTCGTGTCTTCGAAGCCCTGGAGGAGGGCCCATCCGTTCAGAGACGTCGTGTACCAGCAGGACTGATCGCCGCGGGCGTCGTTGCCGTAGCGGAACCAGACCGGCTGGTTTCCGCCCTTGAGCGCCTGGATGACCTGGAGGGTCTTCCTGTTCTTCTCGATGTCCTTGAAATACCGGGTGAAGCCGTAGACGTGCTCGTGGGCCGTCTGGTCGACAAAAAGCTCGGAGCTGTACGGATAGGGGATCTGAACGAAGGCGTCGTCGCAGGCCTTCATCTCTGCGAGCAGACGGTCGTATTCTTTCGTCATTCCCTCGGCCTTGAGGTCCTCGAGAATATTGACCGCGTTTGACCCGCCCATAACGCCGACGTGCTTCCACGGCCCGGTGTTCAACTGCTTGACGCTCGTTTGATAAGCGAGGTCGAGGTATTCGAGAGGCTTCCGGCGCGACGTCAGGCCGAAGTTCTTTCCGATCCGGTAGAGCGCGTGATAGACGTTCGCGGCGTGGGGATAATTGAAGGTCCGGTAGGTTTCCTTTGACCTCGCCTCGTTCCAGTGTCCCCAGGGGCTCGAGGGGGTGCGCTCCTTCCAGTACAGCGAGGCGCGCAGGGCGAAGGTCTGGGGGTCCTGAATATATTTGTACAGGCAGTCGTTGACGTAGGCTTCGAGGGCGGCGATTTCATCCCGGTCGGGAAAGAGCTCGTTCTTCTCGGCGAGGAAAAGAGGCTCCGAGAAACCGTATTCATCGTTGCCGCCGACCTCCCACACCTCGTCGGCATCCCGGAATACGCTGCCGAGACGATAATCGAAGGGCAGGAACATGTGGTTGCGGTGCCACGGATCCGAGGGATTCTCGTAAAACTGTCTCTGGACGATGAACCGGGCTCTGGCTTTGATCAACTGTTCGGTGTCTTCCGTGCAATAGAAATGGAGGTTTGTCCATCGGGTTCCACCGTAGGTGAGGCGCACCGTCTTCTGGCCTCGGCCCTTGAAGGAAAGAGTCAGGAGGGTCCGGTCCGCGAGCCTCTTTTTATCGACGACCTTGATCTGGTCGGAGAGGAATTCCACAGCCGGATCGCTCTGCGAGCGGATCTCGACATAAACGGGGCTGTCCTCGGGCACGACCATGGACGGGAGGATTCGGACGCCGAGGTTTCCCCACTTCGAAAGCTGCTCTCCGATCTCGGAGTACCGGTCGATAAACGCGAACCGAAGCTCGTAGGATTTTTTCTCTCCGGGCTTGAGGACGATCGAGGAGTGGCCGTTCACCCAGGGCGTTCGCCAGCCGCTGCGATTCTTGACGGCCAGGGAATAGATCGACAGGACGTTGGCCCGACCGCCGCGCCGCCCTCCCTGCCCTCCCTGGGGCTGGTCGTCGAAGCGGTAAATGCATTCGAAGGAGGTGTTCTGCGTCGGATGGACGAGAAGATACGGAGAATCCCCAAGGAGGCGCTCGATGAGCGAATAGGAGCTGTGTCCGCCGACAAAGTTGTGGCCGACGACCTTCTGCTCGTGGATGATCTTCTGCTCGCCGACCTTGAGACGCTCATCCTCGTCCAGGACGTTGTAATCGTCGGCGGTGTTCGTGTACGGACTCTTAGCCCTGACGCTCGAGTAGTTGTCGTTGATGGACAGCGGAAACCCGAGCTCGCCGATCTCGAGGACGTCGGCGGTCGTGTTCTCGATCTCGAGGTCCCAGAGGAGGGAATTGTCCTCGGCGAGACGATAGGACGTCCTCAGGTCGTAGCTCCGGAGGCCGCCCTCGTTCGCCGACCGCCCGACGTAATCCACGGCGAGCTTCGTCCCGTCGAAAGAAACCTTGCGGATGTCCGCGGAGCGACCCGTCGATTCCCGCCGCCACTGCCCGGAGGGCCGGAAGGAGAACGAGGGAATAAAGACGAGCGGCCGCGGCGGCTGGGCCAATTCCCAAACCGTGCTCACGACGTTTCCCGTCCAGACTGGATCGGCGGGAGAGGATCCCGGCACGTTTTCCGTGCTCCCGATATAGTTCGTTCCGAATTTCCCTTCTTTTTCCCGGATCGAGTAGAGGCAGCCGTTCCGCTTGTCGATCTCGACGATCATCCGCCCGGCCGACAAACGGACGAGGTCCTCGGACGAGGCAGGCATGGCTTTTTGCTCGGCGGAACGTTGACGGGGACCGGCGGCGGCGCCCTGGGCACCGCTTCGGACCGGAAAATAGAAAACCGCGGCCGCCAGTATCGCGGCGACGACCCACGCTTTTCCTGATAATCTGCGATGTGCGTTCATTTTTCGCTCCTTATTCCGGGAAATCTCGGATACGCGGAAGAATCAAAAAAACGAAGCGAAGAGATGTATATCACCCGAACGCGAAGGGTGTCAACGGAGAAAAGCCGCGAAGATTATTCCGGTGGAAGGCCCGCTGAATGGAGTCGAACCTACGCTGTCAAGTCTTAACGTTCCAACGTTTGAACGTTAAAACGTTATAACGTTGCATTCGTTTTGAGCTCATCGTAGCCGGGCATCTTGATGTCGGCTTTGGGCTGCTGGTGCCAGCAGCTTCCGTCCCAGATGTCCGTTTCTCCCCGGGCTCTCGGGTCGTCCGTTCTCGCCATCCAATCCTGAAGCTCGCTCCTCATCTTCTTTAAGACCTCGGCATACGCGGCTTCGCTTGCCACGTTGGCCAACTGGCCGGGATCCCGGCTCAAATCGTACAGCTCTTCGGCGGGCCGCCGGTCGAGACAAAGCTCGATGAAGCGGGCGCATTTCGGATCGCTTTTGTGATCGATGAGAAAATATTTCGAGGGCCCCTCATCGCAATCGACGTAGCCTTTCGGAGTCCCCTGCGCCCTCCGCAGAAACGGATGGCCGGCGGGAAAGAGCCCGGGCCGGAAATTCTTGATAAAGAGAAAATCGCGGGTCCTCAGGGCCCGCACGGGAAAGCTCCTGCCTTCCGGGTGGCACCACGTGTGCCGCTCGCGCTCCGTGTAAACTCTGTCCCGGCCTGCCTCGACTTGCCCTGCCCGGTCGCTTTCGAGGATGCGCATCAAACTTCGTCCCGTCATTTCTCCCGGGACCGGCAATCCCGCGGCTTCGAGGAACGTCGGGGCGAAATCGGTGAAGCTCACGAAATCCGAGACCGTCCTTCCCATTCGGATCTTCGCGGGCCAGGAAACGGCGAGCGGAACCTTGGTTCCGGCGTCATAGAGATGCCCTTTGGCACGGGGAAAGGGAAGACCGTTGTCGCCCGTCATGACGACAATCGTATTTTCCAATTCTCTCGTTTTCCGGAGTTTCTCCAGGAGCGCCCCGGCTTCGGTATCAAAGCGCTTGATCTCGGCATAATAGTCCGCCAGGTCGCGCCTGACATTCGGAACATCGGGCAGGTAGGCCGGGACCTTGGCCTTGGAGGGATCGAGCTTATAATCCAGGGCCAGCCGGGGTTCGTACGGACGATGAGGATCGTTGCTGCCGAACCAGAAACAAAAGGGCTTGCCCGACGGCCGCCTGGCCAGGTATTCGTCAAAATCCTTGTATTCCTCACCGGCCGGATTGAGTTTCCTCCCCTCGTGAATCCCCGGCCCCCACCCCTTTCGCGTGAACCCGACGTGATAGCCGCTCGCGGCGAGCAAATCCGTATAGAGCCTGGGGATATTTCTCCAGTTGCTGGACAGGTTAAAGGCGTCGCCCAGCCGATGAGGGGTCTGGCCGGTAAGGATGGCAGCGCGCGACGCCGTGCACGAGGGCGTCGCCACGAAGGCGTTGGTGAACAGGACCCCCTGCCCGGCGACCTCATCGAACGTTGCCGTTTCGATAAAGCGATCCCCGAGGATCGACGCCTGGTCGGCGCCGCCCCAGTCGTCAGCCAGACAGAAGAGGATATTCGGCCTTCTCTCTTCGAACCAAATCCTCCCGTACAGAGCTCGCCCGCCAGCCAGGCTCGCTCCCAGGACACCCCGGAGTGTTTCGCTCAAAAACTCACGCCGCTTTTTTGCTCGCATTCTTGCCAACCTCAACCCATTTCGGTGACAGCCAACCCATTACCGAAATACAACTATTTGTATTTCGGGATTGCGTTGACTGTCACCGAAATAATTCGGGATTATTTCTTGACGCCGCAGCGCCAGACGAAGTCCTTGAGCTGGTCCTCGTCCAGGCCCACGTGAAACGTCCCGTCCAAGCGTCTCGCGATGCGGCCGTTCTCAAAAAACAACACGGTCGGGAAAACCTCGATCGAATATTTCTTGATGACGTCGTCCTTGTCGTCGACCAGGATGCGCGTGTAGCACGGTCCGCTTCCGCTCCTGTCGGCGTGGTCCTGGAAGACCGGCAGGAATTCTCGGGAGAACGGACACCAGGAAGCATAAAAAAGAACGAAAAGCGTCGGGTTCGACTTTATCGCCCCTTCCAGGGCATCGTTGGTGGGAAGGAGGACGCATCTCTCGGTGTTAGACATCGGTTTTTCCTTTCTGGAGAAATCGGCCTTTCTCGCGCGCTGCTCGGGGCTCAGGTGTAGTAGTGGAGGACGTTGCCCTGGGGATCGCTCACCCGGAACCAATACATAATCGGCTTGTTATCTTTGTCGCGGAAATTCCCGGACAGGACCATCACCAGGTCGACAATCCACCCGACGCCGAAAACGCCAAAGGTAAAAAGCCAGATGAGTCCCGTGCCGACTTTGCCGACGTAGAAGCGGTGACCTCCAAAAAAACCGAGCCACGAACAGAAAAGCAGAGTGACCAATCGAGATCGTTCCGACATCCTGACCTCCTTGCCTTAGACTCGAGACCTTATCTAGTTTAGCACAGCCGGGGGTCAAACCTACATTGCTGACATTGCCATAACGTTATAACGTTTAAACGTTCGAACGTTCGAACGTTAAGACGGAATAAGGTTTGATGTCTACGGAGTGCGCGATAATCGACGCAGGGAGCGAATCCCCTGCCCCGAGCCCTCCTCCTTGACAGGGTTTTTCCGAAGGTGGTAAATTCCCTGATCGCTGGGTCGATACTTCCAGGGAATTTCGAGTCGGAGGAGGCCGCGGTGCGCAAATTCACGTTAGCCGTATTTCTCATCGTCGTCTTTTCGACGGCCGGATCGGCCGCCCCGCCGGCGCCGGACACGAGTTCGAACGCGTATTTTGCTCTTCAGTTCAACTCGCGAGGTCTGGCCAGCCTGAAGCGGACCAAAGACGCTATCGACACAGATTACCTATCGCGAGGCGCGACGTTCGGCGACGTGTTTTTTCGCTACAAGATGGACCGCGGCCGCTGGCAGGACGCCTCGGCCATGCGGGCGGCCGACAGGCGCGCCCCGGCCGGGACTCCCGCGGACCAGGTCCGCCGGTTCGTCTTCGTCGACCGCTATTACCTGTATCACGGCGACTTCAACGATCACTACGGCGACCTCGAGCTGACCTCCGAGTTTCGGCTCGAGGGACAGGTGCTCATCTGGACGATCCGCCTGAAGAACCAGGCGGACCGGCCAATCGAGGTGGGCGACCTCGGCATCAGGCTCCCGTTCAACACGGAGGGACGATGGGATTGGGAAGAAACGACAACCCACCGTGTCATCCGTCACAGCTTCGTCAGCGGCCACAACTCATATTTCTTCTGGACGAGGCCGAACAGCGTCGGGCCCTTTCTCGTGATGACGCCTCTCGGTGATAGCCCGTCCCGCGTTAATCG